>Ga0209759_1000388_pt1 | contig 54852 bp, 53 predicted proteins | sample AraplaCL_Col_mMS_FD_184261 | JGI IMG/M metagenome (GOLD analysis project Ga0209759, IMG submission 184261) | Arabidopsis root microbial communities from the University of North Carolina, USA - plate scrape CL_Col_mMS (SPAdes) (version 2) | ecosystem: Host-associated > Plants > Roots >...
GGACGGACCGTCGGTCTGCTGGTTGTTGACGTCGACGATGGCGATCAGGTTGCCGAGCTTCCAGTGGGCGGCGGACATGGCGGCTTCCCAGGTCGCGCCTTCGTCGAGCTCGCCGTCCGACAACAGGTTGTAGACGAAGGAAGACGACTTCTTGCGCTTGAGGCCGAGCGACATGCCGACCGCCACCGTCAGTCCCTGCCCGAGCGAACCGCCGGTGATTTCCATGCCCGGCGTATAGGCCGCCATGCCCGACATCGGCAGACGGCTGTCGTCGCCGCCGTAGGTTTCCAGTTCTTCTTCGGGCAGCACGCCGGCTTCGATCAGCACCGCATACAGGGCAATCGCGTAGTGGCCGATCGACAGCAGGAAGCGGTCGCGCTCTTCCCAGTGCGGATCGTCCGGTTTGTAGCGCAGCGCGCGAAAGTACGCGACGGCAAGCACGTCGGAGATGCCCAGCGCCTGGGCGATGTAGCCCTGCCCTTGCACCTCGCCCATGCGCAGCGCTTTTTTGCGGATGCGGTAGGCGCGCTCGGCGAGGGTGAAATTTTGTTCCATGGTGGTCATCGCAACTCCTTAGTGAATCAGCATGCCGCCGTTGACGTCCAGCGTGACGCCGGTCAGGTAGGACGACAGGTCGCTGGCGAGGAAGAGGCAGCTGTTGGCGACGTCGTCCGCGACACCGAGACGATTGAGGGGAATGCCTTTGAGGATCTCGACCTTCATCTCGTCGGTCAGCTTGCCGGCGGTGATGTCGGTCTGGATCAGGCCGGGCGTGAGCGAATTGACGCGGATGTTGTCCGGCCCCAGCTCGCGCGCCATGGCGCGCGCCAGTCCGAGCACGCCGGCCTTGGCGGCGGAGTAATGCGGACCGCCGAAGATGCCGCCGCCACGCTGGGCCGACACCGACGACAGGCAGACGATGGAACCGCTGCGGCGGCCGCGCATGTGCGGGATCAGCGCCTGGCTCATGTAGAGCGTGCCGCGCAGCGAGACGTCGGTGACGGCTTCGTAGTTTTCCGGCTGGATGTCCATGATCTTCAGCGGCTGCGTGATGCCGGCGTTGTTGACCAGGATGTCGACCTGGCCCAGGCGCTGCAGGATTTCCTTGGCGGCGCGTTCGCAATCGGTCTTGACGGTGACGTTGCAGGCCAGTCCGATATGGCCGGCGCCGATGTCGTTGGCGGCGGCGACGGCAGCGGCTTCGTCCAGGTCGAGGATGGCGACGCGGCCGCCATGCGCGGCAAACAGGCGGGCCACGGCCTTGCCGATACCGCGAGCGGAAGCAGCGCCGGTGATGACGGCGACTTTGTCTTTGAGTAACACGGTTGTCTCCTTGATGGATTTGTTCGTTCTTGGCGCCGGACCGGTTCTTTTAGATTTATTTCACAACGGGCCTGGACGACGGATGAAGTATTTCACCCGGCTCATGGGCCAGCAAGCTAGAATCCCTCAACATGCTTTGAATAATTTTCATAACAAGAACAAGCAAAAGAAACCCTGCAGGGAGACACGCCATGCACCATCTGCCGCCGCTCAAGTCAGTCATCGCCTTCGAGGTCGTCGCGCGCCTGGGCAACATCAGCAAGGCCGCCGAAGAACTGAACCTGACGCCCTCGGCCGTCAGCCATCAGATCACCAACCTGGAAAATTTCGTCGCGCTGAAACTGTTCCACCGCACCTCGCGCGGCGTCGCCCTGACGCCGGCCGGCGAGCGCTACCAGCAAAGCCTCGCCGGTGCGCTGGCGCTGATTGCCAGCGCCGCCCAGAACGCGCGCGCCGACGACGGCATCGAGGTGCTGCGCGTGCATGCGTCGCCCAGTTTCGCCAGCCTGTGGCTGATGCCGCGGTTGCCGCATTTCATGCACGAACATCCCGACATCCGCATCCGGCTGTCGGCGTCGTACATGCATTCCGATTTTTCGCAGGGCGAGATTGATCTGGATATCCGCTACGGCGCGGCGCGCTGGGCCGACCTGCATGTCGAAACGATTGCGACGGAAGAAGTGATGCCGATGATCAGTCCGGCACTGGCCGAGCGGCTGAAGCTGCGCACGCCGCAGGATCTGCTGCAGCAAAGCCTGATTTTTTCGGAAGTGAACCTGGTGCAATGGCCGCAATGGTTCGCCGCGCACGGCATCCAGCTTGCCCCGAGCCAATATGCCCTCAGCTTCGACCGCGCCTATCTGGCGATCGAGGCGGCGATACAGGGACTGGGTGTGGCGCTGGACAGCGCCTGGCTGGCCGATGCGGCGCTGAAGGAAGGGCGGCTGGAGCCGGTATTTCCGGACCGCAAGGGCATCCGGGTGCACGCGCACCATCTGGTGTATCCGGCCACGCATGGAAAATGGACCAAGGTGGAGCGTTTCAAGCGCTGGCTGCTGGCGCAGGTGCACACGCGTTGAAACCGCCGAATCCCCCCTTCACACGTTCACGCCGTTTTTGATCCGCCAAACGCTGCCACCCGACGCCGCGCCTCGTCCCGCAACAAACCCGCAGAAGCAATGGATAGCCGCATCAGGCAATCGGTCTCGTGTTCGCCGATGGCCGGCGCGGCGGTTTGTCCCGGATCGGCGGCGCGGTTGGCGGCGCGCTCCAATTCGCTGGCGTAAATGATTTGCAGACAGGCGTGGATGCCGGCGCTGATGTCGAGCGCGGTTTCGATGAAACGGGCGTAGGAACTATGTTGCGCCGGACCCTCGATCCAGCGGAAATCCTGATGCGTGGGCGGGTGTTGCCCGGCGGCGTCGCGGGCGATGCGGTCAGTGCTGCTGGTGTCGGTCATGGAGCCTCCATGTGGCTGCGGGATCACCGGCCACATCTCGTAGAACGAGGGTGGCGGGCACGAGACAGGGTTGACGAACCGGCTAGCTATCCTCCGGCATACCCGAAGGTATCCCTGCCAAGGCCCGCCATAGAGGCGTGCGAAGACAGAGCAAAAAGCCGCAAAAATCGGGACTTTTTACCGATAGCTAGAACAGGTCGTCAAACCAGATCCCTTCTTTCTCAGGGACGCGTCAGGATACCGTCCGCCAAAACGAGGGTCAATCGAATATTGCCGAATTGCCACTTTTGCGCAGCGCGTGGCGACAAGGCTGTTCCGGCCGGTTCAATTTCGGCCTTGCGGTTGGTTTTGACGGCGACTCCCTTATAATGGACGGTTTCGCAAAAACACACGTCAAATCATGGAATTAGCCAAGTCGTTCGAGCCTGCCGATATCGAAAAATTCTGGCGCGAGGAGTGGGAAAAGCGCGGGTATTTCGCCGCCACCACCGCACCGGAAAAGCCGTCGTTCAGCATCCAGTTGCCGCCGCCGAATGTGACCGGCACGCTGCACATGGGCCACGCCTTCAACCAGACCATCATGGACGGCCTGACCCGCTACCATCGCATGCGCGGGTTCAACACGGCCTGGATCCCCGGCACCGACCATGCCGGCATCGCCACGCAGATCGTGGTGGAGCGCCAGCTCGATGCGCAGAAAATTTCGCGCCATGATCTGGGCCGCGAGAAGTTCATCGAGAAGGTGTGGGAGTGGAAGGAAAAATCCGGCTCCACCATCACCGGCCAGATGCGCCGCATGGGCGCGTCGACCGACTGGGACCGCGAATACTTCACGATGGATCCGAAGATGTCGAAGGCCGTCACGGAAGTCTTCGTGCGCCTGTACGAACAGGGACTGATCTATCGCGGCAAGCGCCTGGTGAACTGGGATCCGGTGCTGGGTACGGCGGTGTCCGACCTTGAAGTGGTGTCGGAGGAAGAAGACGGTTCGATGTGGCACATCCGCTATCTGCTGGCGGACGGCAGCGGCCATATCACGGTCGCAACCACACGTCCGGAAACCCTGCTGGGCGACGTCGCCGTGGCGGTCGATCCGACCGACGAGCGTTATGCGCACCTGGTCGGCAAGATGCTCAAGCTGCCGCTGACCGACCGCGAAATCCCGATCATCAAGGATGAATACGTCGACAAGGAATTCGGCACCGGCTGCGTCAAGATCACGCCTGCCCACGACTTCAACGACTATGCCGTGGGCGCGCGCCACAACCTGGACAAGATCAGCATCTTCACGCTGGACGCCAAGGTCAATGAAAACGGCCCGGCCAAGTATCAGGGCCTGGACCGCTTCGAGGCGCGCAAGCAGATCGTTGCCGACCTCGATGCACAAGGCCTGCTGGAACTGGTCAAGCCGCACAAGCTGATGGTGCCGCGCGGCGACCGCACCGGCGTCGTGATCGAACCGATGCTGACCGACCAGTGGTTCGTCGCGATGAGCAAGCCGGCGCCGGAAGGCACCTACTTCCCCGGCAAGTCGATCGCCGAAGTCGCCCTGGAAAAAGTCGCCAACGGCGAGATCAAGCTGATTCCGGAAAACTGGAACAATACCTACAACCAGTGGCTCAACAACATCCAGGACTGGTGTATCTCGCGCCAGCTGTGGTGGGGCCATCAGATCCCGGCGTGGTACGACGAAGACGGCAAGATCTACGTTGCCCGCACCGAAGAAGAAGCCAAGGCGCAAGCCGGCGGCAAGACCGTGACCCGCGACAACGACGTGCTCGACACCTGGTTCTCGTCGGCGCTGGTGCCGTTCTCGTCGCTGGGCTGGCCGGAAGAGACGCCGGACTACAAGCTGTTCCTGCCGTCGTCGGTGCTGGTGACCGGCTTCGACATCATCTTCTTCTGGGTGGCGCGCATGGTCATGATGACCACGCATTTCACCGGACAGGTGCCGTTCAATACGGTCTACGTGCACGGCCTGGTGCGCGACGCCAGCGGCCAGAAGATGTCCAAGTCCAAGGGCAACACGCTCGACCCGATCGACCTGATCGACGGCATCGGCGTGGATGAACTGGTCGCCAAGCGCACCGTCGGCCTGATGAATCCGAAGCAGGCCGCCAGCATTGAAAAGGCGACGCGCAAGGAGTTCGCCGACGGCATCCCGGCCTTCGGCACCGACGCACTGCGTTTCACCTTCGCTTCGCTGGCGACGCTGGGCCGCAACATCAACTTCGACCTCGGGCGCTGCGAAGGCTATCGCAACTTCTGCAACAAGCTGTGGAACGCCACGCGCTTCGTACTGATGAATACCGAAGGCCAGGACTGCGGTTTCGACGGTCACGTCAAGGGTGAGTGCAACAAGGAAAAGCTGCAGTTTTCGCAAGCCGACCGCTGGATCGTGTCGCTGATGCAGCGCACCGAAGCGGAAGTCGAAAAGGGCTTTGCCGACTACCGCTTCGACAACATCGCTTCGGCGATCTACAAGTTCGTCTGGGACGAGTACTGCGACTGGTACCTGGAAATGGCCAAGTCGCAAATCCAGAACGGCAACGAAGCGCAGCAACGCGCCACCCGCCGCACCCTGCTGCGCGTGCTCGAAGGCGTGCTGCGCCTGGCGCATCCGGTGCTGCCTTTCATCACCGAAGCGCTGTGGCAAAGCGTGGCGCCGCTGACCGACAAGAAGCTCGACCCGGCCGGCGATTCGATCATGCGTCAGCCTTATCCGAAAGCCGATCTGGAGAAGATCGATGCCGAAGCGGAAGCGTGGATGACGCAGTTGAAGACGCTGACCGACGCTTGCCGCAATCTGCGCGGCGAGATGCAATTGTCGCCGGCGCTGCGTGTGCCGCTGATCATCGAGACCGCCGATGCGGAATCGGTGAATTCCTTCCTGCCGTATCTGCAATCGCTGGTGAAGCTGAGCGAAACGCAAGTCGTGACGCAATTGCCTGAGTCGCCTGCGCCGGTCGCCATCGTCGGCGACCTGAAGCTGATGCTGAAGGTGGAGATCGACATCGCCGCCGAACGCGAACGCATGACCAAGGAAATCGCCCGCATCAGCGGCGAGATCGTCAAGGCCAACGCCAAGCTGTCCAACGAGAGCTTCGTCGCGCGCGCGCCGGAAGCGGTCGTGGCGCAAGAGAAAGAGCGCCTCGCCAACTTCAGCGCCACGTTGGCGAAACTGGAAGAGCAACTGGCGAAGTTGAAATAAGCTGAAATAAGCCTTTCGTCGCGCTTCCGAGCAGCCGCCGCCCCGCAAAGGGCGGCGGCTTTTTTATTTCCTTGCCGCCCTCTTTTTTAATCCTTGCCGGACGCCTCCGGCTTGTCTACACTAGGCGAACAAAATTAGAACAATCGTGCTTTTATTTGATCCAGCAATTTCACCAATGGACGGAGACATCATGAAAACTCGCATCATCCTGAGCAGCGCCCTGCTGGCCCTGAGCGCACTAGGCACCGCAACCGCCTGGGCCGCCGCCGGCTCGCCCGTGGGCCTGTGGAAGAACATCTACGACGCCACCGGCAAACCCAAGGCGCTAATCCGCATCACCGAGAGCGACGGCCAGCTCCAGGGCAAGATCGAGAAACTGTTCCGCGCGCCGGAAGAAGAGCAGAACCCGAAGTGCGAAAAATGCGAAGGCGCGCTCAAGGACCAGCCCATCATCGGCATGACCATCCTCTCCGGCCTGAAGAAAGACGGCGACGAATACAACGGCGGCCAGATCCTCGACCCGGCCAACGGCAAGTTGTACAAGAGCAAGCTGACCGTGACGGAAGACGGCAGGAAGCTCAACGTGCGCGGCTACATCGGCATGCCGATGCTGGGTCGCACGCAGGTTTGGGTGCGCGAAGAATAAGGCCGCTCCCGTTATCGGCAGGCGCTTTGTTTCCCACAGCAAAGGCGGCTGCAAGCCTCATGCGGTTCCGTTAGCGTTGAGATTTCATTCCCTTGTTACAAAGGGCCATCGCCGTCGTCCTGACGAAAGTCAGGACCCAGCGTCGTATCGGCGCTTGTCACGACACTGGGTCCCAGCGTTCGCTGGAACGACGATGAGCGATGAAAGACGGCGACAGGCTCACTGAACGGCATGAGGCCGCAAGCCGCCTCTATTTTTGCCCATGGCGGCCGTTTTCTTGTTTTATAATCAAGTCGACCGTGATGTGGAATGGCACGAAACGATATGGAGAATAAAGCCGGGCAGAGGCGATAAGCTTCGCATTCCGCCTGTACGGCAAACCTAGGGCTTCGCGCAGGGGGACATATGTTGAGCATGTCGTCTGTATGGCTGTCTTGTCGCAACATTTTCGCGCTCGCACTGTTTGCCGCCGTGTTTGCCGCGCCCCTTTCCACCGTGCAGGCCGCCGATGCGTCCGTCAACATCGTGCTGATCGGTTTCGCCGCTCCGCTCGGCGAGTTCAACGCCAGGAGCGGGCGCAATGCCGCCCTGCTGGCAATTGAAGAAGCCAACAAGAACAACCCTCGCATCGGCGGTCAGCCAGTGCTCTTTCATCTGCTGGAGCAAGACGACAAATCCGATGTCGCCGTCGCGCAATACATCGCACGCGCGCTGATCGGCAGCAAAGTCATCGGCGTCATCGGCCACGGCAACAGCGCCACCACCCTGGCGGCCGCGCCTATCTACAACGAAGCCGGCCTCGCGCACATTTCCCCGACGTCATGGAGCCGCGAGCTCACGCAAAAATCCTACAAGAACGTCTTCCAACTGGTCGGCGGCAACGACATCGGGCTGGGATTCGCGGCGGATTATCTGATCCGCGAACAAAAACTCAAGCGCGTTTTCATCCTGGATGACGGCGGCTATCTCGGCACGACCATGGCCGACTATTTTGCCGGCTACGTCAAAGCAGGCAATGGTGAAATTGTTCACCGCACATCCATCAACGGCAAGACCTCCGATTTCAATCCGCCGCTGCAAAAGGCGGAGCAATTGCAGCCCGATCTGATTTTTTTCAGTGGCAGGACCGTGCAGAGCGGCGTGCTGGCCGGCAATCTGCCGCGCTTCCGTTTATCGGCGACGCTGCTGCTGACGGGCAACGTGATCAATGAGGATTTCCTGCGCAACGTGGCGAAGGTCCGAACCCCCATCGCGGCGATCGTGCCCGGCGCACCACCGCAAAAGCGGCCTGCCATGATGAGTCTGCAAAGGAAATATATCGAGCGCTTCGACGCCGAGATAACGCCGTTCGGCACCTACGCGTACGACAGCGTGCATCTGCTGATCGCCGCGGCGAAGAAAGCCAATTCGCTTGAGCGCGGCAAGATCATCGATGCGCTGCATGAGATCAGGTACGGAGGCGTGACCGGCAACATCGCCTTCGACGCCAACGGCGCCTTGCTCAAGCCCGGCTACACCTTGTACGGCATTGAACAAAAAAAGTGGACGCCGCTAAAGACCTTCGGCGGCAAATGACGGAGACGGCGAGCAACAACCGGGCGACGCCACGCAAGATGATCTATTGCGCAGGCTTGTGGTGCTGCGCCACGTAGCGGTCGAGCTGTCGCGCAAACGCGCGACCGTCGCTCTGGCTGAAGGCAGCCGGGCCGCCGGTTTCGACGCCGCTGCCGCGCAGCTCTTCCATGAAATTGCGCATCGTGAGGTGCTGCTGGATATTGTCGGCGGTGTACATTTCGCCGCGCGGATTGAGCACCGCGCCGCCCTTGGCGATGGCTTCCGCAGCCAGCGGAATGTCGGCGCTGACGATCAGGTCGCGCGGTTGCGTGAGCCTGACGATTTCCTTGTCGGCGACGTCGAAGCCGGCCGGCACGACGACGGCCTTGATGAAACGCGACGGCGGCACGCGCAAGAGCTTGTTGGCGACCAGTGTCACCTGGATATGCGTGCGCTCGGCAAGGCGGAACAACATGTCCTTGATGACGCCCGGACAGGCGTCGGCATCAACCCAGATTTGCATGGTCGGCTTTCGAAAAAACATCGGACCGCAACGGGTCCGGTGAAAAATACTGTGCGGCAGCGCAGGGATCAGACAAACGATACCGTCAGTCCCGGCAAGGCGACACCGGAAAAGGCCGTAATCCAGGTTTGTCCGGCTTCGATCGGATAAGCATCGGTCCAGGTGCCCGTGGTGATGATTTCACCGGCCGCCAGCGGTGCGAATTGCGGTTGCGTCTTCAGCAACTGATGCAGGTGCCACAAGGCATGCAGCGGACTATCGGCTTCGTCGTTGAAGAACCCTGCCGCGCGCAGCGTACCGGTGCTGTCGGTGCTGCTCGACAACGAAACGCTGGCGCCGGCCAGGATCTGCGCCAGGTTGTGACGGGTGGCCGACGACAGCACGTGCGGTTCGCCGATGATCAGCGTGCCGTGCAAACCGAAGGCCGCGATCGCGTCGGCGACGGTGAACTCCCAGTTGGCGAAAGGGCAGGCGACGATCTCGAAGCCGTGCGCCATCCATTCGATGCATTCGGCCAGCTCGTCGATGGTGGCGTCGGGCGACGGCGCCCGGCCGAGCTTGAAGACGATTTCCGGCTCGATGCGCGGTTGCAGCGCGCCTGTCAGGGATTGCTTGCCGTGATTGTCGTCGGCATGGCGCACCGTGCTGTCGAAAATGTGCGCCCAGATCGGAATGCGCGCATCGTCCGTCACGCCGTATTTGTCCCAGGTCTTGCGCACGGTGAAACCGATCTTGCGCCCGATCGGCTGCTCGCCTTGCGCGATGCGGATATCCAGCACGCGGCGCGCGATATCGTAGGCGTCGTCGACGGACAGCGGTTCGGAAGAGGACAGGAGCGGCAGCAGGCGTGTATTTGCGCGTGCATCGAGGAGCTGATGCGCGTACCTGCTGGCTTGGCTCGACATAAGCATGAGAGGCTCGCTCACAGAAAGATAGTGATTAGCTATCTATTGTCGATGACGATTAATTTTTGCACAAGTGAAAATAAGGAAATCACAAAAAGATCACGTGAATTTCTTGGCAAATCTTCAATGAACTGCGGATATCGGAGGCATGGCGACGCAAATCGGTCAGACCAGTTTGCGTTCGGCGAGTTCGGCGATGATGGCTGGCAACTGCTCCTGAAATACTTAGCACGCATCTCACGATTATGAATGAGATGGGTTCTACGCGCCGCCCCACAGATCTCCGTTGGGACCGGTACGCGGCGCGGTCACGCCGAAATGCGTATACGCCAGCGGCGTCGCCACGCGGCCGCGCGGCGTGCGTTGCAGATAGCCTTGCTGGATCAGGTAGGGTTCGAGCACGTCTTCGATGGTGTCGCGCTCTTCGCCGATGGCGGCGGCCAGATTGTCGAGGCCGACCGGGCCGCCGTTGAATTTGAACAGCACTGCCTCCAGCAGCTTGCGGTCCATCAGGTCGAAGCCGACCGGGTCGACGTCGAGCATGACCAGCGCGGCGTCGGCCATGGCTTGCGTGATCCTGCCGTTGCCCTTCACCTCCGCATAGTCGCGCACGCGGCGCAGCAGGCGGTTGGCGATGCGCGGGGTGCCGCGGCTGCGCTTGGCGATTTCCAGCGCGCCCTCTTCGACGATGGGCGCATTGAGCAAGCCGGCGCTGCGCGTGACGATGCGCGCCAGTTCCGGCGGCGAATAAAATTCCAGCCGCGCGACGATGCCGAAACGGTCGCGCAGCGGGTTGGTCAGCATGCCGGCGCGCGTGGTGGCGCCGACCAGCGTGAACGGTTGCAGGTCGAGACGCACCGAGCGCGCCGCCGGACCTTCGCCGATCATGATGTCGATCTGGTAGTCCTCGAGCGCGGGGTAGAGGATTTCTTCCACCACCGGCGACAGGCGATGGATTTCATCGATGAAGAGCACGTCGTTGGCTTCGAGGTTGGTCAGCAGGGCGGCCAGGTCGCCGGCGCGCTCCAGCACCGGGCCGGAAGTCTGGCGCAGGTTGACGCCCATCTCGCGCGCGATGATGTGCGCCATGGTGGTCTTGCCAAGGCCGGGCGGACCGAACAGCAGCGTGTGGTCGAGCGCTTCGCCGCGCTGGCGCGCCGCCGAGATGAAGATCTCCAGTTGGCCGCGCACTTTTTCCTGGCCGACGTATTCATCCAGCTGCTTGGGTCGCAGTGCGCGTTCGATCGCCTCCTCGTTGGCCGAAGCCGGGGTGGCGGCGATGATGCGCTGTTCGGAGAAGTCGTCGGTCTGGATGCTCATGGATTAGGTTACTTATGCCTTGGACAGCGCCTTGAGGGCGTGCTTGATGCCTTCCGACACGCTCGCATCGGCCGGGACCTGCTTGATCGCCAGCGTCGCTTCCTTGTCGGAATAACCGAGCGCCAGCAAGGCGTTGAGGATATCCGAAGTCGTGTCGTGATGCACTACGCCGCCGACCGCGCCGAGATCGGCGCCGAGCTTGCCCTTCAATTCGAGCAGCAGGCGTTCGGCGGTTTTCTTGCCGATGCCGGGCACCTTGGTGAGGCGGCCGGCTTCCTGCAAGGTCACGGCCTGGGCCAGATCGCTGACCGACATGCCGGACAGGATCGACAAGGCGGTGCGCGCGCCCACGCCGGAGATCTTGATCAGTTCCTTGAAGGTATTGCGCTCTTCGGCGCTGCCGAAGCCGAACAGCACGTGGGCGTCTTCGCGGATTGCCAGATGGGTCAGCAGCACGACCTTCTCGCCCAGGCCCGGGAGGTTGTAGAAGGTGCTCATGGGCACGCCGACTTCGTAACCGACGCCGTTGCAATCGACCAGCAATTGCGGGGGATTTTTTTCGAGCAGGATTCCGGAGAGGCGACCGATCATGATGGCTGGGCAGAAAGATGAATGGTGGAATGATACAGTACTGTTCGGATAAACAGTATATCCATCCGCACCGATTTGCCTAACCCCACCCTGCCGGGATATTGTCTGCCTTGTTTCTCTTCGGCACATTCGCCTCCCCAAAAGACAAAGGACCCCATGGCCGGCAGCAGTTTTTTCGCGTTGATCGACGACATCGCCAGCATCCTCGACGACGTTTCCGTAATGACGAAGGTGGCGGCAAAGAAGACTGCCGGCGTGCTGGGCGACGACCTCGCGCTCAATGCGCAGCAGGTCTCCGGCGTGAACGCCGAGCGCGAACTGCCGGTGGTGTGGGCGGTGGCGGTCGGCTCGTTGAAGAACAAGGCGATCCTGGTGCCCGCCGCGCTGGCCATCAGCGCCTTTGCGCCATGGGCCGTGACGCCGCTGCTGATGCTGGGCGGCGCTTTCCTGTGCTTTGAAGGATTCGAGAAGCTGGCGCACAACTATCTGCCGCATGAGGAAGGACATCATGAGGCTGCGGCCGACGATGCGGATGATGCCGATGCCGCCTCCGGCGAACAGGACAAGATCAAGGGCGCGATCCGCACCGACTTCGTGCTGTCGGCGGAGATCATCGCCATCACGCTCGGCACCGTCGCCAACGCGCCTTTGCAGCAGCAGATCATCGTCTTGGTCGGCATCGCGCTGATCATGACCGTGGGCGTGTACGGCGTAGTAGCGGGCATCGTCAAACTCGACGACGGCGGCTTGTACCTGTTGCGCACGAGCGGCAACAGCGGCTTCGGGCAATTCAAGCAGCGCGTCGGCCGCGCCATCCTTGTCGCTGCGCCTTGCATGATGAAGAGCCTGACCGTCATCGGCACGGTGGCCATGTTCATGGTCGGCGGCGGTATTCTGACGCATGGCATCCCGCCGGTGCATCACTGGATTGCGGACGTCAGTGCGCCGCTCGCAGCCATGCCTGCGATGGGCGGTGTGTTGTCGGCGATTGCGCCGGCGATTATCGATGCGGTGTTCGGCGTGATTGCCGGCGGCGCGGTGTTGCTGGTTGTGGAAGCGGTGAAACGAGTAAAGCTCTTCAGGAAAAACTAGCCGATCAGGCGACCGCCGCGCACGCGCAGCCCCTTCTTCGCCAATCCCGGCGCAAGCGCGCCAAGCGCACTCAGGGCTTCGCCGCTATGCGCATGGCAGATCGCCACGCCCAGGGCATCGGCGGCATCGGTGCCGGGCAAACCCGGCAATGCCAGCAGGCGCTGCACCATGTCCTGCACCTGCTGCTTCTGCGCCTTGCCGTGGCCGGCGACGGCTTGCTTGACCTGCAGCGCGGTGTATTCCGCGACCGGCAGATCGGCATTCACCAGCGCGCAAATCGCGGCGCCGCGTGCCTGCCCGAGCAACAACGTGGATTGTGGATTGACGTTGACGAAGACTTTTTCGATGGCCGCGCAATCGGGCGCATAGGTCTTGATGACTTCACCGACGCTGGAGAGGATGACTTTCAGACGCTGCGGCAGATCGGCATCCGGCGTCCTGATGGTGCCGGAGGCGATATAGGTAAGCTTGGTGCCCTGCTTGTGGATCACGCCAAAACCGGTGGTCCGCAAGCCGGGGTCGATGCCGAGAATTTTCATGAGTCCGAACGCACCCACGACTGAACAACTACGTGTCGTCCCGGCGAACGGCAGGACCCAGTGTCGTCAAACGACCATTGCATACAGATCATTCCAATAAGGGTTGGTCTTTTCGATCAACTCGATTTTCCAGGCACGTCGCCATGCTTTCAGTTGTTTTTCACGAGCAATCGGGCTGACGATATCGTCGAAAACTTCAACATACACTAAATCCCTGATGCCATACTTCTGAGTAAATCCAGGTATCAAGCCATGCTTATGTTCATAAACGCGTCGCACCACATCGTTAGTGACGCCGACATATAAAGTGCCGTTGCGCCGGCTCGCCAGAATATAGACGAAATAATTCATGCGCGAATATTACCGCGCACAAATTAATTATCAAAAAGGAATTTTTCCCGTCGTCCCAGCGAACGCTGGGACCCAGTGTCTTGTCGACCGTTATTACGACGCTGGGTCCTGGCTTTCGTCAGGACGACACAATATTTGAGAGCGAAGAAAATTAATGGCGGAAGTGGCGCGTACCCGTCAACAGCATGACCACATCGCGTTCATCGGCGGCATCGATCACTTCCTGATCGCGCATCGAACCGCCCGGATGGATCACGCAGGTCGCGCCTGCATCCACCACCACGTCCAGGCCGTCGCGGAACGGGAAGAAGGCATCCGACGCCACCGCCGAACCGGCCAGCGTCAGGCCGGCGTTCTGCGCCTTGATCGAGGCGATGCGGGCGGAGTCGATGCGGCTCATCTGGCCGGCGCCGACGCCCAGCGTCATGCCGTTACCGCAGAAAACGATCGCATTGGACTTGACGAACTTGGCGACGCGCCAGGCGAACATCAGGTCTTGCAATTGTTGCGGCGTCGGTTGCTTCTTGCTGACGACCTTGACGTCGGCCAGCAACACGTTCTTGGCGTCCGGCGATTGCACCAGCAGGCCGCCGCCGACGCGCTTGAAGTCGTACGCATTCAAACCATTGCCCAAGGGAATTTCCAACAGACGCACGTTTTGCTTGGCGGCGAAAATCTTCTTGGCTTCGGCGCTGAAGGACGGTGCGATCAGCACTTCGACGAATTGCTTGGCGACCGCTTCGGCGGCGGCGCCGTCGAGTTCGCGGTTGAAGGCGATGATGCCGCCGAAGGCCGAGGTCGGATCCGTCTGCAATGCCTTGCTGTACGACTCCAGCGGATTGGCGCCGACCGCCACGCCGCATGGATTGGCGTGCTTGATGATGACGCAGGCCGCGGTGTCGGCGGCGTCGAAGGTCTTGACGCATTCCCACGCGGCGTCGGCGTCGGCGATGTTGTTGAACGACAGTTCCTTGCCTTGCAGCTGGGTGTAGTTGGCCAGCGCGCCGTCGCTCTTCTTGACGTCGCGGTAGAACGCCGCCGATTGATGCGGGTTTTCGCCGTAGCGCATGTCCTGGACTTTTTCGAAGTGCAGGTTCAGCGTGTCGGGGTAGGCGCTGCGGGTGGCGTGCTGCTTGTCTTCGCCCAGCGAGGTGAAATAGTTGGTGATGGCGCCGTCGTATTGCGCGGTGTGCGCGAACACTTTCTTGGCCAGCGCAAAGCGCTTCTCGTACGGCAGGTCGCCGCTTGCCTGCAGGTCGGCCAGCACGCCGGCGTAGTCGGTCGGGTCGCAGATGACGACGACGTCCTTATGGTTCTTGGCCGAGGAACGCAGCATGGCCGGGCCGCCGATGTCGATGTTTTCGATCGCGTCTTCCAGCGAGCACTCTTGCTTGGCGACGGTTTGCTGGAACGGATACAGGTTCACCACCACCATGTCGATGGTCGGAATGCCGTGCTTGTCCAGCGCGGCGACGTGCTCGGGGAAATCGCGGCGCGCCAGGATGCCGCCGTGCACCTTGGGATGCAGCGTCTTGACGCGACCGTCCAGCATCTCCGGGAAGCCGGTGTAGTCGGCGACTTCGGTTACCTTGACGCCGTTGTCGGCCAGCAGCTTGGCGGTGCCGCCGGTGGACAGGATGTTGACGCCCATGGCGGACAGCGCGCGTGCAAAGTCGAGCACGCCGGCTTTGTCGGAAACGGAGATGAGTGCTTGTTTGATCATGATGGCATGAAGGTAGATGAAGGAATCCGGTGGTGAGACTGACGAGGCGGCGGAGCGCCGCGCCGTCGCATGTAAGCGATTACATTACAAAACTACAGCAAGCCGTGCTGCTGGAGCTTCTTGCGCAAGGTATTGCGATTGATGCCGAGAATTTCCGCGGCCTGGGACTGATTGCCGTCGGCGCGCGCCATCACTGCTTCGAAGATCGGTTTCTCGACCGTCAAAACAACCATGTCATACACATTGGATGGCAGTTGCTCGCCCAGATCCTTGAAATACTTGTCAAGGCTCTTCCTGACGACATCCTCGATACTTTCTTTACTCATTACGTGCTACTTCTGTTCTTTTTAATATGTTGGTCAATGAAGCCGATACGCCTCGCAGCTATGCCGCCAGCGCCTGTTCGGCAATCCCGTATTGTAACCGCTCGCCATATGCCGCCTGCGATTCGAAGAAGTCGCGCACGGCGTTCCATTGCAGTTGGCAATCTTCGAGGCGGTTCATGCGTTGCCGGAATTCTTCTCCTTCCGGCAGGTCGCGGACATACCATCCGATGTGCTTGCGCGCCGTGCGCACGCCGAGATACTCGCCGTAGAACGCGTAGTGCGCCTGCAGATGTTCCAGCATCAGTTCCTGCACTTCGGCCACCATCGGCGCCGGCAGATGCGTGCCGGTGCGCAGGAAGTGGTCGATCTCGCGGAAGATCCACGGCCGGCCCTGCGCCGCGCGGCCGATCATGACGGCATCGGCGCCGGTCACGGCCAGCACATGTTTTGCACGCTCGGGCGTGGTGATGTCGCCGTTGGCGACCACCGGGATCTTCACCGCCGCCTTGACCGCGGCAATCGTTTCGTATTCTGCTTCACCGCTATAGCCGTCGGCGCGCGTGCGGCCGTGCAGCGTCAGCATGGCGATGCCGCTTTGCTCGGCCATGGCGGCGATGGCCAGGGCGTTCTTGTTCTCGCGATTCCAGCCGGTGCGGAATTTCAATGTCACCGGCACGTCGACGGCCTTCACCACCGCGTCGAGAATCCGGCCGACCAGCGTTTCGTTTTGCAACAGGGCCGAACCGCACCAGCTGTTGCAGACCTTCTTGACCGGGCAGCCCATGTTGATGTCGATGATTTGCGCGCCGCGATCGACGTTGTGTCTGGCGCAATCGGCCAGCATGGCGGGATCGGCGCCGGCGATCTGCACCGCTTTCGGTTCCATCTCGCCATCGTGGTTGGTGCGGCGCGAAGTCTTCTCGCTTTGCCACAGGCGCGGATCCGAGGCGGCCATTTCCGACACGGCATAACCCGCGCCCAGCTGCTTGCACAGTTGGCGGAAAGGACGATCCGTCACACCCGCCATGGGGGCGACGAAAACCTTGTTGCGCAGGGAATGCGGGCCGATATTCACGGAGCGATCATGTGGTTGCCGGGGAAGGGCGCTATTTTAGCGCGATTGGCCCTGCGCCCCAACAAGAATCGGTCTTGCAGCGCAATGCCGCCCGGAAATTGCCAAAGCTGCAAGACGCCGTCGTATCCGGCGCCGCAAGACGCTTCGCCGCAAAACGGAGACTGACGCGAGACAGCCGTCCTTAGCGATCGACCTCGTCGAGCACTTGCGGCGCGAGGTGGGCGATGTCCGCCCATTGCCTGATGTGGATGCGTTCGCCATCCCACTGCAGGCGATTGATGCTGGCATTGAAGATGTCGAAATCGCGAGCGTGTTCGAAGCCGGTCTCCCTGGCCCAGCGGTAGACGCATTCCAGCACGCCGCCATGCGTGACGATGGCGATCTTGCGCTGTCTGCTGCCGCTCGCAAGATGGGCAATCGCACTGACGGCGCCGACGGCGCGACCGGAAAATTCACGCATGGTTTCGGCAATACGCTCGCCGGCCGGATAGCGCGCATCGAGCTCGCGCGCCTTCCATGCCGCAAAATCCTCGGGATAGCGCTGCTGGATGTCGTGATGCTGCAAACCCTCGAAGCCGCCGTAGCAGCGCTCGCGCAAGGCCGGATCGATCTGCACCGCCTTGCCTTGCAGCGTCGCCACGGCCTGGGCCGTGGCGCGCGCGCGTTGCAGGTCGCTGGCGTAGATCGCATCCAGTGCTTCGTTTTCGAGCGCGCGCCCGAGCGCCGCGGCCTGCCGCTGCCCTTCGGCGTTCAGGGGGATATCGATATGGCCTTGCAGGCGCTTGTCCACGTTCCAGTCGGTTTCACCGTGGCGGATCAGCAGGATGTCGAGCATGTGTGTTTATTTAATCAACGCAGGATTCAGCGTGTAGGTACCGGTGATGGCGGCCTGGGCAAGCACGTGGCCTTGCAGGGCGTTATGCACGTCGGTGCCGGTAAATTTGCCGGTCACCGTCAGTTGCTCCTGATCCACGGCATACAGCGTGAACACGTAGCGATGCACGATGGCGTCGTTCCATGGCGGGCAAGGACCGTCATAGCCGAAATAATCGCCGCTCATGTCGCCGTCGCCGGCAAACCAGCTGGTGTAATCGTTGAGACCGTGGCGCGCCCCCGATAGCGGATCGCCCGGAATCGCAGGACCGGCCTTGCCGCGCGTGGTGACGGCGCTGCTGAACTGGCCGGCGGCCAGCTCGCTGACGCCTGCCGGAATATCCACCAGGCTCCAGTGGAAAAAGTCGACGCGCGGCAAATCGGCCGGCACGGTCTTGCCGTCCTGGTTGACGTCGTCGCCGCGCGACGGCACGTCGGGGTCGTGCGCGACCAGCACCAGCGACTTGGTGCCTGCGGGCAGGTCGCTCCACGCCAGGTGCGGATTTTTGTTGGATGACAGTGCCACGTGGCTTTTGGGATCCGGCACCGCAAAGGCGAATTCGCCCGGGATGACCGCTCCGTCCTGAAAAGAATCGCTCCAGAGTTTCATGTGTGCTCTCCTTTGAAAATCAGCCTGCTATCGAATGCTACGGAATATCGTCAGGCCGCCGCCGGCTTCACTTGCCGCCAACCTGCAGCCAGAATGTGACCGGACCGTCATTGGTCAGCGAGACCTGCATGTCGGCGCCGAAGCGTCCCGTCTGCACCATGCCATGCCTGGCTTGCGCCTGTGTGACAAAGTGATCGAACAGCCTTCTGCCGTCTTCCGGCGCGGCAGCCGGCGTGAACGACGGCCGCGTGCCGGAGCGCGTATCGGCCGCCAGCGTGAACTGCGGCACCAGCAGCAAACCGCCCTGCACGTCCGTCACGCTGCGGTTCATCTTGCCGGCATCGTCGGCGAACACGCGGTAACCGAGCAACTTGCCGAGCAAGAGATCGGCTTCCTTTTCGGTATCGCCGCGTTCCGCGCAGACCAGCACCATCAGGCCGGCGCCGATCGCACCGATCCGCTCGCCTTCCACTACGACATCCGCTTTGCGGACTCGTTGCAATAATCCGATCATGACAGTCTGTTATGACGCGCCGTTACGACAAACTGACGCGTGCAAACTTGCGCTTGCCGACTTGCACCACGAACACGCCTGCATCGACCTTCAAGCCCTTGTCGCTGATCACCGTGCCGTCGATGCGCACGCCGCCCTGCTCCACCATGCGCAAGGCTTCCGAGGTGGAAGCGCACAGGTTGGCCTGCTTGAGCAACTGACCGATGCCCAGCGGCGCGCCGGCCAGGCTGACCTCCGGCACGTCGTCCGGAATGCCGCCCTTGGAACGGTTGACGAAGTCGGCCAGCGCGTCTTCGGCGGCTTGCTGCGAGTGGAAGCGCGCCACGATTTCCTGCGCCAGCGCCACCTTGATGTCGCGCGGGTTCCTGCCGGCGTCGACCTCGGCCTTGAAGCCGGCGATGTCGGCGAGCGAGCGGAACGACAGCAATTCGTAATAGCGCCACATCATCACGTCGGAAATGCTCATCACCTTGGCGAACATGGTGTTGGCCGGTTCGGTGATGCCGATGTAATTGTTCTTGGACTTCGACATCTTCTCGACGCCGTCCAGACCTTCCAGCAGCGGCATGGTCAGGATGCATTGCGGCTCCTGGCCGAAATCCTTTTGCAGCTCGCGGCCGACCAGCAGGTTGAACTTCTGGTCGGTGCCGCCCAGTTCCAGGTCGGCCTTGAGCGCGACCGAATCGTAGCCTTGCATCAGCGGATACAGGAATTCATGCACCGAGATCGGCGTGCCTTCCTTGAAACGCTTGGTGAAATCGTCGCGCTCCATCATGCGCGCCACGGTATAGCGCGAGGCCAGCTGGATCATGCCGCGACTGCCGAGCGGATCGCACCATTCGGAGTTGTAACGGATCTCGGTTTTGGCCGCATCCAGCACCAGGCTGGCCTGGGCGAAATAGGTCTTGGCGTTGACTTCGATCTGCTCGCGCGTGAGCGGCGGGCGCGTGGCGTTGCGGCCGGACGGGTCGCCGATCATCGAGGTGAAGTCGCCGATCAGGAAAATCACGGTATGGCCGAGATCCTGCAACTGGCGCATCTTGTTCAACACCACGGTGTGGCCCAGATGCAGGTCGGGCGCGGTCGGGTCCAGGCCCAGCTTGATGCGCAGCGGCTGGCCGCTGTGTTCGGCGCGCGCCAGCTTCTGGGCGAACTCGCTTTCGATGAGCAACTCGTCGACGCCGCGCTTGGCGACGGCGAGCGCCTCCCGGACTTTATCGGACAGGGGCAGGGAGGCTTTGGATGTAGGCTGTTCGGCGTTCATTGATATAACTAAAAAATAGACTTTTGTAGGACAGTACCGGTTTGACGCTTTGCTATAATGCGCACTTCGTCTTTCTGCCGCACGCCATCTAGAAGCGCAATCAGCAGAGAATTAGCATTCATCGCCTGTCAAGAATCTGTAAAAGCGCGTCATCGGGGAGTCATTGACGATGCTTGCGGTTGAGCGGCAACATGAGTTGGCTGTCGGCAAGACGGCAAAGCGGAACGATCCGACTTCTCTGCTTGCTTTTCCCGCAACAGAATTCAGAACAAGCGTAAACGGTAGATTTTAACGTATTGCATGTTCCCTAAAGATAAATTCGCGCGCGTCGCCTCCCTGTACCGCTCAGCCCATCTCTACTGCCACGAGAAATTTCACGGCTCTTCCCGCAAGACCAAGGTCGTTTCGGCCGGCGCCTTGTTCCTCGGCGCGTTCACCATCGGCGCCGCCGGCTTTGCGCCCGCCGAACCGGATACTTCCGATGCGCCGGTCCACGCCATCGTCAAGGACCTGGCCTTGCCTGACCTGAAACAACAGATCGCGCAACTGGAAGAGCGCGACGAGTACTACGTCAACGAAGAAAAAGTCCGTGCCGGCGACACCCTGGCAAGCTTGCTGACCCGTCTCGGCGTCGATGACGACGAAGCGGCCAGCTTCATCAAGTCCGATACGCTGGCGCGCGCCGTCATGCAGTTGCGCGCCGGCAAGCGCGTCATGGCGCGCACTGCCGAAGACGGCGAGCTGCAACAGCTGACCGCCACGCTGAGCGACGGCCGCGACGGCCCGGTCAACAATCTGGTGATTGAGCGCAACGGCGACAAATTCAAGGCGACGATGGCGCCTGCCGTGCTGGAACGCCGCATCGAAATGCGTTCGGGTCAGATCCGCTCGTCGCTGTTTGCCGCCACCGACAACGCCCAGATCCCCGACAGCATCGCGACGCAGATCGTCGACATGTTCGCCACCAACATCAACTTCGCCTCGGACCTGCGCCGCGGCGACCGTTTCAACGTGGTGTACGAAACCTTCTACAACAACGGCGAACCGGTGCGCACCGGCCGCGTCCTGGCGGGCGAATTCACCAATGCCGGCAACACCTATCAGGCGGTCTGGTTCGATGAGCCGGGCAGCAAGATCGGCGGCGGCTACTATTCCTTCGACGGCAAGTCGCTGAAGAAGGCCTTCCTCAAGTCGCCGCTGGCCTTCACGCGTATTTCGTCGGGCTTCTCGATGCGCGTGCATCCCATCCTCGGGATCTGGAAGCAGCACACCGGCGTCGATTTCGCCGCGCCGACCGGCACGCCGATTCATGCGTCGGGCGACGGCGTGGTCGATTTCGTCGGCAAGCAAAACGGCTACGGCAACATCGTCGTGATCAAACACTGGAGCGGTTATTCCACCGCCTACGGCCATATGAGCCGCTTTGCCTCCGGCCTGCGCAAGGGCGACAAGATCAGCCAGGGCGAAGTGATCGGCTACGTCGGCATGACCGGCTGGGCCACCGGGCCGCATCTGCACTACGAATTCCGCGTCAACAACGTGCCGCGCAACCCGCTGTCGGTGGACGTGCCGAATGCCCAACCCTTGGGCGGCAATCAACTGGCGCGCTTCCGCGCGGTGTCGACCGACATGAATCGCCGTCTGTCGCTGCTGCGTCCGGTCGGCGACGGCGTGACGCTGGCTTCGCGCTAAGAACCTGTTCACGATTCCCGGCGAGATCGTGAACAGGTTCTAAGCCGCGGCACCGTAGCCAAACCGGTGATGGAATCGCTGTAAAATGCAGCGATTCCATCACCGGTTTTTTTTATGTCCGCCGATCTCGCTCCCCCACGCTCCGCCTCCTCTTCCCTGTACATCGGCCTGATGTCCGGCACCAGCTTGGACGGCGTCGACGGCGTACTGGCGTCGCTGCCGGCGGATGGACAAGCGATGGCGACGCTGGCGACGACTTACGTGCCCTTCCCCGAGGATTTGCGCGCGGCGCTGATGGCGCTGCAGGCCAACGGCGAAAACGAGTTGCAGCGCGAAGCGCTGGCCGCCAATCAGCTCGCCGTGTACTACGCGCAATGCGTCGCCGGGCTGCTGGAAAAAAGTGCGATCCCGGCGGCCTACATCCGCGCCGTCGGCGTGCATGGCCAGACCATCCGCCACCGGCCTGAACTAGGTTATACGCGCCAGACCAATAATCCATCGCTGTTGGCGGAGTTGTGCGGCATCGATGTGATCGCCGATTTCCGCAGCCGCGACGTTGCCGCAGGCGGCCAGGGCGCACCGCTGGTACCGGCCTTCCACCAGGCGGTCTTCGGCAGCGAAGAGCAGGCGCGCGTGGCGGTCAACATCGGCGGCATCAGCAACATCAGCATCCTGCCTGCCGGCAAACTGGAGGCGACCTCCGGCTTCGACACCGGTCCCGGCAATGTATTGATGGATGCCTGGATCGCCCGCCACCTCGGCCGGAGCTACGATGCCGACGGCGCCTGGGGCGCTTCCGGCAAACCCGATGCGGCCTTGCTGGCGACCCTGCGCGGCGAACCCTATTTTTCGCTGCCGCCGCCCAAGAGCACAGGACGCGATCTGTTCCATCTTGCATGGCTGGATGCGCAACTGGCGGCCCATGCCCATCTCGCACCGGCGGATGTGCAAGCGACGCTGGCCGCTTTCACCGCGACCACCATTGCCGACGGGATCCTCGGGCACGCGCCGGAAACCGGCGCCGTGTACGTATGCGGCGGCGGCGCTTACAACGCCTATCTGTTGAAATTGCTGGGAGAAGCCTTGTCGACCGGCGCAGGACGCGCCATCCCGGTGTTACCCACCGAAGCGCTGGGCATCGCGCCCAACCACGTGGAAGCACTGGCCTTCGCCTGGCTGGCGCAGCGCTTCTGCCTGCGCTTGCCGGGCAACCTGCCGGCGGTCACCGGCGCACGCGGCCTGCGCGTGCTTGGGGGGCTGTACCCTGCGGCTTGAGCGTGGCTATGCTGATACATTCATATTTCAGGATTTATTTGATAATAAAGGCATTATCAGTCCGCTATGCAGAAACGATGTAGCTCGCCAAGGAAAGGACAGGACTCATGCTTCGATTGCCGAGAATGACCCCGATTTGGCGGATGGCCTGCTGCCTGTTGTGTTTCGCCGCTGCCGCTCCGCTGCATGTGATTGCCGAAGAAACAGTCCACACCGCGCTGATCGGTCTGGCCACGCCGCTGGCGACGCCGCGCGGCCAGGCATTGCGCGATGCCGTGCAGCAAGGCATTGACGACGCCAACAAGCGCAATCTCGTCATCAACGGCAGACGAACCGTCTTCAAGCTCTTCGCGGTGGACGACAAGAACGACAACAATCTGGCCGCGCTCGCTGCGCGTTCGATGGTCAATGCGGGCGTCATCGGCGTGATCGGCCACCTCTCTACCGATGCAAGTCTGATCGGCGCGAAAATCTACAACGAGGCCGGCATCCCGCAGATTTCCCCGACCACCACCGCGCGCGTCTTCACGCAACAAGGTTACCGGAACGTCTTCCAATTGCTGGGGCATACCGACATCACCACGGAGTATCTGGCGCAATCGGCACTCAACCTGTTCAAGGCCAAGCGCATCATGGTCATCGACAACGATACCGGCCTGGGCAATGCGCTGGTCAACAGCTTTATCAAGAAATTGCGGGCGAAAAGCATGGACGTCGTCGCCCGCGCCTCGATCAGCCAGAAAACATCCGATTTCAATTCAGTCCTGGCCGAAGCCAAGGCGGTCGATGCCGATCTGATTTTTTTCGCGGCCATCGTGCCGCAGAGTCAGGCTTTTGCCCAGCGCATGCAGCAGCAACATATCTCGACGACCTTGCTGCTGGCCGGCGGGGCCGTCAATTACAACTTTCCGGACAGCTCCGACGAATATGGCGGCAACACATGGATTCTGGTTCATGGTTTGCCGGAAGAAAAACTTCCCGGTTTCAAGGCACTGGAAAAGAATTACAGCGCCAAATTCACCACCCACCTCATTCCGCAGTCCTTGTTCGCCTACGACTGCGTGGGCGCGCTGGTTGAAGCTGCCAGGCAGGCCAACAGCCTCGCGCCCGGCAAACTGATCGAAGCGCTTCACCAGGTGCATTTCGCCGGCGTATCCGGCCCGGTCTCTTTCGACGCGGAAGGAAGCCTCAACGATCCTTCCTATAGCCTGTATCAGGTACGCCAAAAACGCTGGCAATTCGTCAAGTCGTTTCCCTGAACCGGCGGCATGAGATGAATGATGAACGCCGGACGTCAATAACGGTAAACCCTGCCGCCATCCAGACGCACTCGGTCGCCGACGCGCAAGTTGTTTGCGCTGTCCTGAACGAAGCTCTGCATGGAGCCGTCATTCATGCGCACGCGAACATTGTAGACCTCGCGTCCGCCATGATTTTTCTGCACCTGGTTGCCGACCACCGCACCGCCGACGGCGCCCGCGACGGTCGCTGCCGTCCGGCCTGAGCCGCTGCCGATCTGATTGCCCAGCAAGCCGCCTACCGCACCGCCCACGATGGTGCCGCCGATGCCGCTGCCGTCCTGGTGGCTGACTTCGATCTCTTCGACGACGCCGGTGTTGGAGTTGGAATACGAAGGCGGCGCGTCGGTGCCGGTTGGCGGCGAACGATAATCGGGACCGCCGGCGCAGCCGTTGAGCAGCGCGATCATGCTCAAGCCGACGGCGAGCAGGGAGATGTAGTGGTGTTTCATGCCGATGTCCTTTGTACTTCCATGCCCTCGAAGGCGATGCCGCCATTGTTGATCGGCGCACCCGGGCACGACATCGGAGAATCACGCATGATATTGTCAGACATTGCCTCATGTCGGCGTATCGGCAGGGAACCGGCTGGTACGTGATGCTGCAAAACACCGGTGAGAATGGATTTCGAAGAAGTTGCCCTTGCTCTTTGGCAAGCGATGGCGGCCGATCGACAGAAAATAAAAGTATGTCCCGAAAACCCCGTTACTTCCCGCATGAAATAAGGCAATTCGTGTAACACTAGCCTTCAAACTAGCCTTCAATATTGAAGCAAACAATTCCGGCAAGGAGCAATCATGCGCCTATTTTTTCGGGCAGCGGCCAGCGTCTTTTTATTCTTGTCCTTATCCGCCGCGATGGCACAGCAACAGACCGTCATGATCGGCGTCGCCGCTCCGATGTCCATGGCCCCAGGACAAAGCATGCGCGATGCCGTGCAATTTGCGCTGGAGCACATCAATCATCAAGGACTGCGCATCGACGGCAAGAGCGTGACGTTGAAGATGTTCCTGGTCGACGACAAAAACGATCCCAACCTGGCGGTGCTGGGCGCACGCGCTGCCGTCTCCGCAGGGGTGGTCGGTGTCATCGGACACCTCTCGACCGATACCAGCGTCGCCGCCGCCAAGGTATACAGCGATGCCGGCATTCCCCAACTGTCGCCAACCGCGGCAGGGCGCGAATTCACCCGGCAGGGTTACCAGACCGTCTTCCAGTTGCTGGGACACAGCGAGCATGCCGCACCATACCTTGCGGAGACCGCCATCAAGATGCTGCGCGCCAAACGCATCATGCTGATCGACAACGACACGAGCCTGGGCAGGGAACTGGCCAGGAACTTCGGCACGGCCGTCACCCGCCTGGGCGGCAATCTTGTCGATACCGACAGGATCAATTTCAAGAGTTCGGATTTCAATAACGCCGTTTCCAAAATCAGGAACAGCGACGCCGACCTGGTGTTCTTCGCCGGCGTCGTGCCGCAAAGCAGCGCGTTGGCCGCACGCTTCCAGCAAATCGGCCTGCACACCCAATTGCTGTTGGCAGGGGGCGCGATCAATCCGCAGTTTCCGCAGAAGTCGGAGGAATATCCGGACGGCACGCTGGTGCTGGTCCAGGGCAATCCCGTCGAAAAGGCGCCGGATTTCAAGCGTCTGGAGAAAGAATACCGGCAAAAATACACCTCGCCGCTGATTCCGCTCACATGGGTCGCCTACGATGCCGTCGCCATGCTGGTAGAAGCGATGAAGCGCACTGATTCGCTCTCGCCGAGCGTGCTCTCAGTCGCCTTGCATCAGATGAAATACAGCGGCCTGTCGGGAAGCATCTCCTTTGCCGCCGATGGCAGCCGGGATAATCCTCGCTATACGCTGTATCGCGCAGAACAAAAGACCTGGAAAACGCTCAATACCCTGCCCTGAAAAATCTTCCCGGGTCGCGCCTGCAACGAAGCTCAATTAAGCCAACCGCGCCGGCGGAAATACCAGAACGGCGCGATCGCCGAGCCGACCATCATCAGGATCGCCAACGGATAGCCTATCAGCCAGTCCAGTTCCGGCATGACCTTGAAGTTCATGCCATAGATGCTGGCGATCAGCGTCGGCGGCAAGAAGGCGACCGACGCCACCGAGAAGATCTTGATGATCTTGTTCTGGTTGATGTTGATGAAACCGACGGTGGCATCCATCAGGAAGTTGATCTTGTCGAACAAAAAGGCGGTGTGGCCGTCCAGCGATTCGATGTCGCGCAGGATCTGGCGCGCATCTTCGAATTGTTCCGAGCTCAGCAGACGACCGCGCATCAGGAAGCTGACCGCGCGGCGCGTGTCCATCATGTTGCGGCGGATACGACCGTTCAGGTCTTCCTCGTGGGCGATGGTGTTGAGCACCTCGGCGGCGGCCTGGTCGGAGAGGCTTTTCTTGAGCACGCTGTGGCTGACGGCTTCCAGTTTCTGGTAGATGCCTTCGAGCGCGTCCGCCGAATATTCGGCATCGGTCTCATACAGATCGAGCAAGACGTCGCGGTAGTCGCCGATCGAACCGGGCCGCGAACGCGCGCGCATGCGCACCAGGCGAAATACCGGCAGGTCTTCGGCATGCACCGAGAACAGGATGTTGCGCGCCAGGATGAAGGCCACGGTCATGGTGGCCGAGGCGTCGTCTTCGCCTTCGAACAGGAAATCGGTGCGCAGGTGCAGGTCGCCGTTTTCGGCTTCGAAATAACGCGCGGAGGCTTCGATGTCGCTGAATTCGTCTTCGTCCGGCAAGGTCACGCCGTAGATGCTTTTGACCCAGGCGCGCTCGTCGTCGGTCGGTTCGGTCAGGTCGACCCAGACCGGCACGATGTTTTCCAGATCGCTGCGGCTGTCGATATTGACCTGGTTCAGTCGACCATTTTGCAAAACAAAAACGTTAATCATGTGATCTCACTGTCAGGGCAAGTCGACTGAACGGATGGTGCTGTAACGGTGCGGTAACAAACCGATTTCCGACCCGCCGCAGAACTGGAACGCAAGTGTACGTTCAAGCCTGTCGGCAGGCAAGCGCCGAAAACAGGGGGGATTTCCAGCTATTTTCTGGCGGACGGCCTGGCGTTGGATTTTGCCGGCGGCTTTTCCACCGGCTTCGCCGGGGGCAACTCGGCCGCCCCCATGCGACGCAGGATCAGGCCGGTGCGATTGGCGAGGTAGGCGGACCCGGGATTCTTGTCATAGAAGCGCGGGCGCGGCAGCATCACCGCCAGCCTTGCCGCCTGGCTCGCTCCCAGATTGGCCGCGCTGGTGTTGTAGTAGTGCAGCGAAGCCGCCTCGGCGCCGAACACGCCGTTGCCCCACTCGACCACGTTGAGGTAGATCTCGAAGATGCGCTGCTTGTCCATCAGGAATTCCAGCATGTAGGTGATGACGAATTCCTGCGCCTTGCGGATATAGCTGCGCTCGCCGGAGAGGAACAGGTTCTTCGCCAGTTGCTGGGTGATGGTGGAACCGCCGGCGACGACCTTGCCCTTTTTGTTGTTCTTTTCATAGGCTTTTTGCAGCGCGTCCCAATCCACGCCTTCGTGCTCGGAAAAATTGGAATCTTCCGACGCGATGATGGCGCGCTTGAGGTTGTTGGAGATGCGGTTGTAAGGCACCCATCTGAATTGCAGCTGCGCGTTGGGATTTTTTTCCTGCAGGATGGCCAGTTGCTGGCGCATGAAGCTGGTCGAGTCCGGATTGTGATCGACCCACCACCAGATCTGCATGAAGAAATACAGTTGCAGCAGCAACAGCAAGGTGACAGGCAATACGATCAGCCACAGGAACAGCTTGCGCAAGAGCTTCATTTTTCTGATGTTTATTATCGAGTGATACGGCGCCCGGTGCCGGGGAGTCCTGAACTACGGTCCTGCTTTGATTTCAGTTTTGATTCAATTGCCCGCGCAACGCGGCAAACACGTCCGCCGTTTCCGGCCGCACGCCGCGCCACAACAAAAATGCCTCGGCCGCCTGTTCCACCAGCATGCCCAGGCCGTCGCGCGCGACCGCGCCATGTTGCAGGGCAAACTCCATGAACACCGTCGGCTGTTTGCCGTACATCATGTCGTAGGCCAGCGTGGTGCGCGAGAAAACGCTGGCCGGTATAGGCGGCACGTCGGCGGCAAGACTGGCCGAAGTCGCATTGATGACGACATCGAAAGCGCCACTCAGTCCGGCATATTCGGCCGCGGCCAGATTGCCGTATTCGGCGAATTGCGCCGCCAGCTCCTGCGCCTTGGCGTGCGTACGGTTGGTCAGCAGCAGCTCGGCCGGTTTTTGTTCCAGCAAAGGCAGCAAGGCGCCGCGCGAGGCGCCGCCGGCGCCCAGCAGCAAGACCCGCTTGCCGGCCAATGCAACGCCGGCGTTCTGCACGATATCGACCACCAGCCCGGCACCGTCGGTGTTGTCGCCGAGAATGCGGCCGTCTTCGAACTTCAGCGTGTTGACCGCTCCCGCCAGTCGCGCGCGGTCGGTCAGCTTATCGGCCAGCGCATGCGCTTCCAGTTTGAAAGGCACCGTGACGTTGGCGCCTTTGCCGCCGTTGACGATGAAGACCTTGACTGCCGCCTTGAAGCCTTGCAGCGGCGCCAGCAGGCGTTCATAACTCAGTTCCTGCCCGGTCTGCGCGGCAAACTGCGCGTGGATCTCGGGCGACTTGCTGTGGGCAATCGGGTTGCCGATGACGACGTATGCATCCATGGTTACTCTCAGTTCGCACTGCTCATGTCGGTCTGCAAAGTTTCCTCATGCGTGAAGCGGAAACGCGTGATGATTTCCCAGATATCGTCCTTGCTGGTGGTGCGCATGTTGTCGGGAAAGCGGCCGAACGGCGCCGAGCGCCGCACGATCGCCAGCGCCGCGCTGTCCAGCGCCGCGTTGCCGGAACCGCGTTCGACGCGCACGCCGCCCTCCTTCTCGTAAATCGTGCCGTCCTGGAAAACCGGGATGTAAATCACCAGTTCGCCGTACAGCTTCTTGCCGTCCTTCTGCGGGAAATTCAGCGTGCCGAGACGCTCGATCTTTTCCTGCATGGCCTTGTAATACAAGGCATAGCCGGCCTCGCGGGTACGCGCGGTGATCTGCGTCTTCTTCGGCCGCTTATTGTATTCCTCAATGTTCCTGGCGACTTCGGCTTCCATGCGCGCCACTGCCTTGGCGGTGTCCAGCAAGTCCTTGGCGTTGATCTGCGGCGGGGCTTCCTTCTGCTTTTCACGCTCGGGCGTGGCGACGGTCGGCGTGACCTTGTTCATCTGCGACAGAATCTTCTGCTGCTGCGCTTCCAGTTCCGCCACCTTGCGCTGGGCCGCCTTGACGCTATCGCCGTTCTCGACCTTGCGCATGTCCGGCAGCGGCGACTTGGCGCGGCCGTCATTGGCGTTGCCGCCGCCGTCGAGGTTCGCCTGCGCGATGGCGTCGGCCTTGACCGGCGCCTTGTCGTGCCTGGCGTTGACCAGGATCACTTCCAGCCCGGGGTCGGCAGGCTTGAGCCGGAACGCGTCCGGCGCGGCGAAATGCACGCCCAGCAGGACCGCGTGAATCACCACGGAGCCGGCCAGAGCGATCGTCAGGAAGCGATTGTCGGCAAAATAGTTCACAAGCACATCCACATGAAAACCGCGATTTTACGCCAAAGCCTGGGTCATTCCGAAGCGATGGAAGCAGAGGCCGCAGTGGCGGCGATTTCGGTCGCCTCGCCGTCGTCGATGTCTCCGGCGTCTTCGACGGATTCTGCCGCCGTTTCGGCTGCCGCCTCGGCATTTTCTTCCGCGGAATCGTCCATGCCTTGCAACAGGGCTTCGTCTTCGTCGTCCAGCGGCTCGGCCTCGGCGGACTGCTGCGCACTCGGGATCTCCAGCAAGCGGGCTTCCACGGTCAGGTCGACCTCATCCCAGCGCAGCAGATCCAGCTTGACCTGCAAGCCGCGCGCCACCTGCGGCATGCCGGGCAGGCGAATCACCAGCGGAATGTCGACCAGACGCAAAATCTCGTCCTTCAGCACCACGGCGTCGACCTGGCGCGCTTGTTCCTGCGCCAGCCAGCGCAGGCACCAGTAGCGTTCCATGCCGGACTGGAAGTCGGCGTAACCGGAGTAGGCCGAATCGAAGGCCGACACGATGGCGAACAGATCGGCGTCGCGCGGCTTGAAAGGCGCCGCCAGCGGCGCGGTAACGCCATGCTCCAGGCAAGCCAGGATTTGCCATTGATTGACCAGGTCGGTATAGCGGCGCAACGGCGAGGTGCTCCATGCATATTGATCGACGCCCAGGCCCTGATGCGGCGCGGCGTGGGTGACCATGCGCACCTGCATCTTGGCCGCCCAGCCGCCCCCGCCGCCACTTCCGCCGCCTTGCGCGCGGTAGATGCCCGGCACGCCATGGTCGGCCATGAACTTGCCCCAGGTGCTGTTGGCGAAGATCATCAGTTCGGCGACGATCTTGTCCAGCGGCGCACCGCGCTTGCGGCGCGTGATCGTGACGACGTCGTTGTCGACGTAGAAGTTGAAATCGACGCGGTTGTTCTGTTCCGGACGCAGGCCGAAACTTTCGCGCTTGGCCATGCGGCCCTGCTCCAGCACTTGCACCCATTGCCACAGCAAGCCGATGTCGTCCTTGTGCGGATACTCGCCGCTGTTGTCGGCCAGCGTTTCTTCGGTGACCAATGCATCCAGATCGTTGTGGCGCAGGTTGGCGGAAATCGGCACGATCTCGGCGCGCGTCTCGGTCGAGATCACGCTCCAGTCGGCCGGGTCCAGCGTGGCGTACAGCGACAGCGCCGGGCAGTTCTTGCCTTCGTCGAGCGTGAACGCTTCGACCAGCGAATCCGGCAGCATGGTGATCTTTTCGCCGGGCATGTAGACCGTCGACATGCGCTGGCGCGCCATGGCGTCGATTGCGTCATCGCGCTTGATGCCGAGGCCGGGCGCGGCGATGTGGATGCCGACGCGCACCTTGCCGTCGGCCAGTCTGACGACCGACAGGGCATCGTCGATTTCAGTCGTGGTGACGTCGTCGATGGAGAAGGCCTGCACGTCGGCCAGCGGCAGATCTGCGGGCACGGAAGGAATCGTCACCTCGGGGAAACCGCTGCCCTTCGGGAAAAATTCGAACAGGAACTTGGCGTAATGCAGATCCTTGGGCGACGCCAGTCCGCCGGTCGCCAGCATCAGGCGCTGCGGCGTGGTCTGCAATTCCTTGCAGGCGGTGTCGAGGGCCTTGAATTCGATGCCGTTCTTGTCGGGACGGAACAGCAGTTGCAGCGCCATGGTCTTGAACGATTCCGGCAGCTTGCCGGCCTTCAGTTCCTCGACGTACTGCGCCTGCACCAGCGCCTGCTGTTTTTTCTTTTCCACGCCGGCCAGTGCGGCTTGCAGCGAGGCCTGCGGCGCCGCCTTGTAACGGCCCTTGCCCTTGCGGTAAAAATAGATCGGCGCCGAATGCAGGCGCACCAGCAAACCCGCTGCCTCATGCGGCAACGGCGCGTGGCCGAAATATTCGGTCCCCAGCTCGGCAAAACCGAACTCTTCTTCGCCCGCGACTTCCCACAGGAAATCGAGGTCGATCTCCTGCGCGACGGCTTGCGCGTCTTCCAGCAACTTGGCCGGACTCGGCGAGGCGAACTGCAGCATCACGTCCTTGGACTTGACCTTGCTGCGCTTGCCCGACGCCATTTCGACCTGATAGGCCTCGCCCTGCTGCGACAGCACGGCGCCAGCCTTGAAATCGCCGGATTCTTCAAAAAATAAATTCATTGATCGTTGCTTACATATTCAATGCCATCAGCGTGCCGAGGGCGGGTAAAAAAACATCGGTCACCAGCATGACGCTGCCGTGACGACGAAACAGAGAGCGGCGCGCATACAGAGGCTGCAGCGGCGGCTGGGTATGCAGATCGAGCGCCTGACGCACGCGGCGCACCAGCGGATGACCGGCGTGCAGGCGGGCGAACTGGATCGGCGCGCGCGTGACCAGCGGATCGGAAAACAGACTGCCGCCCAGCGGCCGGTTGCCCAGGCGGCGAAAAAACGGCCACGCCGCCGCCGACGCCAGCGGCGTGACGGTATGGCCGAACAGCACCGGACGACCGTCGCAATGCAGGATGACGTCGCGCTCCTCGACCGCCTCGCGCGGGGTCAGTCCGAGCAGCCGGCACTCATCCTGCAAGGCATTGCCGGGACGCTGGCGCAGACGCTGCACGCGCAGCTCGTCGCAACGCGCCCGCAACTTGAAAGTCATCGAGCCGGGATCCGACAGCCATTGCCGCAACAGCGGTGCGGCCTGCACCGCGTTCGGATGATCGAACCAGCGCGCACGGCCAAGCAGCTTCTCCATCAGCTTAGCGCCTCGTCGCCGGCATGCAAGCTATTCGGCCGATTCAAGGGCGCGATGCCACAAAACGCCAGCACGGCGTCGGCATGATCGGCGAATTCGCTGATGCCATGGTCGCTGCCTTCGATCACGATCTGTTTCGCACCGGGGTAATGCGCCGTCATTTCGCGCCAGTCCAGTACCTCGTCGCCGGTGGCCGCAATCAGGAAATAACGCTCCGGGCGGGTGATCTTGTCCACGACCAGGGCGCGCAATTCGTCGATGTACTCGCGCCTGAACTCGAACGGCTCGTCGGAGTGATATTGCGTGGTGACGCCGACGTAGGACTCCAGATCGCGCGGCGGCTTGACGGCCGGGTTGAGCAGCACCGCGCGGCAACCCAAGTGCTCGGCCAGCCAGGTCGCGTAAAAACCGCCCAGCGACGAACCGACCACGGTCAGTTGCTGCACCGGAAACTGCTGCGCATGGTCTAGCGCCAGCCTGATCGCGGCAGCCGGCGAGGCCGGCAGTTGCGGACAGTAATACTCCGGCAAGCGTCCCAGCGCCTGCAAGCGTTCGGCCATGTGACGCGCCTTGAACGATTGCGGCGACGAACGGAAACCGTGCAGATACAAGATCATGCCAGCGCGTCCAGCAGCTTCTGATGGATGCCGCCGAAGCCGCCGTTGCTCATGACCAGCACCTGGTCGCCCGGACGCGCAGCCTGCTTGATCGCCAGCACCAGCGCGCCGAGATCGTCGAATGCCCTTGCCTTCTCGCCCAGCGGCGACAGCGCTTGCGCCAGGTCCCAGCCCAACGCCTCCTTTCCGCTGCCCTTGGCGCCGTAACCGAACACCAGGTCGGCCTCGCTCAGGCTGGCGGGCAAGGCGTCTTTCATGGTGCCCAGCTTCATCGTGTTGGAACGCGGCTCCAGCACGGCGAGGATGCGCCCGCCACCATCCTTGCCGACCTTCTTGCGCAGGCCGGCAACCGTGGTGGCGATGGCGGTCGGATGATGGGCGAAGTCGTCGTAGACGGCGATGTCATTGACGGTGCCGCGCAACTCCATGCGGCGTTTGACGTTTTCGAATTTTTCCAGCGCGGCGATCGCCTGCACCGCCGGCACGCCGACGTGACGCGCAGCGGCAATCGCGGCCAGCGCGTTCATGCGGTTGTGCTCGCCGGTCAGCGACCAGCGCACGGCGCCTTGCTGCTCGCCGTTGAAGGCGATGTCGAAGCTGCCGTCGTCGCGGGTCTTGAGCGACCAGCCGGCCTGTCCTGCATCGACGCCGAAATTCTCGTGTTCGCTCCAGCATCCGCGCGCAATCACGCGTTTCAGGGCCGGCTCGCGGCCATTGACGACGAGGCGGCCGATGCCGGGCACGGTGCGCACCAGATGGTGGAATTGCGTCTCGATGGCGGCCAGATCCGGGAAGATGTCGGCGTGATCGTATTCGAGATTGTTCAGGATCGCGGTCTTGGCGTGGTAGTGCACGAACTTGCTGCGCTTGTCGAAGAAGGCGGTGTCGTATTCATCGGCTTCGATGACGAAGAAGATCGAGTCTTCCTTTTTACCGTTCTTTTCACCGGACAAGCGCGCCGAAATGCCGAAGTTCATCGGCACGCCGCCGATCAGGAAGCCGGGCGCGTAGCCGCAGTCTTCCAGGATCCAGGCCAGCATGGCGGATGTCGTGGTCTTGCCGTGCGTGCCGGCCACCGCCAGCACCCATTTATCTTGCAGGATGTGGTTGCCCATCCATTCCGGGCCCGACACGTAAGGCAGGCCGCGGTTGAGGATTTCTTCCATCAGCGGGTTGCCGCGCGACACCACGTTGCCGATGACGAACAGATCGGGTTGCAACTTGACTTGCTCGGGATCAAACCCCTGGATCAGCTCGATACCCTGAGCTTCCAGCTGCGTGCTCATGGGCGGGTAGACATTGGCGTCGCATCCGGTGACCTTGTGACCGGCTTCTTTCGCCAGTACCGCCAGGCCGCCCATGAAGGTGCCGCAAATGCCGAGGATATGAATATGCATAGTGAATCTTGATAAGGAATCCCGAGATTTTACCTGAGCGGAGGGTCTCATCGGGCGATAACTACAAGCTCAGAGTATTATTGCGGCCATGCATCAAACTGACATCGAACTCCTGCGCGCAGAAATCGCCGCCGCGGCCGCCCGCATGATCGCCGAGGATGGCGCCGACTACGCCACCGCCAAGCGCAAGGCGGCGCGCCAGATCCTGGGCGACAGCAAGACGCGCGGCGACGTCCTGCCCGACAACGCGCAGATCGAAGAAGAAGTCCGCCTGTATAACGAACTGTTCTTCGGCGAGACCCAGCCCGCCCGTTTATTGCATTTGCGCCAACTGGCCGTGCAACTGATGGAGGAACTCGCGCGCTTCAATCCTTATCTGACCGGAGCGGTGCTCAACGGCACGGCGGGGGAACACTCCGACATCCATTTGCAATTATTTACATCGAGCGCAAAGGATGTCGAAATTTATCTTTTGAACAAGAACGTCAACTTCGACGTCAGCGAGAGCGCGCATTTCAGGGGTGGGCACGACCCCGTGGAAACCCTGAGCTACCTGCTGCCGCAACGCGGCGCGGCGCCGGAAGGCGTGCATCTGGCGGTGTATGATGTCGACGACTTGCGCGGCGGCATCCGGACCGCTGCCGGCAAACGCGCCGAGCGCGCTGATATCGATGCGGTACGCCGCCTGATCACGGAAGAAAGCTGATGAAGACGCGAAACATATTGCTGTTTGTCCTGGTCGCCGCCATCGCCGCCGGCGTCGGCATGTATACCAGCCACAAGCAAACCCAGACCGCGCCGCAAACGCCCGAAGCAAAAGCCGTCGCCAACCTGTTCGCGCAGACCATGCCCGACGTCGCCGGCAAACCGCAGGCCTTGTCGCAATGGAAAGGCAAGCCGCTCATCATCAACTTCTGGGCCACCTGGTGCGCGCCGTGCGTGGAAGAAATGCCGGAACTGGCGGCGCTGCAGGCGGAAGTCGCACCGGTGCAAATTCTCGGCATCGGCGTCGATTCCCAGGAGAACATCGCCCAGTTTGCAGAAAAATTCCATATCTATTATCCTCTCTACGTTGCCGGGACCGGCGCCACCGATCTGCTGCGGCAGTTCGGCAATCAAGCCGGCGGCCTTCCCTTCACCGTCCTTGTGGGACTGGACGGGAACCTCAAAAAGGTCTATCTTGGGCGCCTGAATTTCGACGAGCTGCGCCGCGACCTGGCCTCCTTCAAAAACATGTAATTAAAGTTTTTCTTGCCAAATGAAGGCATTTGACGGCAAAATGCGCGCATCGTCGTCAAACGGAGCTTATCTCCATGGCAATAAACCTTCTCCTCCTCAATGGACCCAACCTGAATTTGCTGGGCACCCGGGAGCCTGAAGTCTACGGATCAACCACCCTGGCAGACATCGAACAGCGCGCGGCCTTGCAGGCCGGCAAAGCCGGCGCCACGCTCAACGCATTCCAAAGCAACCATGAAGGCGCGCTCATCGATCGCATTCATGCCGCCAGGAAAGAAGGCGTCGACGCCATCGTGATCAATCCGGGCGGGCTGACGCACACCAGCGTAGCCTTGCGCGATGCGCTGGCCGGCGTGGCGATTCCGTTTGTGGAAGTGCATATTTCCAATATTCATCAGCGCGAAGAGTTTCGCCATTTTTCTTACCTGTCCGGTATTGCCAAGGCCGTGCTGTGCGGCTTCGGCGTCGACGGCTACCGTCTGGCAATCGATTACCTGCTCCAGCAGCCATAAGGACACCACCCCGATTTTCCGGCCGGCATCGCCGCCTAGCATTCAACGCAGGACGTTGAACACGAGACGATGCCGGCCTGATTAATTTGTCATAGCCGTTTTGTTATATCTATTACTACTGAGGAATTCACATGGATTTACGGAAACTCAAAACCTTGATCGATCTGGTCGCTGAATCGGATATCGAGGAACTGGAAGTCACCGAAGGCGAGAGCAAGGTTCGCATCGTCAAGTCGTCGGCGACGCCGCAAAATCAGGTCGTGATGATGCAGCCGCAAGCCGCCTACCCGCAAACCGTGCACGCCAGCGCACCTGCGCCGGCAGCAGCACCGGTTGCCGTACCTTCCGCTCCGGCCGCGCCGGAAGGCCATATCGTCAAATCGCCGATGGTCGGCACTTTCTACCGCTCCTCCGCGCCGGGCGCTCCGGCATTCGTCGAAGTCGGCAAGGAAGTCAAGGAAGGCGACACCATCTGCATCATCGAAGCAATGAAGCTGCTCAACGAAATCGACGCCGACAAAGGCGGCGTAATCAAGCAAATCCTGGTTGAAAACGGTCAACCGGTCGAATTCGGTCAACCACTGTTCGTAATCGGCTAAATCCTGCCAGAATATGGATGGCCTGCCGCTGCACCGAGCCCGGCAACACGTGAAGGCGCTCAACCGCAGGCCCGCACTGGAATCGCTTCCATGTGCTCCATCCATGGCGGATCCTGCTTACCTGTATGTAAACGCTTGACTCTTGGCGACGCACATTTCCTCTTATGTTTGAAAAAATCCTTATCGCCAATCGTGGCGAAATCGCTCTCCGTATCCAGCGCGCATGCCGTGAAATGGGCATCAAGACCGTGGTCGTGCACTCCGAGGCGGACCGCGAGGCGAAATACGTCAAGCTGGCGGACGAGTCGGTCTGTATCGGACCTGCTCCTTCCGCGCTCAGCTACCTGAACATGCCGGCGATCATCAGCGCTGCCGAAGTGACCGATGCCCAGGCGATCCATCCCGGCTACGGCTTCCTGTCGGAAAACGCCGACTTTGCCGAACGCGTTGAAAAATCCGGCTTCGTCTTCATCGGCCCGCGCGCGGAAAACATCCGCATGATGGGCGACAAGGTTTCGGCCAAGCAGGCCATGATCCGCGCCGGCGTGCCGTGCGTGCCGGGCTCGGAAGGCGCACTGCCGGATAATCCGAAGGAAATCGTGCAGATCGCGCGCAAGATCGGCTACCCGGTCATCATCAAGGCGGCAGGCGGCGGCGGCGGTCGCGGCATGCGCGTGGTGCATACCGAGGCCGCGCTCAACAATGCCGTGACCATGACCAAGACGGAAGCCGGCGCAGCCTTCGGCAATCCGGAAGTTTACATGGAGAAATATCTGGAAAATCCGCGTCACGTGGAAATCCAGATCCTCGCCGACGAACACAAGCAAGCCATCTGGCTGGGCGAGCGCGATTGCTCGATGCAGCGCCGCCACCAGAAAGTCATCGAAGAAGCGCCGGCGCCGGGCATCCCGCGCAAGATCATCGAGAAGATCGGCGAGCGCTGCGCGGAAGCCTGCCGCAAGATGAACTACCGCGGCGCCGGCACCTTCGAATTCCTGTACGAAAACGAAGAGTTCTACTTCATCGAAATGAACACCCGCGTGCAGGTCGAACATCCGGTCACCGAAATGATCACCGGCGTCGACATCGTGCAGGAACAGATCCGCATCGCCTTCGGTGAAAAGCTGCGTTATCGCCAGCGCGACATCGAATTGAAGGGCCACGCGATCGAATGCCGCATCAATGCCGAAGACCCGTTCAAGTTCACCCCGTCGCCGGGTCGCCTGACGGCATGGCACGTGCCGGGCGGTCCCGGCATTCGCGTCGATTCGCATGCTTACGCCGGTTATTTCGTCCCGCCGAATTACGATTCGATGGTGGGCAAGGTGATTTCCTACGGTTCGACGCGTGAACAGGCGATCCGCCGCATGCAGATCGCGCTGTCGGAAATGGTGGTCGAAGGCATTTCGACCAACATCCCTCTGCACCGCGAACTGATGGTCGATGCGCGCTTCATCGAAGGCGGCACCAACATTCATTACCTCGAGCACAAACTGGCGGAGCGCCCAACCGCGCCATCGGCAGAAAAACCGGCGAAGAAGTAAAGGCGAAGAAACCGATGGGCTGGACCGAAATTGTTATTCAAGTCACGCGTGATCAGGCTGAGGCATTGTCCGACGCCCTGATGGAAGCCGGCGCCTTGTCGGTGTCGGTGGAAGACGCCGACGAAGGCACGATAGACGAGCAGCCCTTGTTCGGCGAGCCGGGCATGGAGCCGGCCGAGGCGGCTTGGGAACGCAGCCGCGTGGTCGCGCTGGCCGACGTCGATGCCGACCACGCCACCATCGTCAACGATGCCGCCAAGGCCATCGGCCTGGACTATGCCCTGCCGTTCGCCTTGCGCTCGGTGGAGGAGCAGGACTGGGTGCGCCTGACGCAATCCCAATTCGATCCCATCCACATCGGCAGACGCATCTGGGTCGTGCCCAGCTGGCACGATGCTCCGGAACCGGACGCCCTGGTGCTGGAACTCGACCCCGGCCTGGCGTTCGGCACCGGCAGCCATCCGACCACGCGCCTGTGCATGGAATGGCTGGAAGAACACGCCGTCAATGCCTCGACCGTGCTCGACTACGGCTGCGGCTCCGGCATCCTGGCGCTGGTCGCCAAGAAACTCGGCGCACAAGAAGTCATCGGCGTCGACATCGATCCGCAGGCACTGGAGTCGGCACGCTTCAACAGCGAACGCAATCGCTGCGAGATCGACTACTACCTCCCTGAAGCCTTTGTCCGCACGTACCCGGAAAATCAGACCTTCGCCATCGTCGTCGCCAATATCCTGGCAGGTCCCCTGCAGCTGATGGCGCCGATGCTTGCCGGCCGCGTCGCGCCGGGCGGCTCGCTGGTGCTGTCTGGCGTGCTGGACCGCCAGGCGGATGAAGTCATTGCCGCTTACGCGCCGTATATCGCGCTCAGCGTCTGGGCCGAACACGAAGGCTGGGTCGCGCTGGCCGGCCAGGCGCCGACGGAGTAGGCATGTCGCGCCGGATCGTCCTTCGCCATGTCAGCAACGCGGGGCTTGTCCCGGTCCCGCATTGCGCTGAGCCGCGCGAGGTACGCTGATGGCGCTGGCGACCCAATGTCCCTTCTGCCAGACGACATTCCGCGTCGCTCAAGATCAGCTCAAACTGCGCGGCGGCCTGGTCCGCTGCGGCAATTGCAAAGAAGTTTTCAACGGCAACGAACACCTGGTGTCGCCTGACATCGCGCAACAACTTGTCGCCACGCCCCCTTCTGCCGCCGCCCCAACGGAAAACCGCGCTCCCCCGACGGCATGGCCCAAGCTGCCGGGCAATGCGAATACGGCGTCTGCCGCGCCACGGCCGCCGGTAGATTTATCCGCGGCATTTGCCAGCATCGCCGCAGAAACCAACGACGCTCCATGGGGAACGCCGACCGACAATGCCCCGGCAACGTCGCCGGCGCCATCTGCATCGGTAGAAACGGTCGCTCCGGCATCATTCCCGCTGCCGGGCGCCCCGGCCAAGGAAGCGGCGACATCTGCTGCCGATCCTGCATCCGATCACTCCGATCAGGGTGCCATCAATACGCTGACGCAAGAATTGTCTTATCCGATTCCCCTGACTTCCTCCGCGAATCAGGAATACGGCGCCGCGTTGGACGACAAGGAAGCCCGGCAAGACGCCTCTCCCTCCGTCGCCGGGAAAAATGCCGCGGCTGAAACCGTTCCCGAAGACGGCACTGCTCAGGATGAGGAAAAAGAGTCCGAAGAGGAAGAGGAATACGAAGAAGAGGAAGATGACGCCGACGCACCGGCATTCGTCCAGAAGGCCGAGCGCCGCGAACGACTGCGCCGGATCGGCCGCATCGTCATGAGCGTAGGCGCCGTATTGCTGACCATCGTCCTGTTGCTGCAAGCAAGCTATCTCTGGCGCAACACGATCGTCGCCTGGCTGCCGCCGCTGCGTCCATTGCTGTCGTCCGCCTGCGCCGCCCTGCATTGCTCGGTCGGATTGCCGACCAATATCGACCAATTGTCGCTGGAATCGAGCGAACTGCAACTGGTGCCGCCCAACCAGAACATCTATACCCTGACGGTGTTGCTGCGCAACCGCGGCTACAGCGCACAAGCCTGGCCTTACATGGAATTGACGCTCAACGACGCCGACGAGAAAGCCATCACCCGGCGCATCTTCACGCCGGGCGAATACCTCAGCTCACCCGCGCTGATCGACGACGGCCTGGCCGGAGAAGGCGAACAGCAGGTCAAACTGACCTTCGAGCTGGCGCAGCCGGCCGCATCGGGCTATCGCATCTATCTGTTCTATCCCTGAACTACCATCTCCGCAGATAGCAAGCCGCCGGCACGAAAATCCGCAGAACCGGCGGGATTCTTCTACAATGCAGCATTCTTCAACTTTCTCAGACATTCGCCATGAGTTCACTTATCTGCGGCTCGCTCGCTTACGACAACATCATGCAATACGAAGGCCGCTTCTCGGAGGCGCTGCTGGCTGACCAATTGCACAAGATCAACGTCTCCTTCCTGGTGCCGTCGATGCGTCGCGAGTTCGGTGGTTGCGCCGGCAACATCGCCTACAACCTGAAATTGCTCGGCGGCGAACCGGTCATCATGGCAACCGTCGGCCAGGACAGCGCACCGTACCTGGAGCGCTTCAAGAACCTCGGCATCTCCACCAGGAGCATCCGCGTGATCGACAACTCGTTCACCGCGCAATGCTTCATCACCACCGATGCCGGCGGCAATCAGATCACTGCGTTCCACCCGGGCGCCATGAGCTACTCGCATGAAAACAAAGTCGCCGAGGCCGGTCCGGTCAAGTTCTCCATCGTGGCGCCGGACGGCCGCGACGGCATGCTGCAACACGCCGAGCACAGTGCTGCGCAAGGCATTCCGCTGATTTTCGATCCGGGCCAGGGCATGCCGATGTTCAGCGGCGACGATCTGAAGCACTTCATCGACCTGGCCACCTATGTCGCCGTCAACGACTACGAAGCCGAATTGCTGACCGCCCGCACCGGCCTGAGCCTGGAACAGATCGCCAGGCAGGTATCGGCGCTGATCGTCACGCGCGGCGAGCTGGGTGCGGAAATCTTCACCGACGGCCAGAAAATCGACATTCCTTGCGTGCAGGCCGACGCCATCGCCGATCCGACCGGTTGCGGCGACGCATTCCGCGCGGGCATGCTGTTCGGCCTGAGCAAGGGCATGGACTGGGCGACGACGGGCCGCTTGTCCAGCCTGATGGGATCGATCAAGATCGCTTCGCAAGGTCCGCAAAATCATGCGCCGACACTGGCCGAAATCGACGACCGGTTCCACAAGGCCTTCGGCTATCGCTTTACCTGACGACGGATAGAGAAAGGTTGGCGCGTGCCGGCGACATTCAACGCGCCGGCACGCCATACCGATATGCGAGACAACAGTACATGGAAAGGATTAGTCATGAAACGTCTTGCCTCTACCTTGTTATTGTCACTGTACTTGCTGTCACTCCCCCCGCTCGCATCGGCGTCGCTCAAACCCGGCGACAAGGCGCCGGACTTCTCCGCGCAGGCTTCGCTCGGTGGCCAGATGTCGACATTCTCGCTGGCGGAAGCGCTCAAGAAAGGCCCGGTGGTGCTGTACTTCTATCCAGCCGCTTTCACGACCGGCTGCACGATTGAAGCTCATTTGTTCGCCGAAGCCATCGACCGCTACAAGGCGCTCGGCGCGACCGTCATTGGCGTATCGAACGACAAGATCGAGACCCTCAACAAGTTTTCCGTCAGCGAGTGCCGCAGCAAGTTCGCAGTCGCCGCCGATACCGACCAGAAGATCATGAAGTCCTACGACGCCGTGATGCAGAGCAAGTCGGACTACGCCAGCCGCACGTCCTACGTGATCGCGCCGGACAAGAGCATCATCTATGAATACAGCAGTCCCAGCCCCGACAAGCACGTCGAGAACACGCTGCAAGCGCTGCAGCAGTGGACGACGAAGCACAAGTAAAGTTATTGATTTGCAGGCGGCGTTTTGGATAATTGCAATTGCAATTGCAATTGCAATTGCTTGCGGGCCGGCGCCGGAATTGCGTCGCCATCGACCTCTTCCCAGGCCGTGACGAAGTCCTCGCCGGCGACATAGACACGCAGATAGGCCTGCAAACGCAAGTTTTTCGGCGCGAGGAATGTCAGCCGACGCTCTCTGCCATTTTCATCGAAGGCTGATTGCTCGTAGGTATATCCCCACGACGTCTGCCCATTGGGAACTCCGGGCTGGATGATTTGCGTGTAATACTGCTTCTTCCCGAAACGCTTGGCTTTGCTGATTATCAGGCCGGCGCCGCCGGACAGCACGGCAAGCATAACGACGCTCACAATCATCCATCGGGTACGCTTTGTCATTACACTCACTTCAACGAAAGTCAAAGCGTGTTTGACTGCCCCTTCCCAAGCCAGGTTGCTCGTACTTTATCGAGCATTTCAATGAGCTTGCCTCTTCAGGCGATGGACAGAATCAAAGTACTGACCAGACGCACGGCGATCTGCAGCAGGATCAGCGCCGCCAAGGGCGACAAGTCGACATTGCCGATCAGTGGAATGACCTTGCGCAGCGGGCGCAGCAGCGGCTCATTGAGCGCCCGCACGAATGGCGCCAGCGGCGCATAGGGATTCACCCAGCTGAAGATCGCTTCGAGGATCAGCGTGGCCATGAAGCCGTAAAAAATCCATTGGAAAAAGCGCACCAGCGAAAACAGGATGATGGGCTGGAAATCAAACCCGGAGACGAATCCGACCGCGGCGATGATCGACAGCAGCACCACCAGGAAGGCACCCACCAGGCTGGCCCAGTCGTAACCGCCGACACCCGGCAGCACTTTGCGCAACGGCTTGACCAGCCAATCCGACAGCTGGAACACGAACTGTCCCACCGATGCCGGCGGACGCACCTGCACCACCTGCATCCAGAAACGCAGCAACAGCACTCCCGCCAGCACGCTGGCGATGGCGTCAACGATCAACATGAAAATGCTATGCAACACGGTTACTCTCCATAAGAAGCTGTTTGCCCATCGGTCTCCGCGACGCGGAAACCAAGCATGCGCATCGGGTCCGATGCTCAGTGCACATACTAAACCATGCGGCGCTCTTGCCTATATGGGGACGGTGAATAATTAACAAAGCCCCCCACCCGAGACGAGGCGGCGAGGCGGTGAAATCGCTGTTGGCATATTGCTGCTACGGCCGATGCATTCATCCCGGACAAGCCAAGGGTACACAAAGGCATTTACATACTCCCGACATTACACGGACAGCGGCACCGACGAAAAAAAACCGCTGCATGAACGAGTCACACAGCGGCATTTTGCACCTGATTACTCAGGCGCCAGGCCAAGTCCGATTATGGACGTGTTGTGCCTGTTGGGAACGGCCAAGCTGCTGCCGGATTCAGCACAGTCTTCACAGCTGGAGCTGCTGCAGCTGGCTTCGCTGCCGGCTTCTTGGCTGCTGGCTTTGCTGCCGCCTTCTTGACGACAGGCTTCTTCGCTGCTGCCGGCTTTGCTGCTGCCTTGACTGCAGGCTTCGCTGCTGGTTTAGCTGCCGGCTTTTTTGCGGCGACTGCCTTCTTCGCTGCCGGCTTTGCTGCTGCCTTGGCGACTGGCTTCTTCGCTGCTGCTGGCTTCTTCGCTGCGACTGCCTTCTTGGCGACTGGCTTCTTCGCTGCTACCGGCTTCTTGGCGGCGACGGCCTTCTTCGCTACTGGCTTCTTGGCTGCAACTGCTTTCTTAGGAGCTGCTGCTTTCTTGGCTACTGGCTTTGCTGCCTTAGCGACTGGCTTCTTGGCGGCGACTGCCTTCTTCGGAGCTGCTGCCTTCTTGGCTGCAACCGGCTTCTTAGCGGCGGCCGCTGGTTTCTTTGCAGCAGGCTTCTTCGCTGCTGGTTTCTTTGCTGCTGTTGCCATTTTGTTTCTCCTTCTTCACGTGATGGAAAAAATCAAGCTTGATTTAAGAAACCCGTCTGTACCATCGCGATGATGCAGGCGGATTATTCATCGGCACAAGCAAGCTTCTGCTTGCGCTAATGAATTCGGCACCAGCTGAACTGCTGCATCCCCTCACCTATGCAGCGCTTCAGCTATCTTGGCCGGGCCTCCGCCCCGCTTGTGCAGGGGCTCGGAGCTACGGTCCGCGCTTTCGCGAACGCCACAACCAAAAAAAACGCCAGCGGATTACACGCTAGCGTCAGGAATACGATTCCCGAAAAACTTCAGGTTTTTCAAAGGAAAAGCCGCCTGACCCGACTTGATCGGGTTAAGCGGCGATAACAGAGAAGATCGGTTCGGTCTTTTACTGTTCATTAAATTTGGTGAAAGCCTTCCATTTTTGGCAGTCGGATATCTTGCAAGCTATCCGACCGCTGTGTGCCTCGCAAATCTCGCTGAAGAGCATTGACGAGATGGGCACATCATTCCCAGTTAAGCGCGCCTCCGGTCTGGTACTCGATGACTCGGGTTTCAAAGAAGTTGCGCTCCTTCTTCAAATCGATCATCTCGCTCATCCACGGAAACGGATTTTCTTCTTGCGCGAACAGCGGGTCGAGTCCGATTTGCTGTGCGCGACGATTAGCGATGAATCGTAAGTAGCCTTTGAACATCGGCGCATTCAAACCTAGCACGCCTCGCGGCATTGTATCCTCTGCGTAACGATATTCCAACTCTACTGCGCTTAAAAACAACGATTTAATTTCGTTTCTGAATTCCGGCGTCCACAAATGCGGGTTCTCCATCTTCACCGTGTTGATCAGATCGATCCCGAAATTGCAGTGCATCGATTCGTCGCGCAGGATGTACTGATACTGTTCGGCGGCGCCCATCATCTTGTTCTGACGGCCCAGCGCGAGGATCTGCGTGAAGCCGACGTAGAAGAACAGGCCTTCCATGATGCAGGCGAAAACGATCAGCGACTTCAGCAGCTTCTGGTCGTTCTCGGTGGTGCCGGTCTTGAACTCGGGATCGGTCAGCGTATTGATGAACGGGATCAGGAACTCGTCCTTGTCGCGGATCGACTTCACCTCGTGATAGGCATTGAAGATTTCGGCTTCGTCCAGGCCCAGCGACTCGACGATGTACTGGTAGGCGTGGGTGTGGATCGCCTCTTCGAAAGCCTGGCGCAGCAGGTACTGGCGGCATTCCGGCGCGGTGATGTGGCGATAGGTGCCGAGCACGATATTGTTGGCGGCGAGCGAATCGGCGGTGACGAAGAAGCCGAGGTTGCGCTTGACCAGACGGCGTTCGTCTTCGGTCAGGCCGTTCGGGTTCTTCCACAGCTCGATGTCGCGCTGCATGTTGATTTCCTGCGGCATCCAGTGGTTGGCGCAGCCGGCCAGGTACTTGTCCCAGGCCCATTTGTACTTGAACGGCACCAGTTGATTGACGTCGGTGTGGCCGTTGATGATGCGCTTGTCGGCTGCGTTGACGCGACTGGTCACGTCCACCGGCGCTTCGTCTTTGGCAACCAGGGCAGGATTCAACGCGACGTCGGAGAATTGCGGACGTGCGTTCGGCCGTCCATCGTTCACAGCGGCCGATTGCAATTGAGGCTGAGGCATTTGCGAGGCGTGCGGCGCGGATGGTGCCGGCGTCGCCTTCACTTCATCATCCCAAGAGAGCATGTTCAATCCTTTACTTAATTTACTTTTTGACGTCCCGACGCGGCCGGGATGTGACTTATGACATTGATTCAGGCGGCGCGTTCATCTTCCGGAGAAGACTGCCGCCGGACTTGCCGGCGGCTGCCACCTGTTTTTACTGCATTTTGATTACTGGCAAGCTTCGCACTCTTCAAAACCGGCATCGCCGGGACGCAGATAGCATGCCGCGCCGTCGGCTTCGACTGCCGCCGCCGCCACGGTTGCCGTGCTGGCCGCAGACGCCGTCATCGATGCCGGAGCAGAAGCAGCCGCTGCGCTGTGGCCGACGCCGCCGTCCACCGCCACCGCGTTCAGGGCGCCGGTCTTGGAAGTCGACTTCTCGGTGTGGGTCGCGCCGATGGTGCGGAGGTAATACGTGGTCTTCAGACCGCGCAACCATGCCAGCTTGTAAGTCTCGTCCAGACGCTTGCCCGATGCGCCGGCCATGTAGATGTTCAGCGACTGCGCCTGATCGATCCACTTCTGACGGCGCGATGCCGCTTCCACCAGCCAGGAAGGCTCGACTTCGAAGGCGGTGGCGTAGATGTCGCGCAGGTCTTGCGGAATGCGGTCGATCTTGGCCAGGCTGCCGTCAAAGTACTTCAGGTCGGAAATCATGACTTCGTCCCACAGGCCGCGCGCCTTCAAGTCGCGCACCAGGTACTCGTTGATTTCGGTGAATTCGCCGGACAGGTTCGACTTCACATACAGGTTCTGGTAAGTCGGTTCGATGCAAGCCGACACGCCGATGATGTTGGAAATCGTTGCCGTCGGTGCAATCGCCACGCAGTTCGAGTTGCGCATGCCGAACTCGGAAATGCGCGAACGCAGCGCCGGCCAGTCCAGGGTTTCCGACATGTCCGCTTCCAGGTAGCCGCCGCGTTCCTGCGCCAGCAGCTTCAGGGAGTCTTGCGGCAGGATGCCGCGATCCCACAGCGAACCGCGGTAGGAACTGTAACGGCCGCGTTCTTCGGCCAGTTCGGTCGATGCCCAATACGCGTAGTAGCAGACGGCTTCCATCGAACGGTCAGCGAATTCCACCGCGTCCATCGAAGCGTAAGGCACGCGCTTCATGTGCAGGCAGTCCTGGAAGCCCATGATGCCCAGGCCGACCGGACGATGGCGCAGGTTGGAATCACGCGCCTTCTTGACGGCGTAGTAGTTGATGTCGATCACGTTGTCGAGCATGCGCATCGCAGTGCGGATGGTCTTTTGCAGCTTGGCGTGGTCGATTTCGCCGTTGACCAGGTGGGCCGGCATGTTGACCGAGCCGAGGTTGCAGACGGCGATTTCGGACTCGTTGGTGTTCAGGGTGATCTCGGTGCACAGGTTCGAGCTGTGGACCACGCCGACGTGTTGCTGCGGCGAACGGATGTTGCATGGGTCCTTGAAGGTGATCCATGGGTGGCCGGTTTCGAACAGCATCGACAGCATCTTGCGCCACAGGTCCAGCGCTTGCACCTTCTTGAACAGCTTCAGCTCGCCGCGGGCAGCCTTGGCTTCGTAACCGGTATAGGCTTCTTCGAAAGCCTTGCCGAACTTGTCGTGCAGGTCGGGCGCATCGGATGGCGAGAACAGTGTCCACTCGCCTTTTTCCATGACGCGCTTCATGAACAGGTCGGGAATCCAGTTGGCGGTGTTCATGTCATGCGTGCGGCGGCGGTCGTCGCCGGTGTTTTTACGCAGGTCGAGGAATTCCTCGATGTCCATGTGCCAGGTTTCCAGGTAGGCGCAGACCGCGCCCTTGCGCTTGCCGCCCTGGTTGACCGCCACGGCGGTGTCGTTGACCACTTTCAGGAACGGCACCACGCCTTGCGACTTGCCGTTGGTGCCCTTGATGTGCGCGCCCAGCGAACGGACCGGCGTCCAGTCGTTGCCCAGGCCGCCGGCGTATTTGGCCAGCAGCGCGTTTTCCTTGATGGCTTCGTAGATGCCGTCCAGATCGTCGGCGACCGTCGTCAGGTAGCACGACGACAGCTGCGAACGCAGGGTGCCCGAGTTGAACAGGGTCGGCGTCGAGCTCATGAAGTCAAACGACGACAGCAGGTTGTAGAACTCGATGGTGCGCGCTTCGCGGTCGATTTCGTTGAGCGACAGGCCCATCGCGACGCGCATGTAGAACGCCTGCGGCATTTCGATGCGGGTGCCCTGGATGTGCAGGAAGTAGCGGTCGTACAGCGTTTGCAGGCCGAGGTAACCGAATTGCAGGTCGCGCTCAGGCTTGATGGCTTCGGCCAGCTTCTTCAGGTCGAACTGGGCCAGCTTGGAATCCAGCAGTTCGGCTTCGATGCCCTTCTTGATGTACTTGGCGAAGTATTCCAGGTATTCGGCCGGCGCGTCGGCTTGCGCGACTTCCTTGCCGAACACTTCCTTACGGATGGTGTGCATCAGCAGACGCGCAGTGACCTGGCTGTAGGCCGGGTCTTTTTCCATCAGCGCACGGGCGGCCAGGATGGCCGACTTGTGCAGCTCCTCCACCGGCACGCCGTCGTACAGGTTCTTGACGGTTTCGGCCAGGATCGCATCGGCATCAACGTGTTTTTCCAGGCCGACGCAGGCTGCGGTGATCAGGGTGCGCACTTCGCCCAGATCCAGCAGGCGGCTTTGGCCGTCTTCCACCACGTGCAGTTGCGGTGCGGCGAAATCCGTCTTGGTGCCGGCGCCTTGCTGTGCGCGTTCTTCCATGCGCTTGGCGCGGTACAGAACATAGGCGCGGGCGACATCGTGTTCGCCGGAACGCATCAGGGCCAGTTCAACCTGGTCCTGGATGTCTTCAATATGGAAAGTACCGCCGGTCGGCTGGCGACGCACCAGAGCCGAGACGACGTTGGTGGTCAATTGCTCGACCATTTCGCGCACGCGCGCCGAAGCCGCACCCTGGCCGCCGTTGACGGCGAGGAATGCCTTGGTCACGGCAATCGAAATCTTCGATGGTTCAAAACCGACCACCGCACCATTGCGGCGGATGATTCTGTATTCACCCAAACCGGAAGCAGGTCGAACCGATTGCGAAGGCGTTGCTTCGTCCTGGCTGCCTGCCGTGGGAATGACGCCAAAATCTGCCGGGGATTTAGCGGAAATTTCTTGTGTAGAGCGCACTGAGCCTCCTAAAACTGTGATTGACGGACAGCCGAGCCGTCCGCGTTGCCAATAGAACCCTTCATATATATAAGGTGCAAAAATATGAAGAGGTTCACGAATACCAGAAACAGGACGACGCCGACACTGCCGCGATCGCGACCGCATGTAAGTACGACCTGTTCCGAACTGATTAAATAACGCCTGAAATTAATACTTGAATGGGAGTGCTACCGAGACATCGTTTGAATTGTTGCTTGCCTCAAGACTCGCCGCCCTATGAATCCCAACCTGAAGCCCAACCCTGCAGAAGCTGCTCCGACTCTTGTTGAGAGCCTTGATCCGGCGTCGAAAAAGTGACCCGAGGGACCGCGAACTGCCTCTTCCAACTCAAAGAACGATCAAAGAATTACTTACCAAAAACACTACATCTAGTTCCAAAGGAATGATTGAGACTAATTCTAGTGTCTGAAATCGAGAGATGCAACCGCTATTTCTGGATATTTTTATATGTTTTACGCTTGACTTTCACCGACCCCAGAAGGGAAGCGCAATTGCGCTGACTCAACATCGCGATAGAAATCTTCCCGAAATCTCGACCAGTCAAAAAACGGCCCCGGATCGGTCTTCCTCCCCGGCGCGATATGCTCGTGACCGGCGACATCGGCGAGCGGATAGCGTCGCCGCAACGCGATCGCGAGGGTCGCCAACACCTGATACTGGAGATCGGTGAAGGGCTCGAAGTCGGTGCCTTCCAATTCTATGCCGATGGAAAAATCGTTGCAGCGCTCGCGCCCCTTGAAGGACGACACGCCGGCATGCCAGGCGCGGTCATTGGCCGAGACGAACTGCAGCAGCCGGCCGTCGCGCTGGATGACGAAATGCGCCGACACCCGCAAAGGACGCAACTGGTCGAAATACGGGTGGGCGTCGCAATCGAGCTGATTGCAGAACAGGTCGCCGATGAAGGGACCGCCGAACTGCCTCGGCGGCAGGCTGATGTTATGGATCACCAGCAGGTCGGTCACCGTGCCTTCGGCGCGGGCGTCGAAGTTCGGCGACGGCTGCCGGCGGGCGTGGTCGCACCAGCCGTCGGCGGCGATCGTCAATCGTGCAGGAGTCGGGGGTACTGCGGCGGGGACTGCGGTGGCCAGCTCCGGGCTGACCATCGATGTTGCCTGCTGGTCGCTGGAGTCGGCCTTCATGTCAGGAAGACGCCAGCCTCAGGTGTTCTTCGCTGCAGTAAACAACCCCCGCAGCGTTCGACACCGATTCGGATGCCGGGAAATGGATGCCGCAGTGGGCGCATTGCACCATGGTCTCGGCCTCTTCCTTGCGCTTCTTACGCGCGAAGGGGTTGCGGCTGGCGCCGGCAGGCCCCTGCGGCGAACCGGCGTTTGCCGCGATGGATTTTTTGGCGCGTTGGAGCCAGACCACGACCGCCAGGGCGATCACCAGCCAAATAAGATATTTCATACCAGTATCCGATGCAGCACGACTTCGAGCACGAAGCGGCTGCCGACATAGGCGAGCAGCAAAATGGCAAACCCGGTCAGGGTGAAACCGAGCGCGGTACGGCCGCGCCAGCCTTGCCATTTGCGTCCCGCCAATAACAAACCGAACAATCCCCAGGACAGCAACGTGAAGATCGTCTTGTGATCCCACCTGAAGGCCTTGTCGAACAACTGCTCGGAAAACACGACGCCCGACAATACCGTCAGCGTCAACAAAACAAAACCGAAAGCGATCAGCCGGAACAGGATCTTTTCCATTGTCAGCAGGGCCGGCAAACGATCCAGCGCCATCGAGAACCAGCCGCTTTGCGCCGGGCCGGGCCGCGTATGCAGGCGCGACTCCTGCAGCACCATCAACACGGCATGGAAGGCAGCGATGGTCAGCGTGCTATAGGCCAGGATGGAAATCGCGATATGCCACAGAAACCAGTCCGACTTGCCCGCCAGGGCCACCATGTTGCCCGGAAAGACGCTCGGCAGAATCACCGCCGCCGCCGCCACCGGCAGCACCAGCACGCGCAGGCTGTCGAGCGGGAAGTTGCGGTTTTCCAGCCAGTAAGCGGCGACCGACACCCACAAGGTGGCCGACAGCATCACGCCAAAACCGACGCGCACGGCGTCGGGCGCAAACATGTCCGCCATCAGGGCGCCGCCGTGCAGCAGCCAGCCGGCCGCCGTGCCGATCGAAATCGGCAGGCGCCGTTCGGAAGGCAGGAAGGCGCAGCCCAGATACAGGAGCGCAGCCAGAATGAAAAAATATGTTTGCATCGACTAAGTTTACACCATGTCGCGAATTCACTGACTGCCGGAAACGTGATGAGCGCACGCTACGGGTCCGCCGAAGGGGCTTACCAGGAGGCAAATATGAAACCACCCTGTTGCTTCGGACCAAAGCAACAGGGTGGGGATGAAACCGCCAAAATCAATGGCGCAGCACGCTGCCATCCCATAAGGCGTCAGTCGACCGCGGCGGCACGCATCTCATCGTGATGATGGCGTTGCTGCTCTTCCATGACCAGTTGACCGAGTTCGCGCTTCAAGGCGTTGAACTCGGGATCCGCCGGGTCGCGCAGGCGCGGCAGCGTGACCGTGATATCGCGCTTGATGGTGCCGGGACGGTAAGTCATGACGACGATGCGGTCGGCCAGGTAGATGGCCTCTTCGATACTGTGCGTGACGAACACGATGGTCTTCTTGAATTCGTCCCAGATGCGCAGCAGCTCGTCCTGCAGGTTGCGGCGCGTGAGCGCATCGAGCGCGCCGAACGGCTCGTCCATCAGCATGATCGGCGAATCCAGCGCCAGCACGCGGGCAATCGCCACCCGCTGACGCATGCCGCCGGACAAGTCCTTGGGAAAACGGCTGCGGAAGTCGATCAGGCCGAGCTTGTCCAGCAATTGCGTCACGCGTGCCTGGATTTCGGCCTTGCCGACGCCCTTGATTTCGAGACCGAAGGCGACGTTCTGCTCCACCGTCATCCAGGGAAACAGCGCGTATTCCTGGAACACCATGCCGCGATCCGGGCCCGGTTCGGCCACGAGCTTGCCATTGGTGGCGATGCTGCCGCTGCTGGGCAGGGCAAAGCCGGCGATGGCGTTGAGCAGGGTCGACTTGCCGCAGCCGGATGGCCCCAGCAGGCAGACGAACTGGCCGTCGGGAATGTCGAGATTGATGTCCTTGAGCGCCACGACTTCGCGGTCGTCGCTCTTGAAAACCTTGTTGACGCCGGTCACGACGATATGGGATGCGCTCATGTCAGCTCTCCAGGCCGCGATGCCAGCGCAGCATGTAATTGTTCAGGCGGCTCATGCCGATGTCGATGGCCAGGCCCAGCAGGCCGATGGTGATCATGCCGGCGATGATCTTGTCGGACCAGAAGTACTCGCGCGCTTCCATGATGCGAAAACCCAGGCCGTTGCTGACCGCGATCATCTCGGCCACGATCACCACGATGAAGGCGGTGCCGATGCCGATGCGCACGCCCGACAGGATGTAAGGCACCGCGGCCGGCAACATCACGCGCACGAACAGCGTGCGCTGGCTGGCGCCGAGGTTGCGCGCCGCGCGCAGGTAGATGCTGTCGACCTGGCGCACGCCGGCGATGGTATTCATCAGCACCGGAAAGAAAGCGCCCAGCGAAATCAGGAACAGCGCCGGCGGATTGCCCAGCCCGAACCACAGGATCGCCAGCGGGATATAGGCAATCGGCGGAATCGGACGGATCACCTGCACCGTCAGATTCATCAGACCGTAGACGCGTTGGCTGGATCCCATCAGCAAACCGAGCGGCAAGGCCAGCCCGGCGCCGATCAGGAAACCGACCACCACGCGATACAGGCTGCCGATGGCGTCGATGATCAGTTCGCCCGAAAACAGCCAGGCCAGCCGGCTGCCGTCGGCGGGGTTATAAGGTTTGGCAGGCGACAAGTACTCGAACCACTTGTGCACCACCGCCCACGGCGACGGCAAAACCAGCGGATTGATCCAACCCAGCGAAGAGGCGCCCTGCCAGATGGCGATCACCACCACCGGCACCAGCAATCCCTGCAGGGCTCCCCCTATTTTTTGTTTTGCCATGTTCGTGGTCCTTGAGCGCTTATTCGGATTACTTGAGATTCATGCTTTTCTTGGCTTGTTCCAGCAGATCGGTCTTCACCCAATCCTTGGCGACCGGCGGCTTGGCCATCTTGCCGGTCCCATACTTGGCCATGGTGTCGGTGGTGACCTGGATATGTTCGGCGGTGATGTCATAGGCGTAAGGCGAGTTGCCGATGGCGTCGTAGAAATCTTCCTTGGTGATCTGGTTCTTGAAGATGACTTCGCGCACGTATTTCTCGGCGGTTTCCTTGTTGTCCATGAAGGTCTTGGTGGCTTCCAGGAAGCAGCGCATGAACTTCTCGGCCAGCGGACGCTTCTCCTTGTAGAACTTCTCGGTCATCACCATGGTGCGCACCGGTTCGCCGATCGGGGTGTCGTAGGGCTTCATGACTTCCACGCCGAAGCCCTTGTTGATGGCTTGCGAGGATTGCGGCTCGCTCTGCATCATGGCGTCGATGTTCTTGCCCAGCAGCGCCTGGTTCAAATCGGCGAAGGCCAGGTAGACGATGGTCACGTCCTTGGAGGTCAGGCCGTTCTGGCCGAGTTCGGCGTCGAGCAGCACTTCATGGATGCCGCCGCGGGTCACGCCGACTTTCTTGCCCTTCAGGTCCTTGACCGACTTGATGCCGGAATCCTTGCCCGCCACCAGACGCGCACCGCCCTTGGCGAAACCGGCGACGACATAGATCGGCGCACCGTTGGCGCGGCCTGAGATGGCGGCTTCGGAAGCGGTGGTGCCGACATCGAGCTCGCCGGCGAGGATGCCTTGCATCACGTCAGGGCCTTTCGGGAAGACTTTTTCGTCGACCTTGATGCCGCATTTCGGGGCGATTTCCTTGATATAGGACACGGCGCCGTAGTGGGCGAACTTGAGGTTGCCGAGGCGCACCACTTCTTGCGCCGCCGCGTTCAGCGAAGTCCCCGCCGCTGCTACTGCCATGGCAGCCATTGCAGCCGCCGCGATGAGTCGTTTGTTCATCTCTCTCTCCTTGTCGTTATGTTTGCGCCGCCGGCGAAGTTCGCCGCGGGTGATATGCGCCTTCCTCATGGGAAGAACTGTCCATTCTATGCAACGCACTGTATACACAATTACGCCAGCGAGAACAATACCGTACTTTCCCCTACTCCTGCTGGCGCCATTGCCGAGATCGGCGCTGCCGCGCCTGCCGATCGGGTAAAATGGCGGTTTACCTTGCAGTTTACGCCTCGGTTTTCCCGGCACGTTTACCGCCCTCTTTTCTTCAAAGTCTAACGGTTCATCATGCTCGACAATCTGACCCAACGCCTTGCCAAAGTCGTCAAAACCATGCGCGGCGAGGCGCGCCTGACCGAAACCAATACCGCCGAGATGCTGCGCGAAGTGCGCCTAGCGCTGCTCGAGGCCGACGTCGCCCTGCCCGCCGTGCGCGAATTCATCGCCAAGGTCAAGGAAAAAGCCGTCGGCGAAGAGGTCATCGGCTCGCTGACTCCCGGCCAGGCGCTGGTGGGCGTGGTCCAGCGCGAACTGGCCAGCCTGATGGGCGCCGATCTCGGCCCGGAAGCATCCCAGCTCAACTTCGCCACCCAGCCGCCGGCGATCATCCTGATGGCCGGTCTGCAAGGCGCCGGTAAAACCACCACCGTCGGCAAGCTCGCCAA
>Ga0209759_1000392_pt1 | contig 54498 bp, 53 predicted proteins | sample AraplaCL_Col_mMS_FD_184261 | JGI IMG/M metagenome (GOLD analysis project Ga0209759, IMG submission 184261) | Arabidopsis root microbial communities from the University of North Carolina, USA - plate scrape CL_Col_mMS (SPAdes) (version 2) | ecosystem: Host-associated > Plants > Roots >...
GGCGCCAGCCGCAAGCCTGCGCGCCGAGACGACAAGCACGTCGACGCTTGGCGCGGCCATCGGCAGCGGCATCGGCGCGGGCGCGGGCGCCGGGCGCGGTGCGCCTTCGACGCTGCACGTGCCCATCGCCATCGGAAAGCTGCGCGCGAGCGAGGCGCGCACCAAGCGGTCGCTCCCGTCGGCGAGGTGGCAGTGCAGCCAACCAGAGGAGGATTGCGCCGAGGCGCCCTGTGCGAGCAAGGCCAGCCCGGCTCCGAGCGCGCGGCTCCAAAGGCGTTGTCGGCGCGGGGCTGCAGAAAGCCCGGTCAGCATCAGCGCAATCGTCATGGTGGCGACTTTGCTGCCGCCGATGCGGCGGCGCACCGTCCGCGACGAAGCGGCGGCCGCACGCGCGAACCGCGCCCGCCTTGTTCGCATGCCGGCTCGGGCCTTCGGTGCAGGGCGGCGGTGGCCCCTGAAGCGGTCTATGGTCACCGCGTCTGACGAAGAACTTCCCTGGAGAGCGGACCATGTCACAACCCCCGATTGCGCGCCGATGCAGGCCAAGGATGGCGGTCGCCGCGTGCGCGCTCGCCCTGGCGGCGTGCAAGCAAGATCTCTACACCAAGCGCACCGAGGTCGATGCCAACCAGATGGTCGGCGTGCTCCTGCAGAACGGCGTCGACGCCGAAAAGTCCTCGGCGGACGCCGGCAAGACCTGGGACATCCGCGTCGAGGACAAGGAGGTCGTCCGCGCGCTCGAGGTGCTGCGCGCGAACGGGCTGCCCGAGAAGCAGTACACCAACCTCGGCGACATGTTCAAGAAGGACGGCATGATCTCCACGCCCACTGAAGAGCGCGTGCGCTTCATCTACGGCGTCGCGCAGGAGCTGTCGCGCACCTTGAGCCAGATCGACGGCGTGGTCGACGCGGACGTCCACATCGTGCTGCCCAACAACGACCCCTTGGCGACGACGGCCAAGCCCTCGAGCGCCTCGGTGTTCGTCAAGTACCGGCCGGACGTGGACATCAGCACGCTGACGCCTTCGATCAAGAACCTCGTGTCCCACAGTGTCGAGGGACTGACGTACGACAATGTGACGGTGACGCTCGTGCCTGGTCGGCAAACGCCGGCCGTGCCACCGCCCCCGGGCCGCGCAGGAATCGCCGCGAGCTGGATCGCGAGCGGCCTGGCGGTGCTGATGCTGTTGCTGGGTGGACTCGTCGCCATCCTGCGCTTCAGGCCTCAGTGGGTGCCGGCACCCGTCGCGGCGCGCTTGCGCCCCTGGACGGAACGCTACGGGCTGACGCCGCCAGCCAAGGCGCCGGCGGCCGACGCGCCGGACGCCGGGACGATGGAGGCGTAGGCGCATGGCGGAGACTGCGCCGATCGACGCGCCCGCGCTCGCGGCGGCGTGCGAAAGCCTGCAGCATGCGCTCGCGACAGCGGCCAGTGGCCTGCATCCGACGTGGCTGCCCTTGCTCTTGGGGAAGTGGCCATTCCTCGAGACCGGCGCCGTTGACGGACTGCACGGCCGGCTGCTTGCCCGCTCGCTGGCTCGCGAGGGGCTGCCCGACCCGAGCGTGCTCGCCGCGCCGGACGGGCGCCTGGCCTGCAGCGGGCCATCCGGGATCCGCCGCGGGCTGTGCGTGCTCGCGCTCGCCCGGCGCCCGGGCGTGCTGCGCTGCTGCGTGGAGAAAGACAGCCGCGTCGCGTTGAAGGAGGCCGTCGGCGACGCAGCGCCACCGCTGGCTGCGCTGTCGTGGCAGGGACGCGTGGTGCGGCGGCATGTCGCGTCCTGGACGCCGCTGCACTGGGCCTGTGCCGGATTTGTCGACTGGTGCGAACTGCCTGCGGGCGGCGACCGGCTGCTGCGGCAACTGGTGGGCATGTCGTTGCCGTGCGGGCTGTTGAACATGGGCCGCCGCCTGCGCTTGGCACCGCCGGACTTCAGCGGCCCGGACGCCCTCGCGGCGCTGGCCGACGCCGGGGGCGTCTGGCCATGCTGATCTTCGTGGACACACCGGTAGGCCGGCTGGGGTTCGAGGAGGGCGTGGTGAGGGCGGCCGAGCGGGAAGTGCTGGCAAGCCTGGACGATCTGCGCGATCGTGTCGCCGCAGCGCGCGAGCGCCTGCTGCAGGAAGCCGGCAGCCAAGCCGAGGGCATCTTGTCGGCAGCACGCGAGGAGGCAGCGCGCCTGCTCGCCGAGGCCGGCGCGCAGACCGAGGAGCTACGCCAACGAGCGCACGCGCAGGGGCTCGAGCAGGCGACGCGCGAATGGCACGAGCGTCAGATCGACGGCGCCATCGACAAGGCCCGCGCACTGCGCGAAACGCATTCCAGGCTGGCGGAGGTCGTCACCCTGGCGGTCGAGCGCATCGTCGACACCGAGGACCGCGCCTCGCTGTACCAACGCGCGCTGAAGAACGTGCAGTCGTTGACGCGGGGCGCGAGCACGCTGCGTCTGCGCGTCGGCACGGACGACCACGAGGCCGCCGCCGCCTGCCTCGGGTCGCTGGACGTGTCGACCGCAGGCATCGGCATCGAGCTGGTGGCGGACCCCGCGCTGCGGCCTGGAAGCTGCATCTTCGAATCGGAGACCGGGGTGCTGGACGCGAGCCTGCAGACGCAGCTCGACGGGCTGCGCGGCGCGATGGAGCGTGCCGTGCGCCGCGCCGCGGAGCAGGCCGAGGCCCCGGCCGCGGACCAGTCCGGGCCCGCGGCCGACAAACCGGGCGAGCCCGCGTGATGGACGTGGACAACATCGCGCGCCTGATGCGCCAGGAGCTGGCCAACGCGCCGATGGTCTCGCGCGCCGGCAAGGTGGTGGAGGTCGTGGGCACGCTGGTGCGAGCCACCGGGCTGGAGGCCAAGCTGGGCGAGCTGTGCGATCTGATGACGCCGGAAGGTGAGGTGCTGCAGGCGGCCGAGGTGGTGGGCTTCTCCCGCGGGCAGACCATCTTGTCGCCGTTCGGCTCGATCATCGGCGTCACCGCCGGCCATACCCCGGTCCTGCGGTCGGGGCGGGTGCTGAGCGTGCCCGTGGGTCCCCGGCTCCTGGGGCGAGTGATCGACAGCCTCGGCAAGCCGATCGACGGACGCGGACCGATCGATTGCAGCGACGAACGACCGGTGTTCGCGCTGCCTCCCACGCCGATGGAGCGCGAGATGATCCACCATCCGCTGCCCACCGGCGTGAAGGTGATCGACGGCATGATCACCCTCGGCCAGGGCCAGCGCATGGGCATCTTCGCGCCGGCCGGCGTCGGCAAGAGCACGCTCATGGGGATGCTTGCGCGCGGCACCCAGTGCGACATCAGCGTGATCGCGCTGATCGGCGAGCGCGGTCGCGAAGTGCGCGAGTTCATCGAGATCATCCTCGGCGAGACCGGCATGGCGCGCTCGGTGGTCGTCTGCGCCACGTCCGACCGCTCGTCGATCGAACGCGCGAAGGCCGCCCACGTCGCCACCGCGGTCGCCGAGTACTACCGCGACCAGGGTCTGAAGGTGCTCTTGATGATGGATTCGCTGACGCGCTTCGCGCGTGCGCAGCGCGAGATCGGCCTGGCCGCGGGCGAGCCGCCCGCTCGCCGCGGATATCCGCCTTCCGTCTTCGCGGAGATCCCGCGCCTGCTCGAGCGTGCTGGCATGGGCGCCCGGGGATCGATCACCGCGCTCTACACCGTCCTGGCCGAGGACGAGAGCGGCAGTGACCCGATTGCCGAGGAGGTGCGCGGCATCCTGGACGGCCACCTGATCCTGTCGCGCAAGATCGCCGCGCGCAACCAGTACCCCGCCATCGACGTTCTCGGATCGTTGAGCCGCGTCATGTCGCAGATCGTCCCGAAGGGGCACCAGGCGGCCAACGGCAGGCTGCGCCAGTTGATGGCCAAGTACGACGAGATGGAGGCGCTGATCCAGATGGGCGAGTACCAGCCCGGTGGCGACGCGCTGGCCGACGAGGCGGTGCAGAAGCTGTCGATGATCAGGGACTTCCTGTGCCAGGCCACCGACGACCTCTGGCCCTACGAACGCACGCTGCAGGCGCTGGCTCAGCTGGTGACGTGACCGGGCAGGGTCGCGGCCGCGCTGCACCGGCGCTCAGTGCTTGACCGCCGGCGAAAGCTCTTGGGCCCAGTGTTGCAGCTGCACCTGCAGGTCGGCCAGGGTCAGCGACGGACGCGCCTGTTCGAAGAAGGCGAGCACCAGCAACGCCATGAGGACGGTGGCCACGCCGCTCTTGACGGGCTGGCTCAGGTTCTGCGGCTCCAGTTTGTCCGCGGCCTTGTTCAACAGGCCGAAGGCCAGGTCGATGAGAACCACGATCAGCAGCATCGGCGTGGCCAGTTTCACGGCCATGGCGAAGAAGTCCTGCACCTGGGCCGAGACGAAGCGCTCGAGCGCTGCGCCCACTGCCGGCGAGGCCGAGGAGGCCGGCCACCATCGAAAGCTCTCGAAGAGAATGCCGATGGCCACGAGCATGCCGCCCAGCATGTAGAAGCCGGTGATCGTCAGTTGCGACATCATGTTGGCGATCGGCGTGTTCTGCGCGCCGCTCAGCGGATTGGTCTGCTGCACGTTGTTGAACCCCGCGGCGTTGTCGACGAACGTACCGGCGGACTCGGCGACCCAGAACACCGTCGACATCGCGAAGCCCAGCAGCACACCGACGAAGCCCTCCTTCAGGACCATGACCAGGAGCATCGGCACGGACAGGGCGGCCATCGCATGCGCGGGCTGGCCCCAGGCGATGAAAAAGCCGATCAGCAGACAAAGTCCGTTGCGCGTCGGCCCGTGCAGCAGCTCGTCGTTGGTCGCCGGCAGCACCATGAACGCCGCGTACACCCGCACGGTGCTGATCGTCATCATCGTCAGCAGAAGCTGCAGCTGGTCGGCGTAGGCCGACAGCTCGAGGTGGCTCTGGAACAGTTCTCGCATCGTGGCACCTTTGTCCGGACGGCGGCGGGCGCGGCCCCGCGCTCAGCTCGCCGCCAGTTCGTTCTCCATCCGGGCCGTGACCAGGCGAGCCACCGAGGTCTCTTCCGCCTCCTCGTCCTGGGCGTCCTCATCGGCCTGCTCCAAGCGTCGCACGGCGTCGGCGCGGCGCTCCGTCAGCTGCTCGAGCTGCTGCTCCAGACGCCTGAGCCGCCGCTGCACCTCGGCGACGGCCTGGCTTGCCTGTTCGACTTGCTGAGCAGCGAGCTGCGTCTGCCGCTCCGCCTTGCGCGTCTGGTCGACCAATGTCTCCAGGACATGCCCCAGTGTGACGACGTCGCTGGGGCGGAAGCCGCCTTCGCGTCCGAACAGCTCGTCGCGCCGGCCGCGGCAGTCGAGCTCCGCCTCGCGGCACGACTGTTCCTGCCGGGATGCCTGCACGTGTGCCTGCTCGCACTGCTGCAGCACCGCCTGCGACTGCGCAACCTCGGACTCGGTGCGTCCGATGCGCCGCCGCTTCGAAGCAAGCAGGCGATCGAAGCCGCGCAGCGCCGCCTTGCTCATGGCGGTGCCACGCAGGTGGCGAGCGGGTTTCGGACACGGCCGGCGCCGGAGCACTGGAGAACTGGCATGGCGGGATGCTGAGACCGCCTGCATGCGCCGTCCATCGGCGCGCGAACGTGACCGCAGGGGCGCGAAGCCCGCCAGCACGCGGCCGCCGCCGATCGTGCAGGACCGGGCTTATTTCGCCTGCAGGTGGATCGCTTCGCCTCGGACCGGAACGTGGCGGTCGAACCGACCATGCTCTGTCCCGTGAATACCACTGAACGCACCCCCCTGACCGGCGCCCGAAGCCTTGTGCGCCTCCGGCGCCGCACAGCCATGGCGGCAGGGATGGTCTTCATGCTGGCCTTGGGAGCCGGGGCGCTGTGGCGCGCCGACGCGCTGGCGGGCCCCCCCAGCCCTGCGTCCGGACCGCCCGCGAACGGCGCACCGCCGGACCTGCCGGAACCCATCAAGCCGCTCCCGCCCGCGGAGGCGCTGGACGAGAGCAGAGTTCGCCTCGGCGCGGCCCTGTTCATCGATACGCGCCTGTCGCGCGGAAACGCGCGGGCCTGCGTGAGCTGCCACGACGTGCGCACCAACGGCGCCAACTGCGAGCAAGTGGGCGCCGGGAGCGCAGGCAAGCGCCGCCCGCGCAACCCGCTCACGGTGTTCAACAGCAGCCTCAACTACCGGCAGTTCTGGGACGGCCGCCTGGCCACGCAGGAGGAAGTGATCGACGAAGTCATCCGCCAGCCCAGCGAGATGAACAACACGTGGGCCGAGGTGCTGAGGGCGCTGCGCACGGACCAGGGCATGGTCGACCGCTTCGCCGAGGTCTATCCCGACGGCATCCAGCGGGCCAACGTGGAGAACGCTCTAGCCACCTTCCTGCGCTCGCTGCGCACCCCCGATGCGCGCTTCGATCGCTACCTGCAAGGCGACGTCCACGCACTGACCGCCGACGAAATCCATGGCTACCGGTTGTTCAAGGAATATGGCTGCGTCGGCTGCCACCAAGGGGCCAACGTCGGAGGCAACATGTTCCAGGTGATGGGCGTCGTCCGCAGCCCCGACCGGTTCGGCGTCGACGCGCAGGGGAACCACGATTGGGGCCGCTACGAGGTCACCGGCCAGGATGCCGACCGGCTCGTCTTTCGCGTACCGAGCCTGCGCAACGTGGCCGTCACCGCACCTTACCTGCACGACGGCTCGGCCAAGCACCTGGACGACGCGGTGAGGGTGATGTTCGAGTATCAGCTGGGCTGGCATGCCAGTGACCAGGACGTCGGCCTGATCGTCAAGTTCCTGGGCACGCTCACGGGCCGCTACGAGGGCCGGGCGCTGACACAGGCGCGCGAGGAGAAGACCCGATGAAGCCGCGTAACCTTTCCCTTGCGACGCTCAAGCGTCGTCTGAGGCGTGCGCGCAGTTACCAGGTCATCCTGGTGGGAGCGGTGATCGTGCTGCTGCTGACGCCGCTGGCTTGGCTGTCGTTCCAGCTGAGTCTGCAGCGCACGGACTTCGCGCAGGCCCTTTCCGCGGTGCGGGAGCTCAAGCGCGTCGATGCGGCATGGAACGCGGACAGCCTGCGCCTCTCCTCGGGCCTTCTGTCCGATTACGACCCGCTCAGCCATCCTCTGGCGCTCGTGCGGGCGCAGGCCGGGCTGCTGCAGTCGCTGGTCGACAAGGCCCGTTCCCAGGACGTGGGACCCTGGTCCGCGCAATTGCCGGCGTTGATGTCGCGCTACCAGGCGGCGCTGTCGCGCAAGACCGAGGTGCTCGAAAGGATCAAGTCGCAGCAGTCGATCCTGCGCAACTCGGCGCACTTCCTTCCGATCGCCTGCGCGCAACTGGCCGGATCCATCGGTGCGCTGCCCAACGAGGACCGGCGCTCCTCGCTGGCGGTACTCGACGGCCTGTTGGTCGACACGATGTCCTACCTGCGCGAGGTCCGCCCCGACACCCGGCTGCGCCTGGAGCAGTCGATCTCACGGCTGGAGGGCCTGGCGCAGCACTGGGCGCCGACACAGCGGGACGAGGCGCTGGCGGTGGCCACGCACACGCGGCTCGTCGTCGAGCAGAGGCGGTCGGGGGACCTCCTGTTGCGGGAACTGCTGGCGCTGCCCACGGCTGCTTCGCTGGATTCGATCAACGACGCCTTCGAGCGGGGCCAGGCGGCGTTCCGGCAGGCGCAGGATCGCAGCAAGACCCTTCTGGCCATCTACGTGGCCTTGTTGCTCGCGTCGCTGGGCGTGGCAGGCTGGCTGCTGGCGCGCAGCTACGCCGACCTCAACGTGTCCAACGAGAAGCTGCGGCAGGCCAACGAGGCCACGCAGATCCAGTTGATCCAGTCCGCCAAGATGGCGGCGATGGGACGCATGGCCGCCGGGGTCGCGCATGAGATCAACACGCCCCTGGCCTACGTGAAGGCGACGCTGGAGGTCCTCAAGGAGAGGCTGATCGACCGTCGCGAGGCCAACAGCGGAATCGAGGAGCTTGCCGAGCTGTTCGGCGACGGGCTCTATGGCATCGAGCAGATCTCCACCCTGGTGCTGACCCTGAAGAATTTCAGCCGGCTCGACCTGGCGCGCGTCACGCAGTTCTCGGTGGAGGAGGGCCTGGACAGTTCGCTGCTGCTGGCGCGCTATACGCTCAAGCACGTGGCCGAGGTGCGCAAGGAATACGCGGGTGTGCCGCGAATCAGCTGCTCGCCCGCCCAGCTGAACCAGGTGTTCCTGAACATCATCCTCAATGCCGCTCACGCCATGGGTTCGCGCGAAGGCAAGGGCATCCTGACGGTGCGCACCGCCGTCGAAGGCGACTTCGTGCGGGTGGACATCGAGGACAACGGCACGGGCATCCCCAAGGACGTCCTGCCGCGCATCTTCGACCCCTTCTTCACGACCAAGCGGATCGGGGAGGGCTCGGGCACCGGCCTGGCGATCGCGTACCGCATCGTCGAGAGCCATGGCGGATCCATCCGCGTTCAAACGAAGGAGGGCGTGGGCACGACCTTCCAGGTGCTTCTTGCGCTTCATGGCAGCACCGAGGTGCAGGCCCAGCTCAAGAAGGTCGATTCGATCACGGTGTAAACAAGGTCAGGGGACTGCTATGGATGAACGGACCCGCGTTCTCTTCGTCGACGACGAGGAACGTATCGTGCGGCTGCTGCGGGTGATGTTCCGCGAGCGCTACGATGTCTCGACGGCCCTGAGCGGCGAGGAGGCGCTGGCTCTGATGGAGCACCAGCGCGTGGATGTGCTGGTGTGCGACCAGCGGATGCCCGGCATGCTCGGTCACGAGCTGCTCGCCAAGGTGCGGGTCATCTCGCCGCACACCGTCCGGCTGTTGCTGACAGGCTATTCCGACCTCGTCGCGATCGTCGACGCCATCAACGAGGGCGAGGTCTACCGCTTCCTCAACAAGCCGTGGAACCAGGACGAGCTGCGCTCCGTGGTGGCCGAGGCCGCGGAGATCGCGGCCGCCAACCGCCTGCGCGAGCATGACGCCGCGTCCGAGAGCGCCGACGCGGCGCCGCCGCTCTCCAGCGCGGCGAGCCTGCTCGCCTGGGACGGCGTGGCCACGGATCGCCTCGAGATGATGGAGATGTTCACCCAGGACTTCCACGTCATCGGCGCTTCCTCCAGCGACGAGGCCTTCGGCGTCCTGCAGCAATACAACGTCGGCGTGGTCGTCGTCAGCCCGCAGGGCGTCAGCGAGGAGGAGACGATCAACGTGTTGACCATGCTCAACGAGAACTACCCGCTGACCGCGGTGGTCATGGTCTCGGAGGCGGCCGACAGCAAGATGCTGATCAAGCTGATCAACCAGGCCAGGATCTACCGCTTCGCGATGAAGCCGATCAGTCCGAACCTGTTCCGGCTGGCGGTGTCGGCGGCGATGAAGGAGCACCACCGCCGTTTGGCGGATCCGAGGATCGTGGCGAAGGCGAAATCGGTGGCCTCTCAGACGTCCAGCGGCGAGTTCGCGCCCATGCTGATGCAGAGTCTCGCCCGTTTCAATGACATCTGGTAGGCGCTCGCCCCGCGGGCGCAGCCGCCGCAAGATCGCCGTTCGCGCGGCGACCGGCAGGAGGATCCATGTTTTCAAAAACGGCTGAAAGCCGGATGCTGCGCGTGCGCGGCTTGTTGCTGGGCGCTTGGCTGGTGCTCATCGTCTCGATGTTCTGGGACCCGGTCACCCCGGCGCTGACGCGCCCCGACCAGGTGGGCAGCCCCTTCCACGTCCATTCGCCCGGCATGGCGCTGCAGGGCGGGCGCATCTGGATCGCCAACACGACGTACGAGATGGGCGCACGCATCTTCTGGACGATGGTCGTGCCCTTGGTTCCCCTGTACCTCATGGTGTTCGGCCATGAGGCGTGGCGGCGCATTTGTCCGTTGTCGCTGGCCTCTCAGGTGCCCAAGTTCCTCGGGCTCGGGCGCATGCGCAAGTCCGTGCAGCGCCGCAGCGGCAAGGTGGAGCAGAAGATTGCGCTCGTGGCGCGCGGGAGCTGGCTGGAGCGCCATAGCTGGTACGTGCAGTTCGGGCTGCTGTTTTGCGGGCTCAACGCGCGCTTGCTGTTCGCCAATGCCAGCCGCCCTGGACTGGCGCTCCTGCTGCTCGGGGTGATCTCGTGCGCGGTCGCCGTCGGGTGGCTTTACGGTGGCAAGAGCTGGTGCAACTACTTTTGCCCGATCAACGTCGTCCAGAAGATCTATACCGAGCCGCGCGGGCTCCTGGAGAGCCAGGCCCACGTCATGCGGCTGCCGATCACGCAGGCGATGTGCCGCACGCCTTCGCCGGCTGGCGACAAGAGCCAGTGCGTGGGCTGCACCGCCAACTGCGGTGACATCGATCTGGAGCGCTCGTACTGGGACACCATCGTGCTGCCGGCACGCCGCCACGTGTACTACATGTTCTACGGCCTGATCCTCGGGTTCTACGGCTACTACTATGTCTACTCCGGAACCTGGGACTACTATTTTTCCGGCATCTGGACCCACGAGAGCGGCGCGATCGGGCGCATCCTCGACAGCGGCGTCTACCTGTTCGGCCGCGCCTGGCCCATCCCGAAACTCCTGGCCGCACCGCTGACGCTGGGGCTCGCATGTGCGATCTCGCTGGCGGTGGGACTGGGGTTGGAGGCCGCCTATCGACGCGTGCGCGCCCTGCGCGGCAGCGTCCAGGAGGGGGAGGTGGCGCACCACTGCCTGAGCGTCAGCTCGTTCCTTTCCATCAACACGTTCTACTTCTTCGGCGGGCGCCCCAACGTCAACCTGATGCCGATGCCGGTGGTGCGGGTGCTCGACCTGGCGATCGTCGTGCTCACGACGCTGTGGCTGCTGCAGGCCTTGCAGCGCACGCCGATGAAATACCGCCGCGAGGGCATGGCGGCGCACCTGCTGGAGCAGTTGAAGAAGCTCAAGGTCGACATCAGCCAGTATCTCGAGGGCCGTACGCTCGAGCAGTTGAAACCGGACGAGGTCTACCTGCTCACGAAGGTCGTGGAGCCCTTCACCCACGAGCACAAGCTGAGAGCCTACTCGCGCATCCTCGACGAGGCGGTCACTACCGGCGGCACCAGGTCGCCAGGCACGCTGCGGCTGCTGTCCGAGGTGCGCGCCCAGATGGACATCTCCGAGGCGGAGCACATCGCGCTGCTCGATCGCATGCGGTCCAATCCCGACATCACGGCCGTCCTCAAGGACTCCGGCGCGGAGCTCGCGGCGGGGCGGGAGATGTACGAGGAGATGCTCGGGGGCTCCCTGGCGAGCCGGCTCGAGGTGGGCAAGACGCTCGAGGACGCGCTGGCCGACCCGGACATGCAGGCCACCGTGCGTCTGCTGACGGCCAGCCTGCAGATCTCGCCAAAGGAGCATGCCGAGACGCTGAAGCGCTTGCGCGAGCCCGATGGCGCCATATGCAGCCACCTGCAGCGCGAGATCGATGATCTGAAGGAGCAGCTCAGCTGCCGCTTCTTCCTGCAGACGCGGCGCACCGTCACCGGCGAGCATCAGGGACCCGCCGCGCTGCTCATCGAGCGCATCGAGCAGCGCAAGCGTATCCGCCTGCCGCGCCTGTTGTCGCTGCTGCGAGCCCTGGGCGATACAGACGTGGCACTGTCGTTCGCGCACAGCCTGGCGGCGCTGGACGGCCGATTGGTGGCGGAGATCCTCGGGACGACGGCCGAGCCGGGCGGCAGCACCTCCTGGGAGGATTGCCTGGCGCCCGCGGTCGCGGCGCAACTCCTGGGGGAGGGCCCGGCGGACCGGCCTGCCGCGCTGCCGCAGCTGCGCCTGTACAACTTCCATCAGGTCATTGCCAGCGGGCTCAATCCGGCCGATTGCCTGCGGCCGCTCCTGCGCGACAGTGATCCGGTGATCCAGGCGATCGTCCTGTCCATGGCGGCGCGCATCGATCCGGCGCTCGGGCGCGAGTTCGCAGGACTGTTGGGCGATCGCGGAACCGTCCAGGAGCCGCTGCTCAAGGAGGTGATCGATCGGATCGAGGGCGTCGAGCCGGCTCCGACGGTGCAGGAGCGTCCAGCGGGGCTGCGGATCGTGTTGGCTTTTCCCGACGGGCGCCGCCAAGAGCGCGTCTTCATCCAGAACACGGTCACCGTCGGCAGCGGGCTCGCCAACGACGTGGCGGTCGCCTCCGATCTCGCCTCGCCCTACCAGCTGCGCCTGGCCTGCAGCGACGCAGGGCGGCTCGCGATCACGCGACTCGACGAGGCGCCGCTGTATGTCGACGGCCAGCGGATCACGGAGACCACGCATCTGGTGACGTCGCCATCGCGCCTCGCTTTCGGCCCGCCGGATCGCAGAGGGCCGGAGCTGCATTTGTCGTGGAATCCGGCGCCCGTCGAATACACCGTCCAGCGTGTCGACGGCGTGACAAAGCTGGTCTGGCTTCGCGCCTGCAGCGAGCTGCGTCCGTTGTCGCTGTCGCGGCTGGCGCGCGTGGCCGCGCACGCCGAGGTGCGCCGCTACGCACCTGATGCGCCGGTTTCCTGCGACAAGCCCAAGTGCGCACACGTGGTGCACCGCGGCGAGCTGGTAGCCGCCGAGGACGCATCGCGCCGCCTCGGCGCCGGTGCGCTTCTCGCGCCGGCCGTCGTGGCCGATGGCGCACGGTCCGCCTCGCCCACGTTCGTCGTCGCCGGCGATTCGGCTGTGCTTCTCAGCGTCGTCAACGCGGAGCACACGCGCCTGCTGGCCCGCGCCGCATGGGCGGCACGGGGCGGCCCGCGCAGTCCGCTGATGCCGGCGGCCAGCGAGTGAAGTCCCACGGAGATCCCATGACCCAAACTTCCAAGGGCAACGCCGTTGCCCGCCTGCTGTTCCTGGTCTTTGCCTATGTCGCCGATTGCAACAAGCGCATCGAGTCCCAGGACATAGAGCAGCTGCACCAATTGCTCGTCGACCTGAATTGGGCCAAGAACGCGTACTTGCGCGCCGGCCTGGAAAGCCTGCGCGACAACTACGACTCGTTCTGGGCGGACTACGAAGGTGGCAAGCTGGTCGTCTCGCTGGAGGCCGCGCGCCTGCGCATGGCGGTGGCGATGCTCGACGTGAAGGCCGAACACGCGGACTCGTTCAAGCACAGCCTTCAGGAGTTCACGCGCCGCGCCTTGCCCGTCGGGCCCGGGGCGTTGTCCGTGCTGGGCTTGGCCGGCTCCGTGGACCGGCGCAAGGCGCGCAAGGACGTCGACGAACTTCTGCACACGGGCCCCGAACCGATGCAGATCGTCGCCGCTGCGGCGCTGGCACGGGAGGAGGCGGCGGGCGGTGGCGCTGAGCGCGAGAAGTCCTCACCGGCCGCGCCCGACGAGGTCGCCTTGCCGCTGGCCCCGGCGGTTCGCACCAGCGAGGCGGCGAGCGCCGCGGTCGCAGGCTGGCCCCAGTCGCCGATTGCGGAATGGACGGGCGGCCGATTGAGGGCCGTGTGCGTGCGCGTGACCGAGGAGACGCACGACGTGAAGACGTACACCTTCGTCTCGGACCCTCCGCAGCGTTTCCGCTACCGGCCCGGCCAGTTCGTCACGATCGAGCTGCCCGTCGATGGCGGCAACTGCCGCCGCAGCTACACCTTGTCGTCGTCGCCATCGCGGCCCGACACGCTGTCGATCACGGTCAAGCGCGTGCCCGGCGGCATTGCGTCCAACTGGCTCTACGAACAAGCGCGGCCAGGCATGTCGTTCCGGATCGACGGCCCTTTCGGTCGCTTCAGCTGCCTGGAGCACCCCTCGCCAAAGCTGTTGCTGCTGTCGGGGGGCAGCGGGGTCACGCCGGTGATGTCCATGCTGCGCTGGCTCGCCGACACTGCGGCGGCTGTCGACGTGGTCTTCGTCAACAATGTCCGGTCTCCGGCGGACGTCATCTTCGGGCAGGAGCTCGCCTGCCTGGGGGTCCAGCTGGGCAGCGCATTGAACGTCGTCGTCGTGCCCTCCGCGCACGCGCCGAGCCGGCCGTGGAACGGCCCGATGGGACGGCTCGATCGCAACATGCTGTTGGCGCTGGCGCCAGATTTCATGGAGCGCGAGACGTTCGTGTGCGGTCCCGGCCCCTACATGGACGCGGCCTGTTCGATGATGTCGGAGCTGGGATACCCGACGACGCGCTTCCACCGGGAAAGCTTCGGGCCCGCGCCTGCAGCAACGCCATCCCCGGCCCCGAAGCTGGCTCGTGAAACGCCGACATTGGCTTCGGTGCGAGCATCCGCAGCGATGCCGGCGCCGCCGCGGCTCGATGCGGTCGAGCCGACGCCGGCCGCGCGTGCAGCGCTCGCCGCGGTGCCTGCGGCTCAGGCGACGGTGACGCGACCCCAGGTCCGCTTCGAGCACATGAACGTGACGATCGGCTGCGAGGACGGCGAGACGCTGCTCGAAGCGGCCGAACGCTCGCACATCGCGCTGGAGTCGGCTTGCCGCTCCGGTCGCTGCGGCACGTGCCGGCTGAAGAAGATCTCCGGCGAGCTGGCGATGGACAGCCAAGAAGCGCTGTCCGAGTCAGACATCGAGAGTGGCTTCATCCTGGCCTGCGTCGCGCGCCCTCGCGGCTTGGTGGTCGTGCAGGCGTGAGAACCGGCCGCCCCAGCGCGCGGACGAACGGACGGCGCCGGAGCGCAACGCAAGGGCGCTGCGCAATCCTGCCCTGCGCTTCGCGTGGCGCCACGCCGCGCGGCGGCCAGCTTTAAGATCGGCCGGTGCCCAACTGCCCTTGCCCTCGCTGATGCCGCCGCCGCGATTCCTCCACCGTGTGATCCTCCCGTGGTGGCTGACGGTCGTGGTGGGCGTGGCCGCCGTCGTCGCGGTGGCCACCGGCGTGATCGTCCATTCGCTGATCGTCGAGCAGGCCCTCAACCAGAGCCGCTCGGTGGCCGACATGGCCGAGCACATCGGCACGTGGGCATCCCGCTACGGAGGCCTGTACGTGGGGCAGCCCGCAGGGGGCCAGCCTGCGCACATCGGTACCTTCCTGGAACGGCACGTCTACCGGTCCGAATCCGCCGCCGGGCACGCCCCCGCCGGGCCGCCGCTCGCCAGCAGTGCCGCCCTCGGTGCGTACGACCCCAAGGAGTTCGACGCCTACTACAGCAAGAATCCCGCGTTGATCCAGCGCGAGGTCGGCGACATCTCCGCGCAGTCGCCGACGGGCAACCGGTTCAGGCTGACTGCGCGCTCGGTGTTCAACCCTGCCAACGCGGCGGACGCGTTCGAGCGGCGCGCCCTCGACGCCCTGCAGGGGGCTGGCAGCAACGAGTATTTCGAGGTCTTCGGTGGGCAGATGCGCTACGCGCGCTCGATCGTGCCGGACCGCTCCTGCTTGACGTGCCATGGTGCCAAGGCAGACGCGCCGAGCTTCATGCGCGACAACCGGATGTTCACCGACGGAGGCTTCGGCTACGTCGAGGGACGTCCGGACGCCATCATCAGCGTGAACGTGCACATGGTGCCCATCGGAAAGGCCGTGACGAGCAGCCTGTCCATGTCGGGATGGGTGGCGCTGCTGGCGCTGCTGGCGGCCCTGCTTGGACTGGTCGCGTTGGCGGCCCGGCGCATCGTCGCCGGGCGGATGCGGGCGCAGCAGCGGGCCATGCGGGCGGTGGAGCACCTGCGTGTGCGCCAGGCCGAGCGCGAGAGCATCGCCGCAGACCTGCACGACACGCTGTTGCAGGGCCTGTATGGGCTGCTTCTGCGGATGCAGGCGCTGTCCGAGCACCTGCCCGATAGCCAGACCCGTGCGATGCTGGAGTCGGCCATCGTGCGCACGGAGCGTCTGGCCACTGAAGGGCGCGATCGCGTCTCGGGGCTGCTGCGCTCTCCCCTTGGCGTGGGCGATCTGGGCGAGCAGCTCGCTGAGGTGGCTGCCGACGTGGAGCGCGCACACGGGGTCCAAGTGCACGTGCAGGTGAGCGGCGCCACGCGGGCCCTGGCGCCCGAAGTGCAGGAGCAGCTGCACCTGATCGGCCGCGAGGCGCTTTCCAATGCCGCCTCGCATGCGGCTGCGACGCGAATCGACGTCGAACTCGAACTTGGCGCCAGCCAACTGCGCCTGAGCGTGCGCGACAACGGCAGGGGCATCGACAGCACGGGCGCCGAAGCGGCCGGGCATTGGGGCCTGCGGGTGATGCAGGAGCGCGCCAAGCGCATCGGCGGCCGGCTCGACGTCTGTCCGGCCGCGGGCGGCGGCACCGTGGTGCTGGCGCGGGTGCCCGCGGACGCGGCCTATCTCGCCTGAGCCGGCGGCCGCTAGGCGGCGACCGGCGCCGCGGCGGCCACGCGCCGGGCGACCCGGGGGACGGCATAGTCGTGGCCGATCATCGCGTGTGCGTAGTAATAGCTGTCGCGCAGGCGGTCGGGCAGGGCGTCGAGGTCGACGACGCCGCGCTCGTCGCAAGGAAAGGTCAGGCCGCAACCCGCGCGGAACAGCGATTCGAATCGCAGCTCGTAGATCTGGGGCATGTCGAACTCCTGGTTGGATGACCCACCGTAGCCCGTCACCCGTGTGCCCGCCACCCTCCATGGCGGGAGCGGCGGACCCCGGATCCTCGGGAGGGTGCGCTACCTCTTTCGAGGTGTGCCTGCGTTTCGCATTGCGGGCCGCCGGCTTCGCACCGACGACGTGCCGGCAGCCCCGGCGCGCGAACACTGTGTCGGTTGCCATTGCCGGAGTGTTCGACATGTCCACCGTTCCGCTCTCGCCCTTTCACTTTCCCGAGAACGCCTGCGTATCGCTGGTCGAAACCGGCGGGGAGGTGGCACTCTCGCCCGATTCGCCGGCCCTCGCGGTGACCACCGACCTGCTGCAGACGAGGGCCGCCTTCGTGCCTTCATGGTGCACGCTGGTCGAGGTCGAGCAGCGCATGATCGAACAGCGGGTGCAGATGTTGTTCGTCGTCGACCAGATGCCTTGCGTGGACGGCATCGTCACGCTCTCCATGTTGCGCGGGGAGCGGCCACTGCAGGTGGCACACGACAAGCGGTTGCACTTCGACCAGATCGCAGTGTCCGACGTCATGGCGACGCTGGCGCAGTGCGACGTGCTCGAATTCGAGGCGGTTCGCGGCGCGACCCTGCGCGACCTGGTGGGCGCGTTCCACAGCTGCGGCAGCACCCACTTGCTGGTGGTCGATGGCGCCGTCGGCGTCGGACGTATCCGCGGCGTGATCTCTCATGCCCGGCTGCAACGGGCACTCGGCACCGGCCTGCCGCTGCTGAAACAGGCCGGCAGCTTCGCAGAGCTGGCGAGGGCGCTGGCATGAGCGGCGCGCCGTCGATGTGCGGCGACGAGGCCGCCAGCGTGGAGGCTTGGCTGTTCAGCCAACTGCCTGCGGGCTATCTCGGTCCCGTGGTGCTCCCGGCTTCGGGCCGCACCGTGTGGTGGACGGGCCGCATCGCGATCGGCCTGCGCTACCAGCGCTGCGCTCACACGCCGTCCAGCGGGGAAAGCTGGCTGCAGGGCCTCCTGCTGGGCGGGCAGCGTACGGCCCTCACCGATTGCGGAGCTTGGCGTCCAGGGTCTCGATCAAGTGGAACGCGAGGGGGTCCGGTCGCTGCTTGAGGTCGAGGTGGAGCAGGGCGCTGGTGGCGCTCGGCAGCTCGAACAGCGTCGCGGCCAGGGAGGTGGGCAACGTGCGGTCGAACTCCTCGCCGTCCGGACGGCAGGGGTCGTCGGCGACGTGCGCACCCGCGCTGCGTCCTGCCGGCAAGGCGCGCCTCAGGGGCGAGCGAGCCGGGCGGAGCTGCGGTGCGCGGTTCTGCGCGAGCGGCGTCAGCGGCGAGGCGGTCGAGTGCGCTGGCCGGGCGGCCGTGGAGCAGGTTCGCGAGTCGCAGGCCGCCGCGGCGCCCGAGGGCCCGGTCGGGGAAGGAGGAGTCGGGCCTGTGCGGTGTATTTTCATGAGATCTCCAGAGGAAAGGGTCCGTCCAGGCGGTAGTTCGCCGGAACCCGGTTGCATTCCACGGCGGGGCTGAACAGGAAGCCCTGGGCAAGGTCGCAGCCGAGCCGGCGCAGCGCCGACAGCTGATCCACCGTCTCCACGCCTTCGGCGACGCATTCGGCACCCAGGCTGCGCGCGAACGCGATCACGGCCGCGGCCAGGCGCCGGGCGGGGCCGCGCCGGCGCAGGGCGTCGACCAGTCCCTTGTCGATCTTGATCGTGGTCGCCGGCAGCCAGTGCAAAGTGGGGACGCCGGCGTAGCCCTTGCCGAAGTCGTCGAGCGCCAGGTTCACGCCCAGCCTTCGCAACTGCGCCATCGTCACCCGCGCACGTCCGGGCATCCGGACGCCGCAGGTCTCGGTCACTTCCAGTTCGATCGCGCCCGGCGGCAGGCCACTGTGCTCGAGCGCGCGCCGCACCAGCGGCAGCAGCGTCCCATGGTCGATCTGCAGCGGCGAGACGTTGATCGACACATGGATCGTGCGGCCGCGCCGATGCCAGGCCGAAGCCTGCCGCACGGCCTGTTGCAGCACCCACGCGCCGATGTCGACGATCGCGCCGCTGCGCTCGGCCGCGGGAATGAAGTCGTCCGGCATCTGCTGGCTGCCATCCGATCGGCGCCGGCGCAACAGCGCCTCGACGCCGCGCACCTGGCCGGTACGCAGGTCGACGCGTGGTTGATAGACGAGGTGCAGGCGGCCCCCGGCGGCCAGCACTGGGGGCGATTTCGCGGGTTCTTGGCAGATGGTCACGGCATGCCTCGCGGCCGGAATCGACCTGTTGCCGCAAGGCTAGCGCCAGCGCCATCGCGAGCCTGGCACCAGGCGATGCAGCAGTCGCCCAAAGCGAAGCGGCTCAGCCCCAGCGGCGGTTCGCGGCACGCACTGCGGCTTCGGGTGGCGTGCCTGACGGCGTCCCGCGGCGCCCATCATGACCTGCAGGCGTGCCTGTCGCGTACTTTTCGTCCATCCGAACACAAGGAGTCTTTGACATGTTGTCCATCAACTCGCAACCCACGCTGGCATCCTCGAGTGCCAGCCTCGACACCGGACCGCGCCAAGGCGGCGTCAACCAGGAATTGAAGGGCGCCGTCATGGCGCTCGCCAAGATGCTCACGGAGCTGGCCGCCATGCTCAAGCAGACGGCCGATGCCGGCGCGTCCGAAGGCTCGCCAGGGGGCGGCTCGCCGGCGCCGAACACGGGTTTCGGCGGCGCTGCGGGGCAGTCCATGTTTCCTTCCGGCTTGCACAACGGCACCCTCGCGCCGGCGGCGCAGCGGGGCGCGCCTGCCGCGGCCGCGAAGAACGAGAAGGACTTCAGCGCCAAGCCGTCGGCGACCGACAAGCGGCCACCGGGGGACAACCGCTCGGCCCGGCAGATCATCGATGACAACCCTGTCCTCAAGAACCTGGGTCACCAGAAGGACATCGACCCGGAGGCCCTCAAAAAGCAGGTCGGCGACTTCGAGCACGATCCGGACGCTGCCTACCGCGCTGCCCACGTGCTCAACTACATCGACAACAGCAACACGGCCCAGGGCACGAAGCGCAAGAACGCCGGCGACGGCGACATCCAGGGGCTGACCAAGAACGGAGATGCGCGCCACGGCACGGAGGCCGGGATGCTCAAGGACTTCAACGAGAAGGGCTACGACAGCCTGCCTGCGGCCGGCGCCAACAATCTTGCAAGGACGAAGGATTCGCACGTGCGCCCTGACGGCTCGACGAAGAACGACTTCCAGGCCGGTCTGTCCAAGGCTGGCGACAAACTGTTCTTCGTCCCCGGCCTCAGCAACGTCTTGAAGGGCGCCGGCAACGCGAAGGACGGCGATGTCGGCGACATGCTCAAGGGCGCTGCCGGGGGAGTGACCAAGACCTGGAAGAACACTGCAGAGGGCGCGGTCGAGTCGGCCAAGAGCGGCGACATCACTCCGCGTGGCATGCTGGCGGGCGCCTACACCAAGAACATCGAGAACAACGAGCAGTCGCCGGAATGGGCCAAGAAGGCGGCATCCCTGATGTGATCGTCGGCCCGTCCGGGCCTCGTGCCCGGTCGGGCCCGGCCATCGCCCACCGAAGCCGCGCTCGCACGCACGGCGGACACCCTGGCGCCGGCCGGCAACGACCGACGGGCACCGGTTGCTCAGTGCTCGGTGCCGGCGGAGTGCAGCCCCAGCCGGTATCCGACGCTGTTGATGGCGTGGATCTGCGCCGTCGCCGGGCCGCCGGTCTCGCGCAGCTTGCGGCGCAGCATGCACACGTGCTGCTCCATGCTGCGCTTGGTCAGGCTGGGATCCGGGTGGCCCCAGACCTGCGCGGACAACGTGCGCACGTGCACGACCTGGCCCGCATGCTCGAAAAGCAGCCACGCGACGCCGAACTCGCGCGGCGTCAAGGTCGCGCTGCCCTGCGGCCCGCTCAGCAATCGGCTCTCGGCATCGAGGCGGCAGTCGCCGACGTCGATGGCGCGACTCACCTCGGCGGCCCCGCGCGAGACCTCGATGCGCGCGCACAAGCGGCTCACGAGACGGTCGAGCGGGTCGTCGTGCGCGGCGTAGTCGGAGGCGCCCTGGCGCAGCGCGCTCACCATCTGCCGCGTCGAGCCGTCGCCCACGACGATGATCGGCACCGCCGCGGCTCCCTGGAAGCGCAGGCTCGCCAGGCAGGCCTGCGATGCGCTGCCCGCGTCCTCCATGATGCCCACGTCCGCCGACCCGTCCTGCAAGGCGGCGACGAAGCTGCGCGCATTCGGATGGTTGTCGACGGCGATGCCGGCGTGATCCAGCGCGTCTCGAATGCGGGCGCGGACCCAGTCGCTGCCGAACATCGCGGCGACACGGTATCGATCGGCACGGCGGGAAGGACGGGCTTGCAAGGTTTCGGTCATGGCTGCATCTCGTTGCTTGTGCGTTTCGGGCTCCATTGCTTCGTAGCGTAGGGACGAACCGCGACCGCGGCCACCCGCGAGTGGGGAGACGGGCGATCACTCTTTCGGGGTAACGCGCCGTACCCGGCGGCGCCCGGCCGCCGGACGGTGAATCGAGCGCCGCGTGTCTTGCGGCACAAGTCCCGGGGCGAGACGGCCGTTCAGATGTGAGTAGGCATCAGAGGGGAAAAAGACGGTTTCTGGATGCGCGTTTTATTGCATGGAAAGGCGTGCGCGAAAGCGGTCAAGTGAGGTAAGCTCAGAAAACATGTTGTGTCATCGACATTCCGGAGGGCCGCGATGTATTCCTCTGATTCACCCAGCGTACTTTGTAGCCAGGCCACGCCGTCGCCCACCTCAGCCATGAATGACACCCTTCGAGGCCGCGAGCCCATCAACGTCATGGTGGTCGACGACCATCCGTTGATGCGGGAAGGCATCGCCGGGGTGATCCAGTCGCAGTCGGACATGCGCGTGGTGGCCGAGGCGGCGAACGGCGTCGAGGCCGTGGAGGCATTCCGGCGCTTTCGCCCGGCGGTCACCCTGATGGACGTGAGGATGCCCGACATGGACGGCATCCAAGCCATCCAGGCGATCCGGGCAGACTTTCCCGACGCCCGTCTCGTGGTGCTGACGACCTACCGTGGCGACGTCCGGGCCTTGCGCGCGATCCAGGCCGGTGCGATGGGCTACCTGCTCAAGAGCTCCATCCGCATGGAGCTGCTCGACACCATCCGCGCAGTTCACCGCGGGCAGCGTCGCATTCCGCCAGAGGTTGCCACGGAGCTGGCATCGCACATTGGCGACGAGGCGCTGTCCGAGCGCGAGGTGGTCGTGCTCCGCCTGGTCGCGGTGGGCAACTCGAACAAGCGCATCGCCGCGGCGCTGGGCATCTCCGAGGAGACGGTCAAGGCGCACATGCGCAACATCCTGTCCAAGCTCAATGCCAACGACCGGACGCACGCCGTCACGATCGCGTTGGCGCGGGGCGTCATCGAAGGATGAGGCTGGCGGCGCCGAAGCCGATCCAGACGGCGGCCAGCACGGCGGGCGGCAGTACAGCCGGCACCGCACCCAGGATGAAGGCGTTGTGCGCATCGCCGAAGGGGCGCGGGCGGTCCTGCAGCCGGAGGTCTGTCCAGAAGCGGCGCAGGTAGAGCACCTGCATGTGTGCAGCGACGACCCCGAGCAGCCCGGCCAGGCTCACGCAGGTGCCCGTGATCGGGATCAGCCAGTGGACCAGCAGCCGCAAGACCCCGGTCAGTGGATCGCGCGGGCCCAGGATGGCGACGGCGGTGAACAGGAAGCCGTTCAGTTGCAGCGTCCAGGTGAGGCGGAAGTGGAGCACCTCGTTTTCGCGCTGGACCTGGGTCGCGACGGCGTCGTAGGCCGCATGCTCGTCGCGGGTGTTTGCCGCTGGCGCGGGCGCGTCGATGAGCGAGGCCCGCTGTTCCTTTCCTGGGGCACCGCCGGCATGCAGGCTGAGGATTTCAGGCATTTCGGACAGCCTCCTGCTCGCCGCCGGCCACCGCCGCGCCGAGGCTAGGCGCCCGGCGCGGCCGGCGAGGCTTGACCGCCGACGCGCGGCTGCCCGCGAGCCCTGGGGGCCGCGTGGGCGACTGCGCCTGCTGTCGGCGGTTGTGCTCCAACCACCGTGCGACTTGTTCGCCCACCATGTGGCGCTCGCCCGGCGTCATCGCCTGCAGCAAGGCGGGGCGCAGCCGCCCCTCGATGACGTCGCGGCAGTTGTACAGCGCCCGCCGCGTTCGCAGCAGCGCGCTCCATCCGCGAAGCTCGTCCTCGAGCGATGACGACAGCGCGACTGCCAGCTGGGCCTTCAGGCTTCCGTGGGCGAGCATGAGGTCGGCGAAGAGGGCGGGTTCGAGGATGACGAGCGTCGGCAGCATCGCCTGGTCGGTGGCCAGCAGCAGTGCGGCGATGCGCTGCAGCAGATCGCGCGCGCCGCGATGCCGTGCGACGCCCGGTGCTGCGGCGCAGTGCCGGTAGTCGCGCACGAAGCGCTCCGCCTCGAGATCCAGCAGGTCGAGAACGTCCATTGCTTCACCCTCCGGCAAAAGCCAATGCGTGACGAAAGGCCGGCCGGCCCCCTGCCAACCGGGCGCGGCAACCGGCCTCGTCGGTCAGGAACTCGGACAGCGCGGTGCTCATCTCGTAGAGACCATCGGGCGATGCGCGGCCGCCGCGCACGCTGCCGGGGCCGGTGATGTAGCGGCTCACGCAGGCCTGCACGCAGGGCGATTCCAGCCGCCGGCATTCCCGCGGCCGCAAGCCGTACACGAGGCAGGCTTCATCGTCGCCCAGCAGCGCGCAGCGCGGCGCCACCACCTGGTGCCCGGGCCGGGCGAAGCTTGCCTGGCTTCGTGCGGCATTGCGGTGGACGGTCTGCACGACGACCTGGCGCAGCGGCGTGGACTCCAGTGCGTGGATCGCATCGGCGATAGCGGCGACCTCGGCCGCGTCCACGGCGACGAAGCGGTGGCAGCAATACGCGCATCCCTTGCGGCAGGCCGGCGCAGGCACCCCCGGCATCGGGCCAGCGTCGAACGACGGCGACATGTTCAGCCCCCGGCCGCCAGCGCCACGCAGCCGCGCAGCATCTCGGTGGGTGTCTCGTTGAAGGCCTGGCGATAGTTCTGGGTCAGCGTCGAACGGTTGCTCAGGCCCCAGCGCTGCGCGACGGCGAGGATGTTGTCGTTGCCATGGCTTTCGCGCAACTCGCGGCGGATGTGCTCCATGCGACGACGCCGGATGAACTCGCCCGGGGTCAGGCCGATGTGCGACCGGAACGCCATCTGCAAGGCGCGCTCCGTGACGTCGATGTGAGCGGCGATCGACCGAACCGAGAGGTCGCGATCATCCAGGTGGTCGAGGATGTACTGGTAGGCGCGGCGGTAGCGCAGCGGCAGGGCCAGCTTCATCGCGCTGGAAGTATCGGCCGTGTCCAGCTTCTCGAGGAAGCGGCAGTAGGGCAGGTTCGGGAGCTCGGCGCGGGTGCGTGCCAGGATGCGGCCGGCGTGCTCCTTGTAGGCGTGCAGGGCGTCCGCGTGGCGGCCATAGGAGGTGTAGACGCTGGACAGACAATACAGCAGCTCGATCGCGTGACGGTCGCGGCGCGCCGCCACCACGTCCCGCGCGAGGCCTTCCAGCAGGCCTTGCGCGAGCCCCGCTTCGCCGCGCGCCAGCAGGGCGAGCGCGCCCTCGATGCGTGAGGTCTTCTCGTGGCCCGCGGCGCGCGTGCGTTTCAGCTCGGCGACGCCTTCCAGGATCGGAGCCGCGAAGTCCGAGGCGCGCTTGGTCTCGGTCAAGAGCGCGTCCAGATAGCGCAGGCGCTGCGCGGCGACCGCCACGTCGTCCAGCTGTCCCGCCGCCTCGGCCAGGCGCGCGCGCAGCTCGCCGCGCTCAGCCGTCTGCAGCGCGCCGTCGCGCTCGTGCTCGAACGTGCGAAGGTGGTGCAGGCTCTGGCACTCCAGGCGCCTGGCCTGCAGCAACAGCTGGACGGACCGGCCGGCCCGGTCGGCAGCGAGCTGCAGCGCCAGCCGCATCGTGCGGTCGGCGCGCACGTTCTCTCCCGCGTTGCAAAGGGCGCTTGCCAGGCCAGCCAGGGCCTCCAGGCGCAGTTCCACGGGAGTCGATTCGTCGTCGGCCACGCCGTTGAACGCGGCGGCTGCGCGCGCGGGATGGTTCAGCGCCAGGTGCATCGTGCCCTGATCGAGCGAGGACAGCCACCGAAGGTGAGAACGGTGCCCGGTCTCGTACAGGCGCAGTTGGCGGCGGAACAGCTCCTCGGCCTCCTCCTCGCGTCCCATGCACAGAAGGAGGCGGCCGGCGATCTGGCCCACCAGCACGTGGTCGTCAGCAGAGTCGCCCCCAGGCTTGCGGTTCAGGCGTGCGGTGGCCAGCGACAGGGCGTCCTGCAGATTGCCGCCGAGGGCGCGCTGGACAAGTTCGTCGCGCTGGCGGGAGCGCAGGCAGGTGAGTGCGAGATCGAGCATCGGTGTCCCCTTGTGATTGACTTGGCGTGCAATCAATGTAGGAACCGGTGCGTCGGGCGAGCTCATGGTTGCGCGCGGAAATCCTCAGGGAAGATCAAGGTCGCGCAGGCCGCCGGCGGTGCGGGGCCGCTGCTTCGCGGCGCAGGCGACCGCTTCGGCTTCGCGCACGCATGGCCGGCAGCCTCCCGTTGAATGTGCCATCGGGTGACCCGCAGCGACACTTCGTCGGCGCCGGGGGCCAGCCCGGCAAAGGAAGCTCACCATGTCCATCGCCCGCACCGCCCGGTCAGTCATCCCGCAGATCACGGCGCTGAAGTCTTCCAGCCCCCCATCCGACCTGGCACCGCCCGCAGGCACGCCCACCTCGCTCGGCACATCGCTCGGCTCGCTGATGCCGCGCGCGAGCGGCTTCAAGTCGACGGCGCCGCGCGCGTCCTTGCCTATCGCACGGCAAGAGCCGTCCGCCCTGACCAGGGCCGGCAAGGACCTGGCCGTGGTGCCGGGCTTGGGCAACGTTCTGCGCGGCGCCGGCCAGGCCAGGGACAACGGGGGCGGTGTGGGCGCCATGGTGGCGGGGGGGGCCCGCGGCGCCGGCCAGACCGTGGAAAGAAGCGTCACGGGCGCGGTCAAATCGGTGGCGCACGGCGGGTTGTCTCCCGCCGACATGGCCATGGGTGCCTGGGCCGAGAACGTCAAGAAGAACGATTCGCCGGGATGGGCGAAGGACGTTGCGTCGCTTCTCTGAACCGGCCCCAGTCCCCGCGAGCGCCGACGGTGACGCCCTGCAGCACCCGGGTCCAAATGACCACTCGGCGGCGGAAGGCTCGGGTGTGCGGCCTGGCGCACGCGATGGGGCACGAGCGCGAGGCAGCTCCGCCACGACGCACTTCGGCGCCTGCCGAGACAAACAAACCTGCAGGGCACGATTGGAACCAACCCGAACGGGCGCGGTGTCAACAGCATGTGCGTGCCGTTCATGGCAGCTGAAAGGAATGCCTAGCGGGCAAGGCGCGAGGCTGATCGTGTGCCGGAGATGTCGGAGAGGCCGATGCAGCAATTCGAGGCGCGGGGCGACCTTCTCGGACAAGCTCTTGGACTGGCGGATCAGCCGGTGCCGGAAGCATCCGACAAGGTGGGCTTGGAAATGGCCCCTACCGCAGGCAAGAGTCGCAGCAGCCTTCTGAAGAAACTGATCCAAGAAGGCAAGCCGCTGACTCCAGGCGGCTGGCGGGCGCGTCGCGGCCCCGCCTCATGGAGCGCACACAGGCCGCGGACCCCCAGGAGGGACGGCGAACAGGAGCAAAGCGGCTGGGAAGCGCTTTGACGGGAGGCCGGTCGCCGATAGCGGCGCCCAGCGCTTCCGCGCAATGCGCACCATCGACGACGCCACCTCTGATTTCGGACGCCTGCACGGCGCTTCGGCTCGTCAGGGGACGCAAGCAAGTGACCGAGCAGACTGCAGGCATTCATTCACAACTTGATTGGCTGATCATGGTTGACTCAATCCGCCGCGCTTCCTCTCAACCACGCACTTCGGCGCCTGCCGCGACAGACGATCCTGCCGGGCGGGACCGGACAGGCAGGGAAATCGGGGCTACCGCTGGGCAGGCTGCACGCGCAAGCCGGCCATCCGATCCCGCGGCTCCGCAAGCGCGCAAGACGTCAATCAAGGACACCGTGCTGCGGCCATTGAGGAATGCCGATCTGCGCCAGGCGTTCGAGAAAGACAACCTGGAGGGAGCGAAGCAGGCCCTGGCAGCCGGAGCCAACCCGAACGGTCGCGGTACCAACAGGATGGGTGTGCCGTTCTTGGGCGAGAGCGCGGTACATGTGGCGGCCAGAAAGCGCGAAGCAGCGATCGAGATGTTGAATTCGCATGCGCAATCCCAGGGCAAGACGTTGGACGTCAACGCCAGGCGGACGGTCGTCGGCGGAACCCTCTACAAAAACGACACCGCGCTGCACGGTGCCCTCATGCAGTTCAACGGTCCCGTCCTGCGAGAGATGCTGACCGTTCCAGGCGCGGATGTCCACAAGAAATTCAGAGACTTGGCGTTGCCCGGTATGCCGAAGTTGTCGTTGATTCAGTCTGCCGAAAGAAGGGCGGCCACACCGGACATGGTGCCTCCGGCAGCGCGCGACGATTTTGTCGAGGGGCTGCTGGCTTTGGTCGAACATGGTCGCGTCAATGGCTACACGGTCAATTGCGGCGCATTTTCCGACAAGGTTGCAGCACTCGAAGCTGCAAGGAAAACCGAGGGGAAGCAGGGCGAGGCTCACCATGTGCCGTCGATGTCGGAGACGCCAATGCAGGTCGAGGAGCGAAGCCGGCTTCTTGGACAAGCCCTTGGATTGGGCGAAAGGCCAGTGCCGGAAACAACCGGTCAGGTGAGCGCGGATATGGCAGCCGCCGAAGGCAAGAGTCGCAGCAGTCTTCCAAAGAAGCTGGTGCCTGGCAGGCAATCCGCTGACTCCGGGCGCATGGCGGGCGCGTCGAGGCCCCGTCTCACGGTGCGCACGCAGTTCCCGGCGGACGAGTCGACAGTCGAAGAGCGGGTGCGGACGATGCCGGACGCGCCGACAGACGAGCCCGGGAGGACCAGGGATGGCGAACAGGAGCAAAGCGGCTGGGAGGCGGCTTGACGAGGGGGCCGGGTCGGCCGTGGTCCTCTCAGTCGACGGAGACGAGATCGATCCCGGCGACGCAACTCAACGCATTGGTATGACCTGAAGGGAATGGCCATGGATATCCTCTTTTGCCGCGCTGCGGTGGCGAGGCGTACTGCCCTTGCGGCGATGCTCGCGGGCCTCTGTCCGTTGTCTGGACTCGCCGACCCGGGGCCGCGCGTGTTCTTCCTGGCGCCAAGAGACGGCGCCGTCCTCTCCAATCCCGTCGAGGTGCGTTTCGGGCTGGAGGGAATGACGATCGGCTCGGTCGGTGACCTGTCGCCAGGTCGAGGCCACCACCACTTGCTGATCGATGCGCCGCCCGTGCCCGCCGGCCAGATGATTCCGGCAGACGATCGGCACCTGCACTTCGGGGGCGGCCAGACGGCGGCGGTCGTCCGTCTCTCGCCTGGAAAGCACACGTTGACGCTGCAGTTCGGCAACGGCGTACATCAATCGTATGGCCCCCAGATGAGTCAAACGATAACGATCGACGTGGACTACGCCGGACCCTGAAGCACGCGTGGGCTGCGCGGAGCGCGCGCGCGACGGGCAGGGTGAGCCGGTTGTCGGCCGCGTCGCCGTTCAGGCGTGGATCGTGCGTCCTCGGCGGCCCATTTCCGTGCGAATTGGGGCGGCTTTGTCGTAAGAATTGGCAGCCGACCGGCGCACCGCTCAAGTGACTTTGGCGTCGACCGAAAACGACCTAGCCGTACGTTCGAACGCCCCGCAGGAATATTCGTGTTGCGGCAGCCCACATGCGAAGGCCCCTCATGAAAGTCTTGCTGCTCTTGCGTGGCGCATCACGCTTGCTGTCACTCGCGATGTTCTGCCTCATTTCGCAGCAGGCTGCTGCAGCCGACGAGGTACGCATCGTGACCGAAGAGTACCCGCCCTACAACATGACGCGGGGCGGGGCAGTGACCGGCCTGAGCACGGACGTGTTGCGGGCAGCGCTGGCGGCCGTCGGCCTGCGAGGAACCCCTCAGGTCATGCCGTGGGCGCGGGCGTACGACACCGCGCTCAACGGCCACAGCGTCCTGATCTATTCCATCGCCCGTTCTGCCCAGCGCGAGAAGCTGTTCAAGTGGGTGGGCGCGGTGGCTCCGACGCACTGGTACCTGATGTCGCTCAGCACTCGCCATCTTCAGCTCAAGAGCCTCGAGGACGCTCGCAGGTACCAGATCGCCACCGTGAACGACGAAGCGAGCGAGCAGATGCTGATTGCAGAGCATTTCGTCATCGGCGCCAACCTGCAATCGAGCGGCAAGTACGCCCTGAGCTACGAGAAGCTCAAGGAAGGGCGGGTCGACCTCTGGGCCACGACCGACCTGAACGCCTATTACCTGGCGCGGCAGGCGGGGGACGATCCGGCTCGCCTGCTGGAGCATTCCCTGGCGCTGCGGGAGCTCGACGGTGATGGGCTGGCCATCGCCTTCAGCGCCAACACACCGGATGAGCTCGTCGAGCGGGTGCGCAAAGGCTTGGAGATCGTCAAGAAGAACGGCACCTACGACGAATTGCTCAAGAAGTGGCTCTGAGCATGGCGGGGCGTCCTTGGCCGGGTTCGCTCGGGCGCCTGCTGGTGATGGCAACGCTCGTCTTCAGCGGCGTCTTCACCTGCGCGGCCGTCGGGGTCCGGACGTGGTTTGCCTGGCGTACCGACATCGCCGCGATGGACGCTGATCTGATGTTGATCGATCAGGTCTTCGAGCGAGCTCTTTCCAAGGCGATCTGGGACATGGATCGTGACGAGCTCCGGCGCCATGTTGCGACGCTGTCGCACGTCCGCTCCGTCGGATACGTGGCGTTGCGCATCCTGCATCCCGGCCGCCCGGCGGAGGTGCTGGAATTTCGAAGGCCCGGCAGTGCCGGCTCCGCGTACAGCCCGTCCCTGCACCGCGTCCTCAAGTTCGAGCCCTACGCCGGCGGCGCGGAGACGATCGGGGAATTGACGCTGGAGGGCGACGATCGCATCCTTTGGGCGCAGCTCAAGAGCGCGCTCGTCCCCATCATCGTGGCGCAGATCATCCAGTCGGCACTGCTCGCGGCTCTGATCATGATGCTGTTCAATCGCAGCGTGACGCTGCACGTGCGCCGCATTGCCCAGCACCTTGCCGGCGTCACTCCGGAGACGCTCGGTCACCGGCTGCAACTGGTCCGCAATCCCGGGCGCCGCGACGAACTCTCGTTGCTGGTCTCCGGCATCAACCAGCTTCAGGCGTTCCTGGCCGAGTACCTTGCCAGGCAGCGCGCTGCCGAACGGGATCTGGCTGCCCACCGTGATCGGCTTGCCGAACTGGTCGACGAGCAGACCGCGGAGTTGCGTGCCGCCAATGTGCGGCTGGAGGAGCTGACACGCGTCGATCCGCTGACCCGGCTCGCCAACAGGCGGCATTTCGATGAAGTCAAGGAGACCGAGTTCCGCCGCTCCAAGCGGCTCAGGCTCCCGATGTCCGTCCTGCTTTGCGATGTGGATTATTTCAAGCGCTACAACGACACCTACGGGCATGCACGGGGCGACGAGTGCCTGCAGGAGGTCGCCGATACCCTCAAAGGGACGTTCTCGCGCGCGGGTGAACTTGCGGCGCGAATCGGCGGCGAAGAGTTCGTGGTGCTGCTGCCCGGAACCGAACTCCAGCAAGCCCTGACGGCTGCCGAGCGCCTGCGCCGGCAGCTTGCCGCCCGCGCGATCCCGCATGCGGGTTCGGACGTGGCGACCCACGTGAGCCTGAGCATCGGTGCGGCCCAATTGGACGTCGCCACGATGGACACCTTCGACGACCTGATGCAGCGCGCAGACCAGGCGCTCTACCGCGCCAAGAACATGGGACGCAACCGGGTTGCCACCTGAGAATCGCGCGGTGACATCGCCGTGAGGACAATGGCCGACGCGAAGCGTTGCAGCGTCGGGGTAGCGCGGGAAGACGTGCTCGCGCAATCCTTGCAGGACGAGGGCTTCACCCGCCTGGTCGTCTCGGCTCAGCCGGTCGACAGCGCCAGGCAGTTGCTGGCCGGAAAAGTAGAGCTCGTACCGCTGCTGGACCGCGAAGTTCTCATGCTGTGCATGCAGGCAAGGGGAAACTGCGCGACGATGGAAAGCATCGCGGATTCGCGACGGCGTGAAGCGGGCGATGCGCTTGCGAAGCTTGGGCGGATTGAGGCCAACGCCGCATGCTCACCACCGATCCGAGCGCATCAAGGGTTCCCAGGCACCGCCGTGCAACTGGTAGACCGCGACGGCGCCATAGCGCTGCTCGCCGTCGGGGCCGAACCGCATCAGGTTCGTCATTGGACAATTGCCGTCGAACGTCTTCAGCGTATTCAGCAGCGCCTGCCTGTCCACGCTCGCATTGCGCGACAGGGCGTCGGCCACCAGGTAGACGGCGTCATAGGCGTAGTGGGCACCATAGACGGGATTGGCCTTGTGGAGTGCGAAGAACTTCTTGAGGAAAGCGCTGCCGCCGGGAAATTCGCGCGGCTCGAGAATGGGCGACGTCGCATAGACGGCGCGGATGGGAACGGGCGTCTTGCGCAAGAGATCCGTCTTGATGGTGTCACTGCCGACGATCACCATCTTGTCCAAGCCGGCACGCGCCAGTTGCGCCATGAGGGCCGCCACCTGGAAGTCGCTGAGCGTGGTGACCATCACCTCGGTGTGAGCCACTGAAAGGCCGGCAACCAACGCGGTGAAGTCGGTGGTCTTGTCGTCCAGCGATTCACGCACCTCCACCCGTTTGCCGTCGTTGCCCATCAGCTTGGCAGCCAGATCGGCCAAGCCCTTTCCGTAAGGCGTTCCGTCGTCGACCACCGCAAAGTGCGTGGTGCCGGGCAGCTGCATTGCAAAGGTGGCCAAAGCCTTCGATTGCAGGTCATCCGAGGCGACCAGACGCAGCGTGGTGGGAAGGCCGAGCTTGGTGAATTCGGCCTTGGTGGATATCGCCATCTGCGGGATCGTCGCGCTCGCATAGATGGGAGCCGTGTGGATGCTGACGCCGGAGTTCAGGTCGGCAATCGCCGCGACCACGCCTTGGCTGACCAGCGTCTGTGCCGCCAGGTCGCCCGCATCGTTGGCGCCCTTGTCGTCGGCAATCACCAAGGCCAGCCGCGCATGCTTGCCGTGGATATTCACCCCGCCGGCGGCGTTGATCTCGTCGACGGCCATCTGCGCGCCGTTGACCATGTCCTGGCCGAGCGGGCCCAGCGCGGTGGACAGCGGCTGGGCGACGCCGATCTTCACCACGTCGGGGACCTGATCGCATCCGGCCAGGAGAGCCGTTGCAGTAGCGGCAGCAAACGCCAGCGCCCGGGCGAAGCACCGGACGGCAAGACCGGTGAGGCGAAGACCCGATTTCATGTGAGACACCCTCAGCTCTGATTTATTGAACCAGCCGGCACCCCGGCACCGCGCGAGCGGCCTGAAAATTCTGCGGCAGGGCGGCGGCGCCGGCTTCCCGCAGCACGAGTGAACGACCAAGCAATCTGCCAAAAACGGTGGCGCGTTCCGAACGTCTTTCACGGCGGCGGCGCTAGGAGGTACACCGGGCATCTCACTCGGCGTGGCGCCCTGCGCCGATGTGGCAGGCGACGCCGCCCATTCGGTTCAGACCTCTGTGACAGGCTTTGCGCCGTGATTGGCGAGGGCGCGTCGCACGCCGCCCCTGCTATTGCGCATGTCGGGCGACACGCGAAGACGCAACGCCCGCTGCGAGCATCAGGCGCAGCCGGAGGTGCCAATGGACTGTTGACGGATCCAGCTGACGCGCCCGGCGGAGCGCGCGGAGCGCGGGCCAGTCCGGTCGACTAAGGATATCTGGCCGGATCGGCCGAATCCGTTGGATCGGCGGCGAGGCGCTTCATCGATGTGTAAAGCGGAAACGACAGATTCACCCCGGTGGGCGCCACCGGCGATTGGAACCACTTCTTGTACAGGCGAAGCATCTCCCCGCTCTTGAACAAATCGATGATCACCTGATCGGCCAGCCGCTTGAATTCGGGATCCCCTGGCGTCAGCATGATGGCGTAGGGCTCGACCGTCAGCCGCTCGTCGGAAATGACGTAGTCGTCAGGATTCGGCTGGGCGGCGAGGATTGCGCGCAGCAACGCGTCGTCCATGGCGAAGGCGGCGGCGCGATCCGCGACCACGAGATGGAAACCATTCAGGGTATTTTCTGCCGGCACGATCGCGATGTTCAGGTCTTCCGCGGCACTGAGCCGTTGCAGGTTGGCCAAACTGGTCGTGCCGATGCTGGACGTGATGACCTTTCCACGCATGTCCTTGAGTTGAAGGACAGGCGCAGACCGTTTCGACAGCAACCGACCCTCGGCCACGAAGGTGGTGACCGTGAACGCCACGCGGCGTTCGCGCTCGACCGTGTGCGTGCTGACGCCGCATTCCAGATCGACAGCGCCGCTCTCGACCAGCGGAAATCGCGTTGGTGCCGTGACGAGCACATAACGCCGGTCCAGGTCCGGCAAGCCCATCTTGTGCTTCACGGCGTCGACGATGCGCTCGCAGATGTCCAGCGTGTAGCCGCTGGGCCGTTGCCCCGGTCCGACAAACGAAAACGGAAACTCCGCTTCCCAGTATCCGAGCGAGATGATTCCTGACGCTTGGATCTTGCGCAGTGTCATGGAGTCGGCCGCCACCACCGACTCGATGCAGCAGACTGCCAGCGTCGCGCACAGCATGAATCGACAGATTGCTGAAGCCTGCATTCCGACCCTCCGAGCGCTCGAGTGCGCCTCATTCGTTGCAGGCGAGTCTTGCACAACCCGTCAACCGCGTCATTCGGGGTGGCCCCCAGTCGAGGTCGTCACCGCGGGGCGGATGTATTGTTGCGCGGCGCTTCCGTCCCCGCCCGCGGCAGAGCCATCGGGGCTGGAGCCGGGCCATCCAGCCTGGCGTCCTCGAGCTTGGCCAGCGCGGCGGCGACCGCGGCAAGCGCCACGGCAAAGCAGGAGGAACTTCCGGCCCGGTCCTGCGGAATGCACATCGAAATCTCGCCGTGATCGGGACCGATCGAGAAGCAGCGCACGTGCGGAACCTGCCCGCCGTGGAAAGCGTCGATCAGCACATCGAGCCACCGTCCGCGCTGAATTCGCGCCGGCCGGCGAAGCTGCAGGTCCAGTTCCAGTGAACAGGGGGGCTTCATCATGATGCGCCTCCTCCATGCGACGCCTGTGTCATTGTCCGAATGGAGATGCCCTCGGCATCGCATGCAGCGAACGCGTGCGATGCGATGCGAACGAGGGGCCCGGCCAGGCCGTATCGATCGGCGCGACGCGCGGGCGAGGCGTGCAGATCGATCGAGCAAGAACCAGCAGCGCGGCGGGTTCGCTCCATCGGCCATCGCTTCGGCATCGGGCAGACAGGGCAGGGACGCGGCGCTTTCAATGCCTCATCGGGTGTCCGTCGCAACATATCGTCGCCGCGGTGAGCAGCCCAGCAAAAGGACGTACATCATGACCATGCCAATCGGCGGGAACAGCCCGATCTCCACCCCGACGTTTCCGACCCAAGGCCCCGTGCCGGGCGCAGGCGGCCCTGCGCCTCGCACCCCGCCTCCGGGCGGTCCGGGGACGGGAAACGTTCCCGTACAGGCGCGCTCGAGCGGCACGGCGCCGCCCGCACCTCGGCAGGCCTTGCCTGCGTCCGCATCGGGGACCCGCAGCGGGGGAGCGCTTCAGGCCATGAACCCGCTCGCGCAGAACCCGACTGTCGGCGCGTTCAGCAACCTGGGTCATACGATGGCGCCCAACGTGCCCCAGGCCGTCAACCACCTGGACGGGAAGATGCAGGCCAACCAGATGCTGGATGCCGGAAACGGCTTGGCCGAATTCGGCCAAGCCGTGGGGGCTGACATGACGCACGAGACCAACGCGAATGCGGTGGGCAGCATGCACCAGGCCGCCAATTCGGCCCAGACCAGCATGGCTCAGGAACTCGTCGGCGCACAGATCGCCAACACGCTCAAGGAGGTCGGGCTGGTCACCGCCGGCATCAAGGCCCTGAGCAAGTCGGCCGAAAGCGCTGCGCAGTCGATCGGCGGTTGACTGCCCTGAACCGGTGCGCGGGGCCTGGCGGTCCGGCACGGAGCCACCATGTCCGACGACAAGACCGAAGAGCCCTCAGACAAGAAGCTGCGCGACGCCAAGCAGAAGGGCCAGTCGCCCAAGAGCCCGGACGTCAACTCGGCGGCCGGCCTCCTGGCGGCGGTGGTCTGCCTGGGCGCCGCTGGCCAGGCCGGCCTGGACCACCTGCGCAAGGTCGTGCAGATCGTGCAGGACCGGGGCATCACGGTGCAGGGCGACGCCGACATGGAGGGCCTTGCGCTGGAGATGGTCAAGGAGGGACTGCTGGCTGTGCTGCCGTTCTTTGCCGCCGCAGTGCTCACGGGCCTGGTGGCCAGCTTCGCGCAGGTGGGTGTGCAGATTTCCTTCGAGCCCATCATGCCGGACTTCGACAAGGTCAACCCCGGCTCGGGCATCAAGAAGGTCTTCTCGATGAAGTCGCTGCTCGACCTGGTCAAGATGATCGCCAAGGCCACCTTGCTGGGCGTCACGGCCTGGCAGGTCTGCAAGGACCTGCTGCCGTTGCTCGTGGGCGCCGTGCTCCTGAGCCCGGACGGCGTCGCGCAGATCGGCTGGACGGCCGTCCTCAAGCTCCTGAAGACGAGCCTGATCGTCTTCATCATCCTCGGCCCGGCGGACTTCGCGCTGCAGAAATGGCAGTTCATGCGCGACCAGCGCATGAGCAAGGACGAGGTCAAGCGCGAGAACAAGGAGTCCGAGGGCGACCCCGAGATGAAGGGCAAGCGCAAGCAGCTCGCCGAGGAGATGGCCCACGAGGCGCCCGCCCGGCGAGCCGTGCCCGGGTCGTCGGTGGTCGTGGCCAATCCGACCCACTTCGCGGTGGCCCTGCGCTACGTGCCCGGCGAGACACCGCTGCCGCTGATCACCGCCAAGGGCGTCGACGACCGTGCACTGGAGATCCGGCAGGTCGCGCAGGAGTGCGGCGTGCCGGTCGCCGTCAACCCGCCGCTGGCGCGCGCGCTGCACAAGCTGCCGGTGGGCGCTCCGATCCCCGAGCAGCTGTTCGACGCCGTCGCCGCGGTGCTGCGCTGGGTGCGCAACGTCGAGACCCTGGCCTTGGACCTCACAGCCGCGCCTGAGAGCGGCATCCCCAGGAGCCCGACATGAAGCTGGCACTGCCCGCCGGTATCAGCAACGACCTCATGATGGCCGGCCTCGTGGTGGCCATCGTCTCGCTGATGATCCTGCCCTTGTCGCCGGCGGTGATCGACTCGCTGCTCGCGGTCAACATCTCGGTCAGCGTCCTGCTGCTGATGACGACCCTGTTCATTCCCAACGCGGTGGCGCTGTCGTCGTTTCCGTCCATCCTGCTGTTCACCACGCTGTTCCGGCTCTCGCTGAACATCGCGTCGACCAAGGCCATCCTCCTGCACGCGGATGCCGGCCATGTGATCGAGTCGTTCGGCGAGCTGGTGGTCGGCGGCAATCTGGTGGTGGGCCTGACGGTGTTCATCATCATCACGGTGGTGCAGTTCATCGTGATTTCCAAGGGGTCGGAACGTGTGGCCGAGGTCGGCGCGCGCTTCACCCTCGATGCGATGCCCGGCAAGCAGATGTCGATCGACGCCGACCTGCGCGCGGGCATCATCACCGGCGAGCAGGCGCAGAAAAAGCGCGCCATGCTGGCGATGGAAAGCCAGATGCACGGCGGCATGGACGGTGCCATGAAGTTCGTCAAGGGCGACTCCATCGCCGGGCTCATGATCACCATGATCAACATGCTGGCCGGCATCGTGGTGGGCGTCCTGTACCACGGCATGACGGCGGGCGACGCGGCCAACCGCTTCGCCATCCTGTCCATCGGCGACGCGATGGTCTCGCAGATCCCCTCGCTGTTCATCTGCGTGGCCGCCGGCGTCCTGACCACCCGCGTCGCGGACGAGCACGAAAAGAAGCCCAAGTCGCTCGGGCAGGAGATCGTCGGGCAGCTGACGAAGAACGAGCGGGCGCTGTTCCTCGGCTCGTCGCTGACGGTGGCATTCGCGCTGGTGCCGGGATTCCCGGCGCTGCAGTTCACGGCGCTGGCGGCCGGCATGCTGATGGGAGGCCGGCTGCTCGCCAAGCAGCGGCAGAAGACCGAAGCGCAGGTGCTGTCCAAGCCGATCCGCGCCCTGCAGCGCGAGGGTGCCAAGGGAGAGCCGCCGTCCATCGTCAAGGAGCAGCCGCCGTTCTCCAAGCCGCTGGCGGTGCGGCTGTCGCGCGAGCTCGCGCGCGCGCTCGAAGCCGACGCGCTGGACGAGGCGATGCAAAGCGAGCGCTTTCGCCTGCAGGCTCGACTGGGCCTGCCGTTTCCAGGCCTGACGATGTGGGTCTCGGAGGAGATGCAGGGACTGCGCTTCGACGTCCTCCTCAACGACGTGCCGCAACGCAAGGTCGAAGTCCCGGCGGGGATGCTGCTTCTTTTGGACCCGGGCTCGACACTCGCGGCCTGCGCCAAGCGCTACGGTCCGGTGCTGGATCAGGAAGAGTCGCTGTGGCTCAAGCCGGAGCAGGTCAAGGAGGCGGACGTCGCCTCGTGCATTCGCCTCGAGGTGGTGCTTGCACGCCAGGTGATGGTGGTGCTCAACGCCAACGCGCACCTGTTCATGGGCGTGCAGGAGCTGCAGTGGCTCGTCGACAAGGCAGTCATCGACTACCCGGGTCTCATCGCCGAGGCCCAGAAGGTCATGCCCAATCAGCGCATCGCCGAGGTGCTGCGCCGCCTGCTGGAGGAGCAGGTGCCGATCCGCAACATGCGCACCATCCTGGAGAGCCTGATCGTCTGGGGGCCGAAGGAGAAGGACATCCTGCTGCTGACGGAGTACATCCGCGGCGACCTCGGGCGCTACCTCGCGTTCGAGGCCTCGGGCGGCGAGCGCTTCGTGCAGGCGGTGCTGCTGGATCCGGCCATCGAGCAGGGCATTCGGCAATGCATCAAGGCGACACCGGCCGGCAACTACCTGGCGATGCCGCCCGAGGACGCGCAGGCGATCACCGAGCGCATCGTGCAGATCGCGGGCGAGCAGCCGAATCCGGGCATCGCGCTGGTGACGTCGATGGACATCCGGCGCTACGTGCGCAAGATGATCGAAGGACGCCTGGTCTGGCTCAAGGTCTACTCCTACCAGGAGCTGGGCACCCTCGTCGAGATTCGAGCGGTAGGCCGGGTCAGCTTGTAAAGGGCGGGATGCCACGATGGCCATCGACGAGGCACGCCGTCCCCGGCGCATCATCGAGTCGCCCCGCTCCCCGGACGCGGGGACCCCGCTGCTGCGGCTGGCCGAGCGATTCCAGCGTGCGCTGCTGCCGCGCGCCGAACGCCCCGCGCGATCACGGTCGCGCCCGGACGACGACCAGCCCGAGCCAGTCGCGGCGCCTGCCGGCACCGGATCGGCAGGCGCACTCGATGCAGCAGCGGGCCCGCCGGCGAGCTCGCCATTTGCAGGCTCGCAGCAGACACGAGCGCTGCATCGCCATGCGCCGCTCCTTCCGGTGGACGAAGAGACCGGCACTGCGCAGCAATGGACTGCCGACATCGACGAGTCGCCCGAGGATGGCTGGCAGGCCGAGCTCGCGCGCCTGATCGCGCGCCTGTGCAACTGCGCGGACGCGCAGATCGAAGGCTGGACGGTGACGCTGCCGATGCGGCCAGCGGTGCTTCCTGCCACCACCCTGCAGCTGGAGCTTTCGTCCCACTGGCTGGCCCTTCGCTTCCGCACCGAGTCCCCACGCTCGCTGTTTCTACTATCGCGGCATCGCTCCGAGCTGGAGGCGCTGCTGCGGCAATCGCTGCAGCGCGACCAGCAAGTCGACATCGAGATCTCATGACTGCCGTTGTCCCGCACTCCAGCCCCGAGTCGACCGTCGTCCCCTTGACGAAGGCGGCAGGCCTGCCGCAGCTGTCGCCGCGGGCTGCACGCTTGTCCCATGTCGCGTGCGACGAGCGGTTCCAGTCCTGGCTGGGCTCGGCGCTGCGGTCGGAGCCGGCACGGCGGGGAGCGCCTCGCCAGGACGGGCCGCTGGTGATGCTGTCCATGGAGACGGAGCAGGGCGCGCTGACGCTGGGGATCGGGGAGGACGTGCTGCCGGTCGCCGCGCGGTGCGCGCTGGGTCTGCCCGACCGCAAACTGGCGGCCGAAGTCGTGAGCGAGCTGCTGCAGTCCGTGTTCGAGGCCTTCGCACCGGTCGTGACTCGGGTGCGGGTCGTGGGCGTGGCGCGCGCAGAACCCAGTCCGGACGATGTCGTGCTCGAGGTCGCCGCGGTCGCCGTGAGCGTGCGGGCCGTAGACGCCGACCTGTTCTCGCATGTTCTGAGGCTGATGCAAGGGACGTCCGCCAGGCTGCCGGACTGGCGCCACCTGCGCATCCAGGGGCGATTGCGGCTGGGCGTGCGCCGCTGGCCGCCGGCGTTCATCGAGTCCTTGCGCAGCGGCGACACGGTGCTGCTCGCCAACGCGCCGCTGCGCGTGCGATTGATTGCAGGAACAGGAGTCACCATGCAGGCGGATGCACAGATGCGGTTGGACGAGGAACAAGTCCAACTCGAGGAGCGGTACGAGGTGGCCCCGGACGACCTGGAGCAGGCGCCGGACGCAGGCGAAGCGTCCTTGCAGGAGCTCCAGCTGCCCGTGGCCTTCGAGATGGACACCGCGCGCATCAGCCTGGCCGAGCTGGCCGGCATGCAGCCCGGCTACGTCGTCGAGCTGGACGTGCCGGTGGCGCAGGCGACCGTGCGCCTGGTCTGCCATGGCCAGGTCGTCGGTCACGGCCAGCTCGTCGCCGTCGGCGAGCGGCTCGGCGTGCGCATCGAACGGATGGGGGTCGCGCATGTCGCCGCTGCCGACCGTTGACCCGCTGTCGCTGCTTCTGATCCTGGCGGCGATGTCGGTGCTGCCCTTCGCAGCCATGGTCGTCACCTCCTACGCGAAGATCGTCGTCGTGCTCGGCCTGCTGCGCAATGCGATCGGGGTGCAGCAGGTGCCGCCCAACACGGTGCTCAACGGCATCGCGATGATCCTGAGCTGCTACATCATGGCCCCGGTGCTGATGGACGCCCGCAAGGGCCTCGATGCGGGCGGCGGCGACATGGCGCTGACCAACGCACAGCAGATCCTGCGGGCCGGCGAGGTCGCGAGTACGCCGTTCAAGACCTTCCTCCTGAAACACACGCCCGAGCGCGAACGCCGGTTCTTCGCGCGCTCGGCAGAAGTGGTCTGGCCCGTGGAGCGCGCACGCGAGCTGCGGGACGACGACATGATCGTCCTGGCGCCCGCGTTCCTGCTCGGCGAGTTGACGGCGGCGTTTCGCATCGGATTCCTGCTGTACCTGGCGTTCGTCGTCGTCGACCTGGTGATCGCCAACGTGCTGCTGGCGATGGGCCTGTCGCAGGTCACCCCGACCAACGTGGCCATCCCGTTCAAGCTGCTGCTGTTCGTCTCGCTGGATGGCTGGTCGCGCCTCGTGCACGGCCTGATCCTCACCTACCGCTGACCCATGGGCTACGACAACCTCCTCGAATTGACGTCCCAGGCGCTGACGATGTGCGCCGTGCTGTCGATGCCCGCGGTCATCGTCTCGGCCGTCGTGGGCCTGCTGGTGTCCTTCGTTCAGGCCGTCACCTCCCTGCAGGACTCCAGCATTTCGCAGGGGCTCAAGCTCGTGGCCGTGACCATGGTGGTGTTCATCGCAGCCCCCTGGGCGGGCAACACGCTGCTGCGCTTTTCCGAGTCGTTGTTCAACGCGGTGTTCTCGTGAGCTGGCACAGGACCACCTCGACGTCGAGTGCTGCCGCGGCGGCCCGGGCACAAAGCGCGGCCCCGCAGCCCGAGGCGGCCGCACCGCAACCGCAGGGCTCGTACAAGGGCCGCAGCGTGCGCATTCCCTTGAAGCCTCGCGCGAAGCCGTCGATGAAGACCGCCAAGGGCTCGCCCAAGGCGCGCAAGGGCAGCGCGCGCCGCGCGCGATCGGCGGCGTGCACCGAAGAAGCGGCGGCGTTCGACTCGGAGCTGGACAGCGACGACGTGGACGAGGCCGAGGGATTCCATCCAGGCGCGGATCTGGCCAAGGACAGCGGCGCGGACTCGGGTTCGAGGCAAGGATCCGACCGGGGCGGCGCCGGTGACGAACGCTCGCGCAAGGCGCCGTTCCGGCTCGGGCCGGTCCGGCCGCGCACGGGCGATAGGGCGCAACGGCTGCTCGCCAGTGGCGTGCCGGGCGCCGACCAGGTGTTCGGCGGCCCCACGGGCCGCGCCGAGACACCGCACGAATTCACGGCAGGCATGGCCACGCTGATGCTCGGGGTCGTCAGGGCCGGCGCCGGCGACCCTTCGGTGATCGCGCTCGCGGCGCAAAAGGCAGCCGTCCGGCGCCTGGGGCCGGGGGCGCCGCCCACCAGCCTGGCCGACGTCAGAAGCATCCTGCTGGCGGCCTGCGCGCGGCCGGAGCTGTCGCCGCCCGCCCCGGTGCCGTCCGAGCGCCATGCGCACCAATATGCGCTGCTGCCCCTGGTGTTGCTCAATCCGTCGCGCCCGCGCACGCAGGCCATGGTGGACCGCGCGTCCGTCGTGGTCGATCTGCTGCTTGTTCCACGCCGTCCCTGAACCGACAGCCGAGATGAGCTATCAGCGTTACAGCGAGCTGGTGACGAGCCTGTGCGAGGTCGTCGGGCTGCCGAGCCCCCAGGACGTGCTGGCGCGCGGGTGTGTCGAAATCGAAGGGTTCGAGATTCAACTCACCCACTCCGAGGCCGACCCCGATGCGATGTACCTGAACTTTCATTTCGGCATCGTCACCGCGGGACGGACGATGCGGGTGTTCCGCTTGTTGCTGGAGGCGAACGTCCAGATCTATGCGCAGGACCAGGCGCAGATGGGACTCAATCCCGACACGGACGGCGTGCTGCTGATCTGCCGAATCCCCATCACGGACGAAGTCGACGGGAACTGGCTGGCCGACACGTTCAACCACTACGTCGAGCATGGCAAGTACTGGCGCGACAGCATCGTGACCGCCACCGACGAGATGTTCGAAGGCGTGTGCTCGGGCCAATACCTCTGGCTGCGGGCCTGAGGGCGGGGGATTCTCAGCCCTGGCGCTGGATGATGCTGGGAAACGCGCCGAGTCGGTAGCTCCAGCGCAGCTCGTTGCCGGCCGGTATGTCCTGGGTGGCGACGCATGCGACGATGCGCACGTCCCAGCCGTGCGACAGACGGACGTCGAATTGGGCCATGTCCGTATTGAAGCCGGTGGCCGGATGGCCTGTCCAGACGCCTTGCTCATCGGTCTCGAACAAGGTGTTGACGAGCGACAGGATGTTCTCGCCGTTGACGGTCACCCGGCCCGGCACGGCGGAAGCCGAGATCGCGTGGCGGTGGTTGCGCAGCGCCAGTCCGTCGGCTTCGTCCAGAACGAGGCCGCCAAACACGCCGACGCAGGTGCCCGCCGGCACCCGCCGCGCCGCGAAGACACCCCATTGGCCCAGGAGCGGGGCCTCGTGCGTGCTGCGAAGGTGGCGGCGCTCGAGCCGCGCTGGCTGCAGCCAGCGCCGGCAGCGCTGCGCGCGCACCCGGCCGCGAACATGCGGCTCCAAGTAGGGCAAGACGCACTGCGACGACAGGGTGCGCCCGTCGTCCCCGGGACGGCTCTCGGCCGGGATGTCGACGAGACGGAGCTCGCCGTGATCCGGATCCCGCAGGGGGAAGGCACTGGCGCCAAAGTCGCGGTCGATGCGGCGCACGACCCGTTCACGATGTTCGTAGCGGAAGCGAGCGAGCAGGTGGTTGTAGCGCGCCAGGCCCGCGAGCACGATCTCCCAATGCCACGGCGCGCACTCCACCTGGCCGGCGGCTGACAGGGCCTGGATCCGCCAGAGCAGCGACAGCAGCGCGGCGCGCTGACGGCGACGGCGCCGGGACGGATCGGGGGCACGGCAGGCTCGGTTCCATGCGTGGTCGATCAGCCCGAGCAGGGCCCTTCGGCAGCCATGCTGCGTGCCGGGCTGCAGGACTTCTCGGACGAACGGGTCTGCGATCATTGCAATATGGCGCCCGCACTTGGGATCCCAGGCGGCGGGCGAGCCCGGGCCGAGCACCTCCGGGCGAGGGCGGTCTCGGCGGCGGCTGCCGCAGTCCAAATCTGCTGCGGGAGCAATGCGATCATCCGTGCGGCGGCGTGACGGCGCTCAGGCAGGAGCGAAGCGGTGAGCACCGAGGCGCAATCCTGGGGCCGCCTCCATGCCGCGTGGGGTACGCTGCCTGGCGAAGGTGCGGAGCGATCGCGGGAACGCACCAATGACCAACGAGCCACGTCCACGCGCTCGGGCCGCACGCCGTGGACCACGTCAGAGGGCCGCGCCCACCGCGTTGCGGGCCAAGGCGGCGGCCACATGGCCGTTGATGCGCCAGTCCCCGACGATGCGCTGCTCCTGCAGCAGCGTGTGCGAAGGCACGGCGAGCGCACGGAGCCAGTGGCGATCGAGCGAGCCGCGGCGGCATTCGCGGCCCGCGGAGTGCAGGGCCGTGGTGACGTCCTTGGACGCGCGGGCGATCAGGTCCGAGACGGCGACTTCCCCCTGCGCCGATTCGATCTCGGCATCGAAATTCGCTTCGCGCTCGCCTTCTTCGCTGTCGAGAAAGTGGGCCTCGTAAGCGCGCTGAGCCGGCTTGGCCGCACGCAGGGCAGTGGCCTCCGCGGCGTACACCCAGGCGGAGATCTTGCCCACCGCCTGCTGCAGGCCCCGCTCGCTGGCCCGCACGGAGGCGCAAGCGCTTGATTCGAGGTCGCCGGTGCGGATCTCGCGCGTCAGGTCGCGCTCGATGGCGCGGCCGATGCCGGCCAGCTTGGACAGGTGCAGCAGTTGGTGGAAGGCCGGTTCGTACCTGAAGCGCGGCGCCACCGCCATCACGTCGCCACGGTCGACGCTGCAGGCCTTGAACCTGACCACGCGCTCCTGGCGTTCATGCGGCACGAGGCTCTCGGCGGCATCGCTGGCATGGATCTCGTTGCGACGCGTGTCGATGGCGGCGACGGCCAGCATGGCGGCGGTTGCGTCGAATGCGGAGGCCATGAGCCAGTCCGCCCGCAGGCAGCTGCTGTCGTAACGCTGGCTGCCTTTGACGATCCAGTCGTTGCGCCGGCGCCTGAGTTGCAGAAACGATTCCGCATGCTCCTGTCTCGCGTCCCACAGCGCTTCCGAGACCAGGTCGCCCTCGACGATCCGGTCGAACCAGGTCGTACGCAGCGGCCCGGGCGCGGCGTTGACGCAGTTCTCCACGAAGGACAGGTGGCTTTGCAGGGCCTGCACGACCGCCACGTCCGCCTCGGCGAGTTCGATGAGCAGCACGAACAACTGCGGCAGGGAGACGCCGCCCCCGCCATGTTCGCGCGGCACGCGCAAGGCCCCGAAGCCGGCCTGCTTGAGCCAGGCCAGCGCTTCGTCGAGGGGGGCCTGACCGCCGCCGGCGTCGGCGGCCTGTGCGATGCGTTGAAAGATCGGCTGGAAGCGCGCCTCGACTTCTCCGGGGTCGGCGCCTGTCGATAGCGCCACGGGATGCAGGGTGATCATGGAGGTGTCCTTCTTTGGGAAAAAGATTCGGAGGATCGGGTGATCAATGGAAGTCTCGGGAACACGGCGCTTGCGGCATGGATCCGCCGATGGGCCGCGGCGGGGAGGCTGCGCGTGCTAAAGAGTCGAGCGCGAGGCGGATCGATTCGCCTCTCGGGAGTGCACTCACGAGCAGTCTTTGGTGTTTTTTTCGATCAGGAATACTAGGCTCGAACAGCCCAGGCGGCTCATGACAATCTGATATGGGGCCCGCCATTTCGTCATTTCTCGACTCGAATGCGATCCTCTACCATGCGCATCGGCCGTCCCGCTGGGGCGGGCTCGCCCAAGGTCAGCCGCGGCCGCGAAAGCAGGGCGGCCCGACGCGCAAGCGGGCGCTTCGTGAAGCGAGGCGGGGGTTCGGAGGGCAATGGCGGATCGCTCCGAAGCGCCGGATCATGCCGCAGGCCGGGTCTGCCGGACCTGCGCATCGATCCAAATGCGACACATCGGGATGCTGCGATGAAGATGCGGTACGTGGAGGTCTTTCAGGCCGTGATGGAGACCGGCAGCATGAGCGCGGCCGGAAGACTGCTGCACATGACGCAGCCCGCCGTCAGCCGCGCGATCGCCAACATCGAAGGCAGCCTCGGTTATCCCCTGTTCCAGCGGGTGCAGGGGCGGCTCGTGCCCACCACCGAGGCGACGATCCTGTTCGAGGCCAGCTCGGCGCTGTTCGAGAAGATGGAGGCGTTCAAGCGCGTGTCGGCGCAGTTGCGCGGTGGCGAATCCGGCAAACTCAGCCTCGCCGCGATTCCTGCCATCTGCCATCGTCTATTGCCCAAGGTGCTCAAGAGCTTCCTGCGCATCTATCCCCAGGTCGTCTGCGAGATCCACACCCTGCACAAGCGCCTCATCGTCGACGAACTCCTGGCTGGCGCCGCCGACATTGGATTCGACTACTTCGGCAGCAGCCACCCGGGCATCGATGCGCGCGTGCTGGGGGCCGGCCCCCTGTACCTGCTGGTGCCGGCACGGGGCCGGCGCAACGTCCCGCCGCTGCGCACCGACGACGACGCCATCAAGGACTACATGAACCACGCCCCGATGATCGGACTGCTGGACAACGACCCGATCGCGATGTCGTTCAGCCGCTACTGCGAGCGCAATGGCGTGACGCCGCAGATCCAGACCCTGGTGCACACCGGGGAACTGGCGGAGGACATGGTGGCCATGGGCATGGGATGGACCGTGGCGGATTTCGTGAGCGCCGCGACGGCCTGCTCCGACGTGCGCACGATCCCCCTGCGTCCCGATGTCATTTGCAGCCTGAATTCCTTTGTCGTGCGCGGACGCGTCGCCTCTCCGCTGGCGCGCAAGTTCTGCTCGCTGATGCATGCGGAGCTCGGAGCATTCCCCGCGGCCGCTGACGGGCCGGCGGGCGTTGCCCCGCCAGCGGACCGCACAACCGCCTGACGCGCCATGCCGCGGCGCACGCAGCCACCGCATGGCATGCCCGCGCCGGCATGGCGGAGCAGGACTCGGCGCCGCGCCGCCACCACCGGGCCGGGGCGCAGAGCCGGACGCCTCGGCTTGGCGCTCCGCTCAGTAGCCCACCGCACCGCTCTCCGAGGAGCCACCACTGTCGCCCTTGCCTGTGTCGTAGCCGTCCGCCCGGCTGCGGCCGGTGAACGCCGTTGCCCAGGTGCCCTTCATCCAGTTGCGCAAGCCGCTCTTCTCCTCGGAGGCGCTCGTTCCCGCCTCTTGCTTGCCGGGGGATGAGTCCACCGAGCCCAGGGACGAGGACGGGGACGACGGCCTCGACGCGGCCGACGAGCCGGACCAGGCAGACGACGTCGGCGAGCTTGGCCACGAAGACGGGGGCGAGCCGGGCATCGGAACCGTGGGGCGCTGCGGCATCACCGGGCCAGCAAAGGACGGGCGCGAGTCGAACGGGACCTGGCTGTGGCTGAAAGCAGCGGCCGGGCGATGCGCGGCAGCGCCGTGGCCCCAGGGAAGTGGCACCTGTCCACTTGGCGGCGGACGGTGATTCGTCGCCGGCGGCATGAACGGTCCTCCCGGCATGAAGTGCGCCGGATCCGGCATGCTCATGCCGTTGCCGCCCGTGGGATAGGGCAGGCCACCGGCAGCCGGCCGGTAGGCGGGCGGATTGGGCATGTTGCCGCTTGCGGGATAGGGTGCGGCGCCGAAAGGCGGCCGGAAGGCGGATGGATCGGGCATGGCCATGGTGGGCGGGCTCCCTCTTCGCGGCGGCGGACTCTGCCGTCCCCCAGGCGCCGCCCCGAGAGTCGAGAGTTCATGGGCGCTCGGTCCAGGCCTCGAGCTGGCGGGCCTTTGGCCTGGGCGCCCGGCTACCAGAGAATCGGGCAGCGGGGTGGTAGGGGCCGCCGAGGGCCCGTTTCTGCGATTGATCAAAGGCATGGAATGGGCACTTTCTGTTGGAAGGAAGGGAGGAGCCAAAGCCGCGACGCGCAGGAGCGCGAGTGCCGCCTGATGGGAAGCATGGGCGTTCACGCGGCACGGCATCGACCCGACGGCGAAGTGCTCGGGCGGAATGCGAACCGGCTGCCCGTTGCCGTCGCGATCGGCCTCCAGGGCACGTCGGCGAACGCACGAAGACATGGCTCGTGGCCTGGAGCGACACCTTTGCCGCGCGTGACGTGGCACGGTCGCCGGGCAAGGCGGTTCATGGGCCGATCGTCCCGTCCTCGAGGGTCATCCGTAGCGACCGGACGGCCTCGCACTCGGGCGGCGCCGGCTGGTCGCGGTCGGGATCCTGTCCGAGGTCGATCGCGATGCGGCCTGCCGGGACGCCGGCGACCACCAGGTAGCGGAGCACCGCCCGCGCGCCTGGCTGGGGACGGAGCGCGTCCAAGCCCGTCTCCCGCAGCACCATGGTCATCCCGGGATGAAGGGTCATGGGCGCGACAAGTGTCCTCAGGAAAGCCGTCACTCGCGGTCCCGGCCGCAAGCCGTCGGAGGCCGCGTCGAGCGGCACGCACAGCTGCAACCGGTCATCGGCCGTGCGGATGACGGCGATGCGGCCGTCCTGCAGCGCGGCCTGCTGCGCAATGTCGCTGGTCGACTGCAGTCCGATGCCCCATCCGGGCGGCAATTCGTGCCACGCAGAGGGCCGCGGCATGGCGGACCCGTCCGCCCCCGACGCCGCGGCGCAGGCTGCGGCCAGCGCGAGCGCCAGGAATCTTCCCGTCATGGCGTCTCCCGCCGGCATCCGGACGCGCATCATCCCCAGGTCGGGAGTTGTCCGCTGGCCATCCCGTTCATAATGGACTTGACGTAGTCCTGCGATTCCGGAATGGATTGCCAGTCGGCGTTCGGGCCCTGGTTGTAGGCGCCCAGGATGTCGGGGATGCTGTCGTTCTTCTGCTTCGAAAGCTGCTGCAGGTACTGGCAGGTCAGTTGGATGTTGAAGTCGGGCTTGCTCTTGAGTTCCTCCGCGGACACCTGCCGCCCGGCCAGTCCGCTCGCCGTCTCGGGTTTGAGCTGGCCGAGGCCGCAGGCGCCGGCGGAGCTTTCGGCCTCGGGATTGCCTTGCGACTCCTTGTTGATCAGGCACTTGACCATGTCCGGGTTCAGCCCGTAGGCCGCCGCGTTCTTCTCGATCGAGGCGTCGTATTTGCCGTTGGCCGGGCCCTTCATGCCGTGACCGCCGGACGGCGGCGCGGCCGCCGGCGCTCCCACGGGGTCGGTCGGGGGCGCGGCTGCCGGGCCCGCGGGCGCGGGGCCGCCCGGCACGGCGCCCGGTGCGCTCGCTCCCTGGACGCCCGGGGAACCAGGGACGGCACCAGGATCGCCGGCGCTGCTGTCCCCGAGCGGGCCGGACAGATTCTGTGCCTGCGGATTGGCGGACATGTCGTCGTCCCCGCCCTGCTGCGTGAGCTGCTGCAGCATCTGCAGCAGTTGCATGATCATCTGCAAGAGGCCGCCCTGCGCGCCGCCCGCGGCGCCCGCGCCCTGCGCGCCGCCGACGCCACCGACGCCACCGGCGCCCCCGGCATCGGAGGGGTCCGGGCCCTGGAACATCTGGCCCAGTTGCTGGCCTGCCTGTTGCAGCGACTGCGCCAGCTGCTGCCCGGCTTGCTGGAGGGTCTGCGCCAACTGCTGGGTCATGTCGCCCAGGGCATCGCCGCCTTGCGAGCCCTGGCCGCCGGGTGCCGCATCGTCCAGCGACATTGCGGCCATCATTGCCATCTGCGCGGCCATCTTGGCCAGCCGCGCGGCGCCACCGCTGGCGCCGACTCCTTCGATCGCGTTCGTCATGACGTCGGTTCTCCATGGAAAAGGCGCGGGCACCCTTGCCCGCTGCAAACGTGTTCAGGACGAGTCTGCGCAGTCCTTTGGACGCCCGGGGCTTCGGCGCGAAGCGCGGGCTCCTGCGGCGAAGGAGCCGCCAAGCCGGTGGGACTGCCGGCGCCAAAGCCCGGCCAGCACGACGACCGCGGCCAGCAACATCGCTCCCGCGGATGGTTCGGGCACGCAGGCCAGCGGCGGCGGCGGCGGGGTGGCGCGTGGCGGCGCGATCGGCACCACCACGGTCACCTCTGGCGGGATGAAGGCAGCGCAACCGATGCCGCAGGACGGCGGCAACGCGACGAGGGTGGGCGGGACGAAGCGTTCGTCGAACGTGTCCAGGTCCGGCGGTGAGTCCTGCAAGTCCGGGGGGACAGCAGGCGGTCCCGCGGCCGGCGTCACGTCGATGGCGTCGCGCCCGGGTTCCGGCCTCGTCGAAAGCGATTCGTCCGGCGGTCCGCCGAAGTCAGGCGTCGTCGTATCGGGCAGCCGAGCGATCCTGCTGACGTTGCGGCACACCGTCGGCACGATGACGCAGACTTCGCCTTCGCAGTAGACCAGGCCCCGCTCCTCGTGGCCTGCTGGCCAGGCCGAGCGGTCGACGACATGGCAGACGCGGCCGGCCGCGAAATGCATGTCCCTGATTTCAGGCGCGTAGCGCCGACGGCCCTGGATGGCGTCGCGGGAGATGACCGCGACGTCGTCGTAATCACGCCGCTCCATGCGGGCTCGCAGCCGGGCAGCGACCGCAGGCGCCAGGTCGGCGTAGTCGGCCAGGGCGTCGGGGATCGGCCGGGCGTACGGCGCGTTTCCCGGCTGGTTCCACGAGCACGACGGCAGCACGCCGCGCGCAGCGGCAGCCAGCGGACATGCCGCCCACAGCAGCGCCGCCACGAGGAAGACGCCCCGCAGACGATGCCTCTCCCGGCGGCAGCCCAAGATCTTCCCGGTCATGAATGAACTCCTCCATCGAATCGCTGCCGGCCATCGTGTGCCGCCACGGCGGTCACCCAATGCACCGGTGCGCAGCGATGTCGCGATAGGAGAAGCCGGCTCATCCGAGGCCCGGCGCAGGTCGCGCCGCCGGTCGACGCTGGCGCAGCGCTTCTCGACGCTTGCTGCACCGGCCGCTTCGCGTCGCGCCGGCGCGCTTCGTCTGGTCCTGCACGGACGGCTTGCGGCGGTCTACCGTCCTTCGCGTGCCGTTCGGCGGAACGGGTCAGGTGCAAGGAAGATGATGGCCAGGATGATTTCCAGGCCCGAGGATTCGGGCCGATGCATTGCGGGACGACGAGGTCACGTGGCCGCTCGCGTTGCAGACCACCTTCGAGCGGGGCGCAAACTGGCGTCCCGTCATGGGTCGAGAGGGCCCGCTGAAGTGGGCGTGCGCGCATGCGCACCGCGAAGCGGCGGCCGCGGCCGCCGACGCCCACGCTGGTTGCAGCGTGGCTTGAATGTCGCAGCGTGTTGCTCGACGAGCCGGTTCAATTGACATGAGCCAGGAGCGAACAGCCCGCACCGCCCCGTGTCCGGATGGTGGGTCCGACATGCCATGGGCCCTGCGGGCGTCGCAAGCCACCGGATCGCTGGCGGGGCGCCCCGGCACTCGGCGGAACTCCGACGAGGTCGCCCGTTTCCAGCGCCTGACCGAGTGGGTGAGGGCGCAGGGCGGCCGGGTCGGGCCGGTTGTACTGGCGTCGAGTGACGGCCTGCGCGGCTTGGCGGTCACCGAGGACGTGGAGCCGGGCCGTGAGCTGCTGTTCGTTCCCCGGCGCTGCTGGATGCAGGAGCGAGTGCGTTCGCTGCTCCCGGCTGCGGTGGCCGAGCGCGTCGCCTTGAAGAGTCTGCTGGCCTGGCAGCTGTGCCAGCACCACCGCAGACGCGCGCCCAAATGGCGGTCCTACCTCGACATGCTGCCGGCCGGCCTCGTCGGGCATCCGCTGGCCTGCGCCCCAGCGGACCTCGAAACGCTCCCTCGCGTCCTGCGCAAGGCCGTGGAGATGACGCAGCAGAGCGCGCGGCAGGACTACGATGCGCTTTGCGAAGCGCTGCCATCGGCGCCGCCCGACCGGGATCGCTTCGCCTGGGCGTTCTTGTGTGTCAGCAGCCGCGCCTTCGCCGAGAGTCCGACAGACGCGGCGATGATCCCGCTCGTCGACCTGATGAACCACGCCTTTGCGCCGACCTGCCGTGTGAGGGTTCAAGCCGACGGCGCGCACGTGCTAGCGCTGCGCGAACTGCCCGCGCGCACGCCGACGACCTGGACGTACGCCCGCGCTCCCAACGTTCTGCTTTTTTGCGCCTACGGCTTCTGCTGCGCCGACCACCCCCATGACCGCATGCCCGTCAGCGGGCCCGCGTTCACGCGCCGGCTGCACGACCACCTCGTTCAAGCCGGCCCGCGCGCGCTCAGGACCTGGACGCTGCAGATACCCGCAGCGTTCGACGATGAACGATCGCGCTGCATGCTGACGGCCATCCGCTCGACCTTGCGCATGCCCTTTCTCCTGACGGAAGCAGGCGTCCAGCCCGCCCCGGAGGCGGACGAGGCCGCCCGCGCTCCCGCGTCACGCAGCGAGGAACTTGCCGCGATGGCGGAACTCGCGAGCCTGTGCGACGGTTGGAGCGCCGCCCTGGACGACCACGCCGCGCCCGCCGCCGATGCAGGCGCGCAAGTGCTGGCGATGTCCTCGATGACGGCCCGCCTGGCTGCATCCATGCTGCGCATCATCGGCCACTTCGCCGCGCTGTCGCGGGCGGCCGCGGCCGCGCTGCACTGCGACCGACGCGAGGACGCCTTCGCGCTGCTCCTGTCACTGCCTGACGCCGCCTACGCCGACGAACTGCGCCAGCACGCCGATCGGCTGTGGCCGCTGCACGCGACGCCTTGATCCAGCGCGGCCCGATCCGCCGTGCTGCGACAGGAATGGCGGCTTCTGCATCGAGCGGCCGGCCGTCGAACCTCGACTCCGCCGACCGGTCGGCTGCACCCGCTGCGCCGGGCGTCGAACGGCTTCGGATGGGCCGCCCCTGGTGCAGGTTCCGCCTCGACACTGGTGGCGCCCCAACAGCGCAAGGTCATCATGAGCAACTCCATCCGCCCAGTCCTTGGCTCAGGGCCGCACAGAAGCGCGGCGATATCGACGGACTCCAGGCCGGAAGGCGCGGGAAGCGGTCCCACGGGAGCAGGCCCGGCAGCGCCCCTGCCGGCCGGCGCGCCGGTCCCCCCGCGCTATGAATATCGCCACGGCCTGCGGGGGTTGGGCGACCACCTGCGGCACGCCGGCGAAGTGGTCGCGGCCGGCGTTGCCGGACGCGGCAGCTCGGCGCCCCGCCAGCAGCTGCTCGATCGCGGGCTGCGCCGGGCTGCCGAACAAGCGGATGTGCCGGCCGTGCTGCACTACAGGCAGCAGGGCGCCGATCCGAACCACCTGTCTCGGCAGGGAGACGCTGCGCTGCATCGCGCGATCCGGGCTGACAGTCCCGAAGCGGTTCAAGCGCTCGTATACCCCATCGACCAGGGCACCGCGCCGGCGGGGCCGACCCCTCTCGTGGCAGACGTCAACCTGCGCGACGCCGCCGGCCTGACCCCGCTGCACATCGCAGTAGCGCAGGCCAACGCGGGCTCGCCGCGCGCAGCCGACATGGTGTCGATCATGGCCCGTGCGACGCCGCATCTCGACCCGCACGCGCGCGCCCCGGACGGACGGACGCCGGCGCAGCAACTCCAGCAGCAAGTGGCTGCACAGGGCCGAACCTCGGTCGAAGGGGAGGAAACGCACGCGGATTTCGCTGAAGAAGATCTGGCCTTGTTGGACGGGCCGCGCATCCTGATGCAATCGGCGCTGGACCAGGCGGCGAGCCAATGGCTGCAGCACCGCTTTCCGGCCTGGCATGCGGCCGCCGAGGCGGCTGATCAACCGGCGGATCCAGAAGCGCCTGCAACGCCCTCCAACGACGAGTACCTGAGGGAAGACACCGCGAACCCCGCTTCCAAATCGCAGGAAACCTGAAGCTCGTGTTGTCGGCTGCATGGGCTTCGCCCGGCATCGAACGGCTTCGGATGGCCCGCCCCTGGCGCAGGTTCCGCCTCGACACTGGTGGCGACCCAACACATCGCAAAGTCATCATGAGCGACTCCATCCGCCCAGTCCTTGGCTCCGGGCCGCACAGAAGCGCGGCGATATCGACAGGCTCCAGGCCGGAAGGCGCAGAGAGCGGTCCCACGGGAGCAGGCCCTGCAGCGCCCCTGCCGGCTGGCACGCCCATCCCGCCGCGCTATGAATATCGCCATGGCCTGCGGGGGTTGGGCGAGCAGCTGCGACATGCCGGCCAGGTGGTCGCGGCCAGCGTGACCGGACGCGGTACCTCGGCACCCCGCCAGCAGTTGCTCGATCGCGGACTGCGCCGCGCTGCCGAGCAGGCGGATGCGGCGGCGGTGCTGCACTACAGGCAGCAGGGCGCCGATCCGAACAGCCTTTCCCGCCGCGGGGACTCGGCGCTGCATCGAGCGATCCGGGCTGACAGTCCCGAAGCGGTGGAAGCGCTCGTGTACCCGATCGATCAGGGCACCACGCCGGCGGCGTCGACCTCTCCCGTGGCAAATGTCAACCTGCGCGACGCCGCCGGCCTGACACCGCTGCACATCGCAGTAGCGCAGGCCAGCGCGGGTTCGCCCCGGGCAGCCGACATCGTGTCGATCATGGCCAGCGCGGCGCCGCGTCTGGACCTGCACGCGCGAGCCCCGGACGGACGAACCGGACTGACCCCGACACAGCAACTCCACCAGCACGTGACTGCACTGGGCCCAGCCACGGTCGACGGGGAGGAAGCGCATGCGGATTTCGATCGGGAAGATCATGCGGTACTGGAGGTGCCGCTCAACTTGATGCAGACAGCGCTGGAGCAGGCGGCCGCGAGCCAACAGCTGCAGCAGCGGCTGCACTACCAATTTCCGGCCTGGCATGCGGCCGCCGAGGCGGCTCATGAGATGGCAGATCCAGAAGCGCCCCCAACACCCCCCGACGACGAGTACCTCAGGGCAGACACCGCGAACCCCGCTCCCAGGTCGCAGGAAACCTGAAGCTCGCGTCGGCGCCCGTGCCCTTGTTGCGCCCGGACGATTGACCATGCGCGCTCAGCCCGATCGTCCCTTTGGCGGCTGACACGGGCCGCAATGCGTCGCCTCGCGCAGTGCACCCATCCAATGTCGTCACGAATCACCAGATTGGCGCCGGCCGCGCGCCCCTCGCCGGAGCCGGGCCCGGTCTGCGCCGACGCCTGCGCGCCGATTGGCACCGCCACGGGCGCAGTGCGCGCGCAGGAGGCCAAGCCGAGCGCCTCTTCGCGGCCGCTGGACAAGCGGACGCCGCGCAACCAGCAGCGACTGCACTGCCTGCGCCGTGAACTTGCAAAGATCGGGCGCTCATTGCCGCTGCCGCCCAGCGCGGCGGCCGCGCGCGAGCATATCCTGGATGCGCTGGCGCGCGCCGGCCTCGGCGGCTGGTCCGTGCCTGCGCTGGACGATCCAGCGACGCGCCGTTGTCCAGACGGCTCCTATGGCATTGCGCTGGTTTCGCACGTCGTGTGGCTCAACCCATGGGGTGCCTTTCGCATCGTCGACCTCCACAGGCCGCAGCCGGCCTACTTCGAGGTCGCCGGCGACGGCCAACGGGCATTCGTGCCCCCGCAGGCGAGCACGACGCCGGTCTGACAGGCGATCCTCAGGCGTTCTTTCAACCGCGGACGAAGTCGACGGGCCCCCGCGCCGTCGGAGGTTCGCTGTCGCTGCAGCCGCACCCGCTGGCCGTCTTGATCGACGACTCGCGCAAGCTTCGGCGCATAGCGCTTTCATTCGCGTCAACGGCGCGATTCATGCGGCCAAGCAGGGACAGTCGCCGTATCAGCCATCAACCGCCGCAGGAAGCATCCATGCCCGAACACGTCAGCCGCCGCCGGTCCGTCCCTGACCTCCGAGAAGCCGTCCGGCACGAAGAGCCGACAAGCGTTGCGCGCCGGGGATCCGTCGGCGCAATGCCCCA
>Ga0209759_1000397_pt1 | contig 53678 bp, 61 predicted proteins | sample AraplaCL_Col_mMS_FD_184261 | JGI IMG/M metagenome (GOLD analysis project Ga0209759, IMG submission 184261) | Arabidopsis root microbial communities from the University of North Carolina, USA - plate scrape CL_Col_mMS (SPAdes) (version 2) | ecosystem: Host-associated > Plants > Roots >...
GCCCCGCACCTCCCCAGCCATCGGCACGCGCGCCAGCGAATGCGGCACCGGCGACCCGCCAATCAGCAAGATGCGCTTATCGCCCTCGCGGATGGCCGGGATGTACTGCTGCGCCATGATCGTGCGCCCGCCATTGTCGGTCAGCGTTTCGATCACTGCACCTAGATTCATGCCGTCCGGCCCGACGCGGAAGATGCCCGTGCCACCCATGCCGTCGAGCGGCTTGAAGATGACATCGCCCTGCTCGGCGTGGAAATCTCGCAGGCGCTTGGCGTCACGCGACACGATCGTCGGCACGGTGAACTCGCGGAACTGGGCAATCGCCAGTTTCTCGGAATGATCCCGAATCGCCTGGGGCTTGTTGAAGATGCGTGCACCCTGCCGCTCGGCAATTTCCAGCAGCCACGTGCTGGTGACGTACTCCATGTCGAACGGCGGGTCCTTACGCATCAGCACGGCGTCAAAGCCAGTGAGCGGCAGCAGGCGTGCGTCACCCGCGCGGTACCACTCGTGCTCTTCACCGGTCAGGGCGATGGGCGTGGCGACGGTTTCCACCACGTTGCCCGCCAGCGTGAGCTGCGACTGCAAGCACGTGAAGATGGCATAACCGCGCGCGGCCGCCTCGCGCATCATCGCGAAGGTGGAGTCCTTGTAGATCTTGAACGTCGACAGCGGATCGACAATGAACAGGATGCGCATGGCGGTTCCTTCTACCTTCTGCAGCGTGGTACGGCTGATCAGATCAGCGGGTTCGGGTCGGTCTTTTCAAGTTCGAGCGACGCGGCCAGCAGGGCCAGGCGCGCCACCACGCCATACATGTAGAAGCGGTTCGGCTCGCCGGCGCCCGGCTTGGCATGGCTGTCAGGCAGCGAGTTCGACGCAAACGGCAGCGGCACGAAATGCATGCCCGGCGCGTTCAGATTCTCATCTACACCGCGGCCCGTGTGAACCCGGTAGAAACCGCCTACCACATAGCGGTCGATCATATAGACGACGGGCTCGGCCACAGCCTCGTTGATCTTCTCGAAGGTGTGCACGCCTTCCTGCACGATCACTTCGGAGACTTCCAGGCCTTCCTTGACCACGCTCATCTTGTTGCGCTCCTTCCGGTTGAGGCCCTTGACCTCGGAAGGATCGCGCACGGTCATCACGCCCATGCCGTAGGTGCCAGCATCCGCCTTGACCACCACGTATGGAGTCTCGGTCACGCCGTATTCCTTGTACTTCTTGGCGGTCTTCTTGAGCACCGTCTCCACCGCGTGGGCCAGCTCTTCCTCGCCGGCACGCTCATGGAAGTCAAGCCCGCTGCACTTGGTGAAGTAAGGGTTGACCATCCACGGGTCAATGTCGATCAGCTTGGCGAACTTCTTGGCGACTTCGTCGTAGGCGGCAAAGTGGTTCGTCTTGCGACGCTGCGACCAGCCCGCGTGCAGCGGCGGCAGCAGGTATTGCTCGTTGATGTTCTCGAGAATGGGCGGCACGCCGGCCGACAAATCGTTGTTCAGCAGGATCGAGCACGGATCGAAATCTTCCATGCCCAGGCGGCGGCCCTTGGTGCCAATGCGCTTGAGGGGCTCGACCACGAGGCGCTGACCGTCGGGTAGGTCAATCGGCGTCGGCTCGGTGATGTCGTCCGACAGCGAGCCAAGACGCACATTCAGGCCGGCCTGACGCATGATCTGCGACAAGCGCGCCACGTTCTGCAGGTAGAACATATTGCGCGTGTGGCGCTCTGGGATCAGCAGAAGGTTCTTGGCGTCCGGGCAGATCTTTTCGATCGCGGCCATGGCGGCCTGCACGGCCAGCGGCAACATCTCGGGCGCCAGGTTGTTGAAGCCACCCGGGAAGAGGTTCGTGTCGACGGGCGCCAGCTTGAAGCCGGCGTTGCGCAAATCAACGGAACAGTAGAACGGCGGCGTGTGTTCTTGCCATTCGAGGCGGAACCAGCGTTCGATGGCGGGCGTGGCGTCAAGAATCTTCTGCTCGAGCTCGAGCAGCGGCCCGTTCAGCGCGGTGATCAAGTGCGGAACCATACCCTTCCTATTGATGTTATTTATCGCCCGCTCCGATTGTAGAGGAACAGGCAATAGCTTGCAGACGACAGCGGGCTATCGATATGCGGTCAGGAAAGAGGATTCGCAAGAGGCGAAGTGCGGCGGTACAGCAAGCCACACAAAAAAGGCGGACAAAAAAAAGCGCGGGGCTGCCGCGCTTGGGGAATAGCCTGACAGATACGGGGAGCGTTCTGCAGGTGGAGGAAACCACGTCTGCAATGTAAGCGTCCGCATAACGAGAGGCAATTGAAGGTTTTTTACATCGGAGTTAAGGACGTCCGGCTCAGGGGCGGCGGAACAAAAAACCCGGCGCGCAGCCGGGTCTTTTGCAAGGTGAGTGAGCGGATCAGTCTTCGTAGGCGGTTTCGCCGTGGGACGTGATATCCAAACCCTCGCGCTCCTCTTCTTCCGGCACGCGCAGGCCAACAATGGCATCGACGATCTTGTACGAAATGAACGCCACCACTGCGGACCAGATGACCGTGGTCACCACGCCCTGGAACTGGATCCACAGCTGGCCGCCGATCGAGTAATCATCTGCAACCTTGTTGGCGACATAGTCGTAGATGCCGGTGCCGCCGAGGCTCGGTGCCGCGAACACGCCAGTCAGCAGCGCGCCGAGGATACCGCCCACGCCGTGCACGCCGAACACGTCCAGCGTGTCGTCCATGCCCAGCATGCGCTTGAGGCCGTTCACACCCCACAGGCACAGCAGGCCGGCGATGATACCGAGCGCGATCGAACCCATCGGGCCGACAAAGCCGGCAGCCGGCGTGATGGCCACAAGGCCAGCCACGGCGCCGGATGCAGCACCCAGCATCGACGGCTTGCTCTTGCCGAACCACTCGCCGAAGCTCCACGACAGCACGGCCGCAGCGGTTGCCAGCAGCGTGTTGACGAAGGCCAGCGCGGCGCTGCCGTTGGCTTCCAGGGCCGAACCGGCGTTGAAGCCGAACCAGCCGAACCACAGCAGCGAGGCACCGACCATCGTCAGCGTCAGGCTGTGCGGCTTGAGCGCCTCACGGCCAAAACCGATGCGCTTGCCGAACAGGAAGGCACCCACCAGACCCGCCACGGCTGCGTTGATGTGCACCACGGTACCGCCCGCAAAGTCCAGCGCGCCCTTCTGGAACAGCCAGCCCGACTTAGCAGTCATCACCTCGGCCGCCTTGGCGTCGGTAAAGCCGTCCGGACCCGGCCAGAACCAGACCATGTGCGCGATCGGCAGGTAGCTGAAGGTGAACCACAGCACCACGAACAGCAGGACAGCCGAGAACTTCGCACGTTCGGCGAAGGCGCCGATGATCAGCGCGCACGTAATCGCCGCAAACGCGCCCTGGAAAGCGAAGTACGCGTATTCCGGCACCACCACGCCCTTGCTGAAGGTGGCAGCGACCGAATCCGGCGTCAGCCCCTTGAGGAACAGACGATCAAGCCCGCCGAAGAAAGCGTTGCCTTCAGTGAACGCGAAGCTGTAGCCGTAGACAGCCCACAGGATGATGATGAGCGAGAAGATGCCCATGCACTGCATCAACACCGACAGCATGTTCTTCTTGCGCACCAGGCCGCCGTAGAACAGCGCCAGACCCGGCAGCGTCATCAGAATGACGAAGGCTGTGGAGATCAGCAGCCACGCCGTGTCGCCCTTGTTGGGGACGGGCGTAGCGGCGGCGGGCGCAGCGGCAGCCGGAGCAGCGGCGGCGGCAGGCGCTGAAGCCGGGGCAGCGGCAGCCGGTGCGGCAGCGGCCGGCTCGGAAGCGGCAGCCGCGGCAGCCGGCGCCGAAGCTTCAGCCGCCGGCTTGTCCTGTGCAACGGCCGGCGCCGACACTACGGCGCCTGCGAGCACGGCAGCGACGGCCCCAGCCGTCAGGAATCGTGTGAACCAGGTTTTCATGTTTTGACCTCTTCCTTGGCGGATTGGGGCTTATAGGGCGTCGCCGCCGGTCTCACCGGTGCGGATGCGGATGACTTGTTCGACCTCGGCCACGAAGATCTTGCCGTCGCCAATCTTGCCGGTGCGCGCAGATTTTTCGATGGCCTCGACGGCGCGTTCGACCACGTCGTCGGGCACGGCCACTTCGATCTTCACTTTAGGCAGGAAGTCGACGATGTACTCCGCGCCGCGGTAAAGCTCGGTATGACCTTTCTGGCGTCCGAAGCCTTTGACTTCCGTGACGGTAATGCCCGACACACCGACTTCGGACAATGCCTCGCGGACCTCGTCGAGCTTGAACGGCTTGATGATGGCCATGATGAGTTTCATGCTGGTTGCTCCTCGGTCGGCGGCACCGGAGCGCCGCCGCGCATCGTTATTGGAAAGTCTTGGTGATCGACAGCAGGGCCGTGGCCTTGCCCATGTAGTTGCCGCGCGTGTTCGTATAGAACGCGCGCGAAGCGTTCGTATCGATGTAGGCCAGCGATGCCGCCCAGCCGTTGCCGAAGTCTTTCGTCACACCGACCTTCCAGTCGGCATATGAGGCGCGCACGGTCTGATGCGGCACTTGCTGGTAGCCAGCATGCAGGTTCAGCGTCAGGCCCCAGAAGCCGGTGTCGAAGTTGCCCGACAGGTCGAAGTACTGGCTGTGATGCGAATCGGGCGTGCCGAACAGGTTCGAAAACGCGTGCGAATACTTGAATGTGACCGGGCCGTAGCCGATCTGGGCATAGCCTTCGGTGGTGTGCGGACGCGTGAAGCCGTCGGGGTAGCTGCCCGGGTAGTAATACTGGAGCACGCCCACGTCGATCGGCACGTCCTTGATGATCTCGGTCTTGTAGCCGCCGTAGAAGTCCATCTCGATCGGCGCGGAGACGTTCGAGTTCGAATCGCTCAACCAGCTGATCGACGAGTTCCAGTTACCGATGTAGAAGCCTTCGGGCAACACACCGCCCGGAATGGCGTAGTCAAAGCCGCCCTGGATGGCCGGCTTGTTGTTGGTCTGCATGATGCCGCGGTAGCGGTATTGGCTGGCCAGCGTCACGTTGGCCGTGAGCGCAGCAGGCGCCGGCGCGGGCGCGGCGGCCGGTGCGTCAGCCGCAGGTGCAGACTGCGCGATGGCGGATTGGCTCACACCGGCAACGGCACCGGTCAGGAGTACAAGGCTGGCTGCGTACGCAAACTTCTTCATAACGGCTCTCCCCCTTTAGAAAGTCGCAACGGCAATGGAAAAAAATTCGCACCAGTTCTGCAACTGTCATGCCATGTCGATGTCGTCGGATTGGAGGGCGTCTTCGGTTACAGCGGCGCGCGACGCCAAGGTACGAAAGCGCAGGAAATTGGGGACGGGTCGCTCCTGGCAGCGCTCGCTGCCCGCCAACGGTTGCAGCAGGCGGGTCCACGCCAAGTGGTCTACACCGTCATGGCGCGATAAAAACCATGTGATAGAGTGATTTCAGCCCCATGCAGTCGCTCGCACGGCCGGGCGCGGAAACTGCGGCGGCCCGTTCTGTCCCCGTTTGTATGGCGCCGCCAATGCCGCATCGCAGCGAGATTTGACGCAAGGTGTGCCGTTTAGAGCGCCCAGCCGGTACCATCGCGGCCGGCAGCACCGAAACCACGCGCCAGGCGCAGGCCTCCGCACCACGGCACAGCAATTTTCACGCACATCTTCGGTGCATGCACCGGCTTGGCGCAGATAGCACGACCCACGGAGCAAACGACATGAAACCGACCGATCTCTTTTCCGACTTTCAAAACCGCGTCAGCGAAGCCCTGCGTAACTCGCCGGCGGCCGACATCGAGAAGAACGTCCGCGCGATGATGACCCAGGGCTTTTCCAAGCTCGACTTGGTCACGCGTGAGGAATTCGACGTGCAATCGCAAGTGCTGGCGCGTACGCGCGCGCGTCTGGAAGAACTGGAAACGCGCGTGGCCGCGCTGGAAGCCCAACTGAAGTCCGCTGCCCCGGCAGATCAGTAACCCGCGGCCCGGTGTTGCGCCGGGCACGCATCTGCGTGGCTGCTGTGCCGGCCGCCGCACCCCTGCTGCGGCGCACAGCGAAAAGATCCATATGCCGCCTTGTTGCGGCTGGCGAACTGATCTAGAACGTCCTTAAGACGCGCGTGCACCGCGCTTGAGGAGAAGATCATGCAGCATCGCCTCTACTTCCTTATGCCGGACGTCGTCAGCGCCCGGCGCGTAATGAACGACCTCCTGCTGGCGCGCATTACCGAGCGCCACATCCACTTCGTCTCCAGGCCCGGCGTCGATCTCACCGGCCTGCACGAGGCCAACATCCTCCAGACTTCGGACATCGTCCACGCCACCCAGAATGGGCTGGTGATTGGCGGGGGTGCGGGCGTGCTGGCAGGCATCGTGGCGGCCATCTTCCCGGTCATCGGCGAAGGACCGCAGTGGGGCATGGTCGGCATTACCACCGTGGTGGGCGCGCTCTTTGGCGCATGGGCCTCGAGCATGATCGGAAGCTCCGTGCCAAACAGCCGCCTCAAACCATTCAAGCAGGCAGTGGAGGATGGGCAGATCCTGCTGATGGTCGATGTGCCGCGCTCGCGTGTGAAAGAGGTACGTGCGCTGCTGCAGAAGACGCATCCCGAAGGCCACTTCAGCGGCGAAGACACGGCCATGCCGGCCTTCCCCTGAGTTGATCTGCCGACAACGAAGCCGGAGCCCAGTGCTCCGGTTTTTTTTGCCCGTTTCTCATGCCGACGACGATCGTCAAATTTGGATGCCGGTGAACATGGCGGCGCAACGCGGCTGGCACAGTGGAGGGTTCCGCAACCGCCATGCTCCGTCACGCCATGCACCGATGCCACGCCCTCCGCCTTGCTCGTGAGTTCTCCCGGAGGATCGCGCGATGAGCCTCGCTGTACTGCGTTCGCGCGCGCTCTCGGGAATCGATGCGCCAGCCGTCTCGGTGGAGGTCCATCTGGCGAATGGCCTGCCATCGTTCACCATCGTCGGCCTGCCCGACACCGAGGTGAAGGAGAGCAAGGACCGCGTACGCGCGGCGATCCAAAACAGCCGCTTCGAGTTTCCGGCGCGGCGCATCACCGTCAACCTCGCGCCCGCGGATCTCCCAAAAGAATCGGGCCGGTTCGATCTAGCAATCGCGCTGGGGATCCTCGCTGCAAGCCGGCAGATTCCGCACACGCATCTGGATGCGCATGAGTTTGCGGGTGAGCTGTCGCTGTCCGGCGATCTGCGGCCGATTCGCGGTGCGTTGGCGATGGCGTATGCGTTATCGCGCAACCCCGTCCTCGCCGACGGCGACGCACCGCTCGCCCGCGCCTTCGTGCTGCCCGCCGAGAACGCCGCCGAAGCCGCACTCGTGAGCGGCACAAAAGTCCTCCCGGCCCGCACGCTCATCGAGGTGTGCGACCACCTGAGCGCGCCGGACCGCAAGCTCGCCCCCGCGCTGCCCGCACCGGTCGACGCGGATATCCGCTATCCCGACTTGGCTGACGTGCGGGGCCAGCCGCAGGCGCGGCGCGCGCTGGAAGTGGCCGCCGCCGGCGGTCATTCCATGCTGATGATCGGACCGCCCGGCACCGGCAAATCGATGCTCGCGCAACGGTTTCCCGGCTTGCTGCCTGACATGAGCGACGACGAAGCGCTCTCGGCCGCCGCCGTGATGAGCCTGACCACGCGCGGCTTCGACGCGCGGCGCTGGAAGGTGCGGCCGTTCCGCTCGCCACACCACACGGCATCGGCTGTGGCGATGGTGGGCGGGGGCAATACGCCAAGGCCGGGCGAAATCTCGCTGGCGCATCAGGGCGTGCTTTTCCTTGATGAACTTCCAGAGTTCGAGCGCCGCGTGCTCGAAGTCCTGCGTGAGCCATTGGAGACGGGCCACATCACCATCTCACGCGCCGCGCATCAGACAGACTTCCCTGCCAGCTTCCAACTGATTGCCGCAACCAAGTGCTATGTCGGATTCGTTCCGGGTGACCGAACGGCTCTAAAGGCCGTGCCATTGCGACGTTTGGCGACGATGCCCGGCAGCCCATTGTCCGGAACGTTCCGGGCAAACATCCAATCCGCTTCGGACCGCAGAAAGCAACAACGCGTTGCTTCAATCGCGGGTAACGGGGCCGTAGGCAGAGCAAACGCGATACCCAACACGTAAATATAATACTAATAGAATCAATGACTTAGGTTTGCTTTTAGCGATTTTTTGTACCAGTATCTTGCGAACATCCTCCGCGACGACGGTTCTTTGATGCGGGCTGACATGACGCATTCATCGTTCAGCCACATTCGGATTGTGACGATTAGATCACATGGAAGATGCGCTAAAGGCACACGGAGGTCCGCCGATGGAACCTATCGTCGTAAGCGTGCACAGACGCCGCCCTACGAGCCACTGGATTGGGATATTTACGATCGACGCGTCTACGGTCTCTTCCCACTCATGGACAGGACTTGCGCTTGATACGCTGTGCAGGAAGTCGGCGGTCAGACCCCTTTCATATACGACTGCATTCAAAATCCAGCAGATCCTGCAACTGCTTTCGACATCCCGCTACCTTCTTTGCACTGTACCCGCCGCCCAGCTTGGGAAAAAACGCGGAGCCGAAGCCCTTCGGAAGCTCGAGAGCGACATCAACCAATCTCCGAGGTGGAGCACCACAACGAAAGTCGCGAACTGCCAAGCGTTCCGCTGGCTCTTAAATGTCGGTCAACTGTTGATTGGTGAATGCCCCGCGTCGGAGATCATCCTTTGCACCCCAAGGCAAACTCGGCATCCGCGGTACGGCAACCACAGGGCTCGTGACACTGGGCACATCTCGCTGGCGAAGGATCCAGCCGAACTCGAGCGCAGCGCACGCGAAGATATAAGCGGCGCGCTGAATGAGTACGTTGCGGCAGCAGAGCGCGAGCTGAATGACTATGCCGAACTCTGCCACCTTCAAGACCGTATGCAAGCGCAGGCGGTGGAGCGCTATGGTGGGGGAGATCGGGAGGGCAGAAGTGCGGCAGCATCAAACGCCATCCCTCTGCTTCAAAGGGCACGACATCCAATCACCAGCGATGAGGCTGGAATGCTTCTCGCGCTGTACGAAGAAACCATCAACGACCCCAACGACGGGTCTGTGTATGGCTTGGCCGCTCCTTGCCCGGAGGCATCTCGAATGCCCGAGCTTCCGCTAGTCCAGCACTACCGCTTATCAACGACGATCGCGCCTTGGTGGCACGCCCGCTTCCGGCTACCAAACGCCGTTTTGACAGCGATCTACATCTTGCTGCTCGCACGTACCGCGTGGAACATCAGTTCCATCGGCGACCTCACGCTGGCCTCCCTATGTCCCACACCGCATCAAGTCGAGTTTCTGAAGAGTCGCAAGACGAAAACGGACGACGACACGCCCTTGTACCACGTTGAAAAGACGGATTCGACATTACGTCGGGCCATAGCACTACTTGTGTGGAATCTCCAGCAACTAAAGGAAATGGGCCTCGTTTCTCAAGACGAAGAGCGACTTTGGTTTGGCTGGCAGAGGGATCACTACAAGACTCCGTTCAACCCGGTAAGCGTAAAGCGATTACAAGAGTTCAAATCGCGTCAAGGACTCACGCATCGCCCCCTGTCTTCGCTGCGAAATCTGCGGGCCCAAAGTCTCTATCTGGAACAGGGTGATATCCAATTGGTCAGGCAACTGCTCGGTCACCGGGATCTACTCACAACACTCGAATACCTCGCTGGCACCGTCATCTTCCGATTGAACCAGCAACTGATCTTGCGCTTCCAGCAGGAACTAGATCACACGCTCGTTTTCCTAGCGGACGAGAAGATTGGCAAGAAGCGCCGGCCTCACGTGGACTTGGTGAATATCAAACTGCTGGTGCGAACTGGCGATGGGGGCTACTGCGACGACCCGTGCGACAGCCCATCACCAAATATTCAGAGAACAGGCGCTGAATGCGATGGCCTATGGTGCCACGCGTTTGGTCGTTGCAAGCACTACAAACTCACAGTGACAGCCGATTCGCTGCTGGATGCAGCCCGGACCTTCCGGTTCTACGCAGATCGTTGGAGCGACCTGCTTGATGAGAACCCGGATCGATTCCACAAAATCCACATACCACGCCTCCTTTTTTTGCTACTTGTGTTGGGCGCGGCGAAAGAAAGAGAACCCGACATGTTTGCAATCGCGATGTCCAGCTACGAACAAGAAAATCATGAAACCTAGCCTTGCTGTGTCCCCTAGCGGGGGCAAAGGCGCACAAGGACCTCAATCGCGTGCATGGTTCGAGGGCGGCGCAATTGTGTGCAGACATGGTGACGCCGTCCACGAAGTCCGGATCGACGAGTTGTGGCTACCGCCATCTCAAGTTCACTGTCGGCCGAGAAGGCTCAGCGATGATCCAACACAAGTCGCGGTCTGCCTCGCACTCGCCGAGCAGGCCTTTGTTCGGTCGCGAGATGGCAATCCAGATCCTCGTTCAGTTCAGAAGCGAATTGCACTTTACAGAAACGTGCTCGATTTCCTCCAAGCTCGGTCCGTTTATCGACTAGCTGATGCATCGCCGACCGAGTTAGATGAGCTAGTCGGACTGCTCGCTGAGGGTGGCTGGTTCGGTGCACTGAACCTAACAGAAAGATGGGAAGCTGCGGCCCGGAATCTGAAAGACGATGAATTCAGTATTGCGTTTCGCTTCTTGCGCAGCAAAATCCGCACGGCTGACTCGCTCAACATGAATTTTTGGTCTGAACGGATCGGTATCGGCGGCAAGATCGCGCTTCCCGCTAGCGCACGGTCGATCCTGGAGGAGCGCCTGAGATGCGAATTTAGCCCTCGGTGGCGTTCGCGGAAAGAGGAACCTCCTGGGGCGCCAGGCCGCGACATGCTAATGATGCTGATTTGCTGGCTCAACGACCTCCATCTAATCGAATTGGATAGCGATCGATTGAAGTTTCTACCGTTTCCACACCCGAAAACGACGGTTGACAGGCTCGCCGAGGCAGAAAGCAACCGTACGCCAAACATTAGTCTCGAAGACGCAGTACACCTCGTGGAATCGGCATTTTTTTGGGTCTATGAGTGCGTGCCGCTTCTGACAACGCTCATCGCGCAAAGTCGTAATGAACTTGAACTGATCCCGCGAAGAAAAAGAAAGGCTTGGCTGAGGAACAACCCCATCACCCTGGCCCTTCAGAGACTGATCGGATACCCGATTCTCCAATGGGCCGCCAATCAAAGAGCCAAGCGCAGCGACATGACGGTTGACGAACTAGTCGGCTGCTGCCAGGCCGCAAGTGTGTTGACGATCGCGTTTCTCAATGGCCGACGAAGCAGCGAGATCTGTGAACCGATCCTCGGATTGCAATCGGACGATCTATGCGAGACCAATTTAGAGGGGATTTTTGAAACCACGTTCTGGATCGCAAAATATCGGCAACACGAACGCTTCTACATCACGCAAGCTTCAGCAGATGCTATTCGATGTGTCGAAGAACTTCGAAGAGTAGCCGTTCCCGAGGGTCCTCAACAACGCACGAAAAGCATATTTTGGGCGGCGCGTCCGACTTTGGACGGAGTGAAGGAAGACACCCACTTTGCTGCATGTATCGATGCGAAACGAACGCGATCGCTATCGACTTTCCTGGACTGGGCCTTTCCAGCTGGCAATTGCCCGCAGATCACGATGCATACCGGGCGCCGGATGTTTGCGTTGATTTATATGTATCGATATTCCCACCCGCGGCTTCGCGCATTAAGCCAGCACCTGCGACATCTCACGTTGTCAACAACAAGCGTGTACATAACGGACACGCAAGCGACCAAGCGAGATGACCAAATAAAGCAGAAGGTCGGTCTAGCTGCTGTACACGACCCAGATCAGCGCAGACAAGCGGTCCTCGCCCGAGACGTTCAAGACATTGCACGTGCTATTGCAGAGGCCGGCGGAGAGAAGATGTTCGACGCCGTGAAAGGCATCCTTGCAGAAGACTCAGTCGTTGGTGGGTTCTCCAAACTTGTCAAACATCTCTATCGCACAATGAGTAGGTCCCTTACATTTGAAAGAGCCTCCGTTGACGAGCAGATAGGTCACGTGCGCAACAGGTTGCTTGAGCATGGCTACGCGGCGCACCCCAAGGCTCACGGCGACTGCTATCTCAAAGCGGATCCCGGCCGACTATTGCCGAAATGCGCGGTTGGCGGCCGGCCCCATCCAGAAAACGCTGATCCCGCGCTGTGCGCCGGCTGCATGTATTTCCTTGCGGACCACACGTTCAATGGGGAGATCGAGGCGGCCGAAGCGCGATGGAATCGCGACCGGGACGACATGAATTTGCCGGTGATGATTCAGCGACATGCCGAGGCCGCCTATCAGAACATCCGGCGGCTTAGGCAGTCGCTAGCCTCACGTCGAACTACGTGAGACGTGCCATGCAATCCGGCCGTACCGTAGTGCAAGCTGAACGCGCAAAGCTTGAGGCAACGCAGAACATTGAATGCAAGCTCAACATATTGGAGGTATGGCTTGAGCACGGTGTTCCGGTCGTCTGCGCTCCATCCGGACATGTGCTGCTCGGGCCAGATAACCTACCGCTGCTCGAGTATTTTCCGACCAACCGGCGGCAGTTCAAGCTTTGGACTGCGTCGCAAAACACCGCGGCGCTCCGTGCACAGCTACCAAAAATCCGCTCCACATCGAATGACACGCTCGCCGCGCGACCTCTGCTCGAAAACCGCGCGGTAGAGTTGATGGCAGCGCTCGAGCGCAAGTGTCAAAAGCGACGCAAGGATGGAACGACAACCGAAATGGCGGATTTGCGCGAAACACTGCGCCATACGAAATTGCTTCTCGCCGAGCGAATGACCGAAGTACGCAAACAACGTGTAGAAAATCTGGGGCTAAAACGTGAGAACGAAAGGCTGCGCTCGCAGCAGGAGCGAAACGCCGCGGAATCCGATGACCTTATGACAAGACTGAGAACAAAGGTCGAGAGACTTCAACGTGAAAACGAGTGTCTCAAGCGAGACGTTCGCTTGCAAAAATCATGGACCTCGACCTAGGCAATCCGGACATTGCGTCAGCCGCGACAGTAAGCCTAATGCAGTGGATTGCCGCAGGCGCAAAGATTCCCCTGCAGCGTGGCCGACTAAATCGCAGCGCGATCTGCACAGTTTTCCTTATCGGCCGATCGTGTCTGCGAACGAACTCGCAATTGGCAAATGAATTTGACGTGCTGGATGGTGGGTTCCGGAAGTCGCAGATCAACCCCACGCATCACCAAGCCAGCAGCCCGATGGAGAGCAAGTTCGCTGAACTCGAGGCGAAGCTGGCGCTCATTTTCCAGCGGCTTGCTGCCTTTGAATATCTCCTTCAGGCTGCGGAGAAATCGTGAGACCTGTACGCCCGCCCATCGAGTTGTCCAAGAAAGAGCACTGGGAAGTCATGCTCGTGGGCGTGGCATCCGTCGACTCGGAAGAGTGGTACGTCTTTGATACCGATCGCGACTCCATAGCTGTTCGTCGTGATCGATGGAATCTAGACGAACCCGAACCGAATGATGCGTGGCTGTTGAGTGGAGAATTCGCTGAACATCCAGTAGCTGCTGCCGAGTATGTCGTACACGTGGGACAGCTAACTACGCCAACAGGCCCTCTTCTCGCCCGCTATCTCGAAGCACACTGTGCGTTGGGCCATACCATGTTGTGTACCTGGCTATGGCGAACGTTCGGGGTCGAGCTACCCCAAATGCTCGATGAGCGATTCCTTCCAGTAGAACTCGTGAAGGGAGCTCCGCCACATGCCGCACGTCTAGTAGATGAGATTCTGAATCAATGGGCCATTCGGAAATCGTACATCTGCGCTCTACAAATTTTTGCACAGGCGGGATTTTGTCGCGCTCTAGCAACCCGCGCATTCGACGCACTGGGTCCAGAATGTTGCGAGCGATTGGACACCTTTCTCCCGCTCCAGCGTGAGGAAGACTTTCCTGTGTTCTGGCAAGCGCCATCAGCGTGTGGCCACTACGCAACTCGCGCGGAGCCGAGCTCGGCTGTTTTGTCGACGAAGAGAAGCCACGAGGATCCAGTAGTACTCCCGACGTTCCGGGCTAGCGAAAAGACGAGCGGGATATCGCAGATTGCGGCAGAGAACGAGCGAATGCTCGCCACGGCGACCAATCTAAACGCACGCGCGCGAACGTGGGGGTCGAGTGTGATTGTCTGTCCAAGCGACGATCTTGTGAATGCAATAAATGGCCCGTTGGCACGCGCCGGCATCTCTCCTGCGGTACGACCCGGGGACACGATCAAGTTCTCAAGTACTGCGCCCCCCAATGTTGCGCCGCTATTTGAGCTTGGACAGGTTCTGCAAGTGGATTCTCCGCCGGTTATGAGGCCGGTCGGCTATTGCGGAGCGCTTCGGCCAACATTTGCGCTGGTCGACATAGCGGGCAACACCTTCGCAATCGGTAAACACAATGCATCCGACGCGCATGTCGTTGTCGCGGCCACCCTCGAAGAGATACATAGCTATTGCGCCGAGAGTCTGATTGCCATCATCGACAACGCGAATGCCTCAGATTTGAATTGGTTTGTCCGTGTATGTAGTCGAGCCATGAAGCGTTTGATCATAGTAGGGCCACTCCTCCTACTGTCGAGGGCCACAATGACTCTGCGCGACGTATTCATCGAAACAACGGCACTGGACCATCTCGCTTCACCCTGGGAGGGCAATCATGGAGAAAGAGCTAGTTGAGCTGTTGAGTGAGCGCGAGGCTGACGGTGACATCTATTGGCACATCTTTGACCGAGAAGGCAAAACAATTCAACCTGCCTTTGACTATCTCATCGAATCCGTCCAGCGCCAATTGAAGCCACAAACCGTAGAGAACAGAGCCTATGCTCTGAAGGCGTGGTATCGCTATCTCGCCAAAAACGCCGTGAGAGATGTCGAAGCGGGAGACAAGGTTCTGCTTGAATTTCGCGACGACACGTTCAGACGCCCAGCTCAAAACTCGGGCGCCGATGACCAGGCGCGCAGGCGATCGATCAACACGACCCTCCGCTATATTTATCAGTACTACGTCTGGCTTCAGGGACAGCCAGCGTACAGAGACGGACGGCAACTGATTGGTGAACGCAATGCGCAGATCACAAGCACGCTCCCACTCCGAGATGGTTCATCGGGTTCACGTAGCCGATCAGACTACCCTGCGACGTATCGAAACGTCGGGGAGGGAAGTCGTCACCGGGTTTCCTATGTTCCGACTGAGCGGGATCGCGCCCTGATTCACGCGTACTTCCATGCCTATCGATCGCCCGACATCGCTTTGCGGGATACGCTGCTTTACGATCTTGTCTGGGAGGTCGGTTGGCGCCGCGGCTCGATTCTCTCGCTGAATACTGCGGACTTCGAGCGAGTTCGAAACGACACCAGTTCGGACACGATCTCGGTTCGACCGAGAACACAGAAATTTGGATATTCCAAGTGGTTTGACGTGCCGATGTATCTTGCACGCCGGATAGTCGACTATATCGATGCGGAACGCGCCGCTATCATCAAGGCCACAGGATCTCGCGCGCAAGAGGTTTTTCTCAGCTCAACCACAGGAAGACCCCTCTCCGAAAAAGGGGTGACGACGAATTTTTCCCTTGCATGCAAAGCGGTGGGGTTGCCGCCCAGAACGGGCTTGCATGGCGGTCGGCGCGCATTTACGAATAATTTTCTGGAACGCGAAATAGCGGCTCGGCGCCAGTTAGGCCAAGACACCTCCACGGAAGCAGTCTCGCTTAGTCTTGCTCAAGCTCTAGGCCACGAGAGTCTGGACAGCCAGGTGGCGTACATCGACCACGTCCGATCTATAGTGCGTGAAGCGCCGGCTTTTCGAAGCGCGATTGCGAACGCTCGATTGGCCAACGAAAATGCAATACTGCGCGCCGCCAAATCACGGCTTGGGAGTTAGACACCGCCCGATTCCGGACGAGCCTGCATACTCTCAATACCCCCAACGGTACTCGATAAGTCCGCTCAGATTCTTGCCCGGGCTGCTCCCTCTCATCGGTACGGAAACACAAGCGATTGCGCTGCTCACTATCCTGACACGTTGACCACTCTATCCGCGCGCCACGCTTATCGATATCAGCCAGCTTCCGCTAGAGTACGTTAAGACAATCCGTCGCGGATAGGCGAGTCTTCTCGTTGTTCATGTTGCCAACTGTCGGAGATGAAGGTGCACGTGATTGGGGGCGTCCGCTTCTGGCTGCGGACATTGGGGGGCATACGATTTACTTCTGTCAGCACAAGTCCCAAGCGAACAGCACTTGCCTGCAGTGCCTACACACGAACTTGTACAGAGCGGAGTCACCAGCTGGTTGGTAGCCTTCTGTAACCCATTTCCACGCCGCCTCGTCTTGTTTGTACTCAAGCAGCCAAGCTTGTTTGGTGCTATCGGATGCTGACTCGACGTCGTGAATACTGGCGTCGCCATGAAACTCACAAGCGTCACCACAGTGAGAAAGCCACCACTCCTGTTGCCATGAGATATAGCCAGGGGTTCGAAGATTCACCTCTTCTATCACTTCAGTCGGCACACCCGCACGCGCCAAAGGGTGCGAGTCTGCGAAAGATACGTCCAGCTTGCTCGCGGCAGAACCATCGGCGATGCACCACGGGCACAAGGCGTCGTGCAAGTCGTTGACTGAATAGACCGGTCCTACATAGATGTAGCCTCGCGCCTGATTGCAGCAGGCGCATATCTTTTCGCTGGTAGCGACAGCGCCGGTAGCAAGGGGGGCGGGATGGTACCGAAAGTATGGGAGCGGTTCTGTTCCGTTCATGTTTCTGTATCGACGTTGCTGTGCTGCGCCTCGCCGTCTGGCCCGTAGATGTCGAATCCAATTTCGATCTGCCGCACCCCTAGGGCATACAGCGAGCCAGGCGACAGTGACAAGCCCTCGTTACCGGTCTTCATGAATAGGCCACAGAACAAATCAACCTTGTAGCGCTGACCAATACTCCGCCAGACCTCCAGGTCATCGGAGAGCTGCCCGAGAATTTCGGAAATCTGGCCGTCAATGTCTTCGGGCTCCCGTGGCGCTGCCTCGAGGCGCCACTTACCAAACAGGGCAATACGTGTCTGGCCGGTGTTGTGACCGACGATTGCCTCGCCTTTGCGCTCGGCAGTCGTGGGCGTACAACCAAGCTGGCCGCTGATCTCTTCCGGGTCAAGGTCGTCCCCGGCGATGCGTAGTGTTGCTCTAGAGCGGGACAAATGCGCCATGGTTTCGATCAGAATGGGAATATTGCCTGAATGCGGGCTCAGATATAGAACTCTTCTCTGTCGGCGTCGGAGTCCAGCGCCCCAAAGACAAAAGTCACCTTCGCCCACTCATGAACGCCAGTTGACTAAGCTGGGGCCGAATGAACTCGAAGAGAGCCCTTGCGCTTCGACAAGCGAAGACGCCTTCGGCATCTCCTCCATCAATCGCCATGTCATCGCCAAGGTACCCGCCCACACCGTCCGCTTCTAAAGCGGGCCGCACCTTTGCGATGAAGTCGCTATAAGGAAAGATGTCGCGGATATCGCGCTTTAAGTAGATGCTCAGATGTTCCATGTAGCCAACTGGCGTGTCGATTCAATGCCGCCGATACGGTGCTATATCGAGTTCCACTGAGCCCACTCTGAAAGGTACCGTCGCAATTGTGGCCCAAGACACTGCTCCACTTCTTCCCAGACAGATTGAGCGCGCGAAGCGTTGAATAGCGCTTCAAGTAGGCCGGTAGCAGCCAATTCCACGCGCCTCGATCGCTGCTAGTCATTTCCGCCTCGATAGCATCACAGACCTGAATCTTCTCCTGCGCCGACAATGTGCTGAACTGTCGCGCAAGGAGGTGGCCCAGTCCCCATACAAGACCGTCAAAGGCACGTCACTACCGTCGTCCGTCACAACGCTTGCCGCAGCGATCCTCAGCGGCTCTGACAGCGCCAACAGGCCAAGAGCATCGTTCATTTTTTCCATTGCATGCGATTTAGAGCGGACTCAAAGGCCCCAAACAGTCCGCTATGTTCCGCACCGGCAACGATGTCCGGCACCCTCCAAAATCAGACACAGCCCTGCCTACGTCAAACCTGACGGGGCACATACCGATAGCGGCCCCGCTCATCAGCCGGCAGAACCTTGGACCGCATCGCCTCACAGCATGCCCCTATGCGCGCAAAATTGGCCCGCGCTTGCCGTAGCGTGAGGCCGTGGTTTGCTCCCGACCACGAATCCAGGTCATCCAATCCGAAGCCGTCATCTTCCCAAAAGCACACAGGACAGATTTCCGAGTCCCCTCTCGCGCCCACGGTGAAGTAGTCACAGCAATTGCATTGGTACTCGAAATCCATTGAGGTTCGCCAGTCGGTGCAAGGAGATGATTCTCGCTCATTGGCGGCATGGTGAACGGAGACGTCAGCATTCTTCGATGAGCGGACTACCTGGTGAGCGCCATGCGATTCGACGATACGCTCCTTGCACTAAACCTTCATCGCGAAAGCGTTCGAAGATTTCTGCTGGGAACCAACCGGGGCCTGCGGCGAAACAGAAGTCGAGCGCGCGCAGCTAATAGAACAGCGCGGCTTTCTCGCCATCGCCTAGGACGGTTGCCTGCGATGTTCTTCTGTTCGAGCAACGGCGCGAGTAGTCCTGCCAGTAGTGGAGTTGGCTCGTCGTTGACGATGATGACCTCGGCCTCCTGCGGTGGCAAATACCACGCTCGACACGAACATTAAGGCGGCCGCGATAATTCGTCTCATATAGAAGGTGCAACCGTGGGAATACGATATGCGTACGTCAGCCATGCGTCTGCCTCCCGGCCATCCCCGCACTATCTCAAGGCTGCCGCAGAGGCTCGAGTTTTCCACTGGCTTTGAGGTCCGCGAATACCGTACCGGCGAATCCTGCGGGTGTCAGCGTGCGGAACGTCTCTGCTGTCCGAGGAAAACGATATGACCGCTGGTACTCACCAACAGTGACGACCTGAGTCCCATCGGCAGCTCTGCCAGTGGCGCTGAATCGCATCAGTGAAATCTGATAGCTGAAGTACTTGCCCTGTGCGTCCTCGCTGACCGTGTGTTCGACCTGAATGACTCGGTTGCAGCGGTTGCGCGCCGCTGCGACAGCGATGACATGTGTCGCGTTATCGCTGCGAGCAACCGTGAGAGGGACTGCCTTGAAACCGTCCGCAGACAGCTTCTCATAAAGGCTAGATGAAATTTGGCGGTTGACGTCATGCCAGAAGCCTTCGACTTTCGGGTCGGCAAAATCGCTGCCGAGGCTTCCGCCGGCCACCACCGCACAGCCATTTTGAGCCGAGAGGTAGGCGGGTACGCTCCCTGTGGTGGACTTTTCAGTCGCGCATCCGGCAACTGCAAGGCACACGCTGGCTAATACGAAGTAGTTTCTCATTCCAAACCTTTTCAATTGATGGAAGCTGGTCTCCATGTGGTTCAAGGTCTCCACACGCTGATGTCCCCCTGCTCGGTCACAGAGAGCAAGAGTTGCTGCGCACGCCAATCGACGAGTAGCAGTCCATATTTCCCGGACAACGTTATATAGGCCTGAGTCAACTGTGCATCGTCTCCGCCGCGAGCGACCGTTGCGCCCAACGCGCTAACCCCATCAGAGGTCTTCACCCCATAGAGCAAGACGGACCCAGCGAGCTCAAGAGTGAACCCGTCCTTAACTTGCCCGAGCGGGCGTGATGTGGTCGTTAGAATTGGTGACGGGCGGGGCACCGCGCCAACTGATGTAGCTATGTCGCCCGCAGCATCAACTCCGCGTACAACTGCCTCGCGGTGAATGTGTCGCGCATAAATGTTGCTCCAGCCATGCTGCCCGCGGTGCTTCATCTCGAATTCCTTGTACTCGATCAGTCGGCGTTGAATTTCGGCGAGTCGACTGCGCGGGAAGAACTCTAGTTGACACCACTCGTCCTCGTGAAACTGTGGCGCGCCTTCAAATGATTCCTCGGTGGGAACGACGAACTTGATGTCGTCGGCAGCCACGGTGGGCATCGAGAACATGATGGTTTTCGGGTCCACCATCTGTGCTGAGGGTTCGGCGCGCGCAGGCGGCTGTTTCGCGAATGCCGCTACCAGCGTGGAGAGTAGCTTTTTCATGGTGATAAATTCGACTGAGGACGGGACCGGCCATTTCGCCGGCCAACCGCTCAAGTCTGGAAACGCGCCGCCAAGTCTTGAAAGCTGTCGGCAATGCGCGTCGCGTACCGAGGCTCCATGCCAATCATCGGCAGCATGACTACCGCCCCGGAGACATCAAACGCAAGCAGCTCTCCACCACCGTCCCCACCGAAGGCTATAAACCCCGGAGCATAGACTTCGATCTCAACATCGGCGTTGTAATCGGCCAACTTGTCGAGCGGCCAAAGCGCAACGTATCCAGGCTCCGCGTCTCCGCGGGTGGACCCTTCAAACACGCCGTTGGAACGCAGGTACTCAACATACTGATGGGGGATAGGTGGCAGCATGCTTTCTTACTCCGTCAGGCGCTGACATTCGCGCTACGCTGCAACCACAAGGTGATGCCAAAAATCCCAGCGCAGAAAATCGCCAAGGCCCCGAAGAGCTTGTAGTTCACCCAGACATCCAGCGACGCTGTAAAAGCGACGATAAGGTTCAGAGCTGCAAGCCCTGCGAATAGCACCGAAAGTGCGACAACACAGCGATGCCATTGCTGGACAGACAGACCCAATCGCCTACCCCACATAGCTCGGACGAGGTTGACTCGCGGGCCGAGCCAGCCAATAAGAAGCGCAAGTGCAAATGCCCCGTAAATGAGTGTTGGCTTCAGCAGAATGTACTTTGCGTCTCGATGAAAGACGTCAGCGCCTGTGACGCTGAAGGGCAAACGTTCGCCAAAGTAGGCCAAAGAGAAGGGACAAGGTACGCATTCTCATTTCGTGCGGCTTCCGGCGTCATCGTCTGCCCACTGAACTACGCCGGTGTGGCGGTCAAACTCGGCACGCTTTGACTCAGCTAGCCGTTCTCTGACTACGCGCAACGTGAACGCGCCGTGCATGAGGCCAGCATCGTTAACAAACCAATCGACAATGTCGTCTCGTGTGAACTGCCTCACTTGGCCCACTCGATACCATTGGGCCAGCTCTTTGGGGACTTCAAAAAATTGCCCACGAAAGACGTTGCCCAGCGAGTCTTGTTGAATCGGCGCAAGCCACAAGTTGACGAAGCGTTGTTCGCCTAGGCGCTCGGAGGACGCCGGGTCGTTAAGCCTCAGTTTTGCCGCACATATATGACTGCCTGGTCTTTGAAGATGAGTCACGAATTGGTCTAACGACGCCGATGCACGTGCATGCGCGTGCATCATCTCCTCGTCTTGGTCGTGAACCCTAACGAAAAGCGGCTCGTCGGGCGACGCCGTAGGAGCTTCCGCTTTTTTCTTTCTCCAGAAGAAGAACATTGGCGCTGCCTCTCACATCTGAAAGAAGGCTGTCAGCGAAGACCGTTTCCTCGATATGCGCGAACATCTGTGCAAATTCTGATGCACCCAATCAGGAAACCGAGCGGGCCGCATACGAGTGAGCCGAAAACCCATAGCCACACTGCAATAAGCGAACGACTTTCCGCAATTGACCGTCAGGGATTCCCCAAGGGAAGAGCGCCTCCACACAATAAGAGCCCTTGAATGGTCGGAGCGGACTGAGCAACAGAACCATCAGAAGTGTTTGAAGCTTCCGATTACTCGGTCGAACAATATTTCGTTTGTGCGGAACACTGCTTTCACCTTCGTCCTATCTAGGGACAGGACCGAGCATTGAACATTCCAGCCGTACCGTGGTGTCTGGCTGAGTAGAGTCTTAACCATCATTTGATAGCCCTGGGCGGCCTTTTCATCAGTCAACGTTGCAACGGACCAGTACGCAACATCCCCACCTAGACTCGACTTCCCAAAGTCCATTTCCGAAACCGAGAAGCCCCCAAGCTCTTGGAAGCGTGTCAACCAATCTGCCCTCGACATAGGCTTTCTTTCGTACGCATCATTCAGTTGCCCCTGACTGTATCGGCCCATACTCTGCGGCATGTCATAGCGATTCACTTGGCAACTGAGTGCAGCAACTTCGGCGGGTGCTACTGGCCGCTTAAGAAGCACGAACGTACGCCCAGGCTCTTCCACCAACTTTGTCTGCCACCCGTTGGGAACCTCGATGCTCATACCCATCTTATCGAACCGCACTTCCGCCGCCATCGCCGTCGTCGTGACGACGAGTGCAACAGCAAAAGGGCTAAAAAGCGAATTCTTAAGCCTCATCCCATCCCCTTGTAGTTGAACGTCGCAGGCACGCAGCCGCTACCGGCCAATCAATGCGCGCGCGGTCAGTACGAGTGTGAGCACGGCTACGACAGCAGACCAATACTCGACCGGCAAGAAGAACAGCCGATGCTTGCGTGGCCCGGGTTCGTTCTTATTCATGGAATAGCCAAAAACGCCAACCGCCAGAGCAGTCAACAGGCCACCAATCACCTTTGGCCAGAGATGCGCGGTATAGAAACCCTGGCCAAGAGCCCCATCAACGATAAGCTGTATGGCCACAAGAACGACAATTGGCACCATGAGAATCAGAATGCCAAGCCGGTGCCAGATGATAAGCATGTCGAAATCTCGTACTGGAAGTTGATTTTCAAGCTTGGCTATTCGCCAGATGTGCTCGGACCTCAATGCAGATTCTGATGTACCCAATCAGGAAACCGAGCGGGCCGCATACGAGTGAGCCGAAAACCCATAGGCTCCCGTTCTTCTTGAGACGGAAAGCGATATGGTCCAGCAGGAAGAGGTAGTAGCAGAGAGCCGCGCCTCCGAAGAGAAACACGAGTCCAAACGGACCAATTTGCTCAGAACCGTCTGAGGAGAGCATCACCTTCCCAGCCACCACCGCCAGACAGAGAACTCCCGTCCAGAAGCTGATATTCAGGCGCTTAAAGTTGCCGGCCAGGTCAGTGTCGAAGAGGAAGTACATCGGATAGGGCTGTATGAGCAATGAACACCACACTGCCACAACCGGATGTGCCTCGGCAACCAACGGTAAGAGGGGTGTTGCCGGTGAGATGAAAGGCGGTCAGCGCACTGAGCTACTCGGACCAGACAGCATCGATTTCACGCAGCAGGTGGCCACCCAAAATGTAGTCGCCCAGCTTTGTGGCCTTGACCTCGAGCTGTTCCAGTTGGCCAGCGGGCAATAGGTCTAGGTCGAACTGGCAGTAGAGATTGCGTTGCCGGAACGACGGCTTCGCGCGCGCAAGGCCAGCAACGAGGGCGGCAGGCGATTTGACCGCGATGCTCTCATGGCCTCGGAACTCGACACGCACGCCAACTGCCCGGCCGAGCCGTCCTAACTCAACTGCATCTTGCCAGCCAGATTCGTAGTCGAGCTCGACGACTGCGACATCGCCAGAACCCACCAACCGTAACGCCTCTTCCTTGCAGGCGGCGCGCGCGACAGTTGTCGTCATCGGGCCGGTCCGCGGGCTTCGCGATGGCATGCGTACCACCTGTGTCGTTTGCATCATGGTCTGAGAGGGCCGCGGGCTGGCTTGGTTAGCGTTGATGAGTTGGCAGTCGCATTGTGAGAGGTCATCCGCACTTGCTGGAGCCTACTGGAGGCGCTTCCTTCACATCTACGCGCCCCTCATTGACGGGATGGTTGCTGCCGTAGATACTGGATAAATATACAGTATTCGGCGCCATGGTAGCACGTGACTTTTCTTCCCCTGCAACCCACCGCAAGAAGCTATCTTCTGCGGCGCTTCGTGCCATATGGCAGAGCAACCCAACGCCGGAAGTGCGCGCTTTGATGTGGGAAATCTATCGTCTACAGGACATCGCTCGGCAGGCGTACAGCGTCCTCACGTTGGCTCGCATATGGGGCATCGATAAGCCGTTCCTGACGAGATTGAATGCGTTGGATTCCGCGCTGTTTGCAGAGCCCGCCCTTTGGGAGCGACCACTGAGTTGGTCGACTGAAGAAGAACAGGCGTTGAAGCGCCTGTCGCGTGGTCGGCGGTAGGTCGGCTGCTTACCGGCGCTCACCGAAGAGCGCCCGCGCGCGATGCAATATCTATACAGTAGGACACCAAGAACGGCACGCGGGATTCTCTGATTTCGTGGCACGCACCGCATTGAGATCAAACAAAGGTCTTCGTTAAAGCGCCAACCAAATGTCGACGCCACCGAGTCTCGCTCGTTTGCAGTTTACTTTTTTAAATTTTCAGCTATTTCGTTCTTCGTCACCTCAGGTTTCGTACCCGTCGCAGGACATGTCGACCGTTGTTGAGGGGCTTCCAAGCTTTTCTCTGACCTTTTGCCTTGTCAATGGCGTAGCAGAATCTGCGATCGTCAACAGACCCCCCCCCTACTCGCCAGACTTCAAAAGACGCGAGCCGAAGCGTTCCATCAGGTTGGCTAACACCCGCGCACTGGTGTACGCGGCGAAGCGCTGCACATCATCTGCTTTATTCGAATCTGCAAAGTCACAAACAGCTTTAAGAGCAAACGCAGTCGGTGCGGGTGCCGAAGCACTCGCCGCCGCGGCGTACAACCCATAGATTTCCATTTCCACACCTAGCAACTCACGGTGCTGTGCCTTGATTTCTTCGATGATCTTGCCGTCAGCTAGCACGGCCGATCCGGACGCGACCGGTCCGATGTGAATTCTGGGCAACCTCGGTGCGCTCTCAAAGTCCGAAGCAATCTTTGCAAGTGCGCCTGAATCGGATCGCAGCTGCTCGACATGCCCTCGAACTATCTGGGCAACCGAGAGTTGGTGCGGCGCAATCGCGAAGGTGTAGTCCTCTTTGTCGAAAACTCGCTTGCCGCTTTGGAAATCCCAAGCCGGATCAGCGAGCAAAACATCCCCTAGTTCAACTTTTCCGCGGACTCCGGCACAAATCCCACACATCGCAATCAGCCGAGGACGGAGCGCCTCAATGATCTTCGCACTCAAGAGAGACGTCGATACCATGCCCATTCGGGGAGCCGATGCGGCCGCGACAGTAATCTTTTTACCGTCCAACTCGAAGTACCCCTCATGTATGAATTGCCGATCATCAAGCGGACGCGCAGCTTCCCAATGCCAAGGAAGCTTAAGAACCTCCTGCAGCTCCGGCCTCTCCAAGGCGCACACGATTGCCAGATCCAAACCATACTTCGGGCGATCGGCGCCAACCTGACGATCATGTTCCAACACATATTTGGCACAGTTCACAGCACGGTTTACCCATTCGTCGTCAGTAGCCGAGTATTTGAGAACATACCAAGTCCATTCCGCAAATTTTTTCGCAGACTCACCTGCAATTGACATATCACCAGTAATACCCAATATTTGGATTGGCTTGTGATAATCGTCGCCCTCATGCAGCTCCATTAAGAGATTGAGGGAATTCTTTACATCTGGCTCATCCTCCGGTCGCAACGACAAGAGAATATCCAAAATCAATAATTCATAGCGCACTTCAAGCAATTTGTCTCGAGCATCCTCCGCACTCGGCACTATGTCAATTTGCTCTCTTTCGATACCAATTTCTTTAAAAGCAGATATAAGTCGACCATAGCGGCGAGTTTCATCATCAACAATCAGCACCCTCATCATCACCCCAAATTACTTATCAAAATCCTCAAGGACCTTTTGTAAAGCGTCCTTCCACTCATCGACCGATGAATTGTAGTGAAGAACACCCCTTAATAAAGACGGAAACTCCAAAATTAACTCCGCGCGAATTTCTGACAAATCAACATTCGTTCCGCTCTCTTTGAGAAATGCCTCATACCCAGTAATCACTATGGCTGGACACTCGATTCCAGACATTTTCATATAGCGTAATATCTCTATACCACCAAATCCCTGCGGGCGCCCACCGCTCTCCCTCTCTCCGATGTCGAACGTCGGCAACGACATATCAAGCAGGATCAGATCGAAATTCGACGAATCCAGCTCGTCCAGAGCCGAATTTACGGAGCGCGCGATTCTTATATTGAGTCCTGGCAAGATCGATCTGACATAGCTCTCAATATGACCTAATTTCGGCGCCTCGTCCTCGACAATTAGAACTGCAATCTCTGTCACGCAGCCTCCGCAAGGAGCGCAGGCATACTGCGCATGACCATAGAGTAGACAACCTCCAGATAAAATTTTCCGCTATCGTCGAACCCGAAGTCTATCCGTCCTTTGTCCGACTGCTTGACGACTGCAGCAATTTTAAAGAAACCACTTTCTCCCTCCTTTCGGGTGCGTGGTTCATATTGCCCAGTATCTATCAATCTCTTGATTTCGGATAATTTCTTTTCCCTTGCCGCACGATTTTGCCCTCTAGTTTCGCTCTCTACGCGAATGATCAATCTACCCTCTTCAATTCGCGGATTCACCAGAATACTAACTGCAGGCGACTTCATCCCAGAATGGGCACGGGAATTGTCAAGCGCGACAAACAACACATCGTGGATAAAGACAAGAACAGAAGCGAGAACATCCTGCTCGGGCTCCAAGACTTCCTTCTCTATGCGCGGGTCGAAGGCTCGCTGACAGCGAAGCGCAGAGTCAATCGCAATGCGAACGATCTGCTTGAGTTTGAACATTCGCATTTGCGCTTGAACGTCTGTCCGCACAAACCAAGACGCCGCCTCATCCAATTTTCTCTGAACATCGGTCGAGCACTCACCCAAGGCCCTATCAAAATCTCGAAAGCTCCGATCGGGCTCTAAGCTTCGTCTTGCAATGCCCCGCAGCTCCTCGAACGAGTTGACGATCTTTGTCTTTAAATCCTCCGTGATGAAGCGACGGACGTTCGACAAAGATTTCTCAAGAGCAGCCCAAAAAAGGGCCAAGAGTGTTGTGGACAGTTCAGTAACATTCGTATCCTGACGAATGATTGATCGAGTGATCGCTAGAATCTGAGGTGGCAATTCAAGAAACACTAGGCCGTCGGGTTTCTCCGGCGAACGGACATGAAAGCGAACTTCTTTTGCGCTCGCCAGCGTCTCGTCGAATTTCGCGGAGAATCTCTTTAGAGCGCTCTCAAGTTCTAACCTCGCACTTTCATCAGCACGATCAAATTGATCCATCCAATAGTCATTTCTCTGATACTCACCAGCCTCCTGTTTCTTTGTTGTTATCAAATTTGCCGCTTCCAGTGGACCACGAATTAGGCCGACAAACGATTGATGTCGAATTCTTTTGCTAAGATAAAAATCCAGACCGAAGGTCGGATTATTTAGAAATTCATTGGCAGCACGCTGCAGAAGCATGTAAAGGACTGCATCTGATTCATCCTGCGTGAGGATCGGTTCGTTCTGAACTGAGCTCAACTGGACGATCTCATTGATTAGATCGTCGAAATTTTGCGCCGGAACCTCGTCAATTGAGGTCAAGTCACGGTAGCGATCGAACGACTCAGCCAATTCACGGCCCGCCCATCGGGAAAACGCCTCGTTGTCAACGTGAAGCCGCGTGCGGTCCACCAACCATTGGCCTTCGTCTAGAGCAAGCTGATTCGAGATGTCAGCGACTTCGTCCGCGTAGATATCAGAATTGTCCGGGTCAAGGATGCGAAGTGACGCGCAGACTGCTTGCCGTTCGTTCATAACCGCAGCGGAACTTTTCAAAATTCTTGCGACATCCAATACGTTGGACGTGCACACGAACCGCAGGAAATATATTAGCTCACGACTATTGAACTCAGACGCTGAGTCGACAAGCTCAGACGGCAATGATATGCGAAGCTTCTTGAGCGCCCTTCCTACTGCAAATCGCAGCAGAGAGGCCGTTTCATCCTTTTCGTTCGAGACCCAAAGACCGTGCAATGCAATGGAGGCCGCTAGAGGATTAGACACTGCATCGAAGTCTGACCAAGAAAAGCCCCCGATACTTCCGGAAATTGGCATCGCGTCCGCATATCCATCGCTCCGTGCTACTTCCGATGCAATCAGGGAAATAAGCTTTTGCCTGTCACCTTGGCAAAAGTAGGTCTGCAACAACAGCAAGGGATGGATAGCGCGGAAAGCATGAGGGACTGATGACATGGCCTCCAGCATCTCTGTCCCCTCGACATAGCGGCCGCGCATAGTCAACCCGATCACGGAGAGGATTCGCGAGCCGAAATCTCCGGACGAGCTCTCGGTAACAGGATCGTGGAAGCGTCTCCATGCGCTATCGGTAACAGACCCACCGATTCCGAAGTCAAAGGATTCGGTCCGGCCCCACTGCGCCAATGGAATATCCTCAATGCCGCATGCAGGACTATTGAGAGAGATTCGCCACGGTTCGCACTTCGGATCGGGAACTTGGCGCTGAAGGAGGGACAAAAATTCAAGCAAGCCCGCTGCAACCGGCAGCCCCCGCAAATTTGTCGCGAGCTTGACGAGGCGGAGGTAACCATCATTGAAGTTTTGAGTCCTTGAGAGCACGGCCCCTAAGCACTCCGGAATCGCGCCCGGTTTGATGCCAGCTACCTTGGCGCTACGCCCGTGAGCGCGGGCGAATCCAGCGTAGATAAGGTCCCATGGATCGACCGGACGGTCCCGAAACTCGGTTTTACGACTTTCCCTAACCGCGACATGCACTTTTGCGCCAAAGAGAGCATCTGAGACTTTCCGGCGCCGGTGAGGTAGTGCTGGATCAAAGTGATGACCCAATAGCGAATTCTGGATCTTCCTTAATCTAAAATCACGGACTACATCCATTCGCTGGAGACAACGTAGAGTATGACGCGACGTACTGAGTGAACGGTCATCCTTCTGGCATATCCATTGAACAATAGTCACCAACGTTTCATATACATCGATGATGTGATGACTTTGCTCTACTCGAAGAAGTGTCGCCATATCTGCGTCGCTCACCGGCATTTCCCCGAGTAAGCGGAATCGCATGTAGCTTTTTAGGGCATCATCATAAAATTTATGACGATCTATCCGAGCCATCATGTCACCATGATATTTAGAGATCGTCGTACGGTCCTCGTTTCTGACGCTAGTATTCGATGTAATAAATCCGAGCAACCCACGGGTGTACACACTTTTGACCTCGGCTGTATATCGCTTTTGTCGTTCTAGTCCACCCGCTTGATGCTCAAGTGCCAGTCGTAGCTGGATCGACCAAATACTTACACCCAACTGTGCTTCGAGCGACTGAAGCTCCGTAATGGCCTGTTCCAACTCGCCGGCGAAAACAAGAGTTTCAATCGTTTGAGCACGGCTTCGAAACTGATTAATCGTTTCGCAATTTACGCGGATCCTCTCGGACAGCCAAATCAGTTCCGTTCCGAGGGGAAGTTCGTCTGCTTCAATATAACCATCTAATTCTTCATACCCAACCGAGGAACGCATCAAATCGGGAAGTTGGCTCCGATTTTGTTGCATCACCCAATTTTGAAATGGCTCGAAAAGTGACGTATCCAAAAGAGATCGCGACTCCAACAGCAGCGCTCGGAGCCCAGATCTGAAATTCAAGGTAGGGGACCTCTTTCGGTCTCTCACAAAGGCCTTTGATCGGAATCTGGATACCAGGCCGCGATACTTATTCTTTTGCTCCAGAAAAGCAGAGTTACTAATAAAGCTGTCGATAGACACCAAACCCCTCCCTTTATTTTCGCTGTTATTTCTTCCCCGGGCCGCACTGGAGAATACCCGGCATGCTCAAGATTATCGGTGGCGCCAGCTAAATACTACATCGGTAGGCCAGATTACGCTCGGTGGTAGCAATCGGCAATTGGAGCACGGCACGGCGCGGTTTCGGCGATGACCCTACACCAAGAAACAGTACCGTTGAGAAGTAGAGAATCCGGCATGATTTTCACGATTTGAAATGGAAGACATGCCATGAAGACGAGAAAGTCACGGAGGCGCAGATAGCATTCGCGCTCAAGCAAGCGGAGTTGGGCACGAAGGTCGAAGAGGTGTGCCGCAAGCTGGGCATCAGCGAAGCGACGTTCTACAACTGGAAGAAGAAGTACGGGGGCGTCGGGCCATCGGAGCTGCGCCGGATGCGGCAGCTCGAGGAGGAGAATGCGAAGCTCAAGCGGCTGGTGGCGGACCTGAGCCTGGATAAGGCCATGCTGCAGGACGTGCTCTCAAAAAAGCTCTGAAGCCTTCCCGCAAGCGCACGCTGATTGACGAGTTGCGTGACCGCTATCGTGTGAGCCTGACTAAGGCTTGCGCGTTGTTCCACATGTCACGCTCGCTGTATGGGTATCGGTCGGTTGCTCGGGACTCGTCGGCATTGCTTGCACGCATCAAAGAGATAGCGGCCACACGCGTGCACTACGGCTATCGCCGGGTGCACGTGATGCTGCAGCGGGAAGGCTGGAAAGACAATCACAAACGTGTTTATCGCTTGTACCGGGCCGAAGGTCTGTCGCTGCGGCATAAGCGTCCCAAGCGCAACAAGTCGGCGCGGCTACGCCAGCCCAAGAGCATCGTCACGGCTATGAACGAAATCTGGAGCATGGACTTTGTATCCGATGCCTTGTTTGATGGTCGGCGCCTGCGCGCGTTGACCGTGGTGGACAACTACACCAGAGAAAGCTTGGCCATCGAAGTCGGCCAAAGCCTGAAGGGGGAAGACGTTGTGCGAGTGCTTGACGCAGTGGTTGCCGAGCGCGGCGCGCCTCAGACCATCAAGGTGGACAACGGCAGCGAATTCATCTCGAAGGCGATGGACCGGTGGGCATACGAGCACGGCGTGGAACTCGACTTCAGCCGGCCAGGCACGCCGACCGACAATGCCAAGGTGGAAAGCTTCAACGGGCGGTTCCGGCAGGAATGCCTGAACGAGCATTGGTTCTTGTCCTTGGACGATGCTCGGAGCAAAATCGCCGACTGGCGGAGGTACTACAACGAGAGCCGTCCCCACTCCGCACTGCAGTGGGCGACACCCGCCGAATTCGCCCGTCAGGCAAGGAAAAACACCCCGGCGGACGAATCAACGACGCCGGAAATCTCCACTTCTGGACGGTACTAATTCCGGTGCAGGGTCAATTTGCGAGACGACTTGCATTTACTCGGTGGCTCTAAAGATACGTGTCGTCCGTCGCGTCAATGATCGCTGCAGACCGGTCGCAATACGTGAAGACGATAAGGTCACGCCCTGTCGATTCCTCAATGTCGCGAATCAACAGTTGGCGAAGATACCGATCCTTGTGCGTCACCCAGAATAACGGCGACTGTGCAGGTGCGTCTTTAGTCCTGAGGAACATCTCGGCCATCTTCTGGACGCGCTTCGGACTGGTCCAAACGGTGCACCCCGGCCCGGCCTAACGGAAGTTCTCAACCGCTATGCCCCCAAACGGTCCCTCATGCGGGCATAAAAAACCCTAGGTTTGCGAGCCGATAACCCATTGCTTCAGCACTCACACCGAAGTCTTTTGCCAGAACCTCAATGAGATCGCTCGATGTGACGGAGGGTCGCTCACTTTGATGGTATTCGAGTCGGTCAAGCACGAATGCCTCAGGCATCAGCAAAGCAGCCGCGAAGCCGTTAGCCTCGATTTCTTGCTTATCGACTGCCTGGGAAGACTTGCCGTCTCGGCGCAGCACCGTGTGATCCACGAACACCTCACCCTTGTGCTTCAACACTAGATGCCCCAACTCGTGAGCAATTGTGAACCGCTGCCGAGTTTTCGAGTGCGCCGAGTTGACACCGATTATGACCCTGTCCTTCTCTTTGACTAAAACGCCAGAGAGCTCGGACTTCAGGGGTTGGTAAGCGACAAGCGCGCCCGCTACTTCGGCGGCTCGAGCGACATCAACCGGGGCAGACGTTATGTCGGCTTGTTCAAGTAGCTTAGCTGCGTATGAGTCAAGTTTGGTAGTAGCCATGGTCATCTAGGCATTCCTTCAGGGGCCGCCACCAACTGACGGAGCCAATCTTGCTCTTCTCGCCCAGCTAGCTGTCCAAGCGCGGTTTGGATGGCCTCACTTAGCGGTGCCTCCACCTGCTTCTTGGGTAGCAAGGCTGCTGGTTCTACGCCCACTGCAGTGGCTAGCTCAAACAACATATGCAACGGCACGTGCTGTCGTCCTTGTTCGATGTTGGTGACAGACGTCCGTCCCAACCCGACCCTCGTCGCCAGATCGTCCTGCGTTAGGTGTGCGCTTTGACGGTAGTACCTCAGCGCCCTCCCAAATTCCAAGTAGAAATCTTCCATATCGAAATTCTAGGTTCCCGGGGTCGAAAATGTCAATGATGCTGACATTTTGTCAGCAAATCCGACATCATTCTCCGCATCACGTTTGTCCTGTTGACAAACGCGCAAAGTGGTATGACAATGATTCCGACACACAGATATTCCCGTGTCAACAAGGCAAACATCTGCGGATAAAACCATGAATGAACACCAGCAACACCAGCATGGAGCCCAAGGCGAGGCCTTGGGACATGGGCATCATGAGCACCACCATGGACACGACCACAAACACCTTGTCCATGTCACTGTGGACAATCGGCAGGTGGAACTCCCGCCGGGCAACTACATCGTCTCGACCTTCAAGGTGCTCGTGGGAGTCTCCGCCGACCGGTTACTGGACAAAGTCATCGGGCCGGGCAAGTTCGTGCACTTGCCCGATACCGAGACCATCCACATCGTCGGTGGGGAGTGCTTTGTGAGTTATGTAAAGCAAGGCAGCTCGTCATGAGCATCGACGCCGCACGTATGGAACCCCTTGTCGCTATCCATCCACAGGCGAGAGTCGTGGTCGATGGAACAAAGGCTTACGTCCTCCTTCCGGGGCTTCATATAACGGTCGGGCACCGTGAGTACGTAATCAATGCACTTCTGTCGCCCAATGACGGCTCCGGATATCCGACTCGACTCTATTTGGCAGAGCAGATTACGGAGCGCCAAGCGATTGGAACCCAGCCCGCAAACTGGACGACCCACACGGTCTGTGGCGCGACATGGTTCACATGGTCGTGGACTGGGGTGCCGAGCAGCCTACCGTTGGTCGATATGTTGCTCGCCCATTTGAAGGCGCTGCAATGACAACGGTCATCCAAATCGACCACTCACTTCTCAAGCGAATGCAGTCGGACTTGAGCCGTCCGCATGCCTTCGCTGCCGAACGCGTCGGGTTCATTGTGTGCAATGCCGAGCACACTCGAGGAGGCTGGCAGTTGACAGCGAAATCGTATGAGCCTGTTCCTGACGAACAGTATGTTGATGATCCATCAGTCGGGGCCGCGGTATCGGGGCGTGTCTTTCGCATCCACATGCAGCGCGCTCACGGTGAACCAGTCAGCATTCTCCACGTACACCGACATGACCACTATGGAAAGCCGGCGTTCAGCTCGACTGATTTGCATGAAAGTCGGCGATTCGCACCAGATTTTCTTAACGTCCGGCCTGAACTGCCGCACGGGGTACTCGTCCTGAGCTTCGATAGCGCCCACGCTTTGATTTGGGATCCGCGTGAGCAGAAGCAACCAAGCATCGCCAGTGTCCACTCTCACCCTGCAAACCGACATGTCAAATCGCCACAGCCGCCAGAGCTTCCTGGGCGCGAAATCGGAAGCGAAACTTCACAGCGCCAAGGTAGCCGTCATTGGATTGTGCGGTGGTGGATCGCATGTGTTTCAACAATTGGCGCACATCGGCGCCGGCAACCTCATTCTGATTGACCCCGATCATGCCGAAGACACCAATATCAATCGCATGGTCACGTTGACCCACAATGACGCCGTCAACAAGCTGGCGAAGACGGCCGTTGCCGAGCGTTACGTCGAAGCCATAAACCCAAACGCGTCCGTAACGGTAAGGGACAAGCCATGGCAGATGGAACCACAACTACTGAAGGACTGCACAGCCATTTTTGGATGCGTCGACTCAGTCGTAGCGCGAGATGAACTGGAGCGTTTCGCGCGCCGCTATTCCATTCCTTACATCGACGTAGGGATGGACGTCCACGGGGAGGAGGGACGCTACTTCATGACCGGCCAGGTCGTGACCTCGTTGCCGGGACGCCCTTGCATGCGCTGCATGGGTTTCATCACCGAAGAAATGCTTGCAGCCGAGCAAAAGCGGTACGGTGCGGCCGGCGGGCGACCCCAAGTTGTTTGGCCGAATGGCGTGCTCGCCTCAACCGCTGTCGGGAATTTCATGGCACTGCTGACACCTTGGAACACGGATCTGCAGCCCTGCCTCTATCTGGAGTACGACGGCAACAGAAGCACCGTACAACCCAGTAATCGGCTGCTCTTCCTAGATGGCTTCAGCTGCACGCATTTCGTAGGTACGGAAGGTGTCGGAGACCTGGTTTTGTAGCAGCAAGCATTCAGGCTGTGCCAATAGTTGTCGGATTGCTCGCCCTTTGGCGTGGTACGTCTGAAGCATCTTTGCACAGCCATCAAACTGCCCTTTAGGGTACTCGATAGTCCGGGCTGTAAAACGTCAAACTCTCCTCAACAAAAACTATCCATGGACGATTTCACTCTCGCTTTTTTCTCCACGCTGCCTCTCTGTGTGATTGCCGGGTTGACACTGGTGTACCAGGTGTCCGGTGAAACATGGAAGCGCCGCCCAGGAATTCCACTTTGGCTGGGAATTTTCATGCTGGTGGCAACCTTTTTTCTTTTGTGGTGGCTGGAACGTGTGGCTGAGACCGACGCAAATCTGGTCAAAACGCACGGCACTGCCATGACTGATGGCACAAAGCACGTGCTCACCTCCCTGGCGACCGCCTATGCTCGGCAGGCCAAGTTTGTCGAGTTGGCAGTTATCCCCTTTGCCATGGCGCTGATTGGAACCTCGCTCGTTCTCAAAATCGAGAAAGAATCGTCCGGAAAGCTCAGTAGACTCGAACGAAAAAAGCGACTGCTGCAGCAAGTCGAAGAACAGATACCGCGAGCCGAAGAGGCATTCCGCACTGCCGTACATACGAACAAGCGAGGAACGGTACGGTTAAAGGCGAAGCAACGCATCAAAGCGCTCCAGAAGAAGCGCAACGACCTGCAGCACGACATCCGAGAGCTTGAGGAGAAGTTCGGGTTGTCAGATTGGTATAGCTTAGGCGGGTGACAGGCGCGATTCCCCAACATCGGCGCAGCGATGCCTTCCGGCGCTACGCTCCTGGAACACCGCTACCGGCAAGGCCACCGAAGCGTGCCCCACGGTGACGCACGTTGCTCCACGAACAACTGGGAAGCCAGACTCGATCGGTGATCCGACGTTCACCTTACTTTAGCCGAAGGTAAGCCGCATCGCTCTTGCTCATCACCAGCACGCGCAGCCCGAGCCCCAACAGGATGCGAAGCAACCGGTCCGAGCCCACGGCTCCCCCGTTTTCCAGACGCGATAGCACGCTAGCCGCAGCGCCACACGCGTGCGCCGCGTCGTCGACACACAGCACCAATTCGAGTCGGCGATTGCGCACGATTTGGCCTAACCCTGCCAGATTCTGACTCGTAATTCGTATAACGGGACACGAGCGGCAGCATGACTCTTTGCGAAGACTCACAGCGGGTAGTCGCTGATGCCTACAGTTTTGAGATGGTCAAGGGCGACATGTCTGCTGCAATGGCCTTAATTGAGGCTCGCTCCTTCGACTGGCTTGCGCACGCCATACCGACCGGTTCAGAGGGTTGGTTCATGCTGTTTGAACTTCCAAACGAATACAATATCCGGTTCCAACTCGCAAGTATTGAGGATTAGTCATGGCAACGTACAAAGAACTGTTGGCGCAGAAAGCCAAATTGGAAGAGCAACTTGAAAACGCACGCATCAAAGAACTTGAAACGGTGATCGCCCAGGTCCGTCAAATCGTAAAAGAGTACGACCTGACTGCTGAAGACATCGGACTCACATCTAAGCGGGGCGGTACTGCGAAAAAGAAGACTGTCGCGGCGAAGTACCGCGACCCGAAGACTGGCGCCACTTGGAGCGGTCGTGGCCGTGCGCCAGCATGGATGGGGAAGAACCGTGACAGATTCTTGATTGGCTGACTACGATAGAAGCGGCACTGCGTGGCTGAATCAGCAGGCCCCAGAGTGCCGGTCCCTACGATAGATGGCGACGGCTTCGTCGCCCATGTGGGTGTTGAAGTCTGCGTCCTTCATATCGGAAGCTATTTCGGCAATGAATGCCTCCAGTCAGATCATAACGGTCGACGCCAGATTGCAACACCGGGCCAGTACGCCGTAGTACTGGTCACTGTAGGCGGGCGACGGCACTTCAGCCACCCCGAAGTAAGGGGGGGGTACATTAGGAAGCAGTACAACTGACCTCGTCGCCGGTCATGTCGTTGCTCCTCAGAAAGGGCTGTTATATGATCGCCGCGGCCACTCGATAACTCAGGAGCAGAGAATCATGGGCAAAGCTGTACTCATCTTGGGCTTCAAGGATCTTTTTCACCATCGGGAAACGGCGTCTTTGGAAGAGGCGTTGTTGGCTCGCGTGGAACAAGGTGGTATCAGCAGTCTGGTCGTTGAGGGAAACCTGCCGGCGGAGGCACAGGCTTCTGCCACAGCCTTGGCCCTGATCAGAAAGTACACGCCTGACCGTGTACTACTTGTGTCAACAGCGAAGGGCGCCTCCGCCGTTGGTCTGCAGAGACTGGCGATAAGGCCGCAGACGTATCCCCAAACTGCGGATGACGGACTCTTTACGACCATTCCGCTGCGTCAAGCTCACGCTGCCCTGGGACACGCGGAGATTCCGGCGTCAATATCGGACGACCTAGTGGATGGAACGGACAATGATGTTGTCTACTCCATCTTAGACTTCGCAGCAAAGCACAAGAGCACATTTACTTGTGGTTGGTTGCGAGTGCCCCTTTCTGTGCAGCAAGCATTCGAACTTCACTCCTCGTCCACGTACGCCGACAAGGAAGTGGAGCGGCGCGCCTTTCCCAGCATGGCGATTTCCACGATAGCGGATGCCATGTTCGCAGTTGTGTCGCACTCCTGACTTAACCATCCGACTGCACCTCTCACACGGGCATCGAGCCTACCCCGGCCGCAGGCGCTAGGTCACTCCCACCGAACGTGCGTATCGAGCCAGTCGACATACTCCGTGATTCTCAGGCTCAATTGCTCGTCAGTTGAGCCGACAATGATGGCGCTTAACACGTCGTCGGTATAAGTGCTGGCCTTCGTATGTTCGTGACCTGGTCGCCCCGTTAAGCATACTGTTGATACCCACGGAAACGGCACCGTCAAGGGAAGATCCGCTAACCGCTGCTCACGCACCGGCACTCGCAGAGATGCGGCCAACACACCCTGGAACTCCGCCTGCGTCATCTCGTGATCGATACCCGCCTGTGCCTTTACCCACGACCGATGCAGATTCACTCCGTATGATCGCTCAATTAGCTCAATAGTCAGAGAGCCAGCCGTGCGGGACGCTATTTCACACAGGACGAGTTCATCTTTCGGAGTGAGAAAGATTTCCGCGTGAAATGCCAGCACGTCCGATTGCGGTAGCGCATCGATTACCTGGCCGGTGAATTTCACGAGTCGGCGTGCAAGTGATGACGCTGGGTGAAGTGTCTTGGATCCAAAGACCTTCCCTAAGCGAAAATCGAGCGCTCCATTGATATAAGCGCACGGGGCGAAGAATTTCACGTTGGACCCCGCGATCAATCCGTTAACGTGGTACATCGTCCCTTCAACATACGTTTCGATAGCGCTCGCGCCTGGGCGCAGCATCGTTAGCGCATCCCAGACTTCGCTCTCCGATTTAGCAATGACGACATCATGCGAGCCGGCACCGTCCGTTGGCTTGAGTACCACTGGATAGCCGTGCTTCGAAACGAAGGAGATTGCGTCTAGCGGTTCAGTGAGGCGATCAGCATGGGCTACAGCGATACCAGCTCTTTCGAGATAGCGCTTCATTACAACCTTATCCCGATAGGCAATCGCCCCCTCCACTGTTTGCCCGTTCAGACCAAGGAACTCCCTCAACCTCGCGGCACGCAAGAGGTCATATTCCGAATGAGCAATAACCCTGGATATCGGGAAGTTGCGCGATAGCTCCAGCGCTATGCGATCGATAAGGGGGCCGTCGTTCAAATCCAGAACGCGTTTCACCAGCTTGTACTTATCTTGATTCGCTAGCTGCACACTTGCAATCGCCAGAACATCCTCATCTTGGCCCTGCAACCAACCCGCGTAGTCGAATTTAACCGTACGTCCATAACAAAGGATCGCCATATTTCGTTCTCGATATACTCACGTTAGGTGGCAAGTCAGTTCAATGTGAGAACGTCCAGAATCGGGACGCCCGCAAACTGGCTGCCCCTGTCCTCCACCCTTGCGGTTCCTGAGGCTTCCACTTGTAGCTCCTGCACCCGAGCAACGTACTCGTTCCAGCGCTGTGCCCCCCTTGTTAGCAGAGTTGCTGAATTCGTGTCGTCAATCCACACGGGTACGAGAGAAACGCTTGGTATCTCGCCTGGAGACACCTTTACCAACGCAATGGTTGACCATCTGCACGGCTCGGGGAAAGGGAATCCTGAAGCTCGAGGAAAGTAACCGAGGCTTCCGAATCGCGCCTCCAATTCGCTATCAGTCCAACCGCCCACATCATGCCGTTCACGAAAATTCGCCGCGAACTTTGGCTGGTCAAACGCAATGTGGCCGAGGCCGTAGAGGACAGCTGTGTTACGGTTGAGATCAACCGCTCGCAGGCTGTGGTGGTGATGGCCAAAAACAAGTGACACACCGAGTTCGCGCAGCCGCGACGCAATATCTCGCTCGAAAGCGGTGAGTTGATTCAGGGAGGTATGGTCCCCCCAGTGCATACTTACCGCAACCAAGTCGGCTTCCTTCATTGCGCGCTCAACATGCTCGGCCATTCTTTTCCAATCCACGTCGCGCACGACCGAGGTGACGTTGGGTGCAACTCCGGGAACAATGGATCCCGGAAATCGAGGGGCGTAATGATCGGTAGACCCGAGGGCGGCGACACCCCCTCTCAGCTCTGTAGCGTCATACCCTATCTTATACACCGCCGCAACGGAGAGAATCGCGACGGAAATATCCCCCACCTTCACGATGACCGGTCGCCAAGCCTCGTCAAGCGTATCGCCCGCTCCAACGTGCTTGATGCCATTCGCCCCCAGGATTCGAAGCGTGTCTCGCAAACCGCCGTAGCCACCATCAAGTGAGTGATTGTTGGCCAGACATAGGACATCAAAATCGCTCAGCCCCTTGACGTTCGATGGCAAAGCGACAGTAGAGCCATCTCGTCCAGGGACGATGTCGTTGGAGGTCGACAACACTCCCTCGAAGTTCCCAACGACCAGATCGGCCGCCGCCAAAACCGACCTCACACCCGCTAGTGCTGTGTCCGGATGATCCCTGTTGATCAACACGTCACCGACTAACGCCAAAGTAACCGGTCGAGTCATACTGATATCAGGTCTGTTTTATTCACTGCCGGTCGAACTAGCGGAGTCCGCCAGTCGCAACGCGCTCCGTCGTTACCGCTGCTCCTTGACCTTCCGAGTCCATTGCCTCAGCTTCCTCTCGCAAGGCGATACCGAGATTCTGGAGCATCGGAGCATTCTCGCAGGCCAGGTAAACCGCCTTCTCGTGCTCACTCGCATTTGCGTGGCTATGCCAACTCCAAATCGGGATATAGACCGCATCGCCTTGCGTCCATTCAACGATGCGATCGCCAATGTGTGTGCGACCGCTTCCCGAGATTACGTAGAGAATCGTCTCGTAGTTGTGCCTGTGCCGGCGAGAGCTTTGACCGGGAAGCAGTTCGCCGATGGTGACGCTTAGCACGCGGCTTGGAAGATCGACCACATGCACTGGATGTTTGCGAGCAGCAGAGAAATCCGCGCTGCGATCCGGATCCCCGTGGGCAACCTGTTTATGTATGAGCCGCTCAGGGACTTGCGGATCAAGGGTGGGGGCAACGCGCGCAAAATCCCCAGACCCAAAATGCGTCTTCATCTTGGTCATAGCTCCCCCAGCGCGTCAAAAAAACGCAGGCGAGCTGTCACCGCAATTTCGCCTCCTTGGATGACCTTCAGGCGCTTCGATGGATCCCCCCGGGTGAGCGACTCCATCAACTGGAACATCGTGTCGGCGTGTCCGTCGTCACAGTCGATGTGGACAAGGAAGAACGTAAGGTCTTCGCGCCTGAAGCCTGCATTCTCAAAGCCTTGTACGAGACTTGAGTAGAGCGGCGGCACGATGGCTTCTGCGCCAAGGCACATTGCCCCTAGGCCCGAAAGGCCTCCTGGCTGCTGACACAGCATGAAAACCGTATCAATAAGATTCTGGGTCTCCGGGAGCACAGGTGCCCCATCGATATCGACGCCAAATCGTTGGAGCATCTGCTGATAGAGCACGGCGTGCGGAGTCTCGTGATCGTCGCCCCCTAACCCCAGTTCCTCGGCAAGATTCGCAGCTAAAGGAATGACATCCTCGCCCCGTTCTAATCTAGACATCAAGGCGCAGAGATAGCGTGTGAAGTACCGCGAATAGCGACCATGCTGCGCTAGAAAGCCCAATAGCCGCTCTGGCGCAACGCGCCCGGCTCTGCAGTCCAGCAGGAATGGGTGAGCCAACACTCTATCCGACAAGCCACTGGCCACTTCACGGAACGAGGGCACGTGCGAGCTATCGCCGTCGCCCTGTACCACCAAGTCCAACAACGCCTCGGTCATAACCTCTCCTCAAAACTGCAGGCGCAACGTCAACTCGCGCTCAAGTTTGCCGGTCTTTAGATTCGGGAAGACTCACTACAACCTCCGCTTTCCCTAATCCATCTAGAAGAAATGCCAACGGACTATAGCAATCGATTGTCCGGCTTCAAGTTTAAATTTCGGTAAACATCTTGCGCAAATGCGGTAACTAAACTACCACGACCGTTTCATTCGATTGACACGAAACTTGGACCACAGTTCGAAAGGCCGGACGATCCTCATCATTTATTCAAATTTAAATTCTTGAACTCCGATTGCTCGTTGCTTATAACCGTCAGCGGACTAAAACGTGAGGTCAACCATGAACTTGTCGTACAGCGTCGAGAGCATTGGCCGTGATAGCGTGGGCCGTGGACGGTCCAACGAGAGACCCTCTCTAGCCTTTGACTTATATGAGTCCAACGTCCGCAGCTACTGCAGAAATTTCCCCTCCGTGTTTGCTCACGGAGCCAATGCAATTCTCACGGACGAGCAGGGGAAGCAGTACGTCGATTTCCTCGCCGGGGCCGGCGCGCTGAACTACGGACACAACAATCGCCACATTAAGGACGCCGTTGTGTCGTACTTGGCGACGGATAGTCTGGTGCATGCGCTGGATCTTCATACTCCAGCCAAACGTCGCTTTCTCGAGCAGTTCAATGAGGTGATACTGGCCCCCCGAGGGTATGACTACAAGGTTCAGTTCACTGGTCCGACTGGGACAAACGCTGTCGAAGCAGCGATGAAACTCTCCCGAAAGGTGACCGGTCGTCAGACGATTGCGGCATTCAGCGGTGCCTTCCATGGAATGTCACTCGGCTCTCTCGCTGTCTCAGCACGAGAATGGAAGCGAGCGTCCGCAGGCACACAGCTCTCCGGTGTTGTGCGACTCCCCTTTGATGGATTTCTACGGCGAGACGTCGACTCAATTGATGTCATCGAGGACATGCTGCTTCAGCCGGGCTGTGGCGCGGATCCGATAGCAGCATTTATCGTGGAGGTAGTACAGGCCGAGGGGGGCTTGAACGTTGCAAGCAAAGATTGGTTGATTCGGTTGGCCGAACTTGCTAAGAGGAGCAAAGCACTGTTGATCGTGGATGACATCCAGGCCGGATGTGGCAGAACTGGCAGCTTCTTCAGCTTCGAAGAGGCCGGGATCGTTCCAGACATCGTATGCCTGTCCAAATCCATCGGTGGACTGGGTCTCCCCATGTCCATTGTTCTTATCCGCCCCGAACTTGATCAGTGGCAACCGGGCGAGCATAACGGCACGTTCCGAGGAAACAACTTAGCCTTTGTTGCCGCCACATCAGCATTGGATTTCTGGAGGACGCCCGCTTTCCAAGCAACGATCGGCGAGAAGGCGCAAGTCATTGCCGACGAGCTTGACGACATTGTTCGCGAGGTCCCCTCCCTAGTCTCCGCTCGGCGAGGGATTGGCATGTTGCAAGGCCTGTCTTTCCACACTAGCGAAGCGGCTATTGAAACAGTGCGCAAAGCGTTCGAGCTCGGTCTCATCGTTGAACTTTGCGGGCCACGGAACGAAGTCGTAAAGGTGATGCCACCTCTGACCATTGAGATGGATTTACTGCGAGAGGGGCTGAAATTGCTCCGCAAGGCGATCCATCACCCGCCCCACATGGTCAGTTAGCGGTCTGGACGATCGCTAGCGCCTAGAAGAGGCGGCACCCTTGATGTCCCATTCCCCTCGATATGCTGGATATGCGAACCGATACGCAAAACGAGTGTGCCGGAGGAGCTTCACTCAAGGCGAGTGCAGGTATGTCGATGACGCAGATTGCGAAGAAGGTCAGGACAACAGGATATTGCCCCCTTCCGAAGCAACTTTCCCGTTGGATTTCCACAGATCCCGATTCTGTGGAGGTCGATGCTATTTGGAGGGAGAGCTTACGAAGCTTCTATGGAAAGTTCAGCGGCATATTTCCTGACAAAGGCCGTCTCCACGTGCTAGCGCAGACCGTCGAAATCATAGCGAAAGAGGCCGAATCAACCGCTCAATTGGCGTTTGATGTTATCAGCTTGGAAAGTCAAAGCCTGACATCGCACGGATGGGAAATTCAAACGAGGGCCGGCGCTGACGTAGCGGCGATTCAAATCGTTTCTTGTCACGGCCTCGTTCTGGGGGATGTTGGGGTTTTTGATGGGGCGTCGAGGCGCCGGGCGCTACTCCCGCTGAGGAAACCCGGGGACGGTGTCATCGTCCGGTGCCAAGAGGTAAGTCTGGGAGAGATGTCGTGGGTACGCATTAAACCTGTATCTGAATGCAAGTTAGTTCTCTTATTGGTGCAATCAATGGTCGAGCACGTACGGTTGCACGCAAGAAAAGTCACTGAGGAGGTTTAGAAATGACAACCATTAGTGTTGAGATTCAGACCCCGGAAGAGTCTGGAGCGGAGGGTACGCACACCGTGGCGGACCGAGACATCAACTTGCTGCTGTCCGAAGCGGTTCGAAACACGCCGATCGAAGTGCTGAGCCAACATCAAGCATCGCTGACGGCCGAAGTAGGCGGCGCTGGTCTGAACTTCGAAGGGCGCCCCTATCCTGTTTCCCTCCGGCCTTACGCACTGAAGGAGCACGATGCAAGGTCCATTGCTGGCATTGCGGAGCGCTTCGTAGCTGTTCTTGATGTGGCGGCCCGGTTGTACTGCGAGGACGCTGAGGTGCGATCTCTGTTCCCCGCGTACCGCAACGTTGAGCGTTTCGCTACGGCGTTGCCGGCGCTCAAACCAATTGCCCAGATCTGTCGACTTGACGGATTAGTTACCGAAGCCGGTACTTATAAGATTCTGGAAACGAACACGGATTGCCCAGGAGGGGTCATTCAGAACGGCCTTGCCGCGCGGATATGGTCGAAGAAGAGCAGCCCTTTGAGTGGGGGCCTGAATTTAACGACGAGCGACCAACCATTTGTCGCAGATCCTGATTTTTTTCTAAAGAGCCTGTTGGCTGCACACCAGCAGCGGAGCGGTCGTCCCGCCAAGAGCGCCTCCATTGTGACCTTCCGAGGCAGATTCTCCAATGAAGTGCGGCAGATGGTCGAGGGCCTCAATCGACTCGGAGTCGTTACGACGACAGATGACGCTGCAACGCTGCGAGTAATAGGTCATCAAGTGGTCACTTCTGATGGACGACCTATCGATTTGGCATACAACAAGCTTGATCTTCGAGATCTCATTGACGATCCGTCGATCGAGGAGTATCTGAACGCGGCGGCGCAGGGCTATGTGACATTCCTGAGCCCGTTGATCTGCATGTGGCCATTGGCCGACAAGGCTGTCCTGGCTCTACTAAGCGATCCACGCTTCGCCGATAGGTTCTCCGCGGAAGAACGCGTGTTCTGCGCGCGCCATGTTCCGTGGACACGGTTTATGGTCGACGGTACAACCACCGCACTTAACGGGGAAAGCGTCGACCTTTTCTCCTACGTATTGGCTAACCGCGCGTCGCTGGTTTTGAAGCCCTCCAACGCTACGCGCGGCCAAGGCGTCATCGTCGGCCCCAAGGTTACGCAGCAGGAGTGGGAAGCCCGACTGGGCGAAGCTATTCAGGACACTCCGCACGTTGTGCAGGAATACATCGCACCGAAAGAGCTAACGGTGCTCCACCCCGATAGCGGTCGGGTCGAGACGATGTGGTCCGGACTGGATGTGTACATTTTCGGCGGCAAATTCGCCGGCTTCCAGGCTCGCGCCAGCCTCGACCCCGTGATGAATGTAGGGCAACGGGGAATCCTGATGCCGGTCACTATCAACAAGGAATGACAGCATGACGACCACACAACAAACTATCTATCGCCCCAAGATGCAGCCCACGGTTATCGCCGTTCCTGTAAGTCGTGGCAAATTAGCGATCCACCGAGGTACACGGCAATCTGACCCGAATGTGATTTGGGAAGATCCAGGTTGGAAGGCAGTTGCGATTTCCCACATGAATGGTGAGCGCCCCATCAATGAGATTGCCCATGCCTTGCGTGCCGCAGGACACGCTGTCTCTGAGAGCGACATTTCGGAGTTGGTAGATGCCCTGCAAGACATCTCGGCAGTCGCCGATGCGAACTACTTCCAGGCCGGTTCGCTGACCCCCCTGCAGATGGATCGGTATTCTCGGAACCTGAATGGCTTCGCCGCATTGAATTCGGATGGTCGACTGCCAGCTGACATGCAAGCGACGCTGATGCGGGGACACGTCTTGATGCTGGGTCTAGGTGGTTTGGGCAGTGCCACTTCGCTGGCATTGGCCATGGCAGGTTGTGGGCGACTGTCGATGGTCGACTTCGACCACGTCGAGAACGCGAACTTGAATCGCCAGCTCTACTCGACCGCCGATATCGGGCAGACGAAAGTAGACGCGATGAGTCGACGTCTTAAAGAAGTCAATCCCGAAATAGAGGTTGCGGGGTTCGCACGGCGGTTGGGAGGCGCCGACGAGGTCCGCGCTACCGTCGAACAGTTACGCCCGGATGTCGTGGTCGCCGCTATTGACCGCCCAACAATTGCCGCCGATCGATGGGTGAGCGACGCATGCTTTGCGGCCGGTGTTCCCGCGATCTTCAACAGCGTCTCCGCAGGGAAAGGCCTGGTCTGGTCAAAAGTACCAGGCTCCACTGGATGCTTTCAGTGCGACGAGACATGGGCGCAAGAGCGCGCACCGGAACACTACGATGTTCGCCGATATCGCGAACAGCATGACCTCATTCCGGCCACTTCGGCTTTCAGCTATTCCGCGATGGCTGTAGCAGGGATGATGACTTCCGAAGTCGTCCGATATCTTGTTGGACTCCCAATGGCCACCGCGGGGCGACTGGTGGTGCTCGACTTCACAACTCTGGCCACAACGATTACGGAAAAGCCATCGCACCCAGATTGCCCGGTCTGTTCAGGGGGAACCGGAGGTGGCAATGAGTGACGCGCTCGTTGCGAACACCCCGGAGGTAGTGGAACGCTCGCGTGTTGAAGATGTAGCGGCTTGGAATGTGGCGTCCTTGAATGAGGCGGGCAGCATTCACTATTCTCTATCCGCGAAGGAGGTGGACGCGCTTCGTTTGTTGATCAGCCGCACGGCCCATATTCCCACTCAGAGCACCACACGAGAGCACTACCAGCACCCGGCGCTCGACGGGTGCATGCAGCACCTCAAGGACGAACTGCTCGCAGGCAGAGGGGTAGTGGTGATCACAGGCATTGATCCCACAGAGTTCCCCCCTGACGAACAGGAACGTATATTCTGGGCCTTCGGAACCCATCTCGGCATAGCAGCGGTTCAGAGCGCAAGCGGAGACCGTATCGGTCACGTTCGAGCGGAAGCCGTGAACCCAAAAAACCGCGGTTACATGTCGGATCGTGAATTGGGATTGCATTCCGATGCCTATGAGATTGTCGGTCTGATGTGCTTGCAGCCGGCTGCCGAAGGTGGCGACACCCGACTTGCAAGTGGTCTGGCAATCCACAATGAGATGTTGCTGCGCAGTCCGCATCTATTGCCAGCCCTCTATCGCGGATTCCCCTACGCAACTGCGGAGGCAGCGGGGGCGAAGAGTCCGGTGACGCCCTATCCGGTACCGGTGTTTTCCGAGCGAGATGGGAAAACAAGTTGCATGTGCCTCAGCGCGTATATGCACTCAGCAGCAGAGCGACTTGGTACACGCCTGCCAGACGATTTAGTGCAAGCGCTGAACGAGTTCTTTGAGATCGGCAACAGTCCCGACTTTTGCTTTCAGTTTCCCCTGAAACCGAGCGAGATGCTGTTCTGCAACAACTTCGTTCTCCTGCATGCTAGGACCGCGTTTAAGAACTCAGAGACGCATCAGCGACATGTTCTTCGTCTTTGGCTCAAAGTTCCAGATGGGCGCCCTGTCGTGCGCCCGTTGATTGACCGCGGCGAAGAATACGAACGTATATATTCGGCTCAGGCTTCGGCAAACTAAGTTGTCCTGGGCGTCGACCCTATCGGCGCCCAGCTTCGCGTTCTGCGAATCAGCGAGGTCGCGGTGTGCGCAAAGACTCGGATTCAGGACCGGGAAGTGCCAGAATCGCTACTCCCTCAACAACTCTATGGACGTTGCTGTGAACACTGGTTATGAGAAAGCGGAATTCATGGTGGGTGGTCGCCAGGTGAATTTGCTGCTGACAGAAAATGCGGATGCGGTCGCCCGTCAGGTCGTCAGCGATGGCCTTGATGACTACAACGTCAGCATAACCGGCGTTTCAGATAATACGCCCCTCGACGTACTTATCACTGATCCAGACTCTGGTGAGACGATCGGAGGGCTGGTCGGACGGACATCGTTAGGCCTGCTGTTTATCAATTATTTCTTTCTGCCGACCGATTTGCGACGTACTGGACTAGGTAGTCGAATCCTGAACATGGCCGAAACTGAGGCCCGTGCGCGCGGTTGCAAGGAAGCCGTGTTGTTCACGATTTCCTTTCAGGCGCCCGGATTTTACGAACGGCACGGGTACGCCAGGTTCGGTGAAATTCCTTGCGATCCTGAGGGGACTTCGCGCATTTTTATGCGAAAGGCGCTCGTTTGAAGTAAACGCTGAAAGCTGACAACTCTATGCCACAAGAGACTATGTGTTGGAGTGAGACAGAGTTCGCTCGACACCGTAGAAACACGCTCGTCGCAACGTGCACGAGCTACATCCTAGTCATTCTCGATACATCGGTCGTCAATGTTGCACTCCAGAGTATTGCGCAAAGTCTGAACGGTGATATCTCGTCCCTACAGTGGGTTGTCAGCGCCTATACCGTCGTCTTCGCAGCACTTCTGTTGACGGGTGGAGCACTTGGCGACATGGTCGGGGCTCGTCGTGCTTACGTTTGGGGACTGGCGATCTTCACAGGAGCGTCCGCAATCTGCTCACTTGCTGGAAACCTACCGATGCTCTTGGCGGGCCGCGCTCTGCAGGGCATCGGGGCTGCCATCCTTGTGCCGTGTTCCTTAGCGCTATTGGCACACACATTCTCGGATCCGAACGAACGGAGTCGGGCGATATCAGTTTGGGCAGCTTGCGGTGGCGTAGCACTCGTTTTAGGACCTGTCGTTGGTGGATTCCTCGTTAGCAAGTTCGGCTGGCCAAGTATCTTTCTCTTGAATATTCCCTTGGGCATTGTCGGAATTGTGATGAGTCGAAGCAGCCCCCCAGAGCACACTCGTGACCGACGGATCGATCTGCTCGGGCAGATCCTTGCCATCGTGTCACTGAGCGCGTTCATGATCACGCTGATCGAAGGACCACATTGGAGGTGGACGTCATGGACAACGATTTCTGGCGCTTCTGTCGCGATCGTTACCTTGGTTCTCTTTTTACGTGTGCAAGCTACCAGCGAACACCCCATGCTCCCTTTGGATCTATTCAGAATCAAAGAATTCACCGGTGTCTGCTTAGTATTTGCATTCTCGATGTTCGCATTCGCTGGTGTGTTGTTCGTTACGAGCTTGTATCTGCAGACTCAACAGCACTTGTCTCCTTTCGCGACGGGACTCGCCCTTCTTCCTCTTTCCGTTTTCGTAACGGCAGGAAATCTCTCTTCGGCACGGCTCTCGACAAAGTTCGGCAGCTCCAAAATTCTATGCGTTGGGATGGCAATGCAAGCGACTGGGTTCTTTCTCCTGTCGATAAAAGGGCCGGATGGGGGGGCGCCTGAACAACTTGCGCCTGCACTGTCTCTAATAGGATTGGGAGGGGGACTGGGAGCTCCAACCCTCACTTCTGTCCTCGTTTCGGTTGTCGACAAGACAACCACAGGGATTGCGTCGGGAGTCGGAAATACCGCGCGCCAGATCGGGGCAGCTTTCGGCGTGGCGGTCTGCGGTGTTTTGATCTCTACTGAAGCCACAGTGACCCAAGGATTCCGTTCCGCAACCGCGGTAGCCGCCGCGCTAGCCCTTCTGAATGCGATCGTGTCCGTTGTTTTTCTAAAGGGGCAAGATCGTGGAGAACGGTCGCAACCGAGGTAGCCGAGGTTCGTCTGGGCGCTCCGCGCAAATCAATGGCGAAAACGAGGGCAACGCGAGAATGGAAACCACCACACTATCAGCCCGCCAACTCTCCGAACTGGTTTCATCGAAGAGCATCTCTCCGGTCGATATCGTGGAGGCCTGCTTAGAAAAGATTGCTGCTGAAGATAGCGTGCATCATGCGTTTCTCTCGGTCTACTATGAGGACGCCAGAAACGGCGCGTATGTAGCTGACCAAGCCATTCGCAATGGCAGAGTACTCAGCCCCTTGCATGGTCTCCCAATTAGCGTAAAAGACCTGATCGAAGTCGAAGGGCAAGTGACCACTGGCGGTAGCGCCATTTGGTCTTCCCGTCGGTCTCGGAAGACAGCGTCCGTCGTCCGCCAACTTGAGGAACTCGGCGTCATCATCGTCGGGAAGAATTCACTCGTCGAATTTGGCTTGGGAGCGTGGGGAACCAACGAACAATTCGGGACGCCTAGGAACCCCTGCTCCTCCTCTCACACGTACCTTCCCGGCGGGTCGAGTAGCGGCTCGGCCGTCGCGGTCCGAGCTCAGTTGGTTCCATGGGCTCTTGGAACCGACACTGGGGGCTCACTACGCATCCCCGCTTCTTGGTGCGGTATCGTGGGTATCAAACCAAGTGATAACAGAGTGAGCAAAGAGGGGGTAATTCCTCTCAGTCCGACTCTCGACAGTGTCGGACCGCTGGCTCGAGACGTTCAGGATGCTGCATTGCTGCTGGATGCAGTCCAGCAACCCGGCACGAAGTTCAGCACCGATTTTCTGAACCGGCTCTCATCGGAAGACAATTTGAAAAAAGCCGTTCGAGGATTGAAACTCGGCTACCTCGATACGCGCGAACTAGCCGACGTCTGTGCCGATGTATTGGACTCGTACGAGAACTCCATATCAGCCCTTAGTCGCCTAGGCGCCACCGTGGTGCGTCAACGCTTACCGAGACCAATCCAAGAATATCGGCTAAGAACAAGCGCCATCACTCTGCGGGAAGCCTGCCAGTTGTATGGAGCCTACGCAAAACAACAGTCGAACGGTCTAGGGGAAGGTGTTCGATCACGACTCATCGAGGCGGAGAGCATCACCCCCGAACAGTACAGCAAAGAACTGATCGATAGACGCAACTTGATCGATGAGTTTGATTGCCATATGTCCGACATTGATGTTTTGCTAACACCTAGTACTCGAACCGCTGCACTAAGACCCGATGCGGCCAAACATCTCGATCCACCAAACTACTTCACTAGGTTCGTCAACTATCTCGGACTGTGCGCGGTGTCCATACCTAACGGGCAAACCGCAGAACGCCTTCCCACATCCTTGCAGATCGTCGGCAAGGGCGGAGGCGACGAATTGGCAATCACCATTGCACGAGCGGCAGAGATGGTAATCACTGGCTATTGAGTTTGACACACTCTTCTCTAAGTGCATTGAGCCTGCCACTTAAACGTTGGAAAAATTGAGGCCCGACATGACCGACGCAATCGTCCTGATCGACACGACCAAGAATGGACCTGGACCAGATCTCGCCAGCGCGGCTCTCAAGCGCGGAGTTTGCCCCATCGTTTTTCTCGGTGATTCGGCAAAAGGTGTGAATTTGCCGGACGGCAGCATCACAATGCCGATGCCGAAAGGTCGCGAGGCGGCGTTGGCAGAAATAGCGGCACTACAAGAACGTTTCCGAGTGTGCGGCCTAACCACCGTCCAAGATGAGTATGCATTTTTGGCAGCTGATCTGGCTCGGCAACTCGGCTTGGCGGGGCCGTGTCCCGATAGCGTCAAAGCAACTCTGTTCAAACACGAGCAGAAATCATTGCTACAGGAAGCTGGCGTTCCAACGCCCAGCTTCGTCTATGCACGGTTTGACGATATTGGATCAGATGCTCTACTTCTTGAGGGCGAGTACCCGAAGATTGCCAAGCCCGTGCGTGGATACGCAAGCAACGGCGTTCAACTATGCTTTTCGCTTTCTGACGTCACTCAACACGCTGCGCATATTCAAAGCGCTGCTCGCCAATTTGACCCCCTGAACCAAGTGGATGGATTTCTTATTGAGGAGCGGGTTGTAGGAGACGAGTACGCCATCGAGCTGTTTGATGGCGTAGCTGTGGGCATCATCCGGAAGCGGATGTCCAGCGTGGACTCTTTCTCTGAGACTGGATATGTGGCCAATCCATCGTTGAATAAATCGGTGCAGCAGACGCTAGCTGTTACTGCGGAGCACGCAGCGAAAGTCCTGGGACTCGCATGGGGTCCACTGCATGTCGACATTATCGTAGCTGACGGTGTCCCCTATGTTATCGAAGCAAATCCACGCATAGCAGGAAGCTTTATCCCCGAACTAATCAAGGATGCCTACGGTGCGGATCTCGTTGAAATGCTTCTTGCCAGCACTTTAGGTGAGCATGTCCATGTAATGCCGGTCGTAAGAAACACCAAAGCAACGGTTGCTTTAGTGGACTTCCTATTCGAACCATCGGACTCCGAAGCCTGTCGCGCGTTGGACGGAGTCGAATTGTCCTCGTCGGTACCAGGTGTGCGCAAGATGCGAATCGGCACACGAATTTGGGGAGCCAAACGCAGAACAGCGTTCATATACTGTGCCTACGACTCTCGGCTTGTGGGCAGCCAAGACGAGGATTGGTACGCCAGTCAGCTTACAGCCGCAGTCGCTTGATATAGGAGTGGGCGTACGGCAAACGGCATCTTCTGCGAAGACGCATCAGTATTCGGCCCGACTAGAATGCTCTCTGGCAAGAAGATCCAGTGAGCACTAGGAGAGGTTAGACACTCTGTTGCCGTCCGCTCCTTACCATCAAGGCGTTGCTTGTTCATATAGCACAGCACTTCTTGGGGGAAGTTTGCTGTGCGTCGCAGCCTTCCTATTGCCCCTAACGTGACGGTTGGGGCAAGCCGGTTTTCATCTACGCTTCGAGCGCGAGCGTGGCAAATGTCGCCAGCCAATGCTCACCCATGTAGTCGCCTTCTACGTGATCGAGCGCGGCCGATAGATGCGCCACTGCCGCATCCAGCAAAACGGCGATGCGAGGATCCGTTGGCTCCAACTTGCGTGCGATGACGCGATGGCACCATGCTCTACTTAGATTGAGGCCATCAAGGTGAGCGATCTTGCCGTCGCTGCGATCTGAGACGGTCGCAGGCGTAAATAGCGTCTCAGGTCTACCCGATTTAAGTTCAGGCAGAAAACGTGTGAGCCATACAGAAAACTCAGTGCTCGTTAATACACGACTCATGAGAACGGCTTCCATCAATGACGGGGATAGGAATTCATCTCCGGAGGGCTCCCACGCCTGGCAAGCCGAGTCATGCCAATGCCAGCGCCTCGCTGTTTCTGAAATCAGCTGCGCAAACGAGTCACGAGAACTTTCCCGCGCAAAATCGAGGGCAAGAGTTAGTGCAAACGCGGTGTTGAAATGAGTACCCACTCGCAACGGATACGTTGCCTTCGGTAGGAACTCCTCGAAACGATCGACAAATATACTGGTCAAGGGCGCCATAGCCAGCGCCCATTTTCGGGCCTGCGGTAGCGGTGAACTAGCCAACTCGGATGCAAGTGCGAGCAGCCACGCCCATCCATAGGGCCGTTCGAAACCGCGGTTGTGAGGTAGTTCAAGATAAGCGCATTCGCGGGCAACGTTCTCCTCAGTAAAGTGATGGTCGACCACGGCGACAATGTCACGAGCTTCAGGCAGGTTCGGAAAACGTCCTAAAACGTGCAATACAAGCCAATAGCCATGCACACATGAATGCCAGTCGTAACTCCCATAGAAGATCGGATGTAACGCTTTGGGACCTTCTATGTCCTGCGTTCCCGACAGCACATGTGTCAACTTGTTAGGGTACTCTTGCGTTAAGTGACCGAGCGCAAGAGCAGAGAACTTTGAAGCGATGTCAGCAGTAAGTTGCATAGTTATCCAATGATCGTCCGAAAGCGCAGACAACTCCGCTATATGCGTACACACATATTTGAGAGCGATTTACTCCGAGGGAACAGAGCACGTCCGGTCAAAATGCTTCACAGAGAGTAATAAAGGTCTCCACTTAGCTGAATCGGCTTACGCTAGGGCCTCCAGCGCTGTTGCGCAGTCAAGCTGGAGAGATTGCAGCACTCTACAGTGGATCCGAACAGTCCATCATGGCGGGGGGGGAGCAATCGTTTAGTAACCGCTCCCGTATCGTACCCGACTAGGTAGACAGCACTGCTGCTCATATCTGAACGCGTATCCCATAACCGCGTCGCACGGTTGCCGTTGGTGGGAACGCTGTAGATAACCCTAGATCGAGAACAGCACTGAGGGTCGGACGTCGATGCTGGCACTCTCATCTAGCTCTTCACACGCGCGCGCAGGGCATTGAGCTGCTCGACCGGACAGCATCGACCTCTCGCCCCGCGGACGGAAATTGAGGTGTATCACTAAGCCAGTAAAGATGAGATGGACGCGAGGTCCGTCAAATCTCAGCGCTAACGGAGTTGTGGAGTAGAAGCACTGCATCGATGCGCACGAACGCCCTGTCTGGCAACATCTAGCACCGCGCGGCTGGCCAAACAAGTGATCACGTGTTTTCCACGCTGTGAACTTCAGCGAGCCACTGCCGAATGCGCCGCTGCGCAGAGTCGTCGCTGATACCGAGCGCCGAATCGAGAAGAAGGAAATGGTCCGTCAACTCCCCTGGTTCACGGCCGAACTTTGAGACGCCGTACGCGGCATCGTCTAGCGCGAGCCAATTCTTCAGACGCTTCCCGTAGGTATAGGAGACGATGACATCCGTCCGATCCGCGCCGCTTTGTTCATAGCTCAACCGAGGCTTGATATCTTGGGTCGTATCGACCACCCGCTGTGCGAGCTCCGGTGGCAGGTAGGAAATCACCACGTCGACAGGCAGCGCCTGTAGCCACGACGTTGTGAGGACGATTTCGACGGTTGGGTACGGTCTCAGCATCTCAACTAGCAGCGGAGCAAATTCGAGCAATTGCCGGCCTGAGTCC
>Ga0209759_1000403_pt1 | contig 53279 bp, 50 predicted proteins | sample AraplaCL_Col_mMS_FD_184261 | JGI IMG/M metagenome (GOLD analysis project Ga0209759, IMG submission 184261) | Arabidopsis root microbial communities from the University of North Carolina, USA - plate scrape CL_Col_mMS (SPAdes) (version 2) | ecosystem: Host-associated > Plants > Roots >...
TGAAGAACTTCCGTCGCGCCGTCAACAGGTTTTTGTTACTGACTGAACCTGCTGCCACCGCCGGAAGCCTTGCCACTGCTGGCTTTCCCGCTTCCCGTGCCCCGGCGTCCGGAGCACGAAAGAGCGAAATTCTAGCGAGCACGGCGGCGGGTTGCAAGCCCCAATCCGCATTTATTCAAGGCGCCTTTTCGATACGCCCTATTTCTCCGGCAACAGGCGGTTTAACGTCTGGTGTCAATGAGCCTGCAGCAGGCGCTCCGATGGTCCAGTCGTGCAGCACCGTGTACGCAACCGCCAGCAACGTCGGTCCGATGAACACCCCGAGGAAGCCAAACGCGAACGCGCCGCCGAGAATGCCCAGCATGACGAGAATCAACGGCATGTCACTATTTTTCCCGATGAGAATCGGCTTGATCACATTGTCCGACATGCCGACCACCAGTACGCCCCACACGACGAGGAAGATGGCCCAGCCGGTCGCCCCGCTGTGATAGAGCCAGATGGCCGCGGGCAACCATACTATTACCGGGCCGCCTGGTATCACCGAGAGGAAAAACGTCGCGAGCCCCAGCAATGCAGGCGCCGGCACGCCAGCGATCCAGCAGCCGAACCCCGCCAGAATGCCCTGAACAAGCGCAGTGCCAAGGATTCCGTAGACCACACCCTTGACGGTGCTGCCTGCCAGCGCCAGCAGATAATCGGCGCGCTCACCGGCAATGCGCCGCATGCCCGCGTTCAGCCACGCGCCCGCGCCCTCGCCTCCGGTGTAAAAGAAAAAGGCCAGCACGATACTTAACGCGAGCAGGCCAAGACCGTGTGTGACGGCAATCGCCGCAGAAAGAATCCACTTGCCGGCCGGCGCGGCCAGAGTGCGCAACTGCGCGATCAGCTCGGAATTGCTGCTTGTCAGCGTCTCCCAGAAACTTTCGATGCTCGAACCGACCACGGGAATTCGCGCCACCCAAGGCGGCAGATCCGGCAGTCCGGCTTCGAACAGCCTTTGAACCAGCGCCACGATGTCGTGGACGTGCGCGCCGAACGCAAAACCCGCATAGACGAACGGCCCGAGCACCACGATCAGAATGATCAGCACGATCAACGTGGCGGCCCATTTTCGCCTGCCGCCGACTGCCGCGGTCAGCCTCCGGTAAAACCCCCAGGAGCTATAGCTGAGGATCGCACCCCACAGCAAAGCCGTGGTGAACGGAGCGAGCACAAGCAAGGAGCCGCCCACCAGGATAATCAGCGCGAACACCGCGGCCAGACGTTCAATCAATTGGTCGGATTTCACCATGAATCTCCTGTTGCGCCAGACCGTGGCGGCAAGCCCGGACGCCGCCCGGGCGCCCGCAAAAAGCGCTCAGTATATAGAAGCGACTTCCACGCACCTGTCGTCTTATATTATTTGACGAAGTCGGGACGCGAAGTCTGTCCGACCTACTTCACCAGTCTGATTTTTCGTCGTGAAACGTCCTAATCGATCCGGCACTACGCGCCAAACAATATGGCGCCCCGGAAACGACTAGAATATAAGGTTCTGTGCACACCCAAACTTCCGGATTTATGCGCTCGCGAATCGCCAAACGTCTCCCCCCCGATGCCGACAAGCTTGTCGGTCTTTCGCTCGCGCTTTTCGCGTCGGGCAGCCGTACCGAGGACCGCTTCTGGGAAGCGAAACTCGACGCGCTGCTAGCCAGGATCGTGCGCAACGGCAATCAGACCACGCTCGACGCCGCACTCGACCATCTGCAGCAGAATCATCCTGACGCTTACGGCGCGCTCGCCGACATGGCCGAAACGCACAGCGAGTCGTTCGTCATCGAGCACGAGGGTGCGTCGTATGAGGCGTTGCTGATTGCCGCGCCGGTCCTCGCGTGGACCCGCTACATGATCCCGTCCGGCCCGCTCAAAGCCGACGCCGCCGACGCCTTGCGCGCGCATCTGCAGGCTCATGTACTCGCGGCCAATACGCGCGTCGCCATGGCGCCGTTTTTGTACAGCATCGACCAGTTGCCGCGCCATCACGTCGAAACCTGGCGCATTGCGCAGCAGCTCGCGCAGGCCGCCATGGCCGGCGGCAGTCTCAAGCTGAACTTCGGCGAACTGCCGGAAACCTCGCCGATTCTCGCCGACCCGCGCTTCCTGCTAGCGGTAGTGGCCGCGCCGGTCGGCGAGCCGACCTTTCGCTGGCAGGAAGAAGAACACGGCAACCGCATCGAGCGCGGCCAATGTCTCGAGCAGTGGGCAACGCAAGGCGGCGCCAATCTGTCGCTCGTGCTGCCGGGCTGCGAGTTCGAGTGTCTGCTGCCCGACGCCTACTATTCCGCGTGCCGTGATGCTGACGAACGCGTGCGGCCCCACACCGTGCGAACCGCCGTGCGTTATCTTTTCGACACAATTGGCGCAGCGCCGCAGGACCTGCGCGCGGTGGTCGCCGGCTTCGGCGAGCGTCGCATCGACGAATACCGCGTCGGCTTCACGCGCCGCGGCAGCAATGACGTCATCTACGGCGTCGTGTGGCCGCTATACGGCCGCGAAAACGGAGAAGCCGGCATCGACGAAGAGCCGCAGGAAACCGCCGCTCCAGATGCTCCGCTCGAGGAAATCGTCGCGCTGCTCAAGGAAACTGGCGTGACCGACGTGCGGCGCCACGCCGGCCGCTTCGAGCCTGAATATTGCGATGACTGCGGCGTGCCGTTGTACGCCGACCCGCTCGGCGAAATCGTCCACGCCGAAATGCCGGAAGATGCCGAGCCCGCCCAGCCGCACTTCCATTAAACAGGCGCGCCGCCGGCGCATCGCAGCTCCGCAGGAAGCCCCGCCGCGCGCGGGGCTTTTTTATGCCTGATGCCTCCTATGCCTTTCGGACAGCCGTCAAATCGAAGCGAATTTGTCATCATAGTCACGGCGACGCATCGCAACGCCCGGCCACACGCCTCGCGAATGCATCGCGCCAATTCGCCCGATTCATCTGGAGACATGCATGCGATTCTCGATACTCAACTCAGACGCGGAACGACGCGACGGCCTCAAAGCGTTGTTGCGGCAGATCAACCGGCTGGCACGCTTTAACGAAGGGCAAGACTGGCGCCAGGTCGAGCGTACGCTCAAGCGTCAATGGCCCGATCTGCTCGTGATCGACTGGCAGGACTGGATGTCTGTCAAGGACGTCCGGCATCTGCTCAGCCACTACCCGGATCTGCGCATCGCAGTGCTGACCGACAAGATTTCGCCCAAGGTAGTGGGCGAGCTCATGGACGAGGGCGTGCGCGGTGTCGTGGCGCGCGAAACCGATCCTTGCCTGATCGTGCGCGCCTTTGAAATGGTGCTGCTGGGCGGACACTATGTGCCCTCGGGCGCTTTGCCGCTCAATCCGCCGCTGCCCACGGACACCGCCATCCGGCCGTTCGACGAAAAGAACCCGCCGCCGCGCCGCACGCGGTTGTCCAATGGACTCTCGCCCCGCCAGGAGCAGATCATGCGCTGCGTCCATATGGGCAGCACCAACAAGATGATTGCGCGCACGCTCGGCATCAGTGAAGGTACGGTCAAGATCCACCTGACAAGCATATTCCAGCAGCTCGGCGCACCGAATCGGGCCGCCGCGGTCGCGCTTTACAACGGATGGCTGACGAACCAATTGCAAGTACTGCGCAACAAAGGCGACAACCTGATGCGGCCGGTCATGGGTCAAGCCGGCCTGGTGCCGCTGCGGCGTGCCTCTCAGCGGCGCTTCGAATACCCGTTGTCGGCTAACGACACGGCAGCGCCCCTGCCGATGGCAGCCGAGCCCGGCACGGCCTACGACGAGGCGCCTGCCGCGAAGCTTCCGTCTGAGTCCGTTACGGAAAGTTCCTCGTGATGTGACGACGCGCGCGCCGGCAGCGTGACGCGCGGTTTCTGCCAGTGCGTGTACCGGCTGGCACGGAATCCGCTCACACCTTTTGTCGTCCAACGAGTAATATGAGACTCATGGGTTTCCTCTACACACCGCTTCCGTTCTGGATCGCTGTCGGTGGCTGGATCGTCACTGCGATAGTGGTCGCGCTCGCGCTGTGGAAAAATCCTTTCAAACGTCTTCAGGACGGCACATTGCAGCATGTCTGGTTGGCCATCATCGTGGCCGTATCGGTGCTGTGGGCAAGCAACGCCTGGCTCGACGACGGAACCGTCATGCATCTGCTCGGCGCAACGCTCGTCGTAACGCTGTTCGACTGGGCACTCGCGCTCATTGCCATGGCAGTGGTCACGGGTCTCGCGGGCCTGATCTTCGACGCACCGTGGCAAGGCATCGCGCTGACTTTCCTCGTGTTCGGCGCGGTGCCGGTCGGCATCTCGACACTGCTTCAACGGGCCAGCATTGCGTGGCTGCCGCGCAATCTCTTTATGTTCATCTTCGGCCAGGGCTTTGTGTCGCCGGCTATTGCCGTTTCGCTCACGGCGGCGGCGGCACTCGGCGTTCATGTCGCGCTTGCCGACGGCTCGCCGACTGTCGTGCCCGCAGGCTATGCGCTCAGCGTGCTTTTACTCGCCACGGGCGAGGCATGGTTCACGGGAATGTCGACGGCATTGATCGCGGTCTACCGCCCCGCATGGGTCACCACTTATGATGTTCGGCGATACCGGCTCGGCGGACCGCGCACGTGAACGCCGACAAGCCTGTACGCAAGCTCGCGCCAAAGCGACCGCGTTGCGCGGCGTGCATGTGAACACGCGCCGAGCCTCTGCAGAGCCCGGCCAAACAGCGGTCGAAAAATAGTTGCGGCATGATTGAACTCAACCATGTCGCCAGGCATCTTACGTGCCTCACGTCTCATTAGCGTCTAACGAACTTGATGGATTGCACCAACGCACCGCGCCGACTGCTGCGGCTGGTCGGCCGGTTGGCAACATTGGCAGCAAGTCTCTCGCTTGTCTGCACGCCGCCCGCATTCGCCGACCAACTCGAACAGCACAACGATCTCGTCAACAAATTTGTCAATGAAATGCACGCCGACCCGCTGGTAGCGGATTGCGCCGCGCATGGCAATTTTGTCGCGAGCACATCGACCGCTTTTGATCACGTCGAATTCCCACCCAGTTCCTTCGACAGCGCGCACGCCTCGATCACACCGTGGAACGATTCGTTCGACGAAGGCAAGCAGCGCGTCAAGGTGGACAACATCGTCACGGTGGAAGGGCTCGGCATCCGCCAGAACGGCGGAGGCGACGCTGCCGACCTGAAATTCCGTTGCGGCTATGTCGGCTCGCAAATGCTCGCGTTCAGCTGGAACGACCCGGTGCCGCCCGCACGGGCGCGCAGCGGGGAACATTCACAGTCGCGTGCGACGTCGGGCAAGCATCGTGGCGGCAAGGGCAAGCAGGCGGCCACCAGCAAAGGTGCAAAGAAAAGCACGGCCAAGTCGTCGAAAGGCACGTCGAGCAAATCGTCCAGCAAGAAAGCACCGGCGAAGAAGCACTAGGCGAAGATCGCGCGTCACCATGCGCGGCCGGCAACGCCGCCCCCCGTCCCATCTTGGGCGCTGGTAATACCGCCAGAGTGGGCAATCTTCAGCGCGTGTCGTGATGAAATCCGCGGCGCGCGCTTACGGCAACACAAAAGCACACACGCAACCCATGTGTGCCTTTGTGCCGCCTCCCATCAGGCGAACCTCTCCAGATGCCACAAAATCGCCTGCAGCATCGCCGCGCCGAGCGACGCGCTGCGCTCGCCGTTCCAGCCCACCCGTTCGTCAGGCAAGTTGGCGTTGTCCTTGAACGGCATTTCCAGCGTCAATGACAAACAGCCAAATTCGTTGCCGATATATTTCGACGCCAGCTTGAGCGCATCCTCGCGATACTTGCTCGCCGCGTAGCCGTACTTGTCCTGGAAATCAGGGCTCGCCTGTTTGAATGCTTCGATAAAGGCTTTCTGTTCCTCGGCTTGCCGCTCGGTGAATCCCGGCAGCATCTCGGAGCCCGCCACGAACACGTAAGGCAGCGCCTCGTCGCCGTGAACGTCGAAGAACAGATCACAACCGGTTGCGCGAATCGCGTCGCGCACCACGAGGACCTCGGGACTGCGGGCGGCGTCCGGCTCCATCCACTCGCGGTTCAGATTGGCGCCCGCCGCGTTCGTGCGCAGGTTTCCGTGCACGCTGCCGTCCGGGTTCATGTTGGGCACGATATGAAACACGGCGTGATCGTACAGCTTGCGCGCAACCGGATCGCCCGCCCAATCGCCCCAGCCGACGAGCCGCTTGACGAGCCCTTCGATAAACCATTCGGCCATTGTTTCGCCGGGATGCTGACGCGCGATCAGCCAGATGTTCTTCTTCGGCGTGGCGCCGCTTTGGGGCGTGCCGAGCGTGAGCAGCGACACCGGCCGGCCCTCGACGGTCGTGCCCAGTTCGGTGAGCGCGGCATGCGGCATCTGCTGAACGGCGCCGAGAAACTCGGCGTGACGTTCCTCGCTGTACGGCTCGAAGTACGCGTAGTAAATGCGGTCGAACTCCGGCGTATGGTCGATGATGAGCACGCGGCCGTCGTAGGACGTCGGCACGCGAAACCAGTTGACGCGGTCGTAGCTGGCCACGGCCTGGTAGTCGCGCCAACCTTCCGCAAAGGCGCACGCTGCCGCATTCTCGAAGGTCATCACACAGCGCTCGCCTGCCGCGCCCGAGAGCCGGAAGTAGAACCACTGCGCGAAGTCCGCATGGCTGTCGGGCCTGACGCGCAGGCGGATGTCCCCGGCTTGCGCGCAGGACAGCACCTCGATTGCGCCCGCGTCGAAGTTGCTCGTAATCGATAAAGTCATGATGTGATTCCCTGCAGGGTGTGCGACAAACCGCCGGGCGGCGCTCTGCCCGCCGGCGTTCCGCTTATTCGGCGACGCGGCGGCGGAATACGTAAGTGGAATCGTTCGAGGCCTGAGCGTCGAACGCATAGCCTTCCGAGTCGAACGCCTTCAGTTGTTCCGGCTGGTCGAGGCGATGCTCGACGGCATAGCGTGCCATCAGCCCGCGCGCGCGCTTTGCATGAAAGCTGATGATCTTGTAGCGGCCGCCCTTCCAGTCCTCGAACACCGGCGTGATGACCGGCGCTTCCAGCAGCTTCGGCTTGACCGACCTGAAATACTCGCCCGACGCGCAATTCACCAGCACCCGCGAGCCCGCCGCGCGCTTCTTCAATTGCACATTCAAGGCTTGCGTGATGCGCTCGCCCCAGAATGCGTACAGGTCCTTGCCGCGCGGGTTGGCGAGGCGCGTGCCCATTTCCAGACGGTACGGCTGCAGCAGATCGAGCGGACGCAGCAGCCCATAGAGCCCGGACAACACGCGCACGTGGTTCTGCGCAAAATCCAGATCCGCCGACGACAGCGTCTTCGCGTTCAAGCCCTCATACACGTCGCCGTTGAACGCGAGCACGGCCTGCTTCGCGTTGTCCGTGCCGAAGCGCGGCGACCACTGCGCATAGCGCTCGACATTGAGGTGCGCCAGCTGATCGGAAATGCTCATGAGCGAGGCGATCTGTTGCGGCGACAAACGACGCAAGCCGCTGATCAATTCGGCGGCATCGTCGACAAAATCGGGAATGGTGTGCTTCTTGACGTGAGGCGGGGTGTCGTAGTCGAGCGATTTCGCCGGCGACAGAACGATTATCATAGAGGCTTGCAGGCACGCCGTGCCTGGCGGTCAAAGACGAAAGCCAGATTGTAACGAATGCCCGGTTCCCATGCCTCACGCGGCGCTTTGCGCGTCGTTCTCGATTCCAATGTCTGGATCGACATTCTCGTGTTCGACGATCCGCACACGCGGCCCATTCGCGCCGCGCTCGAAAGCGGCGCCCTCGCCGCGCTGATCGACGCGCGCTGCCTCGCCGAACTCACTTACGTGCTCGACTATCCGCAGTTCGTCGAACGCAAGGTGGACAAGTCCGCCGCGCTCGCCGTTCTCGGGCGCCTCGCGCAGCTTGTCGAACCTGCGCGGCCCGAAGACGCGCGGCCGCTGCCCAAATGCAAGGACCGCGACGACCAGAAATTCCTCGAACTCGCGCATGCCGCACAAGCGCACTGGCTGATTTCGAAAGATCGCGCCGTGCTGAAACTCGCGAAACGGATCGCGCGCGATTTCGGCTTTCAGATTGCACAGCCCGCGCCGTTCGCCGCCTCGCTGGCTGATCCTGCCGGCAACGCACCTGGCGGTTCGACCAGCCAAGCAGCCGTGGAAAGCCCGGCATAACCCTCGGCTTCGAGCCCGCGCTGCGCCGCGGCCGCGCACGCAGCGCCGCGATTCCCTACAATCAGGCTTCGCGGGTTTCAAAACGATGCCTGCGCCCACTCACCCGTCCCGCCCGAACCGCGCCATGAATGCACCGCACGACACGCCCATGAGTCCCTCGTTTCCCTCGCGCCTGCCGAATGTCGGCACCACGATCTTCACCGTGATGAGCGCGCTCGCCGCCGAGAAAGGCGCGGTGAACCTCGGCCAGGGCTTTCCCGACTTCGGCTGCGATCCGCGCATCGTGGAGGCGGTCGCGAACGCAATGCGCGACGGCCACAACCAGTATCCGCCGATGGCAGGCGCCGCGCCGCTGCGCGAAGCGATCTCCAGCAAGATCGCCAGTCTGTACGGCCGCCGCTACGACGCCGCCACGGAGATCACCGTCACGGCAGGCGCGACCCAGGCGCTGTTGACCGCGATTCTGTGCACGGTCCATCCGGGCGACGAAGTGATCGTGATCGAGCCGACGTACGACAGCTATCTTCCGTCCATCGAACTGGCGGGCGGCAAACCCGTATTCGTCACTCTCGAGGCGCCGGACTACGCGATCCCGTTCGAGAGGCTCGCCGCCGCCATGACGCCGAAAACGCGGCTTCTGCTGATCAATACGCCGCACAATCCGACCGGCACCGTCTGGCGCGCCGAAGACATGCGCAAGCTCGAAGACATCGTGCGCGGTACCAACGTGCTGATTCTCTCGGACGAAGTGTACGAACACATGGTGTACGACGGCGCACCGCACGAAAGCGTGGCGCGATATCCGGAGCTGGCGCAACGCAGTTTCGTCGTGTCGAGCTTCGGCAAAACGTATCACGTGACCGGCTGGAAAGTCGGCTACGTCGCGGCGCCGGCCGCGCTGACCGCCGAATTCCGCAAAGTCCATCAGTTCAACGTCTTCACCGTGAACACGCCGATGCAGATCGGCCTCGCCGAGTATATGAAAGACCCGGCGCCGTATCTGGAGCTGCCGGCGTTTTATCAGAAGAAGCGCGATTTCTTCCGCGCCGGCCTCGCCCATTCCCGCTTCAAGCTGCTGCCGTGCACGGGCACGTACTTTCAGTGCGTCGACTATTCCGCCATCAGCAATCTGCCCGAAGCCGAGTTCGCGCAATGGCTGACCGGCGAAATCGGCGTCGCCGCCATTCCGGTCTCCGCGTTCTATCACGAGGCGCACGAGTCGGGCGTAGTGCGCTTCTGTTTTGCGAAGCAGGAAACCACGCTCGCCACGGCGCTCGAACGGCTGGCGCGGCTCTAGCATGTCACGCGCGATGCTGCGAACGAACCTACGTTCCTCGTCATCGCGCGCAGCGGCCAGCGCGTGCGCCGGGCGCCGCTGCTCGCTTCATGCCGTGCGGCGCGTTTCGGGTTGCACTTCGTGTTGCGCTTCGTGTGGCATTTCGCGGCGCCCCGGCCGGCGCCTTCAGTCAGGCCGGACGCGACGCCGCGATATACGCCTTGCGGTCCTCGGTCACGCGCTGCGCGGCTGGCCGGCTGTTGATCGCTTTCACATAGCTCTTCCAGTCCAGACCGGCGTCGAGCAGAAAATCGCGGCCATAGACAGCCTGCGTCGCCATGCCGACGAGCGGCAAGCTCACGTAGCCGGCTGCATCCGCGACGCTGAACCGCTCGCCGCGCAAATACGGCGCGAACTTCGCTATCCGCATGAAGCCCGCGATGTGATGCGCGAGCAGCTTCTCGACCCGGCCCTTGGTCGCGTCGCTCACCGTGCCGCCGAAAAACGCTTCCTTGTACAGATTGCGCACCGTCAGTTCGAGATGCACATCGACGAACGTGATCAACTCGCGCTCCTTGGCCGCCTCCCAGGGATCCGCGGAGAAAATCTGCCTGTCGGGAAAGCGCGCGGCGAGATACTCGACGATACATTGCGATTCGCACAAATCGCCGTGGTCCGTCTGCAAATAAGGCACTTTGCCGAGCGGCGAGTGAGCGAGCACCGCCTCGTCCTGGCTCGGCTCGACGAACACCTCCTCGAACTCGATGCCGTGTTCGAGCAGAACGAACTTCACCTTGTTGTAGTAGTTGGAAAGCGCAAAGCCGCACAGCTTGATCATCGTTGTCTCCTTGTTTCCTGCGTAGGTGAAACTGTTGAACTACTGATCAACGGATGCGGCAGCCGCCCGGCAACCGTCAGGTAATGTGCACGAGCGTGCTATTCTAAAATAACCATGGAGTCGAGCAACACAATGACCTCTCGTAATTTCAGCATCGAGACTATCGGCATTGTCGGCAGCGGAGCAATGGGCCGCGGCATCGCGCAGATCGCGGCGCTCGCCGGTCTCACCGTGCGCCTCTACGACGCGAATCCGGCTGCAATCGGCGCCGCGCGCGATTATCTCGCCGACACGTTCGCCAAGCTCACCGCCAAAGGCAAGCTCGACGACGCGCGTTCGCTCGCCGCGCTCGCCAACGTCAAGGCCGCGCATTCGATCAGCGAACTCGTGGATTGCGATCTCGTGATCGAGGCGATCGTCGAAAAGCTCGAAGTCAAGCAGGCGCTCTTTCGCGAACTCGAGACCGTGGTGAGCGGACGTTGCGTGCTCGCGTCGAACACGTCGTCGCTGTCCATCACGGCGATCGCCGCGGGCTGTAGCGACCCGTCGCGCGTGGTCGGCTATCACTTCTTCAATCCGGTCCCGCTCATGAAAGTGGTCGAGGTGATCGACGGCCTGCGCAGCGACCGCGAAGCAGGCGACGCGTTGATGGACCTCGCGCGCCGCATGGGCCACACGCCGGTTCGCGCAAAAGACATGCCTGGCTTCATCGTCAATCACGCGGGCCGCGGCATGAATACCGAGGGCCTGCGCGTGGCCGGAGAAGGCGTGGCGAGTTTCGCCGACATCGACAGAATCATGCGCGAGCAAGCAGGCTTTCGCCTTGGCCCGTTCGAGCTGCTCGACCTGACCGCGCTCGACGTTTCACACCCGGTGATGGAGTCGATCTACCATCAGTTTTATGAGGAGCCGCGCTTTACGCCCTCGCCCATTACCGGCACACGGCTCGCGGGCGGACTGCTCGGCCGCAAGACCGGCGAAGGGTTTTATCGCTATGAAGACGGCAAGCAGCAGGCGGCCGCGGAAGCCCCCGCGCCCACTGCGCTGCCGGCGAGCGTCTGGGTCAGCAAGCGCTACCCGGAAGCTTACGAAGCCGTGGTCGATCTCATTGGGAAAGCCGGCGTGACGCTGGACGAAGGCGCGACGCCCGCCGCCGATTCGCTGATTGTCGTCACACCGTTCGGCCACGACGCCACCACGGCCGCCGTCGACGAAGCGCTCGACGCGCGCCGCGTCGTCGCCATCGACGCGCTCTTTCCGCTCGTCGGCGCCCAACGCCGCACGCTGATGACCACGCCCGCCACCACGCGCGCCGCGCGCGACGCCGGCCATGCGCTCTTTGCCGCCGACGGCGTGCCGGTCACCGTCATTCGCGACTCGACGGGGTTCGTCGCCCAGCGCGTGGTGGCAACGATCGTCAACATCGGCTGCGACATCGCGCAAAAGCAGATTGCGTCGCCGGAAGACATCGACCTGGCCGTGATGCTCGGCCTCGGTTATCCGCGCGGGCCGCTTGCACTCGGCGACGCGCTCGGCGCGAAAACCATCCTCACCATTTTGCGCAATATGTTCGACGTGCTCGGCGAGCCGCGCTACCGGCCGTCGCCGTGGCTCGCGCGCCGCGCGCAACTCGGCCTGTCGCTCACCCAGTGCGACGCCGCAGACAACGATACGGAGACACAATCATGAGCGCCGAACTGCTCACCTCGCGCCCGCCAGAAAGCGAATCGACACTGGTTCTCACGCTATCGAACCCCGGCGCCCGCAACGCCTTGCACCCCGACATGTATGCGGCCGGAATCGAAGCGCTCGATTCAGTGGAACGCGATCCATCCATTCGCGCCGTGGTGATCGCGGGAGCGGACAACTTTTTTTGCGCGGGCGGCAACCTGAACCGTCTGCTCGAAAATCGCGCGAAAGACCCTTCGGTGCAGGCACAAAGCATCGACCTGCTGGCCGAGTGGATCTCGGCGCTGCGGCTGTCCTCGAAACCGGTGATTGCCGCGGTCGACGGCGCGGCTGCCGGCGCCGGCTTTTCGCTCGCGCTGGCATGCGATCTGATCGTCGCGGCCGAAGACGCCAAATTCGTGATGTCGTATGCACGCGTCGGCCTCACACCCGACGGCGGGGGCTCGTGGTTCCTCGCGCAGGCGCTGCCTCGCCAGCTGGCCACGGAAGTGCTGATCGAAGGCAAGCCGATCGGCGCCGCGCGTTTGCACGAACTCGGCGTCGTCAACAGGCTCGTGAAGCCGGGCACGGCGCGCGACGCCGCCGTCGCATGGGCGGACGAGCTCGGCAAGATCTCGCCCAATTCGACCGCGCGCATCAAGACTCTGGTCTGCGCGGCCGGCACGCAGCCGCTTTCCACGCATCTCGTTGCCGAACGCGATAACTTCGTCGCCTCGCTGCATCATCGCGACGCGCTGGAGGGCATTTCCGCGTTCCTCGAAAAGCGCGCGCCCGTCTACAAATAAGCGAGGGACCATGCCTGCCTATCAGCTACCGAAGCGCCGGCGCATCTATCTGATGCGTCACGGCGATGTGACGTACTTCGACGACTCCGGCCGGACAATCGATCCCGAAACCGTGCCCCTGAACGCCAACGGCCGCGAGCAGGCAAGCGCCGCGGGCCGCGTGTTCGCCGAACAGCAGGTGCGCTTCGACCGTGTGATCGTGAGCGGACTGCCGCGCACCGTGGAAACCGCGCAGCGCGTGCTGGCCGAGACCGGTCAGCGGATCGAAGTGGAGATCGAACCGGCGTGGCATGAAATTCGCGGCGGCAAGCTGCGGCAGATTCCGTTGCAGGATCTCGAAGCGGCGTTTCTCGGCGTGTTCGACGGGATCGTGCCGGAAAGCACGCGCTTTCTCGACGGGGAGACGATCCGCGAATTGTTCGACCGCGTGCTGCCCGCCGTCGCCGCGTTGCGCGAGGACAGCTCGTGGGACACCGTGTTGCTGGTGCTGCACGGCGGGGTGAATCGCGCGATTCTCTCGCATGCGCTCACGGCCGGCGGCCGCACATTCTTCGGCCACCTTGCGCAGGCCACGGGCTGCATCAACGCGCTCGACGTCGGCTCGGCACCGCGCGACTGGGTGCTGCGCGCGATCAATTATTCCCCGCCGTCGCCGCTGCATCGCGACATCCGCAATACGACGATGGAAATTCTCTACGCACAATTCATCCAATACTCGCGTAGCTGAACCCGAACCGGAGGAGACACATGGTGCAAGCGTCAGAAAGCGGCGAACTGGAACAGCGGGCGGATTACTCGGCGTTCGAGGGCACGCGCCCCGTCAATGAACGGCAGCGCGTCGACCATGAAGCGCTCGGCGCGTGGTTGACGCAGCATGTCGACGGTTTTTCGGGGCCGCTCACGGTGGAGCAGTTCGCCGGGGGGCAGTCGAATCCCACCTTCAAGCTCGTCACGCCCGCGCGCGCTTACGTGATGCGCGCGAAGCCTGGGCCGGCGGCGAAATTGCTGCCGTCCGCGCATGCCGTCGAACGCGAATACCGCGTCATGCATGCGCTCGCCGGCACGGACGTGCCCGTCGCCAGAATGCTCGCGCTGTGCGAGGACGAAAGCGTGATCGGGCGCGCCTTCTATGTGATGGAGTTCGTCGAGGGCCGTGTGCTGTGGGACCCGTCGCTGCCCGGCATGAGCGCCGCTGAACGCGCCGCGATCTACGATGAAATGAACCGCGTGATCGCCGCACTGCACAGCGTCGACCCGGCGGACGTGGGGCTTTCCGACTATGGCAAGCCGGGCAACTATTTCGCGCGTCAGATCGGCCGCTGGAGCAAGCAGTACCTTGCGTCGGAAACCGAACCGATCGAAGCGATGCAGCGTCTCATCGAATGGCTGCCGCAGCATATGCCCGCCGAAAGCGGCGAGCGCGTCTCGATCGTGCATGGCGATTACCGGCTCGACAATCTGATCTTCGATCGCAAGCAACCGAAAGTGCTGGCCGTACTCGACTGGGAATTGTCGACGCTCGGCGATCCGCTCGCGGATTTCGCATATCACTGCATGGCGTGGCATGTCGATCCCGCACAGTTCCGCGGCATCGCGGGCCTTGACTGGGCCGCGCTGGGCATACCCGACGAACAGCGCTACGTCGAGCAATATTGCGCGCGCACAGGCTTCGAGATTCGCGGCGACTGGAATTTCTACCTGGCGTACAACATGTTTCGCATCGCGGCGATTCTGCAGGGCATCATGAAGCGAGTCGTCGACGGCACCGCGGCAAGCGCGCAAGCACTCGATGCAGGCCGGCGCGCGCGGCCAATGGCTGAGCTCGCCTGGCGTTACGCGCAGAAGGTGCGTTGATCGGCGATGCGAGGGCGCCGGAGCGCGCCTCGCAGCCCCACATTGAATATCGTCCGTTATCCGCGAGGTCATAGATGAATTTCGACTACACCCCGAAGGTTCAGGCACTGCGCGAAAAACTGCTCGCCTTTTTCGACGAGCACATTTATCCCAATGAGCACGCGTTCTACGCGGAGATTGCACGGAATCGGCAAGACGGCAACGCATGGCAGCCGACGGAACTGATCGAGGAACTCAAGCAGACAGCGCGCGACGCGGGCCTGTGGAATCTGTTTTTGCCGGATTCCGTACGCGGCGCCGGGCTGACTAACCTCGAATACGCGCCATTGTGCGAAATCATGGGGCGCGTGCCCTGGGCGCCGGAGGTGTTCAATTGCAACGCGCCCGACACCGGCAACATGGAAACGATCGAGCGCTACGGCAGCGAGGAGAACAAGCGCGAATGGCTTGAACCGCTTCTGCAAGGGCACATTCGTTCTGCATTCCTGATGACGGAGCCCGAAGTCGCTTCGTCGGATGCCACCAATATCCAGACCAGCATTGTGCGCGACGGCGACTACTACGTGATCAACGGTCACAAGTGGTGGTCGTCGGGCGCGGGCGATCCGCGCTGCAAGATCTATATCGTGATGGGCAAGACCGATCCCGAGGCGCCGCGCCATCAACAGCAGTCAATGATCCTCGTTCCCGCCGACGCCACCGGGATCACGGTGCACCGTCCGCTTTCCGTGTTCGGTTATGACGACGCGCCGCACGGCCACATGGAAATTACGCTCGACAACGTGCGCGTGCCGGCGACGAATATGCTGCTCGGCGAAGGGCGTGGCTTCGAGATTGCGCAGGGCCGCCTGGGACCGGGACGCATCCATCATTGCATGCGTCTGATCGGCCTTGCAGAGCGCGCGCTCGAATTGATGTGCAAACGGTCGCTGCAACGCGTCGCCTTCGGCAAGCCGGTTGCCATGCAGGGCGTGACGCAGGAGCGCATTTCGGAGGCGCGCTGCCTGATCGAGCAGGCGCGGCTCCTGACGCTGAAAACCGCGTACATGATGGACACCGTGGGCAACAAGGCAGCGCGCGGCGAAATCGCGATGATCAAGGTCGTGGCGCCGAACATGGCCTGTCAGGTCATCGACTGGGCAATCCAGGCTCACGGCGGCGGCGGTGTCAGCGACGACTTCCCGCTCGCGTACGCTTACGCGTCGGCTCGAACGCTGCGTTTCGCCGACGGACCGGACGAAGTGCATCGCAATGCGATTGCCAAGCTGGAACTTGCGCGTTACATGGAGCCCGGCGCGACGGATCGTGTCAAGACGCCGGTCACGCGCGCTTGAGGTACTGCTGACAGAATTTGACAGGCGTTTTGTCGGCGGCAGATTCGGTCTTGCAGCACCCGTCGTTGCAGCCGGCTCGCCAGCAGCATCGCGCGATCTATGCTCTAATTTTCGCGAAGCGCGGCGCCCTCGCGGTGCCGCGGTAACGAACGCAAGGAGCGAGGATGATCGACGTCTATAGCTGGGCGACCCCTAACGGTCACAAGGTTCATATCATGCTCGAGGAGACAGGCCTCGAGTACACGGTGCACGCAGTCGACATCGGCGCCGGCGATCAATTCAAAGCCGAATTTCTCGACATCAGCCCGAACAATAAGATTCCGGCGATTACCGACTCCGACGGCCCACGCAGCGCGGACGGTAAGCCGTTCGCGCTGTTCGAATCGGGCGCGATCCTGATTTATCTCGCCGAGAAAACCGGCCGTTTCCTGCCAACCGATCCCGCTGCCCGCTATTCGGTACTGCAATGGCTGATGTTCCAGATGGGCGGTCTCGGGCCCATGCTCGGGCAAACGCACCACTTCCGCATTTACGCGCCCGAGCCGATCGAGTACGCGATCAACCGCTACACCAATGAAACGCGGCGGCTGTATGGCGTGATGGACAAGCAACTCGGCAAGACGCAGTACCTCGCTGGGAACGAGTATACGATCGCCGACATTGCGTCGTTCCCCTGGACGCGTTCGTGGCAAAACCAGGGCATCGAACTGGACGCGTTTCCGAACGTGAAACGATGGCACGAGGAAATCGCCGCGCGCCCGGCGGTGGTGCGCGGCGTCGCCGTGCTCGCGTCGGCCCGCAAGCCGCTGATGGACGACAAGGCCAAGGAAATGCTGTTCGGCGCGACACAATACGCAAAGCATTAGGGCGTTGGGGCGTGGCGCGACGGCGCGCACGCGCGCCTGACTGGAAATGTCGTGGCGCCAAAGCGACCCGACGGTGGCATGCGGGTAGCCGTCGTCCGCCTAACGCTTGCGGCGGAGCGCGTCAGAAATAATGGCGCGTGATGAACTCGGCAATGCACACCGGCCGCTCATTGCCTTGCCGCTCCAACGTGACGTTCCACGTTATTTGCACGCCTGCCTGCTCGATATCCACGACGGACGCCGCCGCGAATTGAGCGCGCAATTGCGCGCCCACCAGTACAGGCGACGTAAACCTGACGCGATTGAGCCCATAGTTCACCGCCATGCGTTGCTCGATCCGCACAGTTTTTTGCAGCAGTCCGGGAATCAGCGAAAGCGTCATGAAGCCGTGCGCAATGGCGCCGCCGAATGGGGACTCGCGCTGCGCTCGCTCGGGGTCGACGTGGATCCATTGCTGGTCGCCGGTGGCTTCGGCAAAACGATCGACGCTCGCTTGATCGATCGTTATCCAATCGCTTAACAGCGGCGCCCCGCCGACGAGCGCATGCAACGCCGCCGCGTCGCAAAACACCGCAGCAGGCGACGCGCTTTCCGTCGTCATGACCCGGCGCCCGGGTTGCGCAGCCCGAACAAGCCTTTGGAGCGCACGGTGATCACCGTCTCGCCATGCTGATTGATGCCCGCCCATTGCGTGGACACGATGCCGCGATCCGGTTTGCTCTCCGAGACGCGCTTGTCGAGCACCGAATTCGTCATGGTAATCGTATCGCCGACGCGTACCGGCTTGAGCCAACGTATTTCGTCGATGCCGGGCGAGCCCATCGACGTCGAGCCCGCGAGTACGTTGCGCACCAGCATGCCCATCATGACCGAACAGGTATGCCAGCCGCTCGCCACCAATCCCCGAAACGCAGACGTTTCAGCCGCGGCCTCGTCGACATGGAACGGCTGCGGGTCGAACTTCTCCGCAAACTCGATGATCTCCTCGCGCGTGAAAGTGTGCTTGCCGACTTCGGTCGTCGAGCCGACCGTCATGTCCTCGTAACTCAAACCCATCTCTTTGTCTCCTTGCTGTCGATTCAATCGGCCAATCAGACTTCGGTACTGACAAACCCCGGCAGCGCGGCAAAGCGTGCAAGATGATGATCGACGTCGCCCAATGTCGTTTCAATGATAGCGAGACGCTTGAACAGATGCGCCGCGGCGACCTCGTTCGTGACGCCCATGCCGCCGTGCAACTGCACCGCCTGCTGGCCGACGAACCGTGCGGCCTGCCCCACGCGCACCTTCGCCGCGGAGATTGCGCGGCGGCGCTCATCGGCATCTTCGCTCGAATAGCGCATGGCGGCCAGGTAGGTGAGCGAACGCGCCTGTTCGGCGTGAATCAGCATCTCGACCATACGGTGCTGCAAGACCTGGAAGCGTGCGATGGGCTGACCGAACTGCTGGCGCGTCCTCGTGTAGTCGACCGTTGCCGTGTTCAATGCGTCGAGGGCGCCGATGGCTTCCGCACACAGCAACAGCGTGCCGTAATCCGCGATATGCTCGAGAGCCGCCGCGCCCGCGTGCCGGCCGCTCAGACGGCGTGCCGGCGTGCGGTCGAACTCCAGCGTGGCAGCGCGTTGCCCGTCGATGGTGCGGTAATCGGTGATCTTCACACCGGCGGCCTCGCGCGCAACGACGAATAGCGCGATTTCGCCGTTCACCCGCGCCGGAACGATCCAATAATCCGCCTGCGCGCCATGCAGCACCACTGACTTCCTTCCGGTAAGCGTCTGCTGCTCGCCTGCGTCATGCGCAGTGGTTGCCACATCGAACAGGTCGTAGCGCGCCTGCGGTTCGTGGAATGCAAACGCCAGCTTGATCTTGCCTTGAGCCGCGCGCTCGAGCAGCGATGCATCTTCGCCCTGCCCTGTGCCGGCGAGGCGCACGGCCTCGATGCCCACGGCACTCGCCCAATACGGCTCGACCACCAGCGCACGGCCCAGTTCCTGCATGACGACCAGCATGTCGACGGGTCCGCCGTTGAAACCTCCGTGTGCTTCCGGCACCGGTAATGCCGTCAGGCCCAACTCGGCGAAGGCTGCCCAGTGGGCCTCTGAGACACCGGTGTCCGACTGCACGATCGCCTGGCGCGCTTCGAAGCCGTAGCCCTTATCCAGATAGCGGCGCAGCGCGTCGGCAAACTGCTGTTGCTCGTCGTTGAAGGTGAAGTCCATGCGCCGCTCCTCAAAGTCCGAGAATCATCTGGGCGATGATGTTCTTTTGAATTTCGTTCGAGCCGCCGTAGATCGACGTCTTGCGGAAGTTGAAGTAATACGCGGCTAACGGCGCCGCATCGTCGTCGCCAGCAAGGCTGTGTTGGCGCTCGCCTTCGAGGAACGGCACGTCGAACGGCGCGGCAAGCGGCCCGATGGCTTCGAACATGAGTTCGGTCAACGCCTGTTGCACCTCCGTGCCTTTGATCTTGAGCATCGAGGCCTCGGGACCCGGCCCACGTCCGCCTGCCTCGTTGGCCACCACGCGCTGCACGGTGACTTCGAGCGCCATCAGTTCGATTTCCAGATTTGCGACTTTGGCGGCGAACACCGGGTCGTGCAAAAGCGGTTTGCCGTTCTTTTTCTGATCGAGCGCGAGACGCTTGAGGAAAACCAGCTCGCGCTTTGACTGCCCGACTCGTGCGATGCCGGTGCGCTCGTGCCCAAGCAGATACTTCGCGTAGGTCCAGCCGCGGTTCTCCTCGCCGACCAGATTGTCGACGGGCACTTTTACGTCTTCGAAGAAAACTTCATTGACTTCATGGTCTTCGTCGAGCGTGATGATCGGACGGACCGTGATGCCGGGCGTCTTCATGTCGATAAGCAGGAACGAGATTCCCTCCTGCTTCTTCGCGCCGCTGTCCGTGCGCACGAGGCAGAACATCATATCGGCGTGCTGCCCCAATGTAGTCCACGTTTTCTGCCCATTGACCAGGTAGTGATCCCCGACCCGTTCAGCACGCGTGCGTAGCGACGCGAGGTCGGAACCGGAGCCGGGCTCCGAGTAGCCCTGACACCACCAGTCGGTACCGTCGAGAATGCGCGGCAGGTAGTAGCGTTTTTGGGCCTCGTTGCCGTATTTCATGAGGACTGGCGCAACCATGGAGACACCGAATGGCAACACCGTGGGCGCGCCGACACGCGCGCACTCTTCGTCCCAGATATGACGCTGGGTCGCGTCCCAGCCTGGGCCGCCGTATTCCTTCGGCCAGGCCACAGCCGACCAGCCGCGCGCGCCCAGCAGTTTGTGCCAGCTTGCGAAGTCTTCGCGATTCAGCCGCTTGTGATTGAGTACCTTCTCGCTCAGTTCGCGAGGCAGGCTGGCTTCGAGCCAGGCGCGGATCTCGGCGCGGAACGCCTTCTCCGCGGGGGAATAGTCCAGATTCATACGCAGTGTCTCCTGGCCGCTACCACCCGCCGCCAGTGAGCCACTGCGCTATTGCAGCGGTTCCTTCAAGGCAGCCGGGACCGGCAGCGGCATCACTTCGATGCCTTCTTCGACCAAAGCTCGCGCGTCTTCCGGCGTCGTGACGCCGCGAATATTGCGTGCCGGCGCTTCGTTGTAATGAATGCGCCGCGCTTCCTCGGCGAAGCGGTCGCCCACGTTCTCCGTCTTTTCCAGTACCTCGCGCAACGCACGCATGGCCCGCGCCTGCAGGTCACCGGAGGTCGCGGGCGCTTTCGTTTCGACCGCACCCGAGAGATTCAGGCGCGGAGCCGACGGCAAACGGCTCACCTCTTTCGCGCCGCAAATCGGACATTCGACCAGCTTGCGGGACTGCTGCGATTCGAAGTCATCAGCCGAAGCAAACCAGCCTTCAAACCGATGGCCGTGCGGACACTGTAAATCGAGGACCTTCATTTGGAATCAGGGGCTTGCTTGCCAGTTTAGCGCAAAACGAAAATTTGTGAACGGTCGTTCGTAAAAATTGGCGGACCACGCGTTCGTATCAAGACGCTGCCGGAAGATCAGGCGTGGAGGGCGATTTTAACGCTTTGAGCAAACACCTGCTGAACGCGATATGACCGGACGAGCCCGACCTGCGTGCGTGTTACCACCTTAGCGCTTCCGAAAACCTGCGCACTCACGGGGTGCTCACCGGGCTCCTCGTACGGTTCCCTGTTGAGCGCTCACGCGACGAGACGTTCGAGTCGACGACTCAGCTGCGGCTCGAGCTCGCGCACTTCTTTGGCGAGGTTGATCTGCTTGGCCGACTTCGCGACATCGAAAACGTCTGGCTTGATGTCGTATCCACCACGGGAATCCAGCCAATCGAGCACGTCCGACAAATGCCACACCGACGCACTTCCCTCGTGCACCGGCGCCGGGAACTCAGCTGCATGACTCAGCATAAGCTTGCGCATGTTTTGCCGGGACACGCCCGCAATCTCGGCCACGTCTGTCAGACCAACGAAATCCGGGCCCGCTTCGACAAGCCGTGCCGACGGCACCGCATTCTTGACGTCGCGAAGCGCGCTGGCCAGCGCCTCGAACGCGGACGCCGCTTCTCGAGAAAAGACCAGCGCGAGCCGCCCCGGCTGACCCACGCCGATTGTGGCGTCGTCACACCCCGCTTCGCCCAGTCGCTCGACAATCGCGTCAAGATCGCAGTCTTGCGCAGCGAGTTTGTACTTCAACGTGAACGTATATTCCATGTGCTACTCCTACTCAATTCCATGACTTTGCAACTCAATGCCGGCATGAACGGTGCGCCGTGCAGTTGTCGACCACACGCCGCAAGTGCCTGGCATGATTAACCGCATTCTTAGGCGTACTCCACACACTTGAGATGCAGAACTCTCCGCAACGGCACTCCGCATCTTTATAAGGGCAATACATTTTTCCCCACGCGTGCCCCTTGCCTCCGCCCTGTATGCGCCACCCGCGCCGCTCGGCATATGCCAATGCGGCCTCAATCTCTTTCTTAGCGTGGACTCCACGAACCATCCTGTCCTCCAATGTAGTACCCGCAAATCAGGTTGTCAAGTGACAACCTGATTTCGGTCGGCGACGCTCGCGCTCATATACTTCGTTGTGCAAAATAATTTGACGAGAAAGCGGTTTGCCGGAGTTCCATACTAAAGTAGGCGCCACAATGACGCGAGACTGTCGGATGGCATAGGACAAAGGCGCATTCGTTCAGACGCCATGAGAAATGTGGAAGGTTTGGCGCGCCCAACAATGACAAAGCCCCTGACGGTCAAAACCGGCAGGGGCTTCGCTGATGCAGCACCAATACTTGTGTGCCGGCAGATGCCACGATTTATTGCGGTTGCGCCATCGGCCATGCGCCCGACAACACCTTCTCGAGCCAGAACGTCCCGATGATGGTTTTGACGTCTGTGATCTTGCCGGTTCGCACCCACTCCGACACTTCGGGAACCGTCGCCGTGAACATTTCGAGAAACTCGCCGTCGTCGAGCTTGCGTTCGCCGGCCGTGAGACCTCGCGCGAGATAGATGTCGATGAACTCGGTCGAGTAGGAAATAATCGGGTGGATACGCGTCAGATACACATACTCCCGCGCCGTGTAGCCCGTCTCTTCGCGCAATTCACGAATCGCGCAGGCGAGCGCGCCTTCGTTCGGATCGAGTTTGCCGGCCGGATATTCGACCATAACCTTGCCCATCGGATAGCGATACTGGCTTTCCAGCAGCACACGGCCGTCATCGAACAGGGGAATCACCATCACGGCGCCCGGATGCTCCACATATTCGCGGGTCGCATGCTTGCCGTCCGGCAGACGAACGGTGTCGCACTTGAGTGTCAGAAACGGCCCTTGATGGACCGTTTTACTGTCGACACAGGTCTCGGTAAGGACGGCGTCGTGATTGGGAAGTTCAGCCATATGCGGACCTCGGAACAGCTTGGTGCGCGACGGCGTGACGCCGTCAGCGGCGTTTGAGGAGATACTGGAAAGTGAAGCCGGGGAAGGCGAAGACGACGAACAGTGCGAACGTGATCGCGTAAAACTGCCACCCCTGTTCAAACCGATTGCCGACACGCGCTTCGAGCAGAAAGCCGAGCGCGCCGACCACGAAGTACAGCACGATCAGTTCGGCAATGCGGAGCCAGGCGCTTTTCTTCGCCGCCTTCAACGGGACGGCGGCGAAGAGTCGCTGATTCAGGAACGGCAGGTTGGCGCCGACGAGCGCCAACAGCACGATAAACCAGCCAGCGGCGGACATTAGAACGACAGTGTGTGCTGGATAGCTTGCAGGCAAGCCTTCAAGAGCGGGTCCGGCACGATGCCGAGTACCAGCACCGCGACGCCGTTGAGCGCGAGCAACGCGCGAGTACCCGTGTCCGCGGTGATGGCCGACTTGTCTTGCGGCTCGTCGAAATACATCAGCTTCACGATACGCAGGTAGTAGAACGCGCCGAACAGCGACGTGATCACAGCCAGCACCGTCAGCCAGGTCAGGCCGGCGTTCATCGTAGCCTGCAGTACCGCCAGTTTCGCGTAGAAACCGACTGCGGGCGGGATGCCGGCGAGCGAGAACATCATGACCATCATGACGAACGCGAACACAGGGCTGCGTTGATTGAGACCCTTGAAGTCGTCAAGCGTGTCGGCTTCGAATTCGCGACGCGCGAGCAGCATGATGACGCCGAAGGTACCCATTGTCGTGATCAGATAGACGATGCTGTAGTACATCGCCGAGCCGTACGCACTCGCCGCGCCGGTGGTCTTGTGGTCGACCACGCCGGCCAGCAGGCCGAGCAGCACGAAGCCCATGTTCGAGATCGCCGAGTACGCGAGCATCCGCTTCACATTGCGCTGCACGATACCCGTGATATTGCCGACGATGAGCGACAGCGCCGCGAGAATCACCAGCATTTCCTGCCATTCGACTGCGAGCGGGAGCAGACCCATCACGAGAAAGCGCAGGCCCCACGCGAATGCCGCGACCTTCGGACCGCCGCCGACCAGCAGCGTCATGGCCGTGGGCGCACCTTGATAGACGTCGGGCACCCACATGTGGAACGGCACGGCGCCCATCTTGAACGCGACGCCCGCGACGATGAAGATCACGCCGAACAGCAGCACGCTCGGGTCGTAGTGGCTCTGACCGATCGCCTTGAAGACTTCGTTCAGCTCGAGCGAGCCGGTCGCGCCGTACAGCATGGAAATACCGTACAGCAGGAAGCCGGAAGCCAGCGCGCCGAGCACGTAGTACTTCATGGCGGCTTCATTCGACGGCGCGGCCTCGCGACGCAGTGCGATCACGCCATACAGCGACAGCGACATCAGTTCCAGACCGAGGTACAGCGTCAGGAAGTTGTTGCCCGAGATCATGACGATCTGACCGAGCAGCGAGAACATGCCGAGCAGGAAGAACTCGCCGCGATACAGCCCGCGATCTTCGAGGTAGCGGCGCGAATACACGATCGTGACCGTATAGCCGAGGGTCACCACGGCTTTCATCAGATTCGCGAACGAGTCGACCACGTACATGCGGCTGAAGAAGTAGTGCACCGACGGGTCGAACGCATTTACCGCGAACCAGATGCCGGCGACGAGCGTCGACAGGACCGCGATGAAGTACGTGGTACGGCGACCGGCCTGGCCGACGAACGTGTCGTTAAGCCACGCGACGACAACGGCGAGCATCACCAGCGCGTCGGGCAACAGAGCAGTCATAGGGGCGTTTTGCATGGTGTTTGATTCCTCCGCTCTGCGTTACTGAGACAACGGCAGCTTCGACTGCGCAACGTGGGAGAGGAGGTTTTCCACGGATACGTGCATCACATCGGTAAAGGGCTTCGGATACAGGCCCATGAAAAGCGTCAGTGCGGCGAGCACTGCCAGCATGAAAAATTCGCGGCGGCCGATGTCGAGCAGGCTCTTCACGTGGTCGTTGGCGACCGCGCCGAAGTACACGCGCTTGTACATCCACAGCGTGTAGGCCGCGCCCAGGATCAGCGTCACGGCGGCGCCGGCCGCGATCCAGAAGTTGTACTGGACGGCGGCGAGAATCACCATGAATTCGCCGACGAAACCCGAGGTGCCCGGCAAACCGCAATTGGCCATCGAAAACAGCATGACGAAAGCCGCAAACTTCGGCATGACGTTGACGACGCCGCCGTAGTCCGCAATCTGACGCGAATGCATGCGGTCGTACAACACGCCGATGCTAAGGAACATGGCGCCCGACACGAAACCGTGCGAGATCATCTGCACGATCGCGCCTTCTACGCCGAGCTGATTGAAGATGAAGAAGCCGAGCGTAACGAAGCCCATGTGCGCAATCGACGAATACGCGACGAGCTTCTTCATGTCGGCCTGCACCATCGCGACGAGGCCGATGTAGATCACGGCAATGAGCGACAGCGTGATGACGACTGGCGCGAGAAAGTGGCTTGCGTCCGGCGTAATGGGCAACGAGAAGCGCAGGAAACCGTAGGCGCCGAGCTTCAGCATGATCGCGGCCAGCACGACGGAGCCGCCCGTCGGCGCTTCCACGTGAGCGTCAGGCAACCACGTGTGCACCGGCCACATCGGCACCTTCACGGCGAACGCCATGAAGAACGCGATAAACAGCAGGATCTGCGGCGTCATCGCGATTTGCGCGTGCTGCCAGGTGGCGAGGTCGAACGTACCGGTCTGGATGTACAGATAGAGCAGCGCGACCAGCATGAGCAGCGAGCCCATCAGCGTGTACAGGAAGAACTTGAACGCCGCGTAGACGCGGTTCGCCCCGCCCCACACGCCGATGATGATGTACATCGGAATCAGCGTTGCTTCGAAGAACACGTAGAACAGCATGCCGTCGGCCGCGCTGAACACGCCGACCATGATGCCCGACAGGATCAGGAACGAAGCGAGGTACTGGCCGACGTTCTTCGTAATGACTTCCCACGCGGCGATCACGACGATCACGGTGATCAGTGCGGTCAGCACCACGAACCACATCGAGATGCCGTCAACGCCCAGGTGATACGTGATATTGAATCGTTCGATCCAGTTCGCCTTTTCGACGAACTGCAGGTCGGCGGTGCTCGAATCAAAACCGGTGATCAGCGGAATCGTGACGAGAAAGCTCACGATAGAGCCGATCAATGCAACCCAGCGCGCGGGGCCCGGGTTGCGGTCGGAACCGATGGCCAGAACCAGCAGGCCGAAAAGGATCGGTAACCAGATGGCGATACTGAGAATCGGATAAGCGTGCATTAGTGTCCCTCGCCTTATTTGCCGCCGAGCGTTACAAACAGGGTCAGGAGCCCCAACATGCCGATAATCATGGCGAACGCGTAGTGGTAGATGTAGCCGGATTGGAGGAAGCGGATCACGCCGGCGAACCAGCCGATAAAGCGTGCGCTGCCGTTGACGATACCGTCGATCACGACGACGTCGCCTTCCTTCCAGAGACCACGGCCAATTGCCACCGCGCCCCGCGCAAACACGACTTCGTTGATCTTGTCCATGTAGTACTTGTTGTCGAGCAGCGTGTAGATCGGACCGAACGCGCGCTTGATGGTAGCCGGCAGTTCAGGACGAACCAGATACAGGAACCACGCAACGACGACACCCGCGAGCGCCAGCCAGACCGGCAGACCGGCCACCGAGTGCAGGCCCATTGCCGCCCAGCCGTGGAACTCTTCCGCCATTTCATGCAATGCCGGATGGTTTTCGCCGATGAAGATGACCTTCTCGAACGCCACGCCGTGCTGGAAGAAGTCGCCGAACAGCATCGGACCGACAGCAATCGCACCGATCACGACGGACGGAATGGCCAGCAACACCAGCGGCACCCACACCACCCACGGCGTTTCATGAGGCTCGTGCGCGTGACCGTGGTCGTCGTGACCATGACCGTGCGCGTCGTGGCCGTTGCCATGACCGTGTGCCGCGGCTTCGGCGCCCATCGGCGAATCCGGATGCTTCGGATCGCGGAAGCGCTCCTTGCCGTGGAACACCATGAAATACATACGGAACGAGTACAGCGCGGTGACGAACACGCTTGCCACCACGGCGAAATAGGCAAAGCCCGAACCCGGCAAATGCGACAGCTTGACGGCGTCGATAATCGAATCTTTCGAGTAGAAGCCCGAGAAGAAAGGCGTGCCGATCAGCGCGAGCGAACCGATCAGCGACGTGATCCACGTGATCGGCATGTACTTGCGCAGACCGCCCATGTTGCGCATGTCCTGATCGTGGTGCATGCCGATGATCACGGAACCCGCGCCGAGGAACAGCAGCGCCTTGAAGAACGCGTGCGTCATGAGGTGGAACACGCCGACCGGATAAGCCGAGACGCCGAGCGCAACCGTCATGTAGCCGAGTTGCGAGAGCGTGGAGTACGCCACCACACGCTTGATGTCGTTCTGGACAATGCCGAGGAACCCCATGAACAGCGCGGTAATGGCACCGATCACCGTGACGAACGACAGCGCGCTATCCGACAGTTCGAACAGCGGCGACATGCGCGTGACCATGAAGATACCGGCCGTCACCATGGTTGCCGCGTGAATCAGCGCAGAAATCGGCGTGGGACCCTCCATCGAATCGGGCAGCCACACGTGCAGCGGAAACTGCGCGGACTTACCCATTGCGCCGATGAAGAGGCAAATACAGGCCACCGTCAGCAAGCCCCAGTCCGTGCCCGGGAAGCTCAGCGCGGCAAGCTCCGTACGCTTTGCGAACACGTCGCCGTAGTTCAACGAACCGGCAAACGCGAACAGCAGGCCGATACCGAGCAGGAAGCCGAAGTCGCCGACGCGGTTCACGAGGAACGCCTTCATGTTCGCGTAGATGGCCGACTCGCGCGTGAAGTAGAAACCGATCAGCAGGTACGACACCAGACCCACCGCTTCCCAGCCGAAGAACAGCTGCAGGAAGTTGTTGCTCATGACGAGCATCAACATCGAAAACGTGAAGAGCGAGATGTACGAGAAGAAGCGCTGGTAGCCGTCGTCGTCGGCCATGTAGCCGATCGTGTAGATGTGCACCATCAGCGACACGAAGGTCACGACGCACATCATCATGGCCGTCAGCGAATCGACGAGGAAGCCGATCTCGAACTTCGTCTTGCCGATCATCATCCATTCGTAGACGGTCGCGTTGAAGCTCGCGCCGTCCAGCACCTGGAAGAACACCATCATCGACAGGACGAACGAGATGGCAACGCCGAGAATCGTGACCGAGTGCGCGCCCGCGCGCCCTACAGCCTTCCCGAACAGCCCCGCGACCAGTGAGCCGGCCAGCGGCGCCAGCGGAATCGCCAGCAGCAGGTTTTCATTAAGTATCGTGGACATAACCGCTTTTCCTGAGATTAACCTTTGAGCTGATCGAGATCTTCGACATTGATCGTGTCGAGACTACGGAACAGGGTCACCAGAATGGCGAGGCCGATCGCCGCTTCCGCTGCCGCCACTGTCAGCACAAAAAACACGAAAATCTGGCCATGCACGTCGCCGAGGTAATGCGAGAAGGCGACAAAATTGGTGTTCACCGCGAGCAGCATCAATTCGATCGCCATCAGGATGATGATGACGTTGCGGCGGTTCAGGAAAATGCCGACGACGCTGATCGCAAAGAGAATCGCGCCGAGCACGAGGTAATGGGCAAGGGTCAACATGATTTTTATCTCCTGTCCGCTCAGCTGTTCTTCGCAGACGCCGATTCGGCTGCCGCCGCTGCTGCGGCTTCTTCCGCCGCGACAGTCGCCGCGCTCTTCTCCGACGGCATCTTCACGACGCGCACGCGGTCCTGCGCGCGCACCTTGACCTGCTGGCTGATTGTCTGGCGCTTGCTGTCCTTCTTGTGGCTCGTGGTCAGCGCGATGGCCGCGATAATCGCTACCAGCAGCACGAGTCCGGCAATTTCAAACGCGAAGATGTAGTCGGTGTAGATCACCTTGCCGATCAGGCGGGTGTTCGACCAGTCGCCCATGCCGCTCGCGGCGGCGGTCGTGTCGCGCACCACCGTGCTCGTCGCACCGTAGCCGTGCCACAGGATGAGCGCGGTTTCGAGCACGATGATCGCGCCAACGACCGTGGCCATGGGCACAAAGCGTTTGAAGTCCTTGCGCAGCACGTCGAGGTTGATGTCCAGCATCATCACGACGAACAGGAACAGCACCATCACCGCGCCCACATAAACCAGCACCAGCAGGATGGCGAGGAACTCGGCCTGCAGCAGCATCCAGATAGCGGCTGCGTTGAAAAACGCCAGCACGAGAAACAGTGCGGACGACACCGGGTTGCGCGAGGTGATCACCTTCAGCCCTGAAACCACCAGGAGCAGCGCGAAGATGTAGAACAGTACGGTCGTGAATTCCATGATTACCGGTTCATCGTTAGGCCATCGTCAGGCATTTTCTTTGGCACGTGCATCTGGCAAGCACGCTGGCAACAGCGTGAAAACCGCCAGAACAACCGCACAGGTGCGCCATGCCGCGGCATTCACGCCGCGGCGTCCGGCCCGACAACAGGCCGTGTTACTGCTGCATTGACTCGATGCGCGACTGCCGCATCTACCGCTTCACTTGACGCTTTAACGATACGGCGCGTCGGCAGCCTTGTTCGCGGCGATTTCCGTTTCGTAGCGATCGCCGACGGCCAGCAGCATTTCCTTCGTGAAGTACAGATCGCCGCGCTTTTCGCCGTGATACTCGAGAATGTGCGTCTCGACGATCGAATCGACCGGGCAGCTTTCTTCGCAGAAGCCGCAGAAGATGCACTTGGTCAGGTCGATGTCGTAGCGCGTGGTGCGCCGCGTGTTGTCCTCGCGCGTTTCCGACTCGATCGTAATAGCGAGCGCCGGGCACACCGCTTCGCACAGCTTGCACGCGATGCAGCGCTCTTCGCCGTTTTCATAACGGCGCAGCGCATGCAGTCCGCGAAAACGCGGCGAAATGGGCGTTTTCTCTTCCGGGAACTGCACGGTGACCTTGCGCTGGAACGTATAACGCCCGGTCAGCGCGAGGCCCTTGACGAGTTCCGTCAGGAAGAAGGTCTTGAAAAAGTTTTGGATTGCGGTCATGAGTTCATCCGCCCTTTATTTCCAGATATTCCACGGCGACATGATCCAGAAGCCGACCACCACCAGCCACACCACGCAAACGGGAATGAAAATCTTCCAGCCGAGACGCATGATCTGGTCATAGCGGTAGCGCGGGAACGTGGCACGCGCCCAGATGAACACCGACAGCAGCAGGAAAACCTTGAGGACGAGCCAGAAGATACCCGGGATAAACGACAGGAAGCCGAACGGCGCACTCCAGCCGCCGAGGAACAGCGTCGACGCCAGTGCCGAGATCACGATCATGTTGATGTACTCGGCGAGGAAGAACAGCGCGAACGCCATACCCGAGTAGTCGATCATGTGACCCGCGACGATTTCCGACTCACCTTCCACCACGTCGAACGGATGGCGGTTCGTTTCCGCGATGCCCGAGATGAAGTACACGACGAACATCGGCAGCAGCGGCAGCCAGTTCCACGACAGGAAGTTCAGGCCGTGCGCCGCGAAAAAGCCGCGTTCCTGCGAACCGACGATGTCCGACAGGTTCAGCGTACCGGCCGTCATCAGCACGACGACCAGCGCAAAGCCCATGGAAATTTCGTACGACACCATCTGCGCCGCGGCGCGCATGGCGCCAAGGAACGCATACTTCGAGTTCGACGCCCAGCCGGCCAGAATCACGCCGTACACGCCGATCGACGAAATGGCGATCGCATACAGCAGACCTGCGTTGATGTCGCCGAGGACCGCGCCCGCCTGGAACGGAATCACCGCCCAGACCGCGAAGGCCGGCACCACCACCATGATCGGCGCGATCATGTAGATCCAGCGGCTTGCCTGGGTCGGCTGAATCACTTCTTTCAGCAACAGCTTCAGCACGTCGGCGATCGGCTGCAAGAGACCTGCGGGACCGACGCGGTTCGGGCCGAGACGCACGTGCATCCAGCCGATCAGCTTACGCTCCCACAGAATCAGGTAAGCCACGCACAGCAGGATCACGACGGCCACCACCAGGATGCGCACCAATGCCCACACCGTGGGCCATGCCACACCGAGAAGCTGGGTGCCGCCCGAGTTGATCGTATCGAACAAGCTCATTTACGCCTTCTCCACCACCAGTTCACCGAACAGGCTGCCCAGCGCTGCACCGGCAGGCGTAGCCGCCGACACGCGGACGACCGTCTCCGCAAGATTCGCATCGCGCACGGCCGGCAACTGCACCGATTGCTCGCCCTGGCGCACGCGAACCGCGTCGCCTTCCTTCAAACCCAGTTTGTCGAACAGCGCCGCCGGCAGGCCGACCTTGTTCGCGGCGCGCGCCGCGGCGGTCAGATGCAGCGACTCGGCGCGACGGACAAGCGGGTCGGCGTGGTAGATGGGCACGTCGGCGATACGCTCGAACTTGCCTTCCGCTGCCTTGGCCGCCTTGCCGCGAGCAACCGCCACGCTCGTGCGGTTCGACAGACGCGCTTGCAGTTCGCCGTCGCCGAGTGCCGCCGTGCGCACTTCTTCCGCCGTGTCGTATTCGAAACCGGACGCGCCCAACAGACTGCCCAGCACGCGCAACACTTTCCATGCAGGACGCGTGTCGCCGAGGGGACGCACAACGCCGTTGAACGTCTGCACCGTGCCTTCCGCATTCACAAAGGTACCGGCCGTTTCGGTGAACGGCGCGATGGGCAGCAGCACGTCGGCGTATTCGGCACCCGTCTGGAACGGCGACATGACGACGACCATTTCCGCCTGCTTCAGTGCGGCCAGCGCCTCAACCGGATTGGCCGTATCGAATTCCGGTTCGAAGTTCAGCAGCACATAGCCCTTGCGCGGCTGCTCGAATACTTCGCGAGCATTCAGACCGCCCTCGCCCGGCAATGCATTCACGAGATGGGCGCCGACCGTGTTCGCCGCTTCCGTCAGGAAGCCGAGCGTTGCGCCGGTTGCGTCGGCGATCCATTGCGCCGCCGCATGAATGACCGCGAAATCCGGATGACGCACCGCGCCGTTGCCGAGCAGCACAAGGCGGCGTTCGCCCGTAGCCAGCGACTTTGCGGCGTCCTTGTCGGCTTCCGTGGCTTCTACGCCGGAGAACGCTTCCGGCAACGCGGTGCCGTTCGCCTGCGAGACCGCCGATGCGATGCCGCCCAGTGCCTGGAGCCATGCCGACGGCGCAGCGGCGATACGTTGTGCTTGCGGAATCAGCGCGTCGTCGCCGCTCGCTTGCACCAGCGTGAGCTTCGCGCCGCCCTTCGCGGCCTGACGCAGGCGCGCGGCGAAGAGCGGGTGATCGCGACGCAGGTCCGAACCGATCACGAGCGCGGAGTCGATATTCGACAGGTCTGCAATCGTGGTGCCGAGCCACGGCGCGCCGTTGACAGGAGCCGAGAAATCCGACTGACGCAGACGGAAGTCGACGTTAGGCGTGCCGACCGCTTGCGCCAGCTGCTTCAGCAGGAACAGTTCTTCCACCGTGCTGTGGGCGCTCCCGAGCGCAGCCAGCGCATTTGCGCCGTGGTCGCCCTTGATACCCTTCAGACCCTTGACCACGTAGTCGAGCGCCGTCTGCCAGTCGGTTTCCACCCACTTGCCGCCCTGCTTCAGCATGGGCTGCGTGAGACGCTCCGGGCTATTCAGGCCTTCGTACGAGAAGCGGTCCTTGTCCGAAATCCAGCATTCGTTGATCGCTTCGTTTTCGAACGGCAAAACGCGCATGACGCGGTTGTTCTTCACCTGCACCACCAGGTTTGCGCCGACGGAATCGTGCGGGCTCACCGACTTGCGGCGCGACAGTTCCCACGTACGGGCGCTGTAGCGGAACGGCTTGCTGGTCAGCGCCCCGACCGGGCACAGGTCGATCATGTTGCCGGACAGTTCGGAGTCCACCGTCTTGCCGACGAACGACGTGATTTCCGAATGCTCGCCGCGGCCCAGCATGCCGAGTTCCATCACGCCGGCGACTTCCTGGCCGAAGCGCACACAGCGCGTGCAGTGAATGCAACGCGACATTTCTTCCATCGAGATCAGCGGCCCGACGTTCTTGTGGAACACCACACGCTTTTCTTCGCTGTAGCGCGACGACGACTTGCCGTAGCCCACCGCCAGATCCTGCAACTGACACTCGCCGCCCTGATCGCAGATCGGGCAATCCAGCGGGTGGTTGATCAGCAGGAATTCCATCACGGATTGCTGACCCTTCACTGCTTTTTCCGACTTCGTGCGCACGACCATGCCGGCCGAAACGGGCGTCGCGCATGCGGGCACGGCCTTCGGCATCTTTTCGACATCGACGAGACACATCCGGCAGTTGGCCGCAATCGACAGCTTCTTGTGATAGCAGAAGTGCGGAATGTACGTGTCGACCTTATGCGCAGCCTGGATCACCATGCTGCCTTCGGGCACTTCTACCTTCTTGCCGTCTATTTCAAGTTCAACCATGATGGTCAATCTTCCTTAACCTGTTACCGCTCAATCGTTCGCCCCGTTCATCGCAGGCTTCTGCAATGAATCCCGTGGTTGACGTGTTCTGGTGCGTAGCTGTCCGGCGCGTTGCTTGCCCGGCGCTTGCCCGAGCGCTTTAGGTTCGCGCCTCGGGCAATCTGGAGCTCACTTTGAAGCTCATTCCAAAGTTCGATCAGGCCGCCACTGTTTCGGCTGCCGCCGCAGCACCCGCATGACCGCCGACAAGGCAATGCTTGTGAGCGACGTGATATTCGAATTCGTCCCAGTAGTGCTTGAGCATGCCGCGAACCGGCATGGCCGCCGCATCGCCGAGCGCGCAGATCGTGCGGCCCATGATGTTTTCCGCGACCGAGTTCAGCAGATCCAGGTCTTCCGGACGGCCGAGCCCATGCTCGATGCGATGCACGACGCGATACAGCCAGCCCGTGCCCTCACGGCAAGGCGTGCACTGACCGCACGACTCTTCGTAATAGAAGTACGACAGGCGCAGCAGCGAGCGCACCATGCAGCGCGTTTCGTCCATGACGATGACCGCGCCGGAGCCGAGCATGGAGCCCGCCTTCGCGATCGAGTCGTAGTCGAGGTCCGTCTGCATCATGATGTCGCCGGGAATGACCGGCGCCGACGACCCGCCGGGAATGACCGCCTTGATCTTTCTGCCGCCGCGCATGCCGCCCGCGAGTTCCATCAGCGTGGCGAACGGCGTGCCGAGCGGAACCTCGTAATTGCCCGGACGTTCGACGTCGCCGGAAATCGAGAAGATCTTCGTGCCGCCGTTATTCGGCTTGCCGATTTCGAGGTAATTCTGCGGGCCGATGGCGAGCAGGAACGGCACTGCGGCGAACGTCTCGGTGTTGTTGATGGTGGTCGGCTTGCCGTACACGCCGAAGCTCGCCGGGAACGGTGGCTTGAAGCGCGGCTGGCCCTTCTTGCCTTCCAGCGACTCGAGCAGCGCCGTTTCCTCGCCGCAGATGTAGGCGCCATAGCCATGGTGCGCATGCAGTTCGAACGAAAAGCCCGAACCCATGATGTTCTCGCCGAGGAACCCAGCGCGGCGAGCTTCGTCCAACGCTTCTTCAAAGCGCTTGTAGACTTCCCAGATTTCGCCGTGGATATAGTTGTAGCCGACCGTAATGCCCATCGCGTACGCGCCGATGGCCATACCTTCAATCAGCGAATGCGGATTGAAGCGCAGAATGTCGCGGTCTTTGAACGTGCCCGGTTCGCCTTCGTCCGAGTTACAGACCAGGTACTTCTGCCCCGGAAACTGACGCGGCATGAAGCTCCACTTCAGACCGGTCGGGAAGCCCGCACCGCCACGGCCGCGCAGACCCGACGCCTTGACGTCGGCGATCACCTGCTCGGGCGGAATCTTTTCTTCCAGAATACGGCGCAGCTGGGCATAACCGCCGCGCGCCACATAGTCTTCGAGATGCCAGTTGTCGCCGTTCAGGCCAGCGAGAATCAGCGGTTTGATGTGACGATCGTGTAAAGACGTCATTTCGAAAGTTCCTCGAGCAGCTGGTCGATCTTCTCGCGGCTCATGAAGCTGCACATGCGATGGTTATTCACCAGCATCACCGGCGCGTCGCCGCACGAACCCATGCATTCGCCTTCTTTCAAGGTGAATTTGCCGTCGGCCGTGGTTTCGCCGAAGTCGATGCCGAGCTTCTGCTTCAGATATTCAGCGGCGCTGTCGGAGCCGCCGTCCGGGCCGAGCTGGCACGGCAGGTTCGTGCAGAGCGTGATCTTGTACTTGCCGACGGGCGACGTCTCATACATCGTGTAGAAGGTTGCGACCTCCTGCACGGCGACAGCCGGCATGCCGAGGTAGTCCGCGACGAACTGCATGAGTTCGGGCGAGAGCCAGCCATGCTCTTCCTGAGCAGTGGCCAACGCCGACATCACGGCGGACTGTTTCTGATCGGCGGGATACTTCGCGATCGCACGATCGATTTCTTTCAGGCCTTCAGCTGAGATCATTTTCAGACACGACTCTTTCAATTCCTACCGAACGAAAACCTGTCGCTCACTTCGTGCTGCGACAGACCCGGCGTTCCTTTGCTTGACGCGCGCTTGTGACCTACCCGAACGCGCGCGCCGATGATTACGTCCTAGCGATCGACTTCGCCGAACACGATGTCCTGCGTGCCGATGATCGTCACGGCGTCGGCGATCATGTGCCCGCGCGCCATTTCGTCCAGTGCGGACAGGTGCGCATAGCCCGGCGCGCGAATCTTGAGGCGATACGGCTTGTTCGCGCCGTCCGAGATCAGGTAGATACCGAACTCGCCCTTCGGATGTTCCACTGCGGCATACGTCTCGCCTTCCGGCACATGGAAGCCTTCCGTGAACAGCTTGAAGTGGTGAATCAGTTCTTCCATGTTCGACTTCATGCCCACGCGCGACGGCGGTGCCACCTTGTGATTGTCGATCATCACAGGGCCCGGATTCTTGCGCAGCCACTCAATGCACTGTTTCACAATACGCGTGGACTGGCGCATTTCCTCGACGCGAACCAGATAGCGGTCGTAGCAGTCGCCGTTCACGCCGACCGGAATGTCGAAGTCGAGCTTTTCGTACACTTCGTACGGCTGTTTCTTGCGCAGATCCCATTCGACGCCAGAACCGCGCAGCATTGCGCCGGACATGCCGAGCTGCAAAGCGCGCTCGGGGCTGACCACGCCGATGCCGACCAGACGCTGTTTCCAGATGCGGTTGTCGGTGAGCAGCGTCTCGTATTCGTCGACGTACGTCGGGAAACGCGTGAAGAAATCGTCGATGAAATCGAGCAGCGAACCTTGACGGTTCTCGTTCATCTTCGACAATGCCTTCGCATTGCGAATCTTCGACGCCTTATATTGCGGCATTGCGTCAGGCAGATCGCGATAGACGCCGCCCGGACGGTAATAGGCCGCGTGCATCCGCGCACCGGACACCGCTTCGTACACGTCCATCAGATCTTCCCGCTCGCGGAACGCGTACAGGAATACAGCCATTGCACCGACGTCGAGCGCGTGCGCGCCGATCCACATCAGATGGTTCAGCACGCGCGTGATTTCGTCGAACATCACGCGAATGTACTGCGCGCGCACCGGCACTTCGATGCCGAGCAGCTTTTCGATGGCCATCACATAGCCGTGCTCGTTGACCATCATCGACACGTAGTCGAGACGGTCCATATACGGCACCGACTGGATGAACGTTTTGGTTTCGGCGAGCTTTTCGGTAGCGCGATGCAAAAGGCCGATATGCGGGTCGGCGCGCTGAATGACTTCGCCGTCGAGCTCCAGCACGAGGCGCAGCACACCGTGCGCTGCCGGGTGCTGCGGGCCGAAGTTGAGCGTGTAGTTCTTGATCTCTGCCATGGCGTTCTCTTAGTGTTTCAGACCGCCATAGCGATCCTCGCGGATCACGCGCGGCGTGATTTCCCGCGGCTCGATCGTCACGGGCTGATAGACGACGCGCTTTTCTTCCGGGTCGTAACGCATTTCGACGTAGCCGGAAACAGGGAAATCTTTACGGAACGGGTGACCAATGAAGCCGTAGTCGGTGAGAATGCGGCGCAGGTCGGGGTGGCCTTCGAAAACGATGCCGTAGAGGTCGAAGGCTTCGCGCTCGTACCAGTTCGCGGAATTCCAGACTTCGACGACGGACGGCAGAATGGGCATGTCGTCGTCCGGCGCGAACACGCGCAGCCGCAGACGCCAGTTATTCTGCACCGACAACAAATGCAGAACGGCCGCGAAACGCGGACCGTCGTAAGCGCCGTCGGCGTACGTTTGATAGTCGACGCCGCACAGGTCCATCATCTGGTCGAAACCGAGCGAGCGGTCATCGCGCAGACGCGTTGCCACGTTGAGGTAGTCGCTTGCTTTCACGACGATCGTCAACTCACCGATTGCCTCGGTAGTGCTCAGCAGGAGGCCGCCAAAGGCCGCCTCGAGGTTCGCTTTCAGGGTCTCGAGTTTGCTTGCCATATTGTGGGGAGGCGTTGCCTTATTGACGGGCGATTGTGTTGGTGCGGCGAATCTTGGCCTGCAACTGGATCACGCCGTAAACCAGCGCCTCCGCTGTGGGCGGGCAACCCGGCACATAGACGTCGACCGGCACAATGCGATCGCAGCCACGCACCACCGAATACGAGTAGTGGTAATAGCCGCCGCCGTTCGCGCACGAACCCATGGAAATCACCCAGCGCGGCTCCGCCATCTGGTCGTACACCTTGCGCAGAGCCGGCGCCATTTTGTTACACAGCGTGCCGGCGACGATCATCACGTCCGACTGACGCGGACTGGGACGAAACACCACGCCAAAACGGTCGAGATCATAACGGGCCGCGCCCGCATGCATCATCTCGACCGCGCAGCACGCCAGACCGAACGTCATTGGCCACAGGGAGCCGGTGCGCGTCCAGTTGATCAGTTTGTCAGCCGTCGTGGTGACAAACCCTTCCTTCAAGACCCCTTCGATACTCATTTGCTTTCCACTCCAGACGGGGCGGCAAGCTTTAGCCACCCACGCAAACCGGCGATTAAACCATCATTCCCAGTCGAGGCCGCCCTTCTTCCAGATATAGGCGAAGCCCAGCAGGAATTCGAGCAGGAAAATCATCATCGCCATGAAGCCAGGCCAGCCGATGTCGCGCAGGGCCACACCCCACGGGAACAGGAACGCGGTTTCAAGATCGAAAATGATGAAGAGAATGGCGACGAGGTAATAGCGCACGTCGAACTTCATGCGCGCGTCTTCGAACGCTTCGAAGCCGCACTCATACGGTGCGTTTTTCTCGGTATCGGGCTTGTTAGGACCGAGGATCTTGCCGATACTGACCAGTGCTACGCCTAAACCGGTGCCCACAAGGAGGAACAACAAGACGGGGAAATAGGCTGCGAGGTTCAAGACTATCCTCAATCGGTTGGTTCTGAGTGCCGTCAGGAGCATAGCACCCCTGACGAGAAATCACTTCTGAGACGTACACGCCGCAGACCAACGCAAACGGCGCGCCAGAAGTGAAAATGCCAGCCGAAGCGAAGCAAGCGGCTGGCATTTAGATAACATTTGGTGCCGACGGCGAGACTCGAACTCGCACAGCTTTCGCCACTACCCCCTCAAGATAGCGTGTCTACCAATTTCACCACGTCGGCACTGTATGCAATCCGGGAAAACAACTTGTAAAACCCGCGAATCGCTTCAAGACTTAGATTGTAACTGCTTTAAACAGATTGTTCAACGCACAAACGCACTTTCTACGAAAATTTATTTCGGCACGTCGGTAGCAGGCACGGACGCAGCCGATGCCGCGAGCGCAGCCGAACCACCAGCCGGCGTGGACGCAGCGGGAGCAGCCGACGCGGCGACCGGCGCCGTGACTGCCGCGCCCAGCACGCCGGCCGACGGTTTCACGCGATACGCGCCGAGATACGTGAGCGCCAGCGTTGTAACAAAAAATACGGCGGCAAGCACGGCGGTGGTGCGCGACAGGAAGTTTGCCGAGCCGGTCGCACCGAACAGACTGCCCGACGCGCCGCTGCCGAATGCCGCGCCCATATCGGCGCCTTTGCCGTGCTGCAGCAAGACGAGGCCGATGACCCCGAGCGCCGACAACAGCTGAACGACGATAATCAAAGTTTTCAAATACAGCATTACACTCACCTGAGTCTTTATTGAGCCGAGACTCGCAAACTGCGAGACCCGGAATGGGTCATCCCCGACGCGGCGCCCTGCTCAACTCGCGGCTGCCGTTGCAGCCGCCGCCTTGCAGATCGCCAGAAAATCCTGGTCCTTCAACGACGCGCCGCCGATCAGGCCGCCGTCGATATCCTGCTGACGGAACAACTCTTCCGCATTGTCGGGCTTCACGCTGCCGCCATACAACAGCGGCACGCCCGCGACCTCAGCACCCTTTACCGCAAGACGCGCGCGCAAAAACGCGTGGACCGCCTGCGCCTGCTCCGAACTCGCGCTCTTGCCGGTGCCGATAGCCCAGACCGGCTCATAGGCGACGATGATATGCGCCGCTTCTTGCGCCGACAGTTTCGCCAGCACTTCGTCCAGCTGCGCGCCGACCACCTGCTCCGTCGCGCTCGCTTCCCGCTCTTCCAGCGTTTCGCCGACACACACGATCGGCGTCAAGCCCGCCTCGAGCGCACGCTGCGTCTTGACCGCGACGAGCTCCGCGCTCTCGCGGTGATAGGCACGCCGCTCCGAGTGCCCGACGATTGCAAACGTGGCGCCGAAATCCGTCACCATTTGCGCAGCGACTTCGCCGGTATAGGCACCGTGCGTAAAAGCGGAAACATCCTGCACACCCCACACCACCCGGCTGCCTTCGAGCAACGACTGCGCTTGCGCGAGATACGGGCTCGGCACGCACACGCCTACGCGCACCGCAACCGGCAGTTCGCCCGCGCCTTTCGCCACGGCCTGCAGCAGCCCGGCGTTCTCGGCGAGGCGCCCATGCATCTTCCAGTTACCCACTACCAGTTTGGCTCGTTGTGTCGACATCGTCTCGTCTTGTCTTCTGTTGACGGCGGGCCTCGCTTGCGCGTGTTTCGTTGCGCTTACAGTCCGCCTTTCGGATTCATGCGGCGCGCGCAAAACGCGCAATTTTACTGCGTGGGGGAGATCGGGTCAAACACACGCGTTGGCACCCGCTCCCGCCGCCGGACGGCTCGTATCAAGCGTCCTGACCCCACGTCAGCACAATCTTGCCGACATGCGTGCTGCTTTCCATCAGCGCGTGCGCGTCGGCGGCCTGCGCGGCGGGAAATACCCGATGCACCACCGGTTTGATTCGCCCGCCTTCCAGATGGGGCCACACCTGCTCCTTCAACTGCGCAGCAATTTTCGCCTTGAACTCCACCGGCCGCGGACGCAGCGTCGAGCCCGTCACGGTCAAGCGGCGACGCAGCACTTCGTTGAGGTTGAGTTCCGCTTTCGCGCCGCCCAACAGCGCGATCAGCACAATACGGCCGCCGTCTGCCAACGCCGTCAGCTCGCGCGACACGTAACTGCCGGCCACCATGTCGAGCACCACGTCGACGCCGCGATCGTTGGTCAGCGACTTGATGACTTCGACGAAATCTTCAGTCTTGTAGTTGATCGCACGCTCGGCGCCGAGCGCTTCGCACGCGCGACATTTGTCGTCCGAACCGGCGGTTGCGAAAACGCGGAAACCGAGCGCGTGCGCGATCTGGATCGCGGTCACGCCGATGCCGCTCGAGCCGCCTTGCACCAGCAGCGTTTCGTTCGCGCCACCCTCGCCCTTGCCGAGCTGCGCGCGGTCGAACACATTGCTCCACACGGTAAAAAACGTCTCCGGCAGCGAGGCAGCCTCGACATCCGACAGACCGGCCGGCGCCGGCAGGCACTGCAACAACGGCGCGACGGCGTATTCGGCGTAGCCGCCGCCCGCCAGCAGCGCACAGACGCGATCGCCGATTTTCAAACCAAACGGATTGTTCCTTTCGTCGATGTCACCGCCGACGATTTCCCCCGCCACCTCCAGCCCCGGCAGGTCGGACGCACCCGGCGGCGGCGCATAGGTGCCCTTGCGCTGAAACACGTCCGGACGGTTGATGCCGGAAGCCGCCACCTTGATCAGCACCTCGCCCGCTTTGGGCTGCGGCGTGGGCCGCTCCGCGAGCTTGAGAACTTCCGGCGCTCCGAATTCCGTGATTTCGATCGCTTTCATCTGCGTCAACTCCAAGATTGGATTGCGTTGCACACCGCGCGTTGTCTACGCGGTCCGCGCTGGCGGGACCTCATGCGCATTGTCCCCCGATTGCGACAATGACGTGCGCGCTACCCGATTTTCGCCAACCGCCCCGATGCAAGCAGCGTACCGTTTGGGCGCCTTTGGGCCCGTTTGAGCGCCCCGCAGCCATCCGCAACGCAATTCACCCTGCGTCCACCATGAAAAACGGCCGGCGCGCCTTCGCGCTGCCGGCCGTTGTGCCACTACCGCTTTACTGCGGCGTCGGCTCGCCTTGCGGCGCACCCGACGCGGCGTCGTTCAAAAACGCCTTCGCGGACAAACGCACGCGGCCCTTCTCGTCCGTCTGGATGACCTTGACTTTCACCTGCTGGCCGTCCTTCAGGTAGTCGTTGATGTCCTTGACACGCTCGTTGGCGATTTCGGAGATGTGCAGCAGACCGTCCTTGCCCGGCAGGATGTTCACGATCGCGCCGAAATCGAGCAGCTTGAGCACCGTGCCCTCGTAGACCTGGCCCACTTCGACTTCCAGCGTGATGTTCTCGATACGCTTTTTCGCTTCGGCCATGCCTTCGCTGCTGGTGCTTGCGATGGTCACGACGCCGTCGTCGGAAATATCGATCGTCGTGCCGGTTTCTTCCGTCAGCGCGCGGATCACCGAACCGCCCTTGCCGATCACGTCGCGGATCTTTTCCGGGTTGATCTTGATGGTGATCATGCGCGGTGCGAACTCCGACAATTGCGTGTTCGCGCCCGACACCGCCGAAGTCATCTTGCCGAGGATATGCATGCGGCCTTCCTTCGCCTGCGCGAGGGCGACCTGCATGATTTCCTTCGTGATGCCCTGGATCTTGATGTCCATCTGCAGCGCGGTCACGCCCTGCTCCGTGCCCGCCACCTTGAAGTCCATGTCGCCGAGGTGATCTTCGTCGCCGAGGATGTCGGTCAGCACAGCGAACTTGTTGCCTTCGAGAATCAGGCCCATGGCGATGCCGGCGACGTGCGCCTTCATCGGCACGCCGGCGTCCATCAGCGCGAGGCAGCCGCCGCACACCGAAGCCATCGACGAAGAACCGTTCGATTCCGTGATTTCCGACACGACGCGGATCGAGTAGCCGAATTCGTCGGCGCTCGGCAGGCACGCGGCCAGCGCGCGCTTCGCCAGGCGGCCGTGACCGATTTCGCGGCGCTTCGGCGAGCCGACGCGACCCGTTTCGCCGGTCGCGAACGGGGGCATGTTGTAGTGAAGCATGAAACGTTCGCGGTACTCGCCTTCGAGCGCGTCGATGTTCTGCTCGTCGCCCTTCGTGCCGAGCGTGGCCACCACCAGCGCCTGCGTTTCGCCGCGCGTGAAGAGCGCCGAGCCGTGGGTGCGCGGCAGCACGCCGGTGCGGATCTCGATCGGGCGCACCGTGCGGGTGTCGCGTCCGTCGATACGCGGCTCGCCGTTCAGGATCTGCGTACGGACGATCTTCGCTTCGATGTCGAACAGCACATTGCCGACGGTCGCCTTGTCGGCCGCCACCGTGCCGCTTGCGGCGGCTTCTTCTTCCAGCTTCGCCGACACCGCTGCGTAGACTTCCTTCAGCTTGGTCGACCGCGCCTGCTTGTCGCGGATCTGATAAGCCGCGAGCAGGTCGGCTTGCGCCAGTTCCGTCACGCGCGCGATCAGCGGCTCGTTCTTCGCGGCCGGTTGCCAATCCCATTCCGGCTTGCCGCCTTCGCGGACCAGATCGTGGATGGCGTCGATCGCGACTTGCATCTGCTCATGGCCGAATACCACGGCGCCGAGCATCACTTCTTCGCTCAGCTGCTGCGCTTCCGATTCCACCATCAGCACCGCGCGTTCCGTACCGGCGACCACGAGGTCGAGCGCCGAGTCCTTCATTTGCGGACGCGTCGGGTTCAGCACGTATTCGTTGTTGATGTAAGCCACACGCGCTGCGCCGACCGGGCCGTTGAACGGCAGACCGGACACCGCGAGCGCCGCCGACGCGCCGATCAGCGCGGGAATGTCGGCGGGGATGTCCGGGTTCAGCGACAGAACGTGAATGACGACCTGCACTTCGTTGTAAAAGCCTTCCGGGAACAGCGGACGCAGCGGACGGTCGATCAGGCGCGAAATCAGCGTTTCGCCTTCCGACGGACGGCCTTCGCGGCGGAAGAACCCGCCCGGAATCTTGCCGGCAGCGTAGGTCTTCTCGAGATAGTCGACCGTCAGCGGGAAGAAGTCCTGGCCCGGCTTCGCCGTCTTGGCGCCGACCACGGTTGCCAGAACCACGGTGTCTTCGACGTCGACGATGACTGCGCCGCTCGCCTGGCGAGCGATTTCACCGGTTTCGAGGCGAACGTTGTGTTGTCCCCACTTAAATTCTTTGACGACCTTGCTGAACATAGTCATTGCTTTTCCTCATCGTAATGCCGCGCGGAACAGAAGCGGCGCGGCAACGCCAGGACCGGCGCCGCATGGGAAGAGGTGTGTTATGCCATTCCAGAGAGCCGCATGCTGCGTCGCCGGTCGTGCGAAAGCCGGCGAGGCGCGCGAACCGCTGGAATGACACAAAGCTCCGCCCTGAAGCCCGGCCATGTTTCTATTTCTGCTTTTTCTACTGCTTTGTGCTGCGTTCTGCTGCTATTTTCTGCTGCCTGTTATTGCCTGTTACTGCCTTCACTGCTGCGAGCCCGCCGCGCGAACCGACACGCCGCTGCGAAGCCCGGCGGCGCACCTCACGCGATGCACGCCGCGCAAAAACAAAATGCCTGCATCAGCGGAACTGACACAGGCATCTTGCTGAACGACTGGCCGATTACCGGCCGCTTACTTACGCAGACCCAGCTTCTCGATCAGAGCGCGGTAACGGTCCGCGTCCTTACCCTTCAGGTAGTCGAGCAGCTTGCGGCGGCGGCTCACCATGCGCAGCAGACCGCGGCGGCTGTGATGATCTTTCGCGTGTGCCTTGAAGTGAACGGTCAGTTCGTTGATGCGGGTCGTGAGCAGCGCGACCTGAACTTCGGGGGAGCCGGTATCGTTGGCTGCGCGTGCGAATTGCGCGACGACTTCGGACTTCTTGCTTGTGTCAACTGCGGACATGTCGATTTCCTTGAGAACTAGACAGGCGGTCACGGAAGAAAGGCCGTGCCGTGGATTACCCGTGCAAACTGGCGCCGCAAACTGCTTTCCAACCTGCTGCTTTACAAACTGCTGTAAAACCGCTTTTCGGACAGCTCGTGTACTGCCGGCAACGCAACGGGACGCGTATTGTAGCACAGTGCAATCCCGCCGCGAACCCCGCCGCGCCGGGCGAAATGGCATCCGCGTGGCATCCGCGCGCGGCGGCGGCATCACGGCACGGCGGCGTCCACCGATGCAGACTTACGGCCGCTTCATCGTGCAGACTGTCGGCGGCACCGTGCGCTCCGCCGGCAATGCAAGCACCGTACGAAAGCCGAACCCGGAGCCTTCGTTGTCGAAACGCACGCCGCGCGTGCCGGCCTTGTCCATTTCCATCACGTAAAGGGGCTGGATGAGTTGATGGTCGTCCGCCCGCATCCACGACGCGTGAAAGCCGTTGTCGAACCGAATGCCTTCCAGCGCGCGCGCGACCGCCGTCGGATCAGCGGTTTTCGCGCGGTTCATCGCCGCGGCCAGGGTTTCGATCATCAACGTCATGCGCAGCACCGGATAGTCGTCCCGCGCCGCCGGGAAACGCGCGCGGAACGCCTGATACCACGCATCGGAGGCCGCGCCGCCCGCGTTCGGATGCCAGTCCGCCACCGCGATCACGCGCCCGACGCCCGCCTCGCCGAGCGCGGCCGGCGCGCCGAGACTGTTCCCATAGAACGTGTAGAACTTCGTGTCGAGGCCTTGCTCGCGCGCCGCTTTCACGAGCAGCGTCAGGTCGTTGCCCCAGTTGCCCGTGATCACGGCATCGGCACCGCTCGCGCGCATTTTCGCGACGTACGGCGCGAAGTCCTTCACGCGGCCTATCGGATGGAACTCGTCGCCGACCACTGCGATGTCCGGGCGCTTCGCCCGCAGCGCCGAGCGCGCGAGACTGCTCACGTCGTGCCCGAAGCTGTAGTCCTGGTTCAGCAGATAGACCTTCTTGACCGCCTTGTCGCGCTGGATCACGTCAGCAAGCGCGTCCATGCGCATGCCCGCATGCGCGTCGAAGCGGAAGTGCCAGAAGCTGCAGCTCGCATTGGTGAGCGCGGGGTCGTCGGCGGAATAGTTAAGGAACAGCTCGCGGTTGCCCGGCTCGCGGCTGTTCTGCTTGTCGATGGCGCCGATGAGCGCTGCCGCGACCGCTGAACTGTTGCCCTGCAGGATATAGCCAATGTGCCGATCGGCCGCCGCGCGCAGTTGCGTGAGCGCTTCTTCGGTGCCGCCCTTGCTGTCCAGCACCACCAGCTCGAGCGGATGCGCGCCGTCGGCGAGCTGCACACCGCCGCGCGCGTTGACCTGCTCGACACCGAAGCGCAGATTGCGCTCCACCGCCGCGCCGGCGTTCGCAAACGGACCGGACATGCCCTCGATCAGCGCAAGCTGGATCGGCGCGCCGGTAGGCTTCCGCGCCGTTTCAGCGGCGCTGGCCGTCTGGGCCGTCTGGGCCGTCTGGACGGTCTGCGCCGCGCGAGCCCCGCCGGCCGCCGCCATCACTGCCACAGAAATTGCCGCCAGGACCACTGCCGTCTTCCGTTGCCACTTCCTCATCGCCCGTTTCCGTCTGGTTCGTCAAAGCGCGGATCATAGGGCGCGGGCGACGCAATAAGCAAGCCGCGCGAGACGCTTCCCTACACGCCGGCCCGCGCGCGAACGGGCAAATTTTTTACAGCGCCGCGTGTCAAAATGCTCTGTGTTGACGATAAAAACCGCTATTTGAAAAGTCACTGGAGGAATTCATGTTCAACCGCCATCACCGCAAGGCGGCCTCGACGGAGGCGCCGGCTGCGGGACCTGCCGGGCGCCTGCGCCGCGCGGCGCTCGCAGCCTTGAGCGCGCTCGCGCTGGCCGGCTGCGCACAGCCCTGGCAGCAGTACCAGGCTGGCGCCGACGAGTCGACAATCGTCGCGCGTCTCGGCCCGCCGCGCGAAAGCTACGATCTGCCGAACGGCGGCAAGCGCCTGATGTGGCCCACGCAGCCGATGGGTGAAACCACCACCGCGGCCGACATCGACGCCTCCGGCAAGATCGTCAACGTGCGCCAGGTCTTGCAGCCGAGCGAGTTCTATCGCGCCGAAGTCGGCAAGTGGACCAAGGGCGACGTGCTGGTGAATTTCGGGCGCCCGGTCGAAACGTCTTACTTCCCGTTGATGAAGCGCGAAGTCTGGACCTATCGCTATCTCGAGGACAACGTCTGGTACATGATGTTCAGCTTCTATTTCGACGACCAGGGTGTGCTGCGTCTCACGCAGAAAACGCCCGATCCGCTGCATGATCCCGATCGCCGGAACCTGTTCTAGCCCGCGCTGTCATTCAATCGACGCGCATCTCCGAAAGCCGCTCGCGAAGCGGCTTTTTTTTATTTATTTCGCATCGCAACGAATTTTATTTCACACACAGACGATTAATTTTTTGATAGAAAGGCTTTTGTAAGCATCGATCCGGTGCTGGCCGTCGCTTCAAAAGAAGTGCGGCCACGCGGCACCGCCGTGATTCCTGCACCGGACGATGCGCCCCTTTCTGGAGCCGCTATCGATGAATCGTCCTAAACGCCTTCTCGTCGCCAACGTCGCATGGGCGCATGACACCGCCGAGCGCAACCCCGAATTTTTCCGCGATCTGGCGCGAGGTCAGAATCCGCACGTGCTGTGGATCGGCTGCTCGGACAGCCGCGTGCCCGCCGAAACCATCACGCATTGCGAGCCGGGCGACCTGTTCGTCCACCGTAACATCGCCAACCTCTTTCATTCCGACGACGACAACTCCGCGAGCGTTCTCGAATACGCGGTGCGCGTGCTGAAGGTCGGTCATGTGATCGTCTGCGGGCATTACGGCTGCGGCGGCGTGCGCGCGTCGCTCCTGCCGCCCGATCCGGGGCTGCCGCATGTGAACCGCCGCATCGCGCCGCTGTGTTCGCTGGCGAGAGCGCATCGCGACGAGCTCGACGCAAAAGCGAGCGAACGCGAGCGCGTCGACCGGCTGGCCGAACTCAACGTGCTCGAACAGGTGCGCCAGCTGCGCGCGAACCCGATCGTGCGCGACGCCGAGCCCGCGCCGCTCGTGCACGGCTGGATCTTCGCGCTCGAAGACGGACGCCTCAAGGTGCTCACGTCCGGCTACGAAGCCGACGACGCGATGACCTGCGAGACAGCCGCGCACAGCGCTTAGCGCCTCGCCGCCCTCGATGCGCCGGGATGCGCCTCGATGAGCCACCGACGCCACCCTCTGGTTCAGCCTTCGTCTTACACAGGCATCACTTATTTCTGCACCGACATCATGAATCTTCGAGCTTTCTTTTCGACATTTCAGCGCGACGCCCTTGCGGGCACCGTCGTATTTCTCGTAGCGCTGCCGCTGTGCCTCGGCATTGCCAATGCATCCGGCGTCGAGCCGTTCGCCGGGCTCGTGTCGGGCATCGTCGGCGGGCTGGTCGTCGCGGTCCTGAGCGGCTCGCGGCTGAGCGTGAGCGGACCGGCGGCGGGTCTCGTCGTGATTGTCGTCGACGGGATTGCGCAGCTCGGCAGCTTTTCCGCGTTCCTCGCGGCGGTGCTGCTGTCCGGCGCGATCCAGTTCGGCTTCGGTATGCTGAAGGCCGGCCGCTTTGCCGCGTACGTGCCGTCGCCCGTCATCAAGGGCATGCTTGCCGCCATCGGCATCCTGCTGATCGTCAAGCAGTTCCCGCTCGCGCTCGGGCTCGTGAATGGGCCAGCCGAAGGCGCGGCGTCAGCGGGCGGCACAATCACGGCCCCGTTCGGCACGATCTCGGCGGTGGCCTGCGTCATCACGCTGCTGTCGCTTGCGATCTTGCTGGCCTGGGAGACGCGACCCATGCGCCGCTTCGCGCTGGTGCGCATTGTGCCCGCGCCGCTCGCGGTCGTGCTGCTCGGGATCGGCGCGACGCTGCTCCTGACCATGCTCGCGCCGTCGCTCGCGCCGCCGGCCGAACATCGCGTCGCGCTGCCGTCGCTCGAATCGTTCGCGGCCTTGAGCGTCGCGCTCGAATGGGCTGACTTTGGCCCGCATTTCGCCCAACTCGTCAACCCGGACGTGTGGCGCGTGGCAATCACGCTTGCGATCGTGGCCAGCCTCGAAACCTTGCTGAGCCTCGAAGCGGTCGAGCAGATCGACCCCGAACGCCGCCCCGCGCCGCCGGATCGTGAACTGAAGGCGCAAGGCGTGGGCAATCTGATTGCAGGCGCGATCGGCGGGCTGCCGATCACGGCGGTGATCGTGCGCAGTTCGGCGAACGTGCATGCCGGCGCGCAAAGCCGGCTGTCGGCGATCATTCACGGCGTGCTCCTGCTCGTGAGCGTGTTCGCGTTGACGAGCATCATCAACCTCATCCCGCTCGCCTGTCTTGCCGCGATCCTGATTTTCACGGGGCTGAAGCTCGCCAAGCCGTCACTGTTCGTCGCGGTCGCGAGGCAGGGCTTTGCGCCGTTCGCGCCGTTTATCGTCACGCTGGTCGGCGTGCTCGCGACCGATCTGCTGATCGGCATTGTGCTCGGTATTCTGTGCAGCGTGCTGCTCGCGCTGTATGCGAATCTGCGGCGCCCTATCGTGCTCGCGCAGCACGGCGATCACTATCTGCTGTCGTTTCGCAAGGATGTGTCGTTCCTCGGCAAAGTGCCGCTCAAGCACTACCTGCAGCAAATTCCGGACGGCGCCACGCTGATCGTCGACGCGACGCGCGCCGATTTCGTCGATCACGACGTGCGTGAAATGCTCGACAGCTTCGTCGACGAGGCGCCCCGCCGCGGCATCGCGGTGGAAGTGCGGCATCAGGTCCGCACGCAGGCGCGCGCTGCGCGTGGCTGGCCGATGCGACGCGCGGCAACCGAGTAACGTGGGGAGACGGCGGCGGGTAAGCACGACGCGCCCGCCGCATAACAAAACCCCGCGCCGTTTGAGGCGCGGGGCTTGACGTTGGTTGGGGCGCGTTAGTACGGTGGCTGCGGGCTAGCAGCGATTGGCGCGGGCTGGCGCCGTTGCTGCTGGTTAGCGCCGATTGCCGCTGGTTGGCGCCGCCTCGCGTTGGCCGGCGCCGCTTCTTCATGCCTGGCGCTGCTTGCCGGTCCGCGGCGCTTGACGCCGCAAGCAGACAAATCGCGCCTCGCCGCTTCAGCCCGCCACGCTGCCCGGCTTCACTCCGAGCGCTGCGGGTTAAGCTTGTCGGAGTTCGAATACAGCTTGTTGAGCGCCGAGATATACGCTTTCGCCGACGCCGCGACAATGTCCGGATCGGTGCCGACACCATTGACGATGCGCCCGCTCTTCGACAGCCGCACGGTCACCTCGCCCTGCGCCTGGGTGCCCGTGGTGATCGCGTTCACCGAGTAAAGCAGCAGCTCCGAACCGCTGCCCACTTCCGTTTCGATCGCGTTGAGCGTGGCGTCCACCGGACCGTTGCCGCGCGCTTCGCCGGTGATTTCCTTGCCGTCCACTGCGAACACGATCTTCGCCTGCGGCTGCTCGCCGGTCTCCGAATGCTGCGACAGCGACACGAACTTGTAGTGCTCCTTCTCCTGCGCCTCAGCCGATTCCTCCGTGACGATCGCGATGATGTCCTCGTCGAAAATCTCCGCCTTGCGGTCGGCCAGTTCCTTGAAGCGCGCGAACGCGGTATTGAGTTCGGCTTCGCTGTCGAGCGCGATGCCCAGTTCCTGCAGGCGCTGCTTGAACGCATTGCGGCCCGACAACTTGCCGAGCACGATCTTGTTCGCGCTCCAGCCCACGTCTTCCGCGCGCATGATTTCGTACGTGTCGCGCGCCTTCAGCACGCCGTCCTGGTGAATGCCCGACGCGTGCGCGAACGCGTTTGCGCCCACCACGGCCTTGTTCGGCTGCACGACGAAACCGGTGATCTGGGACACGAGCTTCGACGCCGGCACGATCTGCGTGGTATCGAGGCCGAGTTCGAGCCCGAAATAGTCCTTGCGGGTCTTCACGGCCATCACGATTTCCTCGAGCGACGTATTGCCCGCCCGCTCGCCGAGACCGTTGATCGTGCACTCCACCTGACGTGCGCCGCCGATCTGCACGCCCGCCAGCGAATTGGCGACCGCCATGCCGAGGTCGTTATGGCAATGCACCGAGAACACGGCCTTGTGCGAGTTCGGAATGCGCTCGCGCAACGTCTTGACGAGATTGCCGTACAGCTCCGGCACGCCATAACCGACCGTGTCTGCAATGTTGATGGTGGTCGCGCCTTCGGCGATCACCGCTTCCAGCACGCGGCACAGGAAGTCCATGTCCGAGCGGCTGCCGTCTTCCGGCGAAAACTCGACGTCGTCCGTGAATTTGCGCGCGAAGCGCACCGCCAGCTTCGCCTGCTCGAACACCTGGTCCGGCGTCATGCGCAGCTTCTTTTCCATGTGCAGCGGCGAGGTCGCGATGAACGTGTGAATGCGGAAACGCTCGGCGGGCTTCAGCGCGTCGGCCGCGCGTTGAATGTCCTTGTCGTTCGCGCGCGCAAGCGAGCAGATGGTACTGTCCTTGATCAGCCCGGCAATGGTGTGAATGGCGTCGAAGTCGCCGTTGGAGCTTGCCGCGAAGCCCGCTTCGATCACGTCGACTTTCATCCGCTCGAGTTGCTTCGCGATACGGATTTTTTCTTCTTTCGTCATCGACGCGCCGGGCGATTGCTCGCCGTCACGCAGCGTAGTGTCGAATATGATCAGTTTGTCGGACATGTCGGGTCTCCTGCGGAGTACTTTAATTGGGGGAATCGGATAGGAAATCGGGATGCGGTCGCGCCCAGCGCCACGGCGGTGACAACTCGGCATCACCTCAGCGTCATGTCAACGGCATTTCAACGGCATGTCAAACATCGCGGACGGCGCTCGAGCATGAGCGAGGCGAACAGCTGCACGGCCGGTTAGCGTGGTTGCCGCGGGGCTGGCAGGCCCGTCAGCGAAGTTTTATGCCGGCCTGGCTCCGTAGCCGCGGCGCCGACGGAAAAAGGAACGTGGACGCAGTCATCCAACGACTATAGCGGCATTCCACCTGCCGTGCAATTGGCGCCGGGCCTGCCTGGCAAGCGCTTCGCGAACGTGTCGCACGGGTTGGCAAATCGCCTCGCAAGCGCGCTCGTCAAAAAGAAACGGCGCCCCGAAGGACGCCGTTGTTGAGTGCCTGGCCTGCCGGACGACAGTTACAACGACTGTCGCGACGCCGGCCGCTACCGGTCGTGCGCGACCGAGCGAGCCGGATTCGCCCTGCCCCGCAGCGCCTGATAACCCCAGAACACATAGCCAGACAGCCCGTACAGCACGAACAGGCCGAACAGCATCAAAGGCGGATCCGACGACACCAGCACGAACGCGACCACCACGAGCAGAATCACGCCGAACGGCACACGATGCCGCACGTCGAGCGCCTTGCCGCTATAAAACGGCGCGTTGGACACCATGGTCACGCCCGCGTAGATGGTCAGCACAAACGCGACCCACGGCAGCCAGACGAGCTTGAGCGGCACGCGGTTGTCGGTGGCGAGCCACACGAAGCCCGCGATCAGCGCCGCGGCCGCCGGACTCGGCATGCCCTGGAAAAACCGCTTGTCGACCACACCGATGTTCGTATTGAAACGCGCGAGCCGCAGCGCCGCGCCCGAACAGTAGACGAAAGCCGCGAGCCAGCCCCAGCGGCCGAGATCTTTCAGGATCCACTCATACATGACGAGCGCCGGCGCGACGCCGAACGACACCATGTCGGAGAGACTGTCGAACTGCTCGCCGAACGCGCTTTGCGTGTGCGTCATGCGAGCCACGCGGCCGTCCATGCCGTCGAGCACCATGGCGACGAAAATCGCGATGGCCGCGACCTCGAAGCGCACGTTCATAGCCTGCACGACGGCAAAGAAGCCGCAGAAGAGCGCCGCCGTGGTGAAGGCGTTCGGCAGCAGATAAATGCCGCGCTTTCGCAGGAATTGCTGACGCTGCGCGCGCCGGCTGTCTACGGCCGGCGACTCCGCGACGATCGGCTTGTTGCGGCGAAACGGACGCGGCAGCGGTCCACTGTTGCGCGGTCGGCGCGGTTTGAATGCGGCCATTCGGACAACCTCCTTTGTGCCGCTTCAGAGTTCAGCGAGGATCGTGGACGACGCCGACACTTTCTCGCCGATCGACACCCGCGGACGGCTGCCCACCGGCAAATACACGTCGACGCGCGAGCCGAAGCGGATAAAGCCATACCGTTGACCGCGCGTAAGCGGCTCACCTGCACGCACATAGCAAAGAATGCGCCGCGCGATCAGGCCGGCGATCTGCACGGACGTGACAGTCTGGCCGCCGGCCATTTCGATCACGATCGCATTGCGCTCGTTTTCGAGCGAGGCCTTGTCCACCGCCGCGTTCAGATAAGCGCCGGGAAAATATTCGACCTTGGAGATTGCGCCGTCGACCGGCGAGCGCTGCGAATGCACGTTGAATACGTTCATGAACACGCTGATTTTCAGCGCTTCACGATTGGCATACGGATCATGCGCGGTTTCGACGGCGACGATGCGGCCGTCGGCCGGGCACAGCACGGCGTTCGCCTGCGTGGGAATGGGGCGCGCCGGATCGCGGAAAAACTGCACGATGAAGATCAGGATCAGCCAGAAGATCCAAGCAAAGCCGAACCCCGCGAAAGCGTGAACCAGTAATGCAACGACGGCCGCGATGGCGATGAACGGCCAGCCTTCTCGCGCGATGATCGGATGTGGGTAATTCATGGATGGCTTCAGTATTTTTGTAAAACCGTAGGATAGCAAAAGCCGCCCAGGGTTCAGCACCCTTGGGCGGCTTTTTGCATGACCGACGCCTGCGGCGGTGCGCCGCGCCGGCTTCGTGCGATAAAACGGACTTCTTAGTTCTTCGACTGGTCGACCAGCTTGTTCTTCGCGATCCACGGCATCATGGCGCGCAGCTTCGAGCCGACCTGCTCGATCTGGTGCTCGGCCGTCAGACGGCGGCGCGATTGCAGCGTCGGTGCGCCGGCCTTGTTTTCGATGATGAAGCTCTTTGCGTACTCGCCCGTCTGGATGTCGGTCAGCACGGCTTTCATCGCCTTCTTCGTTTCAGCCGTCACGATA
>Ga0209759_1000409_pt1 | contig 52861 bp, 40 predicted proteins | sample AraplaCL_Col_mMS_FD_184261 | JGI IMG/M metagenome (GOLD analysis project Ga0209759, IMG submission 184261) | Arabidopsis root microbial communities from the University of North Carolina, USA - plate scrape CL_Col_mMS (SPAdes) (version 2) | ecosystem: Host-associated > Plants > Roots >...
GCACGGACGTTTCGATGCGCGCCCACAAGCGTTGATTATTCTCGCGATTTTGCGGCACGATGTTGGCGAGCGAAAACGATTGCGCCATCGCTTCGGCATTCCAGCGATTACCCGCAGGACTCATATGAAATACCCGGTGCGGAAGCATACTCAAACTCATCGAATGTAGGCTGTTTAGGTTCAATCTATTTTTTGGTCAGGCAAGCGCGAGCAGGCTCGATAAGCCGAGCGGGGTAAAGGGAAACTTGGGCATACAACAAACGGCACGCCCGCGTGTCGGACGCGAGCACGAGCCAGGTCCGGTTTAGTCAGCTTTTTAGTATAGTTTGAATTGCTATGACAAACGCCGGCGGGAACAGTTGGTCGCCATGCTCGTTTTCGATGCTACCGTTGTCTGCTACTCGCATTCCTTGTTGCGCTAGCCGAGCCTCATCGATGCCTTTTCTTAAGGCGTTCATGAAGCGCGGAGACAAGGTGGTTGTTCTCAGGTCAGACCTAATCGGTGGCTGCTCCTTTGGCGGAGGCTGAGGGGAGATGGTCGCACCAATTTGGAGAGTCTTGAAGGCAGCGTGTAGATTGTCATTGACTACCTTGAGGCGGTTGGCCTCGTCGAGCGCAACACGAATCGTGGCCCGCACGCTCTGGTCGGAGATAAGACTCAGCGCCTGCTCAACGTTAGACTTGGTCTTTGCGACGTAGCGTGTCGCGCCGCTAACGGCGTTCGCGTAGGCCGCAATTATTTCTCTGTAGTGTGCTCCTTGTCGGTTTCGCATGCTCTGGGTTTTCGGTCCACCAGCCTTTGCCAGTCGACGCCCGACTTCAGCCAGCGAATAGTCGCGTCCGCCATCATCTCGGATGGCGTTCAGGACTTCCCAAACTCTATCCAGATTTGCAACCTTGTTTGGCTTCGTCGCCATCCGGCGATGGGTTTGATAGAGTTGCCGAGCATCTTTCAGGATGTCGGGTACAGTTAGGGCAAGTTCGGGCTTCATGATTGCTTCAGAGCGCGGTGACCTGTGCAAGGGTAAGCGTCTTCGGCTCTAAGTCATTCAGTTGAGCTACGAAGGCCTTGTCGAGTCCAACCGCGCGTAAAGTTGTGCGGCCGTCGACCAGTGCATGCACCGTGTTGGCGTCCAAGCGTGCGTAGAGGAACTGACCCATGGCATTTGCTACATGCAGCGCATCCTCATCATCCAGCAATGAGAATCGCGGCTCATGGCCTGAATTCCGTAGCATGCGGTCAAACAGGCGTGCGCGTTCGAGGTTTGGCTGTTGCCAATTGATATTCAGCCCATCGTAGAAAGTAGCATTGACGCAAATCCGATTCAATTGTTCGAACTCATGTCCTTCCATCAGCACTGCCTCAATTTGCCCAGTTCCGCCAACGGCGACAAGTGTCAATCCGTCCCCTTTCTCGCTGGCTGCGATTTGGATGCACTGCTCGGTTAGACAGTAAGCTGCTTGCAGCCTCAAAGCGATGTCATCGACGTCGGCGACCGATGACTCGAAGGCCGTTTCAGCAATCTCGAGTTCGCGTTGTCGATGGAACGGTTCCCCATTGCTTACCGCCTCCGCATGAGCATCGGCCAGGGTATCAAACTTTTCCTGGGCTTTTTCGAAACTAAAGGACGTCTTCTTCAGACGATAGGCTAAATCATTGACATGCGCCTCGAGACCGAAGAGAAATGCCGGACCGGTCATGAAGAAACGACAACGTACGCAGTTGGACGCACCACCGGGTACAGATTGGAATCGCGTGACATTGGTCGAAGGGTCGACGACACAAAGTCCTTCGTGACATCGTTTGCCAGCGACCGGGCAAAGACCATGGTCCATGACAAGGAGCCCTACGCCGGTACCGCTGGTGAGTGCATCAAGAGCGGACGGATGTTTAAAGGCAACCGCACGCTCTAACTCTTTGCGGCTAGCTCTTTTAATGAAACCCGCCATCTCAGCCTGAGATTTGCGCTGTCGCTCCAACAATGCTGCGTCCATTCGAAGACTGAGTGTTTCTGCATGGAGCTTCGTGTAGTAGAGAGTCATGAGCACAGTGCAATGACCGACAATCTTCATCAGATATTCCGTCGGCACGCCTTCTTCGTACATGGCCGTAATAATGGAGACTCGGAGGCTGTGAAGGTCAAAAGTAGCCGAAGCAGGTTGCCCTACTTGGTCGCGCGTCAGTATCAATTTGATGGGTTCACCGTTGCTTAACGTCTCGCCGGAAGCAGCAAGACGACGCTCTAACTCTTCCATGAGCTTTAGCCACAGATTCCGAACGCGAGGGTCGGTTACCGGAAGGTCCGGACGGGTACGACTGACCGGGTCGCGAAAAAGGAAGAAATTGGAGCCCATTTTGACCAAGTCTGCTTCATGCTTAGCTTTCTTAAATTCGACAATATCTGCCCAAGCCGTCGAGCCTTTTACCGGATTGTACTTTTCCTGCCAATTTCGAAGGTCTACAAGCAGTTGCAAGGCATCCTTCTTTTCCCACGGCATGACATAGCCCTTAACGACACTGTCGATGTCTGCTGTCTTATTTGTATTGAAGTAGAACACCGCACCTTTGCTACCGTCCTTGCGCATATATTGGCGGAACACTCCTCGCTCAACAGGTTTTTTAGCCTTAGTCGGACGATGCACCCCAAGGTTGGCTTCCCACTGGTCACCGCCAAGGTAACGAAGTGAATCACCCTCACCGCTATCCAACATTCGAACTTGATACGTCCTAGCAGGGAGCAAAAGCTTGATGAGAATTACAGAAGCCCGTACCGGACTCCACACGCTTTCAAATTCATCAGTATCTGGATTGTGCCAGCGGAAAACGTCTTTGATGCGACCAACTTCTTTTGCCCATGCGAAATCATTCTCAGTCAATGTTTTCATGGCGAGATTAATCAATCTTGTGGGCATGGCTTCACGGTGGGTTTCGCCTTGATTAACGTTTTTGTAGCTAACCTTTGGATGTGGATTGGCAAAGCCCGGCATCAAAATCGGAGTCTCGTTGTCATCTGGCTGAGCGCAGACTTTGAAGAGGACTTCGTTCAAAAAGTCATTAATAACCGTCATCGTCTGACGCCCCTTATTGCCATCTCGGGCGTACATGCCGGTGGGCCGCCGCCGTATATCAAAATACTCTATAGGATTCCTAGGTAAATCGGGATGGTCTAAGTGATGTTTCAAGAAAGTATTGATTGATGACTTCCGCTTTTTGAAGTTGGCCGGCGTGGCTTGCAAATGCTCCATGGCGAGCCGTGCCCACTCGGACATCATCGGGTCCGCCGATACAAGCCAATCAAAGTTTTCGTCTCTCGCCAGATGACCCATCTTGGCTTTGAAAAATCCGAAGTCTTCAGCCGACCAAGCCAGCGCTTGCTCGTGATGTGCTTTGCGAAGTAGACTTAGTAGGCCTTGAATGCCCGTGGACCGCAGCTTTCCGCGCCGGGAGCGTTCAATCGTTATATAAAACGTCTTCGGAGTTAAGTCGCCGATTTCTACGACCCCCGCTCTGGCCAAAAGATGGTCTAGGATAAAGCGAAAATTATCTGCTGCATCGGAGCCACCGTTGTCCAAGTAATCTCGAAGTCGCGACAGTAATCCTCGAAGCTGTTCAGTGAATCCTCGATTATTTAGCATTAACGCTGGATTGGAGAATGGCACTTGCTCCTTGGCTGGCCATGCGACCGCTCCTTCAGACCACAAATTTAGCATTAACTCAACAAGGTATCGCTGATGCCCACCAACGGAGGTATTTTCTAGCTTGTCGCGAAACTCGGTCGCCACGACGATTTCTAGCGCTAATCCAAACTCTTTTTGTGTCTGACAGGTTCTCAGCGCTGAAACGGCAGCGCGAAGTCTAGGCGGCGGTCGCGCGGTGCTCGGAGCCTCGGCTATTCTTGACAGCCACGAGGTGGCAATTTCAGCAACGGCCGCCAAGTCCGCAGCGGGTGAAATCAAGAACTGGTCATTGGCCGTATTGACATAGATGGTACGGCCGGTTAGTTCGCTGACGGCGGCGGTGTATTGGTCAAACTGACAGAGCGAGGTCATTCTGTTCCTTCAAAATTGGGGTTTGCGCAAACGGATAGCTTGCCAATAGCGGCTGCCACCTTTTCTATACCTAGTTCTCGATATACCTTCTGACTATTGGCGTTCACGTGATGCATGGCGACTTGCCCTTCCTTTTCGGATAACTCCAGTTCGTTTAGCCATTGACCATAACGATGACGCAGTGCCTGGCTTGACGTGCCTCTCCACTTGGCGGGTGTTAGTCCAATTCGACGGACGGCCGCTCTGAATGAATCGTCGAACCCCTCAACTCCAAGGGGTTGTCCGTCCTTAGTAAGGAATGCCCACGGGATTTGCGGTGTCACTGGGCGGACGTGCTGGATATACATGCGCCATAGCGTCAGAAACAACCGTCCAGCGTCCTTATCTATCCAGAAGACTTGATACGCTTTCCGCTCACGATGCGTGAGTAGACATCCTTTCCACCCGGCGTGGCGTCGGCCGGTCTCCCGCGTTAAAGGCTTTCGACCGCCGCAGAATCGCTGGAGAAAGTCGGCGCGGTTCGTCCGTCTATCAGCACCTGTCAACGGGTCGCGGTATTCCACGAGTCCATCGCTGGGCTCATGGATTAAGACCAATGCTAATGTCGGGTCCTCTGGGTCTACGAAAATGTCGTCCACCCAAAGATGAAGTGGTTCGGATGCGCGACACGCGCCGTAAGCACACAGCATTGTGATAAGGATGTCTCTAAGGTTGTACTTCTCCCAAGGCGTTAGACCGTCGTTGTTAAGAGGATTGACAAAACCGCGCCACAATAGGTCGTCCAGATGCTCGACAGGAAAAGCTTTCGCCTCCTGCAGCAAACCATTCCTCGAGCGAGGCATTCCTGCTTGTCGGCTCAAGTGGGCATCAGCGTCGGCTGTTGCTCGCGGCTTGGTATGGGCTAGCAGCGAACCCGCCTTCTGTTTGTTCCACTTGCGCCAAAAGATAAGCTGGTCGGTAACGGAGGCGTGGTGGTGAATCGGATTCAGCATAGTCGTGCCGTATCGGAGATTCAGCCAATCGCTAAACTCGAGTAGGGCGTCTGTTAGCCGTTTGAGGTTGTTGTCGCTGGTAGGTGTCCAGTTAAGCCCCGACGAGTCGCTACCGCCCTTATACGTGCCAAAACGTAAGTCGTGAACGAACGCGGTGTACAGCAGGCTTCTCTTGGGGGTTTCCTTAAATTCTTCTGCTCGTACCGACAGCCATTCGATGAACCGACCGGTGGCTTGGGCATAGGCGCGCTCCGCCGACAGCGATACGCATTTCTCGCGAAAGAACTCAAGCAATTGTTCCAAAGGCGACACTCCCACTATAAGAAGTATTGTGGGAGCATCGGCGCGAATCTTGTCCGTTACGGGCACCGTTTCTGTGTACAACATAGGAGATTACGGCTGTCCGGCACGAGTAGCCCCACGGGGCACGGCGGCATGGACGTCTTCGTAAGCTAGTGGCGGAAGACCATTGTCCAAGCTCGTTCTTAATGTTTTCACGCTCGGAACGGAACAGTTGCTGGAATGGCGGACCGCGATTCGCGTAAGGCTGATAGCCTGCCAAGCAATTTCGACAGACCGGTCGCTTCGCTTCGGAGTTTGTTTGCTGGCGCGGCCGCACGCACCGGCGACGTGCCGCAAACGATGAGCGCCGTTCTCGGAATTCGACGTGCCGCTATTGCTTAACGCGGGCGATTTGGCCACGCTCAAGGAGGGTGGGGGAGCGCGGTACGCGCGGGAATCAAACCAGGTATTTGACGATGTGCGAACGACGTCAGTTGAGTCGACGTGAACGACAAAAAGATTTGATTCTAGTCGACGAGCACCGAGATGCGGCGAGATGGCCGCTTGCAACAGGGACCAGCAGTCCCGATGAGCAACAAGTGCGTTGAAAGAGCAACCTTGGGCATCAGGATTTTTCAGACCCTGCTGTTCGTGCACCCGAACATTGCTCGCGTAAAACCAACACAACCGGCCATTCTTTTCATTCAACATCGCATCATCACCAAAGTAACCCTCTCATAAATAGACGAGGTAGCCATTTTTCTTGGCCAGCTACTTTAGGTTGCGTTTGCTATCTTCGGGCATTGCGCCTAGGTGCAAACTTAGCAAAGATTTGAATACTATTCAAGTGAAAAATTCCTGAGCGTTAGATTTCCAATCGAATCTGCAAACTTCCGAAGTATTAACGGCACACTATTAAGGTGTGGTAAGAGTTGCATATAACCGAAAGTGCAATATATGTACAGTTCGAGAAATAAGCTTTTGTGGTCAACCACTTGCGGTTAGCTTTATAACAAGCTATGCACACAGAATAGTAATATAAAGCGTACACGTGCTCGGCGTGCGAGTAGATATAACATCAAATCGAACATCAATATTGATGAGAGACAGGCCGCTCTATCCATACATCAAACAAGGTCTTGATTTGTCGGGTGATTTAAGCTTGGTGCCGCATTCCGTTGCTGCCCCCATTAGAATACCTAATATAATTTATAATGTGTATTTGGGTCGAAATTCATTTGTTGTCGACCGGAGGCATCCACCGCTTCCCCGTAAGTGCTAGAGTCGGAGGGTTTTAGGTTCTGCATGTATGGTTTTTGTCCCCAATTTCTTGTCTCCTATCGAGGCAAGGGGATGCTAAAAAATTATCAGAGGCAACACAACGCGGATTGATTTGCAAGTCGAGGCCGTTGCGCAGAACTTTGCGCGTCGGCAAATCTTCACCAACGGGTACCACGTGAAGGTATTTGTTTGCTAACGTCACGCGTTTTACAAACTCTTTCTCACCAAACACGAATGAAACTGAAGGTCGCAGTTCTCGCATCGCTCACCACCGCTGTCATCTGCGGTACCCTAGTCCCCGCCGCAGATGCACTAGACCTCATGCACTGGGGTTCAGCTTCCGCCACGAAGCCCAAGGGGTTTCAGAACGGCGCGGCGTATCAGCTGTGCTTCGTTCCCGACGGCGCGAGCTGTCAAGACCTCCTCGTCTCCGCAATCGACCAGACGCAGTCACAGCTCCGAGTGCAGGCGTATTCTTTCACGAGCGCACCGATTGCGGCTGCAATTACGCGAGCGAAAGACCGCGGCGTGGACGTGAAGGTCATCTTGGACAAGAGCCAAGTTTCACAGAAGTATTCCGGTGCGACTTACCTGCGCCACGCAGGCATAGACGTAGTAATCGACACCAAGCCGGCCATCGCTCACAACAAGGTCATGATTTTTGACGGCAATGCGGTGTTCACAGGCTCTTTTAACTTCACCAAGGCCGCTCAGCAGCGGAACGCAGAAAATGGCATGATTGTGCGCGGTGACGAGGCGTTGACGAAGGCATATCTCGCGAACTGGGAGAAGCGCTACAGCGTCTCCAGCCGTTACTAAGTCGATGTCGGGGCGGGCAACGCCCAAGAAACTGCATTCATCCTTGTAAGGTTCTAAATGGCCCACACCTCGTGGAACGTAGCAGTCGCAATCATGCCCCGCGTCGCTCGGCCGAAACGACTTACGGAGATGCTCTCTGAAAGGTTGCTCTGCGGCACTTACCAACGAAAGGACTGGAATGTGGGTTGAGTCTCCTGTCGCCGCCATCGTTTCGTTAGCTGGAAAACGACAAATCGTGCGGTTGGTAAGCTGAAAACGACAAATCGCTGCGACAAGGCCGCACTAAAAGCGGAAATACGACACCCCGATGAGCTCCTGTTTGTGTTCGTCGCGCGAATGGGACTCTATGCCGGCGTGACTGGCCACTGGGGTTAAGCCCGGATGCAGCCAGAGTCCGAACTCGAAAGCTGCGGCGTTGCTTCATTGGCTTCATCCTGGTCGCCCGCTATCCATGCGCGATGGTCGGCGTTCTAGTTGCTGTAGACGAACGCATAGTCTGTCGGCCCACCTCGTTAAAGCCGACACTTCAGACGCACAAGGTCGTCAAGCTAGGTATTCTGGATGCCGGTCGGAAACAAAACCGCGTTTAGCTTTTGCCAGGTTTCCATGCTCGGGAGCGTCGCATTGCTATGTCGGGCGTTCTCATAGCGCGAGGGCATCACCGTATGGATGCCCACTAACCGCGCAAGTTCGCTGTAGGTTAGGCCAGCAGCAAGTCGCGCTTCTTGCAGCGCCGACCGGAAGTCAACTGCGGTAACGTCGGGTAACCGTGTCGGTCTGCTTGCGGCGGTCGACGAGCAAGTCTCAGCGCGAAGCGGAGAGTTCGCCTGCTCAACACCAGGCCGGATGGTTGTTAGCCGGCTCTCGCTTTTACTTCTCTCTTTCCGGCGGAGCTCGCTGGTTCCGCGAGCGCTATGCGTATCGCGAACACGATGGAAATCGTAGCCGAGCATGAAAAGCGCGGCCTCTAACCTACGAAGTCCATCAGGCCCTGCGCACCATTTCGCGCCAGCTTTATCGCGCGCTTCGGACAGAATCCAGTTTGCCCAGACGTTCACCCGCGCCCACGACTTAGAACCGCAATGTCCGCCATACAGCTTGCCAAACTGATGTCCGTCGGCGGACGGGTCGCGCAACGTAGCGCCGCCATCACCGTTGGCCCACAGGAACTGGAGCTTTTCCGGAACGCCTGCAAAGCGCGGCAGGGAGGCGAGGTATCTTTGCACGAGCAACCCAAGGGCAGCCCCAACCCGACCATCGTAGATAATGTGATTGGGAAGTGCCAGCGCATAGTATTTCGTCCAACCGGCGTTCATTCGCGGCGAGTGGGTGTGGCGGCTCTCGCGTCCGCCGAAAGCCTCAATGTCCGGACTGTCGCCGCTCAGTGATTCTCGACCCATGCGCAGGACATTGGGAAGGATTTGTCCCTGTTGCTTTGCCCAGCTCATATTTGCCGCATACGCGCGACGTCTCTCTCCAAAGCCCCACTTCATCACTTCGTGACATGCCGCTTCGGCTAGTTCCCGCGCACGCGAGCCATTCTCCCCCTCAATGGCTTCCTTGATTCTCGCGCTGACTGCGTTGAGCGCAATCATATTGCCCTCAAAGTCCTTTCGGTTCCACCAATACATGTCAAAAAGGCGTTCAAGACTTTCCCCACGCACCACGTAGACCGGACCGCCACCGTTCCGGTAGTCGTGGTAACCACCCGGGAACTTGTCTTCAAAACCATCATAAAGTTGATTTCTCGAAAATCCGATGGAAAGCCCGAGGGACTTGCCCTGGATGACGCCAGCCAGGAAGACGACGAAATCCTGAACGTCTTTATCTTTGAAGTAGTCAGTACGGTTCACGACGGTTCAACTCTTGGTAGGAATCGGTTCGAGCCAGCGATGGGGGGCTCGAGTTTTGAACAAGAACCCGTTCTCGTTAACGGAAAAATTGACGATTTGTGAAGGGGACATGCTCATCGGCGGAGTTCGATGTCGATTTGCTGCAGCGCGTCTCGCGCCGCGCATGCCAATCCTACCCCGACTGCAATTGGTATCGCTGATTCCCGTGGGTTGATGCGGATGACACGAGGGCCATGCCTTTCACTAAATCGCCTCACGGTCGGTATTGCCCGGCCGGCACCCACCTCGACCACTACCCGGCGCTGGCCGCGTTTGAACCAGGATGGGAACTGCTTTTCCTGCCTTTCCGCATGCTTCTCCACCCATTGCGAGTCTCCGAACATAAGAATGTCCGGCCTCGCGAGACCTCCGCAATGTGGACACCTCGGCATTTCGTTCTCGAGCAGACATGTCGTTTCGTTGACGACCGGCATGAAGGCGTTAGCAGACCATGTCTCATCGATGCAAGCCTCGACGCATTGAAGCCGGTGAATGGTGCCGTGGCATTCCACAATGCGCTGTTCATCGAATCCTGCCTTCTGGAACTGACCGTCGACGTTGCTGGTGAACGCGAAAGCGCCGTGCTTCATTGCCGCCGCCCACCTGAGCAGAATGTCGAAGCCAGCATGAGGCACGGTCGCGCGATAGAGCGCGAGGCGGTGACCATAGAATCCCCAGCTCAGGCGCGGATTGCTCGCAAAGCCCGCAGGGTTGGCGATGTCCTCGAACGAAAATCCATAGTGGCGCACCGCCGGGTATGCACGCCAGAAGCCTTCCGTTCCCCGGAAGTCGGGCAGCCCGGAATCCACCCCCATGCCGGCGCCTGCAGTGATGAGCAGGCCGTCCGCATCGCGAATCCACGCCGCCGCCTGTCTGACTGCAATTTAGTTTTCCACCCACTACCCCGATTACGTTGTTTAATTTGCTGGTGGGCCGTTCAAGCGGTGGTGCCGTAACGCTTCGCCAGTAAAGCCGCCTCGCGGGCGAATTCGTCGCGGAGTACGGCCGGTGCCAGAATCTCCACTGCAGCGCCGAGGGAACGAAGCCACCATCGCAGCTTGACGCTCGGGACGACCGTTCCTGTCACCTTTATCCGGCCGTCGGGCAGCGGCGTATGTCGCTGGTCCTCCGACATGCGCCGCTCCTCAAGTCGCTTCGCCTCGGGCGGCTCTAGCGCGAGTTCCAGTACGAGAGGCGCCTCCGGAAGAAAGTCGAACACCTGGTCCTTTTCAATCGTCGCCTTCAGGTTGAAATCCCGTGGGTATGCAAACGCTGTCCCGGAATCGACCGCAGAAATACAACGGTCCAGTCGATACATAATTCGAAGCCAGTTTGGCTTCCCTTCCTCGGGGCGTGGCGGGTGGTCCGCACTCTGGGCGACCATGTACATGAGCCCCGCTGATTCGACAAGTGCGAGCGGCCAGAGCCGTTTCGGCTTGATGTTTTCATCCCTTATCTCCTTGTAGGCCGGCCGATACCGGACAAGGAGTTCGCGCTCGAAGAACGTTGCAGTTACAACAGTCTGGAAGACTTCCGGGTCGATGGGCGGCCGACCCAGCAGATAGGTTGGCTCCACTGAACCAATCTTGTGTACCCACGCCCGATACAGCCGGCTGTCTTCCCCGTCTTGCGAAAGACGGGTATCGGCGGCCTTGAACAGAGGCTCGATGTCCATGGTGACCGCTGCGGGCAGCTTGTCCGCCACAAAGCGCCGGAGCGCGTGGAATGCTACCGCCTCCGAGGCGCTCATCAGGCCGGCCATCTGGTTGGCACCGTGCAACCACGATTTGCGCTGCCATAGAAGCTGCTGCCCATCCATAGTGCACAACACAAGCTTTTCACGCTCAAGCCGCGCAAGGCGGCGTCGGACCTGCCGCGGATAGTCGACCTGGTGGCCCCGGTCGGTCAGCAGCTGGATAACCCGTGAAGTGGGCATCCACGAGTCCGATTCCCTGTCCGTGGGCAGGATTCGAAGAAGTGCTTCATCAAGGCTGGAAGTCATCGGTCTGGGACGTCGTGCAACGGTGCGTGAGTCAGCTTTCGGGCTTGTCGTGATTCTACGAGAGGACTGGGACACTTTTTGTCCCTTGTGCCCCTCATCATTGTCTCCAGCCACAGGAGAGACCTATGACTTCGACCACAAAAATCACCATCGCCGTTTCCGCCCGGGCACTGTTCGACTTTGAGGCAGAAAATCAGCGGTTTCAGGAAGACGACCCATCGGCGTATTGCGCACTTCAGGCCACGCGCCTGGACGTCCTAGCGAGCCCGGGCGTGGCCTTCCCGCTGGTACGAAAGCTCCTCGCCTTCAATAGCGGCTGGAACAACGACATTGAGGTTGCCATCCTGTCGCGCAACGACCCGGTTACGGGGCTGCGGGTGTTCACGTCGGCCCGCCATCATGGGCTAGCAATCAGCCGAGCCATTTTCACTAGCGGTGCAAAGCCCCACCGCTACCTTGCGCCGCTTGAGGCAAACCTGTTCCTTTCTGCTCATGCGCCGGACGTCGGAGAAGCGATGTCGGCAGGATTTCCCGCAGCCCGGGTCTACCCGGTTTCAGGTTTGGCTACCGCCCAGAATGACGGGGAACTGCGCATCGCGTTCGACGGAGACTCTGTCCTTTTCAGTGACGAGACCGAGCGTGTTTTCAAAGAGCGGCGGTTGCTGGAGTTCAACGCGCACGAGGTGCGTCACGCGCGTTCGCCGTTGCCTGCCGGCCCGCTTAAGCCATTCCTTGCCGCCCTATGCGCACTTCGAGGCCAGCGCCGGTCGGCGGTACAAGTGCGCGTGGCGCTGGTCACAGCCCGCAGTGCGCCAGCGCATGAGCGGGCGATTCGCACGCTGATGGTGTGGGGCGTCGCGGTCGACGAGGCCATGTTTCTCGGCGGAAAGGAAAAGACGGCCTTTCTCGCGGAACTCAGGCCCGACATCTTCTTCGACGACCACGTGCGCAACTGCGAAGCAGCCTCGCAACTCGTAGCGACCGGGCACGCTCCGTATGACATCAACAATGAATGCCGGCCAGTTCTTCATTGAGCGAGTGCCAGGGATGAAGCGGGAACTTGAAAGCGCTCTGATGGCGAGCTATCCGGCAATCTACCGCTCCTTGAAGCCACGCTTTTCCGGCGGTTGCCTGTTCGAATGCGACGATGGCTGGTATCGCATCATCGACAAGTTGTCGCGCAAGCTCGAGGTGGAATCGTGGAGGTTGCATCTGGTCGCGATTGAAGTTCGGGAGAAGCTGGGCAGTCTGCGTTTTCGTGTGCGCGGTGAAATAACAGGCTCGGTGGATAACTGGCTTACCGAAGCTGCAAGGTTGAGCCAGCGCACCTGCGAGCGGTGCGGTCAGCCAGCGACGCTGCGCAGGCATGACGACGGCCGGGTGAGGACGCTCTGCCCAACCTGCGCCACGGCGATGGGCTACGTCGTCGAATGACGTCGCCTCGACAAAACTTTCTGCCAACGACACGGATGAAATGCCATGCCGCAACTCATCGAACATATTGATGCAATCGCCCGAAAACTTCAGCGGGACGTGCTCTATCTCGAATTCATGAAAGCGCAACGTCCTCGCCGCGCGGACTACCGGGGTCTGGATAGCCGCTTGCGCATCGTGCAATGGCTCGATAGCGAAGGTATCAGGTGGCGCGAGTGCGGGCAGGTCGCGTCCGAGACAGTCGTGCGTTCGTATGCCGGGGAGATTTTCATCGACGTGCCGTTCGACGAAACAGACAGCCAGTACCGAAAGGTTCAGGCATTTCTCGAGCATCCAGACGGCGCGATGCGCTTCGACGACGTCCGGTTCTATGTCGTCACGCTGCAGGTTGCCATGAAGAACGCGCATCACGATGAGCCCGGCTTCTGGGACCGCTGGGCCGACAACTTCTAATCAGCAAGACCACAGGGCGGAGGTGTTGTGAGCACAATCTATATTCGTGACGGTTCGTCGAGAATTGTTGGTCGCATCCAGACCGGCAGCCAGGGGAAACAATTCGCCTACGTGGGCGGCAGAATGGTTGGAATCTACAACCCTCAACTTGACAAGACATTCGATTCCGGACTGCATGTGTTCGGAAACGGCAATCAGTTGATGGCTTTGGTCCGTTGCGACGAAAACGATTAACGTCGTTGAGCCAAGACGCTCTTGTGCGCTAAAGTCCGAATCAGACCACCTTACTGCCATGCGACTACCTACCCGAGAAAGCTGGGCGCGAGAACGCCGCGACACCCTCGCATTCTGCCTGGGGTACCTGCCCAGAACACCGCCGAGGTTCTACAAATACACCTGGCAGATATGGACACCAGACTGCGAACTTGAGGGCCGCGAGTTCCTACGTTATGCACCGCGCATGTCAACCGCCACATTTATTGCGCGCTACGAGGAGATGTCGAACGCCGGGCTGCCAGGATGGATATATCGCCACGACCGCCCGCGAGAAGGTCCCGGGACGCCTTTCGATAGAAACCACCCGAAATGGAAAACCGTGGAATTCGCTCCGTCATGGAACGACGACCCGGACCCCGTCTGGAACGGACACAAGTGAAATCCGGGCGTAGACGCCCCGGCTCGGCAACGGACGCCGACACTTGGCCTCAATTCGTTCGAAAAAGAATCGATGTATTCCCCGTCGGAGGATGAACGGTGTCATCTGCGCAGCACTCCACTGGTCCGCGCCTGTATGTGTTCTCAGGAGCAGGGTTGTCCGCCGAGAGCGGCATTCCAACATTCCGTACCGGCGGCGGTATCTGGAGTCAGGAGAGCATTGACGAGGTTTGCAACTTTCTAACCTGGCGCCGTAACCGGGAGGCAGTCTTCCGCTTTTACAACCAGAGAATCGCCGAGAAGCGGGACGCGCGACCGAACGATGCGCATCGGATTCTCGCTGCCTGGCAAGCCATGTGGGGGGCTGAGCGGGTTCGACTCATTACGCAGAACATCGACGATTTGCTCGAGCAGGCAGGTGCACTGCATGTCACTCACCTTCATGGGGACATGCATTCAATGTTTTGCACCGCGTGCGACCTCCGTTTCCCTAAAAGCGGCGAGGAATATCGCCTCGACACCGCTTGTCCCCGATGCGGGACGGCTGAAACGGTCAAACCAGGTGTGGTGTTCTTCCAGGAAGCGGCACCGGAATACGTGAAGCTGCATCGCATGCAACATGAGATGACTGGCGACGACGTGTTCATCGCGATTGGGACCGCGTTTCAGGTCGTTTCGCCGGAAGCGATGCTGCCTCGCGAGCGATGGCGCCGGCACGAGAGGAGCTTTTTGGTGGACCCCGAACCGCATCTAGCGGAGTTTTTCGGATGCGTGGAACAAGAATCTGCGACTGTGGGTTTGCGCAACCTCGAAAGTCGAGTTCATGCGTTGATGACCACGCGATGATACGCATTGCCTTCAAGACCTGCCTTACTCGAGACTACTCATGCATGTCACTCTTGGACTGAAACTCGACAGTCGACTGGGGCCCTGCAATCAGGACACCCTGGACCAGCCTGTCGTCGGCCCCCTGGGCCTGCTCGGGCTTCTTGAAACCTGGCTTGGGCTGAGCCGCCCGGAGGTAAGCACGGCGCAGCGCGTCACGAGCTATCTCGGGAATTTGCGCAAGCAAGCGGTGCCGAGCCAGTTCTACAGTCGTTCGCTTCAGGCGGATAGCGTCGGCACTAGCGCCAAACTTCTTTCCTGGCGCGACGATTGGCGCCTCGGAGGTTGGGACGGCACAGCACCCGCAGGTAGTCCGCGAAGGTTGGTGGAGATGGCAGAGGTCGAGCAGATTGCAAACGGCAACATTCCACCCGGACAAGCGGAGCGCCTCGCTGCGGTTCTTGCGGCGCTCGAAACCGGGCGGACGCCAATCGAATCCGTGCGGCTTGTCGACCCGCTGGACAGCTTCCCGCGCGCCTGGCGCGAAGTTCTCGCCCGCCTGCCTGAAGTCAGGGCTTGGGAGCCGGGGCCTCAAGGTGAAGGATTGCTTCGTGAACTTCAGAAAAGTGCACTCGAGGCAGTTACGAGGGGGGAGCTTCGTCCCCTCGTCAACCCGATTGCCGACGGCAGTATCGTGCTTGTTCAGTCATCGACCCGAGAGGCTGCTGAGCATTGGCTCAGTGCATATTGCCGCCAAACGCCAGCAGACCGGCTTCTCGTGTGCGAGTCAGACGGTGATTCGGTCGACGCAACGATGATGGCGACGGGTGGCGCCAGCAGTGGCTTTCGCCGCGTCAGCAGCCTGCGTCCTGCCTTGCAGGCCCTTGGCCTGGCACTTGAAATGTGCTGGGACCCGGTTGATGTCGGACGCCTCGTCGAGTTTCTTTCTCATCCCATTGGCCCTTTCCCGCGGAAGGCACGCGTTCGGCTCGCGAAGGCTGTCGCGGAGCAACCGGGTATCGGAGGCGGTGCATGGGAATCAGCGAAGCAGGAAATCCACGGTACCGAAAACGGCGAAGCCATACTTGAGGACATCGCTTTCTGGCTTGAGGGCGAGCGCTGGAATCGCGATGCCGGCGCACCCGTCGATGCGCTTCTGGCGCGGGTCGAGAAGCTGGCCGATGCCCTGCGCAAAAGGCTCGCGGACGATGGTCTGTTGAACGCGACGCTCGGCGCGGCGATAGAGCAGTGCTCGGCAGTTCGGGACGGTCTGCTTGAATTGAAAAGCCAGGGCGCGCCCGCCATCGCACCGCGCATGGTTGAACAGCTTCTTGAGCACGCGACGCCAATGAGCGCCGGAAACCCTTTTGCGCCGGCGCAGGTAGGCTGCCTTCGGGGCGAGTCGGATGCCGCGGCCTGCATCGATTCTGCCGACGAGGTCATCTGGTGGATGCCATCGACACCCCAGTTGCCGCTACCGCTTGAATGGACGAAGTCGGAACTCGCTACACTCCGCGACCTCGGCGTGGAGGTGCACAACCCGCAGAGCGAACAGGAGCTATTGTCCCGGCAGTGGCTGCGCCCACTGCTGGTCGCGAGGCGCCGGTTTATTATGGTTTTGCCGCCGCCAGGCGCGGAGGAGCATCCTGTTCGGCAACTGCTGCTGAAACTTTGGCCAGACCTGAAGGAGCAGCTCGTCAACCTTGACGCGCAGGTTTCGAACGGGTTTGTTGGGACGCTCGCGGAGAATGTCACGCGCACGGCGTTGCCTCCAGCGCCTCAGTCGCTTGAACTCGGTGAGCCGATTGCAGTACCGACGACGGACCAGTCATACACATCCATGTCGGAGCTATTCAACGCACCTGCACTCTACGCGTTCAAGCGCATCGCACGCATGCGTCCGGCCTCGATACTTGAGGCACGCGACGGCAACAATCTCCTGGGCACGCTCGCGCATCGTGTTTTCGAGAAGCTGTTTCAGCGGGCGGACAGCCTGAGCTGGACCGACGAGCAGGCAATTGCATGGTTCCGTGACAACGTTGATTCCCTTCTTCGGACTGAGGGTGCCCTCCTGCTGATGCATGGTGCCGGGGTCAGTCTGCAACGATTCAGGAGCGTATGCGAGCACGCAATCCGTTCGATGATGCGCCATCTGCGCGCCGCGAAGACTATCTGTGTCCATACCGAGTTGCCTGTCGCGGGTAAGCTTGGTGGCGTGTCGCTTATCGGCAAAATCGACCTCCTGGTCGAACTCGCTGGTGGCCAAGCTGTTGCACTCGACATGAAATGGCGCGGCGACAAGCGTTACGCGGATGTACTGCACGACGGACAGCATCTCCAGCTGGCACTCTATTCGTCGCTGTACCAGCAGCAAGCCGGCGTCGCGCCGGCGGCGCTGGGTTATTTCATTCTGGAGACTGGCGCAATGTACGTCAGTGCCCCCGACGTTATTCCGACCGCACAGGTTCGGACGCCTCCTCCGGCTGCAACCGCAAGTCTCATTGAGCAGGCCAGGGCAAGTTGGTCCTGGCGCGCCAATCAATGGGCTGAAGGCCACATCGATGTCGTTCCAGTTGGCGGCGGGGAAGATTTCAACGGACCTGAGGGCACACTGCCGGTGAATGGGCCGAATGCGTGGGATAAGGACTATATGGTACTGCTCGGGGGCTGGGAGCAATGAACAACATCGAATTCATCAGTGCAGGTGCGGGCAGTGGTAAAACCCACAAGCTCACGGAGACGCTCGCCGAGGCACTCGAGTCAGGCGAAGCACGGCCGCACGCCGTCCTCGCGACGACATTCACGGTCAAAGCGGCAACAGAACTGCGCGAGCGCGCGCGTGCATGGCTCTTGAACAAAGGCGCAATCGGGCTCGCTACTGCTATCGGCCAGGCAAAGCTCGGCACAGTCAATAGCGTGTGCGGCCAGTTGCTGAAGCGCTTCTGCTTCGAGATAGGTCTATCCCCGGACCAGACCGTCTTGAGTGAAGGTCAGGCCAAGCGCCTGCTGGCGACGTCACTTGCAGAGACGCTCGACGAAGCCGGGCGGGAAAAGCTGGTAACGCTCACCACCAGGTTTGGCATCGACCATGCGGAATGGTCGGCGCAGATTGAGGATGTAGTGAACGCCGCTCGGAACAACGATATTTCGGCGGACGAGTTGCGAAAAATGGGCCATCGGAATGCCGACCTGATGCTGGCGAACTGGCCCACTCCCTCGGTAGGCAGCGACCCGACGGGAGAACTCGTTGGCGCCCTGACGAAGGCACTGACGGACGTATCGTTGCATATTGCAACGGCTGAGGCCGCAGGCGCGAATGTCGCGCAGAACCTCCGGAATGGTTACAAGGAACTGGAGCGCCTCGAGCGGTGCTTTCGGGAGGGGCGCTGGAGCTGGCCAGACTGGATTGCGGCTTGCACGCTGAACGCCGGTGCCGTGGTGCGCGCGGCTATCACCCCAGTTTCGGAAGCCGCACAGGCGCACGAATCGCATCCTGGATTCCATGCGGATGTGCGCTCCTATCTTGAACTGGTGTTCGAACTGGCGGCCATGACGCTCGACACCTATGCCGAAGCCAAGCGTGCGATGGGTGCAGTTGACTTTGGTGACCAGGAAGTTCTGTTGCTTGAGGTCATCCGCAAGAACGAGGATGTCCGCCAAGCGTTGGCCGATGAGCTCGACCTTGTGATGGTCGACGAATTCCAGGACACCAGCCCGCTGCAGCTCGCGCTTTTCGTGGAACTCGCCAAACTGGCCAAGCGCTCTGTCTGGGTTGGAGACCCGAAGCAAGCCATTTACGGATTCCGGGGCACCGATGCCCGGCTCATTGCAGGCATTCTCGCGGCTGTTGAGGGTTGGGGCGGGAAGCTGGGCGCTCCGCTGACTACCTCCCGACGCTCAACGCCGTCGCTGGTCTCTCTCACAAATGCGGTATTTGGCTCCGCGTTCCTTCCGGAACTGCGGCCGGAACAGGTGCACCTGCAACCATCGAGGGATGACATTGCAGGGCAACCGGCGTTATTCCACTGGAACTTCGAAAGCAGAAACAACGAGGCCGACTACCTCGCGTTGGGGCAGGCAGTCAGTGAACTGCTTCAATCGGAGTTGAAGGTCGTTGACCGGCACACCCAACAGGAACGCCCTGTTCGACCGGGTGATATAGCGGTCCTTTGCCGCAAGAACGACCAGGTTGAACTTGCGGTAACTTCGCTGACGCAATGGGGAGTACCGTCCGCGAGTCCGAGAGCCGGACTTCTTGGTACGCCCGAAGCTATTTTTGTTCTTGCGTGTCTTCGACGCTTGCTCGACGCAGGGGACACGGTCGCGTCCGCGCTTATTTTGTCCCTCGCTGACGGCGTTCCTGCGCAGGAGTGGCTCGGGGGCCGGCTCAAGTATCTCTCCCGGGAAGATGCAAGCCCTTCGCGGTGGCGAACTGAGGGGGACGACGCGCATCCGCTACTTGCCCGTCTGGAGAAGTTGCGACTAAGCCTCGCTGCGCTTACCCCGCGGGAGGCGCTGCGACTCGCCAAAGCCGAGTCACACGTTGCCCGTATTGCAAGTCAATGGTCGAGTTCTCCCCATCAAGCGAGGACTCGAATCGCCAACGTGGAAGCCTTGATGGACCTCGGCGCAGCTTATGAGGACGAGTGCATCGCCGCCAGGCGTCCGGCAACCGTTAGTGGGCTGCTGCTTTGGCTTGGCACACTTGCTGACGACCAGGCCGACGACCGTGCCGCGACCGCCGACGACGCCGTCAGCGTGATGACACACCATGGAGCAAAGGGGCTTGAGTGGCCGGTCGTCATTCTGACGTCCCTCGGAACGGCAGCGAGAAGTGCGCTGTGGGGCGTTCGTGCGCGTACCGACGGCGAGTTCAATCCCGAGCGCCCACTGGAAAATCGCTTCGTGCACTTCTGGCCGAGGTCATGGGGTAAGCGGACGCAGCCGCAGTCGGCCGTCAATGCTGAGCAAAGCGCTATCGGCCAGAAAATGGCGGCAGATGCGCTCGCCGAGAACAAGCGGTTGCTGTATGTCAGCATGACACGTGCACGCGACGTGAACATCGTAGTCACCTGCCAGCGTCGAGGCGGCGTCAACCGGGACTGGGTTGATGAAGTTGGGGCGGCTGAACTGCTTTTCGGGGACACAGGTCCAGTCGTGCTGCCAGACGGGCAGACCATTCTCCGCGAAGCTGGAGCCTGGAGGGTAACCGAAATGGGCGCGCCTCCAGCCCCGCACGAATCGACATGTAGCTGGTACGTCAAGGCGCCCGTGAGAGATGCTCTGCCTCTCTGGTATCGACCGAGCGGTGCCGAGGGTGGTCTTTATCAAGTCGTGAAATCCGAGCCGGTCGGCGTGCGCATCGCAATCACCGCCAGCGTCGAAATGGACGTACTCGGGAACGCAATGCACCTATGTATCGCACGGGCTGCTGTAACAGGAAGTGTGCAAGACGCCGATGTCGAGCGAATCCTCAGCGCGTGGGGAGTGGAGCACGCGGTCGACAAGAACGCTGTCATCGCCCAGCTGCAAGCGTTCTTCGAGTGGTTGCAACAGCGCTGGCCGGGGAGCACGATTCGCGTTGAGGTGCCTGTCGAGGCCAATCGCCCGGATGGAACGCGACTGCGAGGTCGTATCGATATGCTGCTGGATACGCCTGACGGATGGGTCCTCATAGACCACAAGTCGAATCCCGGTGGCACCAGGCATGATGACGCACTCGCGCGGGAGCACGGCCCACAGCTATCGGCCTATGCTCAGGCTATTGAGCAATGTAAGGGTGCGTCGGTTAAGGAGCGCTGGCTCTACTTGCCGGTTTCTGGTCGTGCCTTGCAGCTTTCATCTACCACGTAGCGCTATATGTCGATGTTGGGACGGAGACCGTCAATATTGATGCGCGTTGGCCGATAACAAAAAAGCTGGGACTGAAATACGGGGTTTTGATGACGACGCTCTACGACATTCTCAAAGAGGTAGCGCCGAAAAGGGCGCTGTTTACCTCCTACACTTATTCGTCGGTCTGGTTTGAGGCCGGGCCCTATCCGCTTTTGCGCAAAGGGGATTGCGAGCAAATTGCGGTCATGCTGGACGCGCGCGAGGCGCGACAAAGCGTTGACAATTCTTCGAGTCGTTTCGGAGGAAGTCGCTATCGAGTTGTCAGCACCACACCGGCCAACGAGGGCAAGGGCGGTGGCATCTTTCATCCCAAGGTTGCTTATCTCGAGTCGGATGACGGCGATGTGTTCGTGGTCAGTAGCGCCAATCTGACGACTCAGGGGCAGAGCCGGTCACTGGAGGTTCTGGATGCGGTATCGGCGAGCACGGAGCCCTTGGTTTTTGGCCAGATTGCAGACTTCTTCGAGTTGTTACCGGCACGTCTTAATTTGTTGTCCAGTGAGGATGAGGAAGTTCTCGCCCGGTTTGCCCGGAGGGCGCGAGCGCAACGCGACCGATATGCCGCTAACGCGGAGGGACCGCAGAAGGTGTGGCTGGTCACGACACTGGTTGATGACGCTGGCGCACAGTTCGTTGACCTGGCTCGTCGAAACCTGGGCATGCCCAAGTCACTGACCGTGCTTTCGCCGTACTTCGACAAGGATGTTGGAGCCGTCGTCAGACTGCGTAACAAGTTGGGCGTTAAACAGGTCCATTATGGTTTGGCCCGTAGGGATGGCCAGTTGATTGCTCCTTTCCTCGAGGACATTTCCAATGGAAACAAGCCGGAGAATTTTGTGGAGCCCCCGGACAATGGTCGGCCATTACACGCGAAGTGGTTCGAGGTCCTGGACGTCGAGGGCGAAGCGCTGGTGATGACTGGGTCAGTCAACGCGACGCAACAGAGCCTCTGGAGCACCCACAACATTGAGGTCTCGCTGGCGCGCCATGTGAGCACGTCGACGACAGTGGCCTGGACGAAAACAGGCGACACTCCGCGCTACATTCCGTGTGAGTATCCGGCACCTCTGGCAGCGGACGATACACCGAATGCCGTCGCGCATATTACGCGCAACCACGTTCTGGCGGTCCGTTGTTCTCCGGTGCCGCCTCCTCAGGAAGTAAGGCTTGATTTGTACCACGGCGAACGTCACCTGCCGTCTCTGACCGCCACGCTGGACGCACAAGGGCAGGCCTCGGTGAAGGTGAGCGAAAAGCTGGTTCGGGACTTACCGGACATGGCGCTATGGCTAACCGTGGTGGGGGCCGATTTTGAAGCGACGACCTGGGTAAATGTAGAACCGCAGCTCAATGCCAAACCCACTCATGTTGACCTGTTCAAATCGATTGGGCGGGTCGAAGATGACGTTTACGACGAAGAAGACGCGTACCTGCTCTTCAATGCGGCGCACCTGCTTCTCACCCAGCGCAAGCTTAATAACAAGGGAGGGGCGCAGCGCAAGGTCGTGGAGCCAACCTCAAATGGTGCCGAGGACCCGTTGGTATCTGAGGCGCAATGGCTGGCGGGACAAGGCACGGGGACGCGTAAGTATGCCCAGCCCAGCGCAGAGGCCATCCGCATCTTTAAGGCTCTCGGCAAGCTGCTCGATATGAGTGATGCGGAAATCGAAAATGCCTTTTCCCCGAACGCGGATGGTGAGGGCGCTGAAGCTGGGGACGAAGAGGAACCCGAAACCGATTTCGTAGATGAAGGGGAGGAAGGCGTTTCGAAGGACGAGCGGCGTGTCAACAAGAAACGGCAGCAGCGCAAGGAATCTGTGGCTCAAGCTCGGGCCGCTGTTCAGCTGGCTATCGACCAGCGTTTGACGCGCCCCATGCCGGACGCGTTGGCCATTCTCGCTATCCCGCAGAAAATCCGGAACAATCTGCGCGTTGGAATGCCGACGACGCTTCGAGGCATCGATACGGGTCGAGTGGCTTTGACGGAGCCGGTCCCGGCCAACGTGTCGTCGCCCTTGATGGGGTTGTTGTCCACGTTGATGGGCCTGCGCTTTGGGCCGTCGGCCATCGACAATCTCTTGCCGATGGTGGCAAGCGCGGGGGCGATTGCGGCGTTGTGCCATGCGCGGCGAGGGCATCCTGTAAATTTCGACCAAATTCGGTCGTGTGTCGAAATCTTCGCAGGCCGACAGCTTTCGGAAACGGACTATCACGAATTGTTGGAAACCGAATGGCGCGAGGGGCGCATGCCGTTGATGCGCATCTTTGCAATCGAGGATTTGTTCGACCAGACTCGGCGAATCGCATGTGCACCACGAGTCGAAGACCGCATCGATAGCGTGTTGGCGCTGGCGCTGGAGAACCCGAAGAGCCCTGTACCGGAAGACAGAAAAGACGTCGAGTATGTGGTGCAGGCGCTGCGCCATTCGCCCGGGCGTAACCACAAGCTCTACTCTGTCATCGTGGCAGATGAAGTGCCGGAGACCGTAGCCTGTCCACAGTGCTACTCCATGCTGGATAAGGATGAATTCAAGAAGCTGAAATCGGTGCGCATGGCGGTCTGCAAGGACCGCTGCAAGCGGCCCGTCTTTCTTAAATTTGGCTTGGCAGCCAATCGTTCCCTTTTGCGCGAGAACGAGGCCTGTGTCAGGCATGTCCGAGCGAAAACATCCGAAGAAGGAGTGGTTTAATGATTCCGGCCGGACCAACCTTTACAACCGTGCCGCAACGTTCCAGTGCTGGCGATTTTCTTGGCATGGGCGCCGTTGGAGAGCGGATGTACAGCGGCGTGTTCCCGGGGCTGAACAACGCTGCGCGCCATATTCGGCCCTATGCAGCCATTTGTTGGATGGTGCATACCTTGCATCAGCGCGCGTTCGCGACGGGCAAGACGGACATCGGCTTACTTCGGGAGGATACGCAACTAGGCATCTGGAAGATACAGCTCCTGCTGAACTGGGTCGCCAAGCTGGATGATATACAAGGCTATCCCGGTTACGACCGCTTTGAAGGCAACCTGAATGAAGTCGAACTGCGTAAGGAGACTTGGTCGAATATCAAGGTGTCCTTCTGGGACACGGCTTGGTACAAGCCCAGTCTGCTAAACGGCTTGCGCTTTCTCAACGAGGGCACGAAAGAGTATCGTGGAACGTACTCATGTACCGAGGCGGGGGTAGCGTTGGCCGAGGCCTATGGCGAGGAGGTGCTGGCGTTGGGGGCTGCAACGGCTAAATGGTTGGCTGACCCGCGCGAGTTGCGGTGCACGAAGAAGCGCCTCGAGAACGTGCGACCCGTGCTCGACCTGGAGAACCCTTCAACGAGAGAGCAGAAAGCTTTTATGCGGCAGTATTTCGCGGCAGAGTTCAACCGCAGTTCAGAGGGAGGCATAAGCCGGCGGAAAGGGCTGATGCTGGCGCTGCGAACTATTCATGCTTTGCAGCAGGAAGAGGCTGGCACGACAATGGAGGACATCCGTCATGCCATGGCGGCGGGTTGTACGCCGGGAGGCGTACCTGTCGAGGATACAGGTCTGGACGGCATACGTTTGCAATGGTCCATTCTGCAGCTTCGCGCATTGCAGCGGCTTGCCATGGAGACACTGCTGGCTTTGGCAGAACGGCATATCTTGCTCGCGGAGCAGACGGGAGCGGCCCGGCAGAAGGAAGATGTCTCGGATGCGATTGCCGCCTACCTGAAGCCCGCCAAGGATAACGAAGTGCTACCGACTATCCAGGAAAACTACGACTGGGCGAAAGCGGAGCAAGGTGAATACAAGACGCTGCAGGCGGCGGGCCTGGTCGAGGGCAACGCGTACCTTGGGATTGCAGCGCTGAAGGCAGAGCTTCGCGGCACTGTCGGTATGGACCAGACCAATTGGCCATTCCATGCCCAGCAGGCCATCTGGACGCTGATTGTTTGCGGGATTGAAGCCGAAAATTTATCGCGGGAAAAGGGCGCTAAGCGACTGTTGGACTGGGATGCGGGCAAGCTATCGCTTAACGGTCTTCGTCAGGCCCTGACTAAGTACAAGAATGAGCCGACCGAGAGATTCGCTTGGTACATAGTGCGGAACTTCGTAATTGAGCAGCATTTGAACATTGCGACGGAGCGGTCTGCCGTGGGTCTTGATGGCAAGCAACGGTTTGTATTTTCTCCCGAGCGGGACGGGCTGGTCCGCTTTTCGGAGGCCGGTGCTGCGCGATTCGTGGATGCACAAGAGTCGGGGGACATTCTCTTTCACGCTCTCCTGTTGCTGTCGAATTGCGGAAAGCTGCGATTCACGCCTGTGGAGGATGGTCCGGCCTACACGAATCGGTTCGACGGTACATTCACTTTGAGCAAGGCCGGCCGAAAGCTCTTAGAGGAGACTGTCTAGCGGCACTGCGGGTAACTGCTCTAGGCTGCACTTGCCAAATCAGACGCAAAGCTCCCATATACACAAATAAGGGCACGCCGGAGGACTCAGCGGTCCCCCGGTGGTTGGCGACGCCAGGCATGTCATAGATATAGCGGGTTGCCTGCGTCGGCTGGAGAGCGTTACGCAGCAAAGGGCGATTTCCTTGGATATGCGACCGCCTACACCAAGGCAGCTGACCCAACTGGGTAACACGCCCTGTACGCGTATCAACTCAAGCAGCGAAAAGAAAGTGTGCCACCTGCCAGCCCAAGGAGAGAACTGCCACGCAGGCCACGAACGCAAAAGCAATCCGGTTCTGCCGAGCGGTCTTTGCTTGCTGGGCCTGCAAACTCGCAACGGTAGATTCCAATGCCTTTTGTTTAGTTTGTACCTGATTTGCCACCAATGCTGTCTGTACGGTTGCCGCATCCTGAGCCGCCAATGCGGTGGTCGTTGCCTGCATGTGCGTCCGCAGTTGGGTGGTCACATCTGAACGAAAGGCTTCCGAGTTAATCGCCAGTTCTGCTAGGGCGCCCCGAACACGGGTGCTCCACGTTTGTGTGACTTCGTCTTGGCGTCGCTCAAAATCCTGTTGAGCTGAACGAAGCTCGACGACCGCCCCGCGAACACGCTCATCGCATTGCGCGACCACGCATTCCATCTCATTCCCGAGAGCGGAACGCAGCGCTTCGTTAGCTGCATCAATCTTGCTCTCTGCCTCCGTAACCCGAGTGACGCACCCGACCAGCTTGATAGCCTGTTCTTGCGTGACGCCCTTTGCTTCCATCAGCCCTTGATTAGCCGCATTCAGCTGCCTTTGCTGTTCCGCGAGTTGAGTCTGCTGCTCAAGGATTTTCTCGTCCTGCTGCTTCAGCTCTCGCGCTTGCTGTAACAGAACCTCCTGTTGTTTCAGAAGGATGACTTGCTGGTCGCTCAAAACTCGCGACATGGCCGTATTCACAACAAGCAACTGGGATGATTTCTGCGTCAAGCGACCAATGGCCCTGTTGAGGTCCAAATGAGCTTCTTGAACTTTCTCGTCTAGGTCGCCCCACCAGTTTGTAATGAGGTTTCCTTCCTTCTTCTCCTGCCGAAGACGCTCTAGCCGGGAATTGCTGTCCGCAACCGTCTCTTTGTCAACAAGCATCGCAGCTATCAAGTCTTCGATGTTACTTTCATCAACGACCTTCTGGGGAACATCGGCCACGGACAGAGCCCTGACAATTTGCAACGCATGCATAGTTTTATTCGTAATAACTGGTTAGATGTTTTTAAGAAAGGCGTCGATAACCGACTGGGATTCGTTGATATAGCTCACGACCTCCGAACTTTTGCGAATCTGCTCTCGCGTCTCTCCGACAGCGTACTCCAGACTGGCAAGGGTTACAGCACTGATTCTCCCCGCTGCACCAACGGTCTCCCCAATTTCCTGATAAAGGCTGATGGACTTAGCAAAGCTCTCGATATTCGCGAACGAGCTATTCGCGAGCGCCGTCAATTCGGTCGCGAACTCATCATGGCGCTTTGCATCTGCTATGAGTTCATCGAGAAACTTCTCGTCCAGCGAGTGCCGATGACGGTCAAATATGCGGTCAATCTGGTACGCGAGGAACACCGTCAACAGGCCCGTGACAATCCCCATGAGGACCGGGCTCACTACGCCGGCAATTACGGTCAGGAACGGCAGACTCGCCAAGAACATCTTGAGCGACTCCTCCAAAAGGATGCCCACGGAGGTCACGACGACGCCGGTCAGCATCTTGAGTCCCTCTTGAAGTGCTTGGTCGTCCGTCAGATGCTTAGGTGGAAACAAAATCATCTTGAAGGCCTTAAACAGACCAAGAAGACTTTCCCGGATGGCTGCAACGACGCGTGCGCCAGTGGACACGAAACTGTTGAGCAAAAAAGTCAGCAAATTGCTGACGAATCCACTGAAACCGCCTTGGAACAACTGAGCCGTGGCATCAGGGATTTTCTTGGCGACAGCCTGCATCACCTTGAAGAGCCGTTCGCGAAGCTCATCGAGCAATGTCTTCCCTGCGGCAAGACCTTCCTTGATGAGGTATTTGATTTCGATGAACAAGCCGTTGACCAACTCTGTCAGGAGAACGCCCATCGCCTGACGCAAGCCCATCTTCATTGCTTGATTGGCTCCGGTCTTGGCCAGCTCACGGACTTGTTTTTTTAGCAACGAACGGTCGATGGTGTTGTTTTGATACTCGTCAGCAGTCCGCTTCTTTTCCGCCGTCGCGCTTTGGTCAACCCCATGGTGCTCCGCATTGGTTGCGCCGTCCGCGCCGCTCGGTGCTTCTCGATTGAGCCACTCTTCCAGGTCGTGGTGCTTCTTTGACGCATTCAACGGTTTGTTCGTGAGAGCGAGGTTGCTGTCGTCGTTGGCCATTTCGCGCAGGCGGTCGGTGACGACTTTCAACTCTCCCGTCTGAGCATCACGCGTAACATCACCCATGGCCAAGTGTGCTTTTTTGTTATTGTGAATGCCTGCGAGCGGATTGACATGGTCAAGCTCCGCCGGAACGATACGCCCGTCGCCCAGGTCAATCATCCCGTCGGACGATACCGTGCGCCCCGTATATTCATCGACTCCACGCTCGATTGCCGCTGTGCGTTTTTCTTTCCAAGGGTCGACCGTTTCACCTTGCGCATTTTTTACGGGCTTTAACTCATATTCCGAGCGGTCATACTCGCTGCGCGAATGGGCATAGAGCGCTTTGTCCGACTCAGTCGCGACGTACCCGTCATCCTTTCGCTCGAAGTTGTGCAGCGTCGTTACATTTCCACCATTTTTGTCCTCAAACATGGCCATGGACAGACCAAATGGACCGATGATTTGAGAGAGGACTTCGCGCTGACAATCGGCGAAAAGCTGCTTCAATCGCTGTTCACGGAGCTCTGCGATACTTTGTTCCATTGTCTTGTGCCCGCCCTCAGCCAATTTTGTTATCAACAAACGCCGTGAACCAGCTGGCGAAATCTTGTGCTACCAATTTTCTCTCCGGAGAGTCGTGAAAGACTTTGATGACCTGGCCGACTCGTCCGTTCGAAGCAGGCGCCATATCCAGACACAAGTGGTCACCTCTGCCGTTTGCAGTAAACGGAACCCACGACTTTGACCACCAAGCGGAGTGGACACCGACGTCGGATTTAGGCATCCCGTCGACGAGGTCGCCACCCTCCAGCAAATCTCGCCATACTTCCCAGTTGATGACGACATTTTGAATCGAGAGAAATTCGTCGCCGCCGAACAGCCATTTAGTCATGGGTTTCTGCCCCGCATGGACTTTCAGGCATTCAACGTATCCCGTAGGTAATCCGTAACCGAGTATCCGCTCCATGTCTCGAATTTCGGCATCGGTGGCGGGCGGATTGAGGCCAGCCAAGGTTTCGGAGTCGTTTGTGCGAAGCCAGCTCTCGAGACGCTCCCAGTCTTTTTTCATCTGATTACTTCCCAAATGTTTGTATTGGTTATCGACATCCCACAGACCACCTGAAGCTCGATACACCGTTATGCCCTAGCCTGCAATTCCTGCCCTTGCGAGCAACTGGACCTTCACCTGCTCAAACTCTTCCTGCGATAGAGCGCCCGTTTTGAAGAGGTCATAGGCGCGCTTGACTTCATCGGCCCAATCTGGAGTCCCGTCCGCGTTTGGCCCAGTAACATCTCTCGCCGCGACGTCGACTGTTTGCCGCTCAGTTGGCTGCATCTCGCGCTGCGGTTTCGGCTCAAAGAAACGCACCACCTTGAGCATTTGCTTCAGCACGGCGTACGCCATGAACGCAAGTATCAGAAAAACAATCAGCTTACCCATGGCTAACCCCTTTATAGGTCTTAGAAACCAGCCACTGTCTATACTTCAGCGACTATCCATGGATGCATCATATTCAGGCCTGCGACAAGATGTGTCGCAGCGCGTCTAATGCTACTTCCCCGGTCTGCTGCTCGCCTATGTCCTCGAGCTTGACGTCCCACACCTTGTCACCAAATCCCAGCAGCCAGCGATGCAGCTGCACTGTCTCCACGACCACTGCTGACACTGCCAGCCCGTCGTCAAGAGTAGCGACCTCCTGGTCCGGCGTCAGCGGAGACTCGATTAACTGAAGACCGGTTTCCCGGTCAACGCAGAAGCTCAGCTTTACGCGTCTGCCGCTGCCAAAACCAAACTTGCCGTCAGCTTCGTACCGCTCCAGGTCGAAGTCAGTCGGCCGGTCAAAAGCACGTGCGGTTGCACTTGCTGAAATGATTCGATGCAGCGCAAGGATGCGCTCGTTGTCGTATCCCTTATAGCGACATACAAGGTAAAGGCGAACACCTTGCTGAGCCAGACCGAGCGGCATCACCTCGGCTGATTTGTACTGACCCGCAGCATTTCGATACTCGACCTCGAGCCAAAGATTTGAATAGAGCGCGTTACTAACAGCATCGAAGACACCGTCTTCGATTTTTGGCGGCAGGGTTGGCTGCGTCGGGCTGACGACGCGGACCTTCTTCAGCCATTGCTGACTGGGTTTTTCTGCAGCAGTGGGGCCGAAGTTCCTTCTGGCCTGCTCAAAAAACCCATCCATGGATTTCATGACACCAACGGGCAGCAGATGGGTCAGGTGCTCCTCTGCCAACAGCAGTAGCAACGACTCCTGCTCGCTGAGCACGGGCAGGGACAGGCCACCTGATTGGGCCTTCCAGCAGTATCCATAGGGCTTGCTGCGGTCGTCGCATTCAATGTCGAAATGCTCGCACAGCGTTTCCAATTGACGCTGGATTGTCCGCAGGTCTCGGCCATGCCCTGCATGCTGCAACTGCTCGTGCAGTTCAGCTGCTGTGACCTTTCGATTTCTCGGAATACGCCGTAGCAGCTCTATCGCGAGGATGGTAGTGTTCGGCGTATCTGGACGCGTGGCCATGGCAAATCTAATAAAGGAGAAGTCTATTTGCTTGTTAAGTTGCCCATTGCGCTTACTTTTTCTGCTGCTTTAGCTGAGACTAAATACGAGCCCAGCTCATACTGGCGGCAGGTTAAAGTAGTCTGCTCCGCTGGTTTATAACGGCATAAAATTTCCGAAATTAAGGGGCATCTGAGCTCAGGGCAGCAACTGGTTCACATGAAGGGGGCCCAGATGTCCGGTTGACTGCAAAAGCGGCTCGCGTGGATAACGGCGGCTGAGGTGTCCATTCGTCAACAGAGCGCGCCTCGCCCCGTACCGGTAAGCAGACGGAGCTAGAGACACGCCTGCGGCCAACTCCTCTTGGTTGCCCGCTGTTCATGCTCAGCCGTTCCGGCATTGATTCGCCGGCTCAACACCCATCAGCGTTACAATTGCGGTACATTTTTCTCTGTCGAGCCGACCTATGGAGCGTAAGTCCGACACCTTGAATCTCCGGGTTACGCCCGAGCTGAAGGAGTTGATTCGATTGGCCGCCGAGAGAGAGCACAGGACGATTGCCAACTTCATAGAGGTGCTCGTTCGACAACACTGCGGCGAACACAGCATAACTATTCCGGCCAAACGGCCACAGGGCCGCTAAATCTACCGGGGAAATAGATGGACGTCTTTCAGTTTCGCCAGCACATTGTCGACGAATACGAGCAGTTCACTCGTAGCTTTACGCGCATCCGGGCCGATGACATTCGGGACTTCGTCGATGAGCAATACGCCAGCCAGCGCTACTGGCCTGCACCGCTCATCCAGATAAATCCGAACTTCAAATCTGGTGGCACCGTCGAAGAGTTCGTCACTGCCGGGCAGTTAAGCGCCCAGTGTGCGGATATATTTCGACTCGGGAAATCTGCCTCATCTGTGGGGGTTTCCCTGCCGCTGCACAAACACCAGGCAGAGGCAATCAGTCTCGCTGCAGCCGGCGAAAGCTATGTCCTGACCACGGGAACGGGTTCAGGCAAGTCACTCAGTTACTTCATCCCCATCATCGACGAATGCCTTAAAGCCAAGGCGGTCGAATCAACCTCGCGCACCCGGGCGATTGTCATATACCCGATGAATGCGCTGGCTAACTCGCAGCTGGAAGAACTGAAAAAATTTCTCGGGTCAAATCCGGCCGAGCGCGCCGTAACTTTTGGGCGCTACACGGGCCAGGAGTCTGATGAAGAACGCCAGGCCATGGCAGCCAACCCGCCTGACATTCTGCTCACCAACTTTATGATGCTCGAGCTGCTGATGACCCGGCAGAATGACATCGACAAGGCGGTGATGCGCAACGCCAAAGGCCTGCGCTTTCTCGTTCTGGATGAACTTCACACCTACCGCGGGCGGCAGGGTGCAGATGTCGCGCTTCTCGTTCGTCGGGTGCGGGAAGCACTCTCGGAAAACCTGATTTGCATCGGTACCTCGGCCACAATGGCTACCGAAGGTACGCAGATGGAGCGGAACGCCATAGTCGCGGACGTTGCATCGCGACTGTTTGGCACGAACATACCTGACCGGAACATCGTTTCCGAAACGCTGCGCCGTGTCACGCCAGAACAAGAAACCATTGCGACTGTTTCACCCCGCCTGCGTGAGGCTATTCGCGCCGGTGTACCTGAGGCCGCTGATTTTGCTGGACTAGCGTCACATCCCGTGTCCGTTTGGGTCGAATTGACTTTGGGACTGGATTATGAGGGCGACAAGCCGAGGCGAGCACGGCCCCAGAAGCTTGCTGACGCAGCGCAGAAGCTGTATGAGGTATCGGGCGAATCCGTCGAGTCCTGTCTGAACTATCTCCAAAAGTTCATGCTGCTCGCCTACGCGGTTCAGGATGAGACCGGCAAATCGCTTTTTGCGTTCAAGCTTCACCAGTTTATCGCCGGCGGTGGCAAGGTCTACGCAACGCTGGAAGCACCTCGACACCGCGCCATCACGCTCGATGGGCAGCAGTTCGTTGCGGGCGATACCGACCGTGCTCGGCGCTATTACCACGTCCATTTCTGTCGGGATTGTGGCCAGGAGTTCATGCCGGTCTGGGACACGAATGGCGCCGAAGGTCGCACCTTCAACGTGCGCAGTATCGACGAGCGACAGCACGACGATGAGGAGGTTCGGTTCGGCTTCCTGATGCCAGGACTGGATAACTGGGACCCGTCAGACCCTGAGCGGTACCCCGAGGGCTGGATAGAAGAGCGCGGCGATGACAACTGGCGTAGCAATGACGACTGGCGGGTCAAAACGGACAAGCGCAAGTTCATTCCCCAAGAGGTGCGTGTTCGGCCGGATGGCGTGAAAACGGATGGCATTGGCCTGGATGCCTGGTTTATCCCCGGGGCTTTTCGTTTCTGTCCGGCGTGTGGAACCACGCATGCCACGGCCGGCAAGGATGCATTGCGCCTGACGTCGCTATCTGGTGAGGGCCGGAGCTCTGCCACGACGATGCTGACGTTGTCGGCACTACGGTATCTCTATGAGCAGGACCAGGAACTAACGCCTGATGCCAAAAAAGTGCTGGGCTTTTCTGACAACCGGCAGGATGCCGCGCTACAGGCTGGGCATTTCAACGATTTTTTGCAGGTTCTCTTGACCCGCGCCGCATTGCTTTCGGCTGTCGACAAATCTCCGTCGAAAGTGCTCGGCGAAAAGGAAATTGCTAATGCTGTTTTTGAAGCGCTGGGCTTCCATCGTGATGACCTCGGCGTTCGCGCGGAGTACATGCAGCAACCTGAAGTGAAAGGCAATGCGCGACGCCAGGTGCAAGAAGCGATGCGCGGCATCCTGGGTTATCGAAGCTACTTTGACTTACGTCGCGGCTGGCGTTTCAACAATCCCAACCTGGAGCAGCTTGGGCTGATTCGCATCGACTATCAGGACATTGAGGACCTTGCCGCTGATAGCGCCGAGTGGGCAGACGCTCCCCGGGTGCTGCAGGCAGCTAAGCCTGTGGAGCGAGCCGCAGTATTGCGAGTGCTCTTTAACTTCATGCGGCAGGGGCTCTGTATCGCCACGCGCTATCTTGACCGCGGCGAACTCGAGCAGTTGCGCACCCAAAGCTACGCAAATCTTCGTGAGCCATGGGGGTTTACTGAGGACGAACGTCCGCAGTCGGCCAATTGGTTTGTCACGCGACGCCCCCATGAGGAGGTGGACCGCCGGGGCCGACGTGTGAATCTGGACGATTTCCTGGTTATTGGTTCCAGCCGCTCCCGTTTGGGCAGAGAGCTCCGCAGGGCCAGTACCTGGGGAGGTGGCAACCCGTTTTGTACGGACATCAATGACCAGACCTACCCGGATGTCATTGCCGCGTTACTGAAAGCTGCCGAATCTTATGGCCTTGTGCGCAAGGACGAAACCGATGTTGGCCTCGTGGGCTGGCAGTTAAATGGTTCAGCGCTCGTCTGGGCACCCGGCAACGGGCAAAGCAGCAGCCTGGCGAACAACAACGTTTTTTTCCGGGGGCTGTACCAGAACATCGCTGCATTGCTGGACAGTCCAGTCCATCAGCTCTTCGATTTTGAAGCTCGCGAGCATACTGCCCAGGTCGAACAGGAAGACCGAATGGAGCGGGAAGCACGCTTTCGCTTCACGGAAAAGGACAAGACTGAGTGGCAGGAGAAGACCGGCATGCCGCTTGAGTGGCTGCCGGTGCTGTTCTGCTCGCCGACGATGGAACTCGGCGTCGACATTTCTTCGCTGAATACGGTGTACATGCGCAATGTGCCGCCGACGCCGGCAAACTATGCGCAGCGCAGTGGTCGAGCCGGACGCGCGGGGCAGCCAGCGCTCGTTATTACTTACTGTGCGGCACAGAGTCCGCATGACCAGTATTACTTCCGCGACCCGGTCCGAATGGTGCACGGGCAGGTTAATGCGCCGACGCTCGACCTGGCAAATCTGGAGCTCATCAAGAGCCACATGCATGCCATCTGGCTGGCTGAAACCGGCAAAAAACTGGGCAACAGCGTACGTGACCTGCTCGACATGAATCAGCCGGAGGCGCTACCTGTCGCTGAAGAGGTCGCCTCGGACCTCGATAAACCGGAGGCGAAGCTGCGTGCCCATAAGCGCGGGCTCAAGGTGTTGGGCATGCTGAAGGACGAGCTGACGCCACAAAGAGCGCCGTGGTTCAACGAGCAGTGGGCCGAGACCGTGTTCCAGCGCGCTTTTATCGAGTTCAACGGGGCACTGCAGCGTTGGCGTGACCTTTATCGAGCCACCGCACAGGCCATTGACCTCAACTTCAAGATTGAGAACAACCCTGCGGCCAATGAACGGGAGCGGCGCGAAGCTCAGCAGCGACACAATGAAGCGCGTAAGCAGCGCGACCTGCTGCTGGCCGGCGACAGCGCTTTCAACAGCGATTTCTACACATATCGCTATATGGCGAGCCAAGGTTTTCTGCCGGGGTATAACTTTCCGCGCTTGCCGTTACTGGCCTACCTGCCTGCCCGTCGCGGCAGCATCGGGCGTGAGAGTTTCCTGTCTCGCCCACGCTTCCTCGCACTGGGTGAGTTTGGTCCCTACAGTCTTATCTATCACGAGGGCAGCCAGTACCGGGTCATCAAGGCATTGCTGACCATCACGGGGAAAGACCAAATCAGCGACGGGGCACGCTTGCCCACCGATGTTGCTCGCATGTGCCCTGCTTGCGGTTACGGCCATTTTCGTTCCCAACGCGATGCGGACCGCTGCATTTCATGCGGCGCATCGCTGGCCGGTGCCCAGGAAGTGAAGAATCTGTATCGCATCGAAAACGTTTCGACGAAGCGTGCCGAGCGGATTACGGCCAATGAGGAAGAGCGCGTTCGCCAAGGTTACGAGATGCAGACCACGCTGCAGTTTGCTGAGGCTGACGGCAAGCTTCAGATGGTCACCACTTTGGTCGAAGATTGCCAGGGACCGTTGTTGGAGATGCAATATGGACCAACCGCCACGGTCTGGCGCATGAACTTTGGCTGGCGGCGGCGCAAGGAAAAGGCCATTCAGGGTTTCATGATGAACCCGGTGACGGGTCACTGGGTTGGTGGCGTTGACGACGGCAACGGAGAATCGGAAAGCGAGGCAGAGGCACCGCCAGACAAGACGCCGCCGCAGCGTATCGTTCCATATGTGGAAGACCGGAGAAACATCCTCATTATTCGCCCGCATTTCAGCCTGGGTGAACTGTCTTCCACAACTTTGACGACGCTGCAGTACGCACTTAAACGGGGTATCGAGGCGGTCTATCAGCTGGAAGAAAGCGAACTGATGGCAGAACCCTTGCCTACGCGCGACAACCGGCAGTCCATCCTGTTCTTCGAGGCGGCGGAAGGCGGTGCCGGCGTGCTGACGCGCATCGCCACTGAGCGGGCCGCGATGTCGGCAGTAGCAGCCAAGGCGCTTGACGTGATGCATTTTTTGTCGCCGGCGTCAGGTACGCCATGGCAGCGTGCGACGTTGACGGAAGAGCTCGAGCACGGCAATCCGATTTGCGAGGCAGGTTGCTACCGATGCCTGCTTTCGTACTACAACCAGCCCGACCATCAACTCATCGACAGGAAAGACGCCGAGGCTGATGGCCTGGTACTGGACATCCTGTGTCGTCTGACGCAAGCCGGCACGAAACAGGGCACTCAGGGGCGGGCCCCCGGTCAGCATGACGCAGAACTGGCGCGTACCGCTGGTAGCACATTGGAGCAGTCCTGGCTGGACTACGTTTCCGAGCACGGCTTTCGCAAACCGGACCGTGGGCAACACACCATTGCACCTGATGCGTGCTGTGCAGATTTTTTTTACGATGACCTGCACCTCGCTGTATTTATCGATGGGCCACATCATGAAACAGAGACGCAGCGTCAACGAGATGCAAATATTAATCAACAGCTAGACGCGCTTGGCTATCTGGTCGTTCGTTTCCCCAAGGAAAAAACGTCTTGGGCTGACATCTTCAAGAAGAACATAGACCTGTTTGGTCCCGGGAAGGTTTGATTAAACATGAATGCACTGACGCCGGAGTTTCATCCGGGTTCCCTGATTTCGGCACGTGGCCGGGAGTGGGTTGTTTTGCCGGAATCCACCGCAGAGACGCTGCGATTGCGCCCTCTGGGTGGGGGAGAGCATGACGAGACGCTTATCTACCTGCCGCTTGAAAAGCCGCAGACGGTTCGGCCTGCGACTTTCCCTTGGCCGACCGTTGCGCACGCGCGTAATCATACGGCCAGCCAGATGCTGCTCGATGCCCTGCAATTGAAGCTGCGTAGCGGCGCCGGCCCATTCCGCAGCTTCGGCAACATCGCTGTCGAACCGCGTGCTTACCAGCTTGTGCCATTGCTGATGGCACTCAAGTTGCCGACCGTGCGCCTGCTGATTGCCGATGACGTGGGTATCGGCAAGACGATTGAAGGTGCGCTTATAGCCCGCGAACTGCTCGACCGCGGAGAAATCCAGCGCCTTACCGTGCTATGCCCTCCCCATCTGTGCGAGCAATGGCAGCGCGAACTCGCCGAGCGCTTTCATATCCAGGCGGTCGTCGTGCGGTCGAACACAGCAGACCGGCTGGAGCGCGACCTTCCGCCCGGCACGTCGCTGTTTCACGCTCACCCGTACACGGTGGTCAGTCTGGATTACATCAAGTCCGAGCGACGCCGGGAAGCATTCCAGCGTCATTGCCCGGAGTTTGTCATCGTCGACGAGGCGCACACGTGCACTCAGGCGGGCCAAGGGCGCCAGCAGCGGTATCAGCTGCTCAAAGGACTCGCCGATGACGTCGAGAGGCATCTGGTGTTGTTGACCGCCACCCCGCACAGCGGCGACGAGGATGCCTTCTTCAACCTGCTCGGCCTGCTGCGTCCAGATTTCACGCAGCTAAAGGACATGCCCGCCGACCAGCGTAGCGACTTGCGTGAGGCCCTGGCGCGTCACTTTGTCCAGCGCCGCCGGCCTGACATTGTCGAGTGGCAGGATACGTCGATGTTTCCCGAGCGTCTCACTGCCGAGATTACTTATCGACTCACAGGCGCCTGGGGCAAGCTGTTCAATGACGTGCTGACCTACGCACGCGAACTTGTTGAGCGCACAGAGAATCAAGGGCTGCGAGAGCAACGCATGAACTGGTGGGCAGCGCTAGCATTGCTTCGCTGCATCTCGTCGTCGCCGGCTGCGGCAGTCAACGCCTTGCGTACGCGGTTGGCTGGCGTCGCTGGAGACACTGAGGCATCAGACGCCATACCTCTCGAAGAGTTTGAGGCACAAGCCAGTGACCGGGTACTTGATGGCACGGATGACGCTCTATCGACTGACGACATTGAACCGGGTGCGCAGACCGAAGACAGTGAGCGTCTGCAGGCACTAATAGCCAGTGCTACAGCGCTGACCGGGCAGCAAAACGACCCGAAGCTCGCGAAATTGCAGGAACACCTCGCGCTGTTATTGAAGGATGGATTTCAGCCCGTTGTTTTCTGCCGTTACATCGCGACAGCGCACTACCTCGAGACCGCATTACAGGAGAAATTCAAGTCCGCAACGGTTAAGGCGGTAACGGGTGAGTTAACGCCCGATGAACGTGAAGATGCCGTCGAGCGACTGGGCGAAAGTGATACGCGCATTCTTGTCGCGACCGACTGCCTTTCTGAAGGTATCAACCTGCAGGGACTCTTTACGGCCGTTGTTCACTACGACCTGAGCTGGAACCCGACCCGACACGAGCAGCGGGAGGGACGCGTGGACCGTTTCGGGCAGAAGGCCCGTGAGGTGCGCAGCACCATGCTCTACGGCGAGGACAATCCGGTCGACGGCGCGGTGCTACAGGTTATCCTGCGCAAGGCGGAAAGCATCCGCAAGGAACTTGGCATACTTGTCCCAATGCCGGACAATGAGGGCAAACTCACCCAGGCGCTGATGAATGCCGTGCTGTTACGCAAGGGGACAGCAATCGGCATGCAGGCAGAGCTTGACCTGTTTGGCGAGCCAGCGAGGGAGATTGAACTTGCGTGGGAAAGTGCTCGCGAAAAAGCCAGGCAGAATCGCTCCATTTTCGCACAACGCAGGCTAAGACCAGAGGAGGTACTGCCTGAATGGCAGAAGACCGCTGCGGTTCTTGGCGGTGAAGCAGACGTCGCGCGCTTCGTTAGTCGCGCTGCTAGCCAGCTCGGCGCCCCACTGCAGCCAGTCAATGAGCACTTCAAGCTGTTGACAGAGCACCTGCCTGCCTCGGTACGTGAACGACTGGCTGTCGAGGGCTTAACCGACACTTTGCGTATCGATTTTCACCAGCCTCCAGCGCAGGGCGCGAGCTTCATTCACCGTACTCATCCACTGGTAGCGGTACTGGCTGACACGCTGCTCGAACGGGCACTGGATGACGCCGCGTATGTGAATGAAGACACGACCATCGCGCGTGCAGGCAGCGCTTTTGTCAATCACGTCTCGCTCAAAACCACAGTCATGCTGTTGCGCATTCGTCACCAGCTCACGGTGACGCATGGTGCAATTACGCGCCTACTGATGTGCGAAGAGGCAGTCACCGTGGTGGCATCCGGAAATGAACCTTTGACTGAACTTTCTTCTGCCCAGTCCCGGGACCTGCTGGGCGCCGAGGCTACCCGCAACATGCCCGCGCCGCTTCGCGACCGCCAGTTGCAATCCGCCCTGGACACCTTGCCGGGCTGGCAACCGCAGCTCGAAGCCATTGCCCAGACGCGTGCCCAAGCACTGCTGCAGGACCACCGCCGCGTGCGCGAAGCTTCGGAAGGTCGAGGGAGCTACCAGGTGACTGCCAGTTTGCCGGTCGACGTGATGGGCGTCTACGTGTTGCTGCCGGATGCAGCAGCGGGTACCACGGGAGCCTGACACGATGGCCCGATTGAATTCAAAGCGCAAAACGCATCAGCTGACCTACCGTGCCATTCGTATCGAAGGCGGGCTCATTCCGGCCGACGAGCTGACGCGCCTTACTCTGCTTGCAGACCCCAAGGACACTGAACAGACGGAAAGGCACTACCGCATTGCAAAAGGTTTGAAGCTCCGCGACGAAATCGCCCGCGACTTCAAGATTGCACTCAATCTCTGGCAAGATTTTCAGGTACTACGACAGCGCCAGGACGTGCGGCTACATGAGGTCACGGTGCGCGAGTGGCTGATTCCGTTGATGCGGGACGTACTACACTTCCACGATGCTGGCCGCCATTCCCCTATCGAAGTCGCTGGACACCAGTACAACATTGACCATGCCGGGAGTGGTGGTCGAGTGCCACTGGTGCTGGCTGGTGTCGACGAATCGCTCGATACCGCCGCCGACCGGTTTGGCGAAACAAACCCGGATACCGGCAAGATTCGTCGCCGCAGTCCCTTCATGCTGACGCAGGAAGCGCTGAACGCGAGCGATGATTCGCTTTGGGCCCTGGTCAGCAACGGGCTGACGCTACGCATCCTGCGCGACAACCCCAGCCTCACTCGTCCAGCCTATATCGAGGTTGACCTCGAATCCATCTTCGCCGAAGAGCTGCTGGCCGATTTCAGTGCATTCTGGCTGCTGGCCCACGCAAGCCGCTTCGGCAATGCCGAGGCCTTGCCGACCGATTGTCCATGGGAGCGTTGGCGCGTTGCGGGCCAGCAGGTCGGCGTTACTGTACGGGGCAAATTGCGCAACCAGGTGGCCAACGCATTGCGGGCGTTGGGTACAGGCTTTCTTTCTCACCCTGCCAATAGTTCGCTGCGAGCTGCGTTGCAGGATGCTGAAGACGGCTATAACCGTCAGGCCTTTTTTGAAGAACTACTGCGCCTTGTTTACCGCCTCATCTTTCTTTCCACCGTGGAGGACCGGCGCGACCGTGGCAGTGGCGAACGCCTCGTCTTTGCGCCTGACGCCAGTGATGAGGCTAAAGCGCGGTATCTTGACGGCTACTCACTCACTTGGCTGCGCGAGCGCGCGGTTCGTCGCAGCCAGCATGACCGCCATGCAGACCTCTGGCAGGCATTGACCATCACGTTCCGTGCCCTGGCGCACGGCGAGGGTGCACTCGGCCTGCCTGCCATCGGCGGGCTGTTCGACACCGACCAGTGCTCGCATCTGGATGCCGCGGAGCTCGAAAACCGCTATCTGCTGACTGCAGTGTTCGAACTGGGCTGGTTCAGGGCTGACGGCAGCCTGTCCCGCGTCAATTATCGTGACATGGGACCGGAGGAGCTCGGAAGCGTATATGAGAGCCTTCTGGAACTTGTACCGGACCTTCAGGGCCTTGCGCACGCTGGCACCGCTCGCCTTGCGTTCGTGGGCGATGAGATAACGGATGCGTCCACCAAAGGAAATACCCGCAAACTCACGGGCAGCTACTACACCCCTGACAGCTTGGTGCAGGAACTCATCAAGAGCGCGCTGGAGCCGGTCATTGAGCAAACAGTCAAGACCAACCGACAGCGCCCGGTGGAGGCACTGCTCGAACTGACCATCTGCGACCCCGCCTGCGGTAGCGGCCACTTCCTGCTCGCCGCTGCCCGGCGCCTGGCCGACGAGGTCGCACTGCGTCGTGCTGCAGCTGAGCGGGAGGGCGGCGCCCCAACGCCTATGGATTATCGCCACGCACTACGCGATGTGGTTAGCCGTTGCGTCTATGGCGTTGACAAAAATCCCATGGCCATCCAGCTCGCGAAGACCGCGCTGTGGTTGGAAGCCTATTCCCCTGACCGACCTTTGAGCTTTGTCGACCACCACCTACGCGTAGGGGACGCGCTGCTGGGTGTGCTGGACCCCAAGGTACTGGAACACGGTATCCCTGATGAGGCTTATACCGTTCTTTCGGGCGATGACAAGGCAACGGCGAGTGCGCTGAAGAAGCAGAACAAAGCCGACTTGAAGAGCTGGCGTGCCATTGCGGGCGGTGACTTGCTGACTCAAGCCGGCCTAGCTGCGCAGGCAGTGACGGTGGACGCGTTGAGTGACGACACCCCCGAACATCTGACCGCGAAGCGTCAGGCATGGGCAGCGGCCGAAGCCGAAGCACAGCGCAGCACATATGCTCGACTGGCCAACACTTACGTGGCAGCCTTCCTAGCTCCGAAGTTGGCCGACACAAAGAATGCCGTGCCGTTGTCGGGTTATCTGTGGGGGGTACTCAGCGGGCAGCCTGTCAAGGCCGAATTGGAAGATGCTGCTCAAGCTCTATGCCGACAGCACGCCGTTTTCCACTGGTGGCTGGCGTTCCCGCAGGTAGCCGCGCGCGGTGGGTTCTCGGTCATGCTTGGTAACCCACCGTGGGAGCGTATCAAACTGCAGGAGGAAGAGTTCTTTGCTACACGCAGCCCGCTGGTAGCGACGGCCAAGAACAAAGCTGAGCGTAGCCAGCGTATCGAATGGCTACGTGAGGGTGTATTGCTGCATAACGTGAACCCGGACCTCGAGCGCGCTGAAGGATTGGCGCCACCTAACCGCGCTGAGATGTCGTTGTACGCCACTTTCATCGCGGCACGGCACGGGGCCGAGGCTGCCAGCTTGTATGCGCACGATGGACGGCGCTACCCGCTTACTGGTGTGGGTGACGTGAACACCTATGCCCTGTTTGCCGAGACGTTTCTGCAGGCAACAGCGCCGATGGGGCGGGCAGGGTTCATTGTGCCAACCGGCATTGCCACAGACGATTCGACTAAAGCATACTTCGAAGCGGTGTCGCAACATCGGCAGCTCGTCGCGCTCTTCTCGTTTGAGAATGAGGAATTTGTCTTCCCCGCTGTCCACCATGCGATGAAATTCGCGTTGCTGGTAATTACGGGCGAAAGTGGGACCAATACCGCCGCACAGCTCGTGCATTTTGCGCGACAAGTCGACTATCTTTACGATTCCCGACGTCGCTTCACGCTCACGCCGGACGAATTCCGCCTCATCAATCCCAATACGCGTACTTGTCCGGTGTTCCGCAGCGAGCGCGATGCGGAACTGACGAAGAAGCTCTACCGCACAGCGCCGGTGCTCATCAAAGAAGCCATCACCGATGAAGCAGGCGAGGTACTGGAGGCTGAGGCAAACCCGTGGGGCATCAGCTTTCAAACGATGTTCCATATGTCCAATGACAGCGGACTTTTTCATGATGCGCCGTCTTCGCTCGACGAGCCACTACGTCTGCCGCTGTACGAGGCCAAGATGATTCACCAATTTGACCATCGCTGGGCAACCTATGTTGATAGCCCCGATGGTAAGGCTGGTGATGTGGAAACCACAGATGTCACCTCGACACAAAAAACCTCCCCAGCATTTACAGTTCGCCCGCGCTACTGGGTGAGCGAGCGTGAGGTCCTCGCGCGCATTGCCAATGTGCCGGCGAAAGTTGCCCGTGCTTGGCTGGAACTCCATGCAGAGCGTGACGCGGCCCAACAAGTCGCAGATGATGCGCCACCGGACGACCTGCTACGTGCGCTGGCCCAGTGGATTGCGGGTGAGCTGTTCCACGTTGCCGCAGGTTCACCAACTAGTGGGAATGGCTGGACGCCGACCCAGGCGCAGCCCCATATCGAGGCCGTTGAAATTCAACTTCAGGCTCTCTTTCCGCGTCTTGATGATGTGCTGCGTGGCGATGGCCTGACGACGAAGAAGGCTCTGTCCGAGTTTCCGAAATGGGCAAATCAGAACGTCAATACACGCCTGAGTAAAGATGAACTGTCAACCTTGGCCGAAGCACTGCGCGTGACAACCATCAAGAACGGACTGCTTCAATTGCTCGATGGTTGGATGGACCATCGTAGTCCCCGCTGGTTGATGGGGTGGCGGGACATCACGAACGCAACCAATGAGCGGACAGTGATTGCCTCGGTAGTCCCTCGCGTCGCAATTAATCACAAAATGCCAATTGTTCATCTAGGTGCCGGTACAGCACCAGCGCTCGCGGCAGCCTTTTTGGCGAATCTAAATGCTTTGACATTGGACTACGTTGCGCGGCAAAAGATTGGTGGCACGTCATTGACATACCACTACTTGAAGCAGTTCTTAATTCTTGCTCCCGAATGCTACTCTGCTGCAGCCCTTGAATTCATTGTGCCTCGCGTCCTAGAACTTACTTACACTGCTTCTGACTTAAAACCGTGGGCAGATGACTTGGCCGCCTATGACCTCCGACCTGTCTCCGAACGCGGCCAGCCCTTCAATTGGGATTCCGTGCGGCGAGCCCGTCTGCGTGCCGAACTCGACGCGTACTACGCCTGCCTTTATGACTTAGCTCGGGACGAACTGCGCTACATTCTCGAGCCGACTGAAGCGATGGGGGCCGACTATCCAAGCAGAACCTTCCACGCCCTCAAGATGAACGAGATGCGCGCGTTCGGGGAGTACCGCACTCAGCGTCTCGTACTTGAGGCGTGGGACCGGCAAGCCGCGACGACATCGCGACATGCGTCAGCCGATTCGCCCATGCCGGTTCAATATTCCGAGCAAGGTTTTATTCGGAACGCCGAAGAAGCAAAGTTGGCGGGACTCATCGTCGCTCTTGTGGACCTCCGTCCAGCGGGTTGCTCTATATCAGAGCTTCAATCCCTCATTGCTCGTTCGGCAATAGCGGCTCAGTACCTGGAACCAGCTGAGGCGCAGCAGCTTACGTCACTGTTGGACGCGCATGCGACTTCGAGTCTCGTGCAGTTGATTGACCGGGTCCTCCCTATCGTTCAGCGCTTAGAAGCTATTTCCGTTTTTGTGCGTGAGCGGCAAGATGCCACGTCGTTATTCAGACGGGGGGGTGGAGCGATTCCCGGAGATGTAACCCAACTTTCGGAACACCCGGGCATCGCTCGGTTGCTGGTAGCTGCCGAATCGCGGCGCGTTGCGTTGGAGGGAATGACGACAAACTATCGTTCTGCAACCCGTAGGCCGACAGGCACGAGATAGGAGGACCTATGACACGCTGGCTCAAGGAATATAAACCGGCTCACAAGCATCCTCGACTATGGGTTGAGACTGTATGGCTGGTCGAATCTCGGGAGCCTCTAGTCCTGACGCGTGTCATCAGTTTTCATCAAGGCCTGAACATCGTATGGGCCAAAGAGTCGGCGTCGAATGAGACCCCGGGTCTGTCCAGCGCTGGCCACGGGGTTGGAAAGACATCGCTGTGTCTTCTCATGCGATATGTGCTGGGTGATGATGCACCCTCCATCTCATCGCTGCGCGAAAAAGCGTCCAGCGGTATTCCGAAAGGAGGCGTCGCGGGGAAGGTCCACATTGATGGTGTGACGTGGTTGGTCTTTCGTCCCTATGGAGGGTACAGCCATTTCCTTGCCGCCCAGTGCGAAACGCTAGAACAGCTGCTTCAGGGAGATGTCCCCAATGATTTCCGGGCATATCTCGACGCGCTGGAACAATTCTCGATAGGCCGCCTCGCAGCACAATCGTTGCCGGGTACAAATCAACAACTTAAATGGCGACATCTGTTGGCGTGGTGTATCCGGGACCAGCGAACCCGGTTTGATGGGTTCTACCACTGGCGTGATGGCGAGGGTTTAGGCTTCACGAGACCGCGGCGAGACCCTCCACTGTTCGTCGGGTCTGTTCTCGGCCTCGTGGATGCCGAACTGGACCAACTACTTCGCGAGATTGAATCGAAGCAAATTCAATTCGACCGAGGGAAGGAACGAATTCCAGAGTTGGAACGCGCGCCGGCGTTTGCTCTAGCCCATGCCGACCATCAACTACGTATCCGGCTTGGCGCCGGAGAAGACGAGCCGCTTTATGCTGTGACGGTTGGCCAGTCCGTCGAGTCCCGTGTTCTAACCGCTCTCGAGACCGCTCAGCAAGAGGATGAGCGCTGGGAACGTGAGGTCGAGCAAGCCGAGGAGCAGCTGGCACAGGAGCAAATTCGCCTCGCAAATCTCAATCACGCGATGCAGCTGGCTGAGGCCGAGGTCGGCATCGCGAAGGCGCTCGTTGACACGAACCGGGAAGACTTCGAGCGATTGACTAAAGTTCGTGACCGGTTGGAGGGACTCGATGGTGGTCGATGTGACCACGGCAACATCGAGTTTTCCGCATGCCAATATATCCACGACCGGAAAAGCGCTGTCAACTTGACGTGGCATCGGGATGGGAATGAAGTGCAGGCGAATGCTCAAGAGCTCGCACGACAACTTGCCCGCCGTGAAGCTCAACTCCGAGGTGCGTCAATCTCAGTCTCCGAGCAATCTCAGCGAATCTCAGAGAAAAAGGCCGAGCTACGACGGCTTCGCATTCGAATTGCAACAAACGAAAGCACTAACACCCTTCTGAAAAAATCTTGGGACGAGCTGCAAGTGTTGCATTCACAACGAGCTCAAGGGATGGACACGTTTGATTTGATACAGGCACGGCAACAGCAGCAGGAGCTTGAGTCGGAGCTAAATCGCCTTCGGACTTCGGCTGCGGACCGATGGTCACAGCGGTCTGCGCGGGTGGATGCAATCAAATCCCTAACTGCTTGCATATCGTCTCGGTTGTTAGGGGCCGAAGGGCACGCCCGATTTATTCCAGACGACGAAGTTCGCCCATTTGGGGTCTTGCGCGGTGGCGAGGCTTATCAGGTTCTGGAGGTACTTCTCGGCGACATCGTCTGCTTGCTGGACTCTGCTACGTCTGAGGTCAGTAGCCACCCGGGCTTCCTCGTTCACGACTGTCCGCGAGAAGCCGACATGAGCGAGCGTCTGTATAGAGAGTTCTTTCTCGTGGCGTCCGAAGCTGCGACGCAACTGGGTGAGGATGGCGCTGTCCCATTTCAATTCATCGTGACGACTACTTCACCCCCGCCAGAAGAGGTACACGGAGACCGATATGTTGTACTGGAGCTTGAGCCGGGCGCTGAAGAAAAGCTTCTGTTTAAACGGGAACTTTTGCCTACATTGCCCGGTTTTGAGCAGCCGGGTGAATGATGACACCACTCGAGCGCATTCGCGTAGAGAAAGCCGCTGCAGATTGTGGCTTTGAGCGTACGCCCATTCTGCTGAGCGACGGTGGCCTAGAGCTGCGTTCAGCGCAGTTTCCAGAAGCAATATTCGTACATGTTCGCCAGGATGCATTTCGAGTCTCGGCTTCGAACGATGTCCTATTGGATGGCGCAGATGTCAGCGAAATCTCTGTTGGTGATTTGGACAAGCTTTATCTTGTCCTTCAACGTGCCTTCGGCATCGCCAGAACCATACCAAACCGCGTGGCCGACCAGTTCCGGCGCGCGATGAAGCACCTACCTCAAACTACGGAGGCAGAGCGAATAGCGGTACAACGTGTCGGGCAAGACTTGTATCGAAGCGCACTGATGGATTACTGGCAGGGGCGCTGCTGCGTAACGGGCCTCGCCGTTCCAGCCTTGCTGCGTGCCTCGCACATCAAGCCTTGGGCTAAGTGCCAAAGTGACGACGAGAGGCTGGATGTGTTCAACGGGTTTTTGCTCGCTCCACACGTTGACGCGCTGTTCGACGGTGGTTGGATTTCATTCTCGGACCAGGGCAGCTTACTTGTGTCTGATGCGTTGCCGTGCGTTGCCAAAACTCAATTGGGGGTATCGCCTGAATGGACCATTCGGAACCTGAGGCCGGCTCATGCGCCCTACCTGATGTTCCACAGGGCCAACGAGCTTCGCAAGCCTCTTGCGGGAGACGTGCCCTGACGGGCAGGTTCCCTGAGGTACTGTGGCCAAAATTGCTGCGGGATAGCCGTCGCCTGAGGAAGATGTTTGTCATGCAATGAAATTTGTTGTCATTTATCAGCGAGGGGCGCCCGCGCGCGCTGTTCACTACCTACACGCTCAGTATCTCGTCATTCGAGACAATCGTCCTTCCGGCCTTTCGCAAAGCCGGCTGCGAGCAGGTTGACTTGCTGGTCGACTCTCGCGAGGAGAGGAAGTCGACTGAGCAAAGGAACAGGCAGCAGCCAAGGCGCCGCACGCGGCACTCGAGCGGTGCATAGAAGGGCTCGTCCAGTGGGCCCAAACCGGGCGGGAGTGGCGGCCGCTCAGCAACTGGATTCTCCGGCGGCAATTGACCGGGTGGACGGGATATCCGTTAGGCGGTGGGCGCGGCAATCCAACTGTTAGCGCCCTCCTTTCGCATTCGAAAGGTATACTTCCGGCACAAGGCTGACAGACCTGCTGGCCAGAACAAAAGCTAACTAAAAACATGCGAAAAGAACGAGGAAGCGGTCGACTCATCTTTGTGCTTATCTGTCTGGCAATCTCCGGGTCGGTGATTGCGTGGAGCACATACGGGCCGAACAGCAATGCGGCGATTGAGAAGCGGCTGAACCAGCACGCCAAAGACCTAGCGGACCCGAACGTACCGCCGGAACTCTCCAGCAGGATGCGCGACCCGTCCTGGACGATTAAGTATTGGATGGGCGTCGGCGGCAGGCAAAGCGACTGCGACCAAGCGAACGAGATGATGGACAAGCGAGCCTACGCGCGTCAGACCACCAAGCGAGGCGTGGTGCAGCACACCTACTACCTCTCGGACTATGTCAGCTCATGCGGTAATACGGTTACGCGTGCGTTGTCTTACGTCGAGCCGGAAGCGAACAAGTGGTGCCAATACCGCAAATCGAACCCGAGGTTCGAGACCCTCTGCACTGAATGGGAGCAGAACAAGGACAGCTACGTAGCCGAGCTTCACGAGGCCACCCAGCCGACAGTGGACCGATACGCGAGCTATCCCTACAAGGGTGGGCACGAATAACGCAATGCCGGCTGGGTATTCAGTCGATACGACGCCCGCACACTCGGGCACAGCCGTCGCTTTACTGAGAGATACCGGTCCCGTCCAGCAGCAGTTGCCGCGTGCGCTTCATGACCCAAGCCACCTCACGTTGGGAGAAGTCCCACTCGCCAGCGTCGACCTTCAATCTCACGCCTTTCTCGGCCCGGGTCAACGCCACGTCTTGCGCCAGACCTGAACTTGCAATCTTTCGCGATATGTACGCAGATAGCTGACTAGCAAGGTCCTCGCACGCGTCATAGCGCACCCACAATTGTTCGTCAGTGAGACCGCGATAGTGGCCGTCGACTTCGCGAACAAGAAGTTTTGGTTGAACCCCGGTTACAGAACCAGGGTCCAGCTCTCTCGGAAAATCATCAGGCACACGTCGGGCTGTCATCTCGTTCTCTATGGCAGTGGCAACTGCCGAGTCGGTTTAACCATCGGACACGCCTCGCATGTCGTCGCGCCGTGCGCGAATTCGCTCAGCCGAGCGCCAACAACTGGCTGCCGAGGTGTATCCGCACTATGCAGTTGGCTGTGATTTACGAAAACTCACAGCTGGGCATCAAGCATTTTTAGCGTCGCTGCGGCGGCGCCCTCTAAACCGACTCCATGGTCCGGGTTCGTGTTTGACTCCCGAAGGTTGATTCGAATGAGCCTCTGCGCCGAGAATCGTTCGCTGAAGCGTCGTACCGTCGGTAGGGCGTTCCCGGCGCCCACTTCCACAACAACAGGCTTTGACACTGAAGAAATCCAAGCCGCAAGTCGCTGCTGCTGTTTCTCATAGGGAAGGCCGACCCAGCCCCAGTCACCGAACATCAGGATGTTCGGACGCGCGAGAGCGCCACATCTTGAGCAACGCGGCATCGGGCTCTCCAACTCGGAGGTTGTTTCATTTACGAGCGGATGAAAATCTGTCGCCGACCAAGTATCGTCCGTACAGGTCGCCAGACATTGCAGTGCGTGAATCGACCCATGGCATTCGTGCACACGGTGTTCCGGGAACCCGGCTTTTTGGAACTGTCCATCGACGTTGCTCGTGAACACGAACGCGCCATGACTCATTCGTTGCGCCCATCTGCGCAATATCGCAAAGCCTTCGTGCGGAACGGTCTCGCGGTACAACTTCAGGCGGTGCCCGTAAAAGCCCCATGCAAGTTCCGGATGCCCCTTAAACCTTGCGGGGTCTGCCATGTCCTCGAACGAGAGGCCTTGATGCCGAAGCGCGGGGTACGCGCGCCAGAAACCTTCCTGCCCGCGGAAATCTGGAAGGCCTGAGTCAACGCCCATACCGGCGCCGGCTGTGATGAGCAGACCGTCTGCTTCGCGCAGCCATCCAGCTGCTTTCTTCAGCTGTTCATCTTGTGAAATGGACAAGTCGGCTCTCCGATTAGATTGCGGCGGCTGGCTACGCACGAAGGTACCACTCGCCAGGGCCGTAAATCCTGTTCCGTGTATCAATGTCACGCTTGTAGCCGAGCTCCGTCACGAAGCCCAGCAACTGCAGCACTTCGCGGGCGCGCATGAGGTCCTGCCTATCGGCCCAGTCACGCGTATAGACACAGATGACGTGCCCATCGCGACCCATGCTGCGCAGAGCGGTCGACACCTTGGCACACATCAGCTGGTTGTTGTCGATAGCGACGCTGATTTTGCTCCAGCCCTCGTCCACTTCAGTGGCGCTTACAAAGATGCACCATTTGCCTGTCGCATCGGTAGGAACATAGTCGTTGTAGCTCGGGGATTTCTTGTAGTGCCAGTTGCAACTCAAGTCCTCCGAAGGCTTGTCCGATTTCCTGAACAATCGCTCTTCCGCGCCGATTCCTTCCTTCATTGAAGCGTCCTCGCGTCCGACGTTGCTTTCGTATCAATCCGCTTTCTTGGGCCTCACGCGACATTGTTCCAACTCCTTACTGAGCTCATAAATTCGCGCTTGCATGCCGGCGGCTCGCTTCAGTAGCTGTCCGACTTCATACCAGTAGGCATATCCTAGGTCACCGTCCGCTAGGCCCAACTCGTGGAACTTGCGAAGCGCAATCTCGAGGTCCATTTGCCTATCCGAGCTCATCTCTTCGAGGCTTTGTACTTCGCGAAACCACTGGCAGCCTTCGATACTGCTGTGACGTCTTGGCTCGCGAGGAGTTGGAGCGGCGTGGAGCCTCTAAGGTCCGCGATTGGTGTGGTGAAGAAATGCCATTTTTCCAGTCCCGATGTACCGACGCCCAGCCGACGTATGACCTTCGCGAAGACATCGCGGTGAATCATTGGCGAAAGAAAAAACGCAGGGATGTACGTCTCTTGCGCCATTTCAACGCTGAAGATTCGCGCCGAAGCGAGATACTTGTTCAGTTTCTTCTCCGTGATACCTGTTGCCCTGCAGTAGTCTTCTGCGCGTAGCAGTTTTCCTGCGCGCACAAGGGGGCTATGCCCCGAGCCTTCCATAGCGCTCTGTGTCAAGTCTTCGCACGGTGTTCGCGGTTTCGAGATACGGTTGGCTCGCTTGCGTAGCTTCTCGTCCTCCTCGCGCATCGACTGTATGTCGAGATTTAGAATGGTTGCCACGCCTACGATTTGCCACACACGATTTTTGATTAGCCGGCCCAGCTCCTCGTCGGGGATGTCGAGAAGTGCCATGGCGCCTATTGGGTCAACCAGGACGGCAGCAACGACCGCACGATGAATCGCATAGTCTATCCGCGCAAGCCGTGCTTCCTCCGGCGAAGGCGAAGGCGCGTCTGGTTTTTGACGAGACGGCCGCGGCGTTCCTACTCCTTTTGTCGTAATTCGATTCATGGCGGCAGGAGCTAGTTAGAGACCGGCGTCGTTCTTGTGATGCTAAGAAACGTCGAACTCAGAGCTGTGAACTCTGCGGCCGCCGCCAGTGCTCGTTCCACGTCGTCACTCTTCAATAGTCCTAGTGGCGTGAGACCACCAAAGGACTGTGATGGCGTAGTGAAGAATTTCCATTTGCTCCAACCGGTTGAGTCGCCCAAGCGCCGAACGACCTTCGCAAAATCCTTGCGGTCCACTAGATTCGATAACGCAAAAGTTGGGTAATACTGGTCGGACTCGAATTCCACCGTGAACACTCTGCACGACGCAATGTCTTCGCTTAGTTTTTGCTCAGTGATGCCGGCGGTTTTGCAAAAGTCTTCAGCGGGTAGCAGCCTTCCTTGTAGAACAAGTGAGTACCGCTCTATGTTGGCGGCAGAGACGCTGCTCAAAGCTGGAAACTCCGAAGCTCGGCGGGTAGTCGTGCGCCCTTGCTTCTCATCTTCCTCGCGAGTGGAGCTTAGGTCCAAGTTTGACGACGTAGCCGTTCCGATGATTTGGATGAGGTGTGATTTGAAGAGTCGCCCGACTTCGGCATCCGACAGGAAAAGACTTGCTTCAGCGCCTGTTGGGTCCGACAGCATCGCCGCTACGGCTGCATTGCGCATGACATGTCGCACGTCAGCGCTCGTATTTCTTCTGGACCGCGGCATATCCATCCCCATGTGTTGCTACTTCAATACTTTTCGGTGCTGGACTAAGTCGAACGTCCGAGCCTAACGACTGGCCGGCCTTCACGGATAAGCTCGTCCTGCTGCCCGCCGCAGATTTCGAATCTCACTCGTACTCACCCGTTTTCGAAGCTCAATACTTTCACCAACCGTGGACTCTCAACACGCTTGGCGGATGCGATAGGTGAACACGGTCTCGGCTCTTTGTCGGTGGTTGAATACCAATAACGCACGACGTCCGATTCTTCGGCCTGACCCTCCTGCCACAATTCGCTTACACGACAGAGCGTGACCGAAGTGTCAGCTTCATTGCGAGCCAACAGGTGAACCGAAAAGCTGACATCGCCAAGTTGCAGTACCAGTTGAATCAGCGCCTCGGCACCGTCCACCACCCAACCATCCGCGCTCGCGCAGTCCGCACCGCGAGAGGAGGCCACGACAAAGAAGTTCGGCGTGAGGTCCGTCCATCCAACGCAGCGCCACGCAAGAAGTGGCTGCATGAGCCTCTTCTTTACGGGATGTGGCTCTTCCCAACTGCTGTCAGTAAATAGCATCGGACAGGCCAAAAATGTTGAGAGGTCTCGCGCATGTCTGGACGCTCGAATATGAAACAACGCCTCCGGTGCGCAGGGCGTCGGAACCGAGAAGATGCGTCAAGCCGTCGTCGGGTTCGAAGATTTTCCAGCTTGTTAGATAGACATCAGGCTCGACCAACGCGAGCGGGAGTTTCCGTGGTGGCATCGGGTTACCCCAATCGAGTAGTAAAAGTGAATCTGTAGATGTTTGTACTGTATACGTATAAACAGTAGATGTATAGACAGTAGATATAAATACGGTAGATGTTTGTGCGGTAGACGCAAAGGTGGTGTTGCGCCAACCTCCTGGCCATGACCGATATTGAAATCAACGACTTCGCGCCGTACCTCCGAGGGAGGCTTGCTGAGAATCTCCGGAGGCTGCGCTTGGAGAAGGAAATCTCTCAAGAGGCACTGGCCGACCGATGCGGTTTCCATCGGACATACGTGAGCCAAGTTGAGCGATGCGCAACCAACATCACGCTCGACAACCTGCAGAGGCTCGCTACGGCGCTTGGTGTCGACCCGATGAATTTGCTCGCGCCCAGCGAATGAAATGAAGTTGAAGCGCGTCAAATATGCTACAGGCAGTTGGCGGTGCTGCAATGGGAGACGTGACTTCGTCACGAGAGGCGCGTGTGAACGTGAAACGCCGAAGCCTAGTTATGCACCCGACTAGCGTCGCGACGTAACTGCGAGTAGGTAATGCTTGAAGGGCGCGACAAGAGCCCGGCCCGAAACCGACTAGCTAAGACTGGGGCGTTAGATGGCTCGAACTGAGCGTCAGCGGTGCGGCCGATAGTTATCAGTTCCGAGTAGGGCGGTTTGCGAAGCGCGGCGGTCAAAGACGTGTTGTGCAGGTGCGTTCCATCTCGAGAAGAGGCCGCACCGAGCGGGATAAAAGGCCCAACCGTTGAAAGGTCGAAACGGCCAGCAAGATAATTTCGTGTCAGCGGCTTGGAGCCTTTCCGTCAGTCCTGACGGGGCGGAACGGAGGTTGGCGACCATCTTAGATGCGATTGAGTATGCTGCATTGAGTATGCGTACTCAATGAAGTGCCACAGCGTCACGCGTTGAGTATATTTTCAGCCGGGGATTGATTGTGTCCGCGATCGAAGCCGCTGCGCCGGTAGTCCGCGAGCGTCGCGCCTTCGCCGTCGGGCAAGCGCTCTTCTTCGAAAAACTTGTTGGTGCGCACCATGTCTTTCGCGG
>Ga0209759_1000416_pt1 | contig 52247 bp, 44 predicted proteins | sample AraplaCL_Col_mMS_FD_184261 | JGI IMG/M metagenome (GOLD analysis project Ga0209759, IMG submission 184261) | Arabidopsis root microbial communities from the University of North Carolina, USA - plate scrape CL_Col_mMS (SPAdes) (version 2) | ecosystem: Host-associated > Plants > Roots >...
GTTGCCCAATGCCGCGAGCGAAGGGCCCAGCCTCACCGACGTCGAACACGCGATACGACGCATGACTGCGCTTCCCGGTGTCGCGCTGGTGCAACCCGTATTGGTACCTGGACAGTCCGTCGGCACCGCGGATGTTACTTTGCAGGCAACCGCGGATACTCGCGTCAATGGTGTCCTTGTTGCGGATAATTCCGGTTCGGCCACCGCGGGCCGCAATCGCGTCGGGGCGCAACTGTTCGTCAATAGCCCGCTGGGCATCGGCGACCAGTTTCAGGGTTTGCTGTTTTATGCGCCGCCCAAGGGACAGGCCCGTGCCGGCGAGGGCGGCGACACGGCCATTGGCCAGCTGTCCTATGACTTGCCGCTCGGCTACACCGGCATGCGCGGCGGCGTATCGTATACCCAGGTTCAATACCGGCAGGGCGGTGCGAATAGGGATCTGTTCGAAGGCAATGGCGCCGCCGAAGTAGTGGGTGCCTACATCAACAAGCCGATGATCGATCGCGACGGCGCGCGCTTGGCCATCGGCGCAACCCTCGATTACAAACGCCTGCGGGATGGCTTCTTTGGCGTGGATTCCAAGCGTCATTCGCTTGTGGGCGGCATCAAGATTTCCGGCTATCGACAAGGTGCGCTAGTGGAAAAACCCAACGCCCTGCAATTCGATGGTTCCCTGCAGGTCGGGCATCTGACGCAGGCAAAACTCGGGCTGTTCGAATCGGAAGCGTTCCCAACTGCCGGGCGTTTCAGCAAGTTCAACGGCAATTTCCAATATGCACAAGGCCTCTATGCGGGATTCACGGCATCGCTGAAAGGCAGTGCGCAGCTGGCAAGCCGTCATCTCGATGGATCGGAGCAGATGTCGCTGAGCGGCCTGCAAGGCGTGCGTGGATACGGTCCCGAGCTGTTGGGCGTGGATCAAGGCGCGGTGGTGCAAGCCGAGCTTGCGCGTCCGATCGATCCGGTTCCCGGATTGTCCGCCAGCATGTTCTACGACCACGGACGCGGGCAGATCAATAAGCAGCATCGGCTCGATGGTGCGGCCAATACGTTTACGGTGCGCTCGGCAGGCGTGGGTCTGAATTATCAGATCAAGCGAAAGGTAACGGTGAACCTCACTTGGGCCAAGCGCGTCGGCGCCATGCCCGAGGGACAACCAGCAGGACCACGCAGCCAGACCTGGCTAGGCACGTCGCTAACTTTTTGAGGAACGCTTGTACCGATGGCCACAAGTGTTGAAGCGTTCTGCTCTCTGCATGCAAGGCAGAGAAGACAGGCAGATCGATACATCCGCATTGCTCGATCGGACATGATCCCGCCGAGCTCCATAGCAGAAGAAGGGGAAAGCCTTACTGCCACCACAGGGTGAGCTTACCTTTCGTATCGTTCACCGCGAAGTAACCATCGTAGCCGCCGCGAAGAATAATCGTACGTAGAAGACCTTGCGCTGGATGGCGCAAGGATGAAGGAGTGTCGGTTTCCGCGATAGCTGGAACACCGGACAAGAACATCGATGCATGACTCTCGATGTTTGGGATGTTGTAACCACCAAAGGACTTTCATGTCGAAGCATACTCACGCAAAAACCAAGACGCTGTTGCTCAAGCCGCTCGCGGCACTGATCCCCATGCTGGTGTTCGCCGCGCCGATCGGCGCGGTCGAAACCGGCCATGTGGCGGCGGGTTCCGGCACCATCAATACGCAGGGCGCCACCACCACCATCAACCAGCAGAGCGATCGCATGATCGTCAACTGGAACAACTTCGACATCGGCGCGGGCGAAACCGTGCAGATCCACCAGCCCAATGCGCAGTCGGCCATTCTCAATCGCGTCAACGCCGCCAAAGGCACGCAGATCGACGGCGCACTGAATGCCAATGGCCGCGTCTTCGTGATCAATCCCAACGGCGTGGTCGTCGGCAAAACCGGCTCGATCAATGCCAATGGCGTGGTGTTGTCGACCGTGGATTATTGGAACGATGATGACTTCATGCAGGCTGGCCCGGGCTTCCTGTCGCAATCTTTCATTAATCCGGACGGCGTAAAGGCCGGCGCGGTCGTGAACGAAGGCGTCGTCAATGCGGGTGCCGCGGGCGTTTCGCTATTCGGCTCGCAAGTGATCAACGCCTCCAGCGGCACCATTTCGGCCAAGGGCACGGGGAGTGGCAACGACATCACCCAGGTCAACCTGATCGCGAGCAATGCTTTTTCTGCCAGAGAGACGGTCGGGACGGGATCGCTTCTCGTAAGCCAGGATAAAGGGTTGGCCTCCGCCACCACTGACGGACTGGTTGCTAACGACGGCGCGATCAAGGTCAACGATGGCAACGTCAGGCTATCCATTGCAGCGGGTCCCAGCACGTTGAGCGAGGCCTTGCGCAATACCGGCGCGATCGAGGCGAGCGGCACAAACATCGGCACATCGAACGATCCGATCTGGGTCAATGGATTGGTAAAGTTTGAAAGCGCCAGCTACGGCGGCCCCAGCACCGGTCCGAGCGTCCATCTAGGCGGGTCGGTAGCGGGCGTGAACGCCACGTTGGCCTCCAATCACAACACGGTCGTCGATGGCGCCATCAATGCGACCCAGTTGATTGATCTCGGCACGCAATCCATTGACGCGCGTGATCCGAGCGCCACCCTGACGGTGGCGGACACCGGTACGTTGAACGGCAGCGCTGTCTCGCTGAGAGGCGACAAGGTGGTGGTGAACGGCCACGCGACCGCGACCGCCTTCGCGGAAGTGATCGGAACCCAACAGGCCGAGGTACGCGCAGGCGCGCTCGACGCCCCGACGTGGACGATCAACGACGGCGGCAAGATCACCAGCGGTTCCGGCAATGGTGCTACTCCGTCTGAACCGGTCAACCCAGGCGAACCCGAACAGCCGGCCGATCCAGACGAACCCACACAACCAGTCGAACCGGTCGACCCCGAAACGCCAGTCGATCCCGTCACTCCCATACGCCAGGGCATCGTCGCCGCAGGCACCGGTACCATCGACACCAACGGCGCCGCCACCACCATCAATCAGCAAAGCGATCGTCTGATCATCAGCTGGGACAACTTCGACATCGGGGCGGGCGAACGGGTGCAGTTCAACCAGCCGGACGAACAGGCAGCCGTACTCAATCGCGTCAATTCGGCCTCGCGCACCCAAATCGACGGCTCGCTGATGGCGAACGGCCGCGTCTTTGTGGCCAATCCCTACGGTGTCGTGGTCGGCAGGACCGGCTCGATCAATGCCAATGGCGTGGTGCTGTCCACCCTGGACGTGGCCGACAACGCCTTTATGACCATGGGCTCGGCCAACAACCCCTATACCCAGTTCAATAGGAACATGGTCAATGGCGCGGTGGTGAATGAAGGCACCATCAACGCTGGTGTAGGCGGTGTGTCTTTGTTCGGCGCCCAGGTGATCAACAGCGCCACCGGCTCGATTTACGCGAACGGCGTTCCTGGAATGCTCTACTCCGGTATGGCCGGCATCAATCTGGTTGCGGGCGATGCGGTCGAAGTGCAGTCGATCGATCCATCGGGTACTTATGGCATGACGACCAGGTACAAGACAGGATCGACCGCGACGTTGGTCGCCAATGATGGCACGATCAAGAACGACTACGGCTTTGTAAACTTGCTTGTTGCAGGCGGCGTGGGCTCGGCGGGCGAATCCCTGCGCAACACCGGCTCGATCGAGGCGCGTAATTCAACCCAAAACAGCCAGATCACACTTGAGGATAAGTCCACCGGCGCCAATGCCGGCACGTATGTCGGTGGGTCGATTAGCGGCGATACGGTCTGGGTCACTTCCTCCAACGACACGACGATCGACGGCAGCATCCGGGGACTCGGCATCTATGCCACGGTGAGCGGCCCGGCCCAGGCGAACAAACCTAATGGCAATGCGACGCTGTCGATCACGGACAACGCCCGGTTGACCGCAGAGGGTTCCAACATAGGTCAGTATCTCGATCTGACCGGCGATAACGTCGTGGTGAATGGTCAGCTCAGCTCGAACACATTGGCGCAGGTACGAAGCTACAACCGGGGCGGTATGCATATCCGCGCGAGCGCGCTCAGTGCTCCGAGCTGGACGATCAAGGATGGCGGCAATGTCACCACCGGCTCAGGCTCGAACGGAGCGATAGGCCTGGATACCGTTCCGGCCCGGTAACCATTGCCCGACTCTGTCCAGACGATTCAATCGGGATTGATTCCATCAGGTCTGGTAGCGGCAACAGGCGAAAGCGTGTTGCCGCTCTTTCGCACCGCTCACAGCAATGTAATCGCCCGAGCGATGGCGAACAGACGCAAATGAGGACCTTGCGCTGGATGGCGCAAGGGTGAAGGAGTGTCGGTTTCCGCGATAGCTGGAACACCGGACAAGAACATCGATGCATGACCCTCGATGTTTGGGATGTTGTAACCATCAAAGGACTTTCATGTCGAAACATACTCGCGCAAAAACCAAGACGCTGTCGCCCAAGCCGCTCGCGGCCTTGATACCCATGCTGGTGTTCGCCGCGCCGATCGGCGCGGTCGAAACCGGCCATGTGGCGGCGGGTTCCGGCACCATCAATACCCAGGGCGCCACCACCACCATCAACCAGCAGAGCGATCGCATGATCGTCAACTGGAACAACTTCGACATCCGCGCGGGAGAAATGGTGCAGTTCAACCAGCCGAGCACCAGCTCCGCCGTGCTCAATCGCGTCAATTCGGCCAACCCTACACAGATCGATGGTGCGCTGAACGCTAACGGGCGTGTCTTTGTGGTCAATCCCAACGGCGTGGTGGTCGGCAAAACCGGCTCGATCCGTGCCAATGGCGTGGTGTTGTCGACGCTGGATGTCGCCAACAATACCTTCATGGCAATGACGCCGTCCTCTAACGGCTATGCCTATGCCAATTTCCATAGCACTGGGGCTACCAGTGGCGCGGTGGTGAATGAGGGCGTGATCAGTTCCGGCGCGGGCGGTGTGTCGTTGTTCGGCGCACAGGTGATAAATGGCGCTGCCGGTTCGATTTATGCGAAGGGCGTGCAGACGGCGCTTGGCAACGGTGTGGCTGCCATCAACTTGGTTGCAGCCGATTCGGTCGATGTGATTGCGAACGGTTCGTCCGGTAGCTACATCGTGAATCAAACAGGAGCTGGCTCCGCAACACTGACGTCAATTGCCAACGATGGCGTAATCAGGAACGATTATGGCCTTGTTAATATGACCGTTGAGAGCCGCAGCAACGCCTCCCTGCGCAATACGGGCTTGATCGAAGCACACGGCTCAAGCCGAGAGAACGGAGGCATCTCGCTCCGCAATAAGTCTACTGGTGGAAGTTCCAGCACTTCTGTAGGCGGATCTCTCGATGGCGAGAGCGTTATTGTTTACGCCAACAACAACACGACCATCGATGGCCTCATCAAGGGAGGCACCATCTCCGCTGAAGTAAGTGGGGCAAATAGCAATGCGACGCTGTTGATCGCAGACAATGCCCAGTTGAGCGTTGAGGACCGCCCGTCCAACTGGAACCCATCGTTCCTTCAGTTAATAGGCGACAAGGTTGTCGTGAATGGCCAAGTCAGCTCGAGCGGGACGGCTGAGGTACGGAGCTATAACCCGGATGGGGTGAGCATACGCAAGGGCGGGCTTAACGCTCCGACGTGGACGATCAACGACGGTGGCACGATCACAACAGGCAAAGGGTCGTACTGAATCCCGGCAACGTCGATGCCAGCTTACGGTTGGCACGGTGTGATGGAATGAATGTAGGCGATCTCAACAACGGCGGTAGTCGGTTCAGCACCGCTACCGCCGTGCGCTTGCTGGAAGATCCAGGGTAATGGCGACATCGCATTGGGATCGGGTCAGAACGATCTGTCATTCGATAACGGCGCATTAACTCACTAAGACGATAGTTGTGGCGGGGGTGGCGAGATCATTCAGTGGCTCACGATGGACCGGACCACGGTCAGATCGCACATATACCTGCCGTCACTGCATTAGCCGGTCTCTGAGCGGCTAATGTTTTGCGTTGCCCTCGGAAGTATTGGTCCTGGCACGCGCCAGTGAAAGCCGGTGTCTGCCGCCCCTTATTTGCCAATACAGAACGAGCTGAAGATGGCGCCCAACAGATCGTCGCTGGAATAAGTGCCCGTGATTTCGCCAAGGGCATGTTGAGCTTGGCGCAATTCTTCGGCGGCGAGTTCTCCGGCATGCGCATCAATCAGTACGCCTGCGCTGCGATCCAGATGATCCGCAACGTTCTCCAGCGCCAGTACATGCCTTCGGCGTGCACTGAATGCGCCTTCCCCATTGCCGGCGCCCGCAAGCCGTTTCAGGTGCGCGCGCAAGGCTTCCAATCCTTCGCCTGTCTTTACCGATAGCCACAGCCAGCACGCATCGCCACGCTGCTCTGTATGCGGCTGCGCACCATCGATATCGATTTTGTTGATCGACACGATGCGTTCCACCGTGGCGGGCAGATCCTGTAGCCATGTGACATCGGTATTTGCATGCTTGACGTCGGTTACCAGCAATACCACGTCGGCACGTTCGCGTTCACTGTGCGCGCGCCGCACGCCTTCGCGCTCCACCGGATCGTGCGTGTCGCGCAAGCCCGCGGTGTCGGCCAGTTCCAACGAAATACCATCGAGCTGGATGCTTTCGCGCAGCACATCTCGCGTGGTGCCGGCAATGTCAGTGACGATCGCGCGGTCGCTACCGGCAAGCGCATTGAGCAAGCTCGATTTGCCGGCGTTTGGACGACCGACGATGGCAACGCGCAAGCCATCATTGAGACGCACGCCGCGCTGCGCTTCGCGCAGCAGTTCCGCGAGCTGTGCGCGTAGCGACTGCAGTTTCTGCGCGATGGCGGGATCGGCGAGAAAATCGATTTCTTCCTCGGGAAAATCGATCGCAGCTTCAATGTGCACGCGCAAGGCGATCAGCGCCTGCAGCAAAGCATCCACTTTGCGCGAGAACACACCTTCCATCGACTGCAGCGCCGCGCGTGCGCCGGCTTGCGAACGTGCAGCGATCAGATCCGCGACCGCCTCAGCCTGCGCCAGGTCGAGCTTGCCATTGAGAAAGGCGCGCTCGGTGAATTCGCCCGGGCGCGCGAGGCGTGCGCCGAGTTCGCACACACGGCGCAGCAGCGCATCGAGCAGTACCGAGCTGCCGTGGCCTTGTAGTTCGAGCACGTGTTCGCCGGTGTAGGAAGCGGGAGCAGGGAAGTACAGCAGCAGGCCGCGATCGATCAATTCACCGTCTGCTGCACGGAACGCAGCAAAATGTGCATGGCGTGGAGAAGGTGAACGACCCAGCAGGGTTTGCGCGATGGAAGGCGCACGCGGACCGGATACGCGCACGACACCCACGCCCGCCGCGCCAGGTGCGCTGGCGATGGCGGCGATGGTGTCGTCATGGAGAGCTTGTGCGGCCATAGCGGGTCAGCATAACGGCAGAGGGCGGCCCATGGCCGCCCTCGCGAGGTTTCTTATGCCGCCGCCTTGGCCGGCGGTGCGGCATCGGCCCGGCGCATCATCCACCATTGCTGCAGCAGGCGGCACAGGCCGTTGACCGCGTAATAGAGCACCAGGCCCGACGGGAAGAACAGGAAGATCACCGCGAACATCAGCGGCATGAACTTCATCATCTTCTGCTGGGTCGGGTCCATCCCGGGCTGCGCCGGCATCAGCCATTGCTGGGCCAGCATCACGACGGTGTAAAGAATCGGCAGCACGAAGTAGGGGTCGGCCGCTGACAGGTCGTGAATCCAGCCAAAGAATGGCGCCTGGCGAAGCTCCACGCTATCGCGCAATACGTAGTAGAGGCCGTAGAAGATGGGGATGGTGATCAGCAGCGGAAAACAGCCGGCGGCCGGATTGACCTTCTCTTTCTTGTACAGCTCCATCATCGCCTGCTGCATCTTCTGGCGATCATCGCCATAGCGTTCTTTCAAGGCGTCGATGCGCGGCTTGAGCTTGCGCATCTTGTTCGCCGATTCGAACTGCGCATTGGTCAGCTTGAAGGTGGCCAGGTTGATCAGCAGCACCAGCAGGATGATGGAAACGCCCCAGTTGCCGGTGAGCTTGTCCAGCTGGGCAAGAATCCAGTGCAACGGCTCGGCGAAGATTTTCAGCATGCCGTAGTCGATGGTCAGGTCCAGGCCGGGTGCAATCGCGCCGAGCTCGGAAGGCAGCTTGGGACCAAGATACAGCTGCGCCGTGCTATCTACATGCTGACCGGCCGGCACGCTGATCTGCGGGCTGACGCTGCGAATGACGTAGCGTGGCTTGCCGTCGGCCTCGTTCACCACGGCGGTGGAGAAGCTATCGGCTTCCTTCCCCGGCGGAATCCACGCGCTGAGGAAGTACTGCTGCATCATCGCCACCCAGCCGCCGGTGACCTGGCTTTTGTCCAGCGGCTCTTTTTCGAACTTGTCGAAGGCGAGCTTGTTGAATTTCTGGTCCGGGCTGTACCACGCGGCGCCGAAGAAGCCGTAGCGCGACTGGTCGGAGATGCGCTGCAGGAAGTTGCTGTATACCGGCGCCGGGCGGTCAACGCGCTGCAATTGGCGATAGGCGTTGCCGTCCCAGGATTTGCCGCTGCCGTTGTCGATTTGCTGAGCGAGATCGATCACGTAGCTGCCGCGATGCAGGGTGTAGCGCTTGACGACCTTGATGCCGGAAGGATCGGTCCAGGTCAGGTCGACGTTGAGTGCATCCTGGCCAGAGGCCAGTTCGTAGCTGGTTTGAGCGGCCTGGAACACCGCGCGGTGATCAGGCGCGGCGCCGTCGGCGCTGACCAGGCCACTTTGTGCAGCGAAATAGTCGCTTGCATTGTCATCGAGCAGACGGATCGGTGCGGGGTTCGGATCTTTCTTCGTGCGCGGTGTGACCGGATATTGCAGTAATTCCGAACGGACAATGCTGCCGCCGCGCGTATCAATGGTTAGCCGCAGCACATCCGTCGTAACGGTAACGAGCTGGCCCGTACCTTCATCCGTATTGCCACTGGAGATAGACGGCGCGACGCCGGGGGTGCTGCTGCCGTTTGCGGCAGTGTTCGAGGCAGCGGCAGGCGTAGGCGGATGCGGGCCGTAATCCTGCTCCCACTGTTGGAACAATAGATAGGCAACAGCCAGCAGGCCGAAGAGAAGGAAGGTGCGCGTTTGATTCATCGCGTAGCGATCCGGAAGAGGCCCCGCCATGGCGGGCCAGGGGGACAGAAGAAGGGAAGATCAGCACGCCATTGTGGAGGTGTCGCCTTCGCGCTTCAACGGCGGCAATTTGCGCCACAGGGCATCAAGCTCAGCCAGCAGCACGGCGCCGGGCAGGATACAGGCCTGTTCGCGTGCCATCACCATCAGGTCGACGGGCGGCAGGGCATGGCGTGCCCGCCGGAATGATTCGCGCACCAGCCGCTTGATGCGATTGCGATCGACGGCGCGCTTGGAAACCCGCTTGGATATGGCAAGCCCCAACCGTGCATGGCCTACGTCGTTCAGGCGATAGCGCACAGAAAAACAGCGGCCGCCGAGGCGGCCGCTGGCTTGACGCAGGACTGCAAAGTCACCGGCTCGGCGAATCCGCGCCTCGCGCGGCAGGCCGGCGGTGCCCATCAGCGCGATCGCTTACGGGATCAGGCGCTTGCGGCCCTTGGCGCGGCGGGCGTTGAGCACCTTGCGACCGTCGGCCGTGGCCATGCGAGCACGAAAGCCGTGCGTGCGGGCGCGCTTGAGCTTGCTGGGCTGGAAGGTCCGCTTCATGGCTTCCTCCTAATGTATGGGTGAAAAAGATTGGGAAGTATGCGGAACAGGACCGATCCGTGTCAAATGCGACCGTGGCGGCAGCTTGTGGATATCCATGTGGATAGTTGCTGGGTAGGTGCTGGTAGACTTCCCGGTCCACCCTGCGCGAAAGCGCCCCTGCTGTGGTTGAACGTATCCATGAGTGATCTGTGGCGGCGCTGTCTCGAGCGTCTTGAAGGTGAGTTGAGCGCCGAGGACCTGCACACCTGGCTGATGCCACTGCAGGCACGCGAAGATGCGGATGGATTGCAGCTTTACGCGCCAAATCCCTACACGTTGGATGTCGTTCGCGACCGTTACCTGCCGCGCATCGAAGCCATGGTCGCACTACTGCACGGGCAGAGCCTGCTAGTGCGGCTTGAGGTGGGTTCAAGTGCCATTGCGCCGGTGAACGGGCGCCATGCCGCGCCCGTCAAGCCGACCAGTGCGCCTGCGGTCGCCGACGCCCCAGCCGTGAATTTCCACCACAACCTGGATCCGCATTACACCTTTGAGACTTTCGTCGAGGGCAAGTCCAACCAGCTCGGCAAGGCCGCGGCCATGCAGGTGGCGCAGAATCCAGGCCGCGCCTACAACCCGCTGCTCCTGTACGGCGGTACCGGACTGGGCAAAACGCATCTGATGCATGCGGCCGGCAACCTGATGCGTGAGCACAATCCGAACTTCAAGGTGCTGTACCTGCGTTCCGAACAATTCGTCGGCTCGATGATCGAGGCGCTGCGCACCAAGAGCATGGACGAATTCAAGCGCCGCTTCCGCTCCGTGGACGCCTTGCTGATCGATGACATCCAGTTTTTCGCTGGCAAGGACACCACGCAGGAGGAGTTTTTCCACACCTTCAACGCGCTGTTTGAATCGAAGCAGCAAATCATCCTGACCTGCGACCGCTATCCGAAAGAGGTGGACAAGCTCGAGCCGCGCTTGAAGTCGCGTCTGGGCTGGGGCTTGTCGGTCGCGATCGAGCCGCCGGATTTCGAGACGCGCGCGGCAATTCTGCTCGCCAAGGCGCACGACAAGGGCGTAAAGGTCAGCGAGGACGTGGCGATGCTGCTGGCCAAGCGCATCCGTTCGAACGTGCGCGACCTGGAAGGCGCGCTCAATACGCTTGCGGCGCGCGCCAATTTCTACGGTCGCCCGATCACCACCGACTTTGCGGAAGAAACCCTGCGCGACCTGCTGGCCACGCACGCCCAGGCGGTGACGGTGCCGAACATCCAGAAGATCGTGGCCGAATACTTCGGCGTCCGCCTGCAGGACCTACTGTCCAAGCGGCGCGTACGCTCGCTGGCACGGCCACGCCAGATTGCGATGGCGCTGTCCAAGGAACTGACCGAACACAGCTTGCCAGAGATCGGCGAAGCGTTCGGCGGACGTGACCATACGACGGTGCTGCATGCCTGCCGCACCATTCGCAAGCTGTGCGAGACCGATACGCGCATGCGCCAGGATTGGGAGCAGCTCATTCGCTCATTGACGGGCTGAGGCCTGGACAAGCGCTTGAAAACCAGGCGTATATCCTGTGGATAATATGAAGACGCTTTGACGTGCCAAAGTTATCCACTGGTGATGCACAAGTCGCGAAGCGGTTCGAGCACAGGGAGATGGTCTGTAACTCTTTGTTTAACAAGGATGTTATTGGGTTTTCAAGATATCCACCGAGCCTACTTCAACCACCATTCTTCTTTTAAAAACAGAACTGCAGGATAGGGAAAGCACAAACATGCAATTCAGCATCCAACGAGAAGCTCTGCTTAAACCCTTGCAGCAGGTTGTCGGTGTGGTGGAACGTCGCCAGACGTTGCCGGTACTCGCCAATCTTCTGGTCAAAGTCGGCAACGGTAAGCTTTCTTTTACCGGTACTGATCTAGAGGTCGAAATGGTTGCCGCGACCGAGGCTGAAAAGCTGGTCGACGGCGAAACAACCATTCCCGCTCGCAAGTTGTTCGACATCGTTCGCGCGCTGCCGGATGGCGCGAGGATCGAGTTGAAATTGAACGGGGACCGGGTGGCGCTCAATGCGGGCCGCAGCCGATTCACGCTCACCACGCTGCCAGCCACCGAATTTCCGACCATCGACGAGATCGAGTTGGTTGAACGTGTCAGCCTCCCGGAAGAGGTGCTGCGTGACCTGATGGAACGCACGGCGTTCGCCATGGCCAACCAGGACGTACGCTATTACCTCAATGGCATGTTGCTGGATCTGCAGGAGCACTCATTGCGCTGCGTGGCCACCGACGGACATCGGCTTGCGTTGAAGGAAACAACGCTGGAAAGCGAGGTTTCCGCGCGTCGCCAGATCATCATTCCGCGCAAGGGCGTGAACGAACTGATCGGTTTGCTGGAAACCGGTGATGGATCAGTTGAACTGGAGTTCGGACGCAATCATCTGCGCGTGCGCCGTGGCGAGGTGGTGTTCACGTCGAAGCTCATCGACGGCCGTTTTCCGGACTACGAGGCCGTGATTCCGCTTGGCGCCGACAAGCGTGCATCGCTGGATCGCGAGGTGCTGCGCGGGGCGCTGCAGCGCGCGGCCATCCTGTCGAATGAGAAATATCGCGGCGTAAAGCTTGAATTCTCGCCAGGCAAGCTGCGTATCGTGGCGCACAACCCCGAGCAGGAAGAGGCCGTCGAAGAGGTTGAAGCCGAGACGGTCGTGTCGGATCTCACGGTTGGTTTCAATGTTGGCTACCTGCTGGATGCCCTGGGTGCGCTCCGCGGCGAGAAGGCTCGCTTGAGTCTTCGCGATGCCCAGTCGAGCTGTCTCGTGCAAGAGGACGAAAACGAGCATTCGCGCCACGTCATCATGCCGTTGCGGCTTTGACGCTCTGTTTCGTGCCGGATTTGGACGATTGTTATCTTTGCGACGCCGGGGCTTCCAAGCTCCGGCGTCTTCGTTTGAGAGCCAGGGATTCATGAGATTCGAGCGTCTGCATCTGCAGGGATTGCGCTGCGTCAGCGATCTCGCCCTGGATTTGGCTCCTGGCTTCAATGTCCTGGTTGGGGTGAATGGCGCCGGCAAGACATCCGTGCTGGAAGCCGCTTTTTTGTTGTCCCACGGCCGTTCGTTCCGCAGCGGCGCGCGTGACGCCCTCGTGCAACGTGGGGCGGCAGGTTTGAGTATTTTTTCAAGCGTACGCCACGACGAGGGGACAGTGCATCGCCTTGGGTTGGGACGAGAGGGCGCTCGTTGGGATGCGCGCCTGGACGGGCAGGATGTTTCCTTGGGGGAGTTGATTCGTGAATGCGCTGTTGTTTGCTTCGAGCCCGGATCGCATGCGCTGATTGCAGGCGGGGCCGAGGAGCGAAGGCGCTTTCTCGATTGGGGTGTGTTCCACGTGGAACAGGAATTCCTGGCTGCTTGGCGTCGGTATCAACGCGCACTCAAGCAACGCAATAGCTTGTTGCGCAGCGCTGAGGCACCTGATAGCGCATTGTTCCGCCCCTGGGAAGCCGAGTTGGGGCGCGCAGGCACGCTGATCGACCAATGGCGCAGGGCATATCTCGACGCGCTGCTCCCGTTATTGCGGGAGCAGGCGGCCTTGTTGCTCCCCGAACTGGGCGACCTGGACCTTCGCTACCGCTGTGGGTGGCCCGAAGAGGAGTCGCTAGCGGAAGTGCTGGCTTCACAGCGTTTGCGGGACCAGGGCAGGGGACACACCACGTCGGGCGTGCACCGCGCTGACTGGTCAGTTTCCTTTGAATTCGCTCCGCAGCGGGAACATCTATCGCGTGGCCAGGAGAAGCTGACGGCCCTGGTCTGTGTGCTTGCCCAGGCCCGGCTCGACGCTCAGCGTCGTGGCGAATGGCCGATTGTCTGCCTGGATGACCTGGCTTCCGAGCTTGATCAGGCCCATCAGGCTGCTGTGGTTGACAGCCTACGCGGCACCGCGGCACAGGTACTGATCACGGGCACCGAGTTGCCGAAAGTGTTGGAACACCTGCCTATCCGCATGTTCCACGTGGAACAGGGGCAATTGACGCCCCTGCTATAATTGACCGGTTGCATCCAGCCCGGCCCTCATGGCGCCGCACCGGGCGGATTTATTGGCGCCGGAAGATGGTTATTGCATGAACGCATCCTACGATTCGAACAGCATCAAGGTACTCAAAGGCCTGGAAGCGGTGCGCAAGCGCCCTGGCATGTACATCGGCGATACCGACGATGGCACCGGTCTTCACCACATGGTGTTCGAAGTCGTCGACAACTCCATCGACGAAGCCCTGGCCGGCTATTGCGACCATGTCATCGTAACCATCCACGACGATAGCTCGGTCAGCGTGCAGGACAATGGCCGCGGCATCCCCGTCGACATGCACCCGGAAGAGGGCCGTTCCACCGCGGAAGTGGTGATGACGGTGCTGCACGCCGGCGGCAAGTTCGACGCTAACTCGTACAAGGTATCGGGTGGCCTGCACGGTGTGGGCGTGTCCGTCGTCAATGCGCTCAGTGATCATCTTTGGCTGACCATCTATCGCGACGGGCACGAATACCATCAGGAATACCAGCTGGGCGAACCCCAGTATCCGGTGAAACAGGTCGGACCTTCGGAGCGCCGCGGCACCACCGTGCGCTTCCGGCCGAGCCCGCAAACCTTCTCCAACATCGAGTTCCACTACGAGATACTCGCCAAGCGCCTGCGCGAATTGGCCTTCCTCAATTCCGGCGTCACCATCGACCTGCGCGACGAACGTGGAGAAGGGCGCAGCGATACCTTCGCCTATGAAGGCGGTATCAAGTCTTTCGTGCAACATCTCGCACAGCTGAAAACGGCGCTCCATCCCAACGTGATCAGCCTTACCGCGCAGCAGGATGCGATTACGGTCGATCTGGCGATGCAGTGGACCGACTCCTACCAGGAAACGATGTTCTGCTTCACCAACAACATCCCGCAGCGCGACGGCGGTACCCATCTCACCGGCTTCCGCGCTGCGTTGACGCGTGCGATCCAGGCCTACATCGAGAAAGAAGGGCTGGCCAAGAACGCCAAGGTCACGCTGTCGGGTGACGACATGCGGGAAGGCTTGATCGCGGTGCTTTCGGTGAAGGTGCCGGATCCGAAGTTCTCCTCCCAGACCAAGGACAAACTGGTGTCGTCCGAGGTGAAAACGGTGGTGGAGCAGGTGGTTTACGAGAAACTCGGCGACTTCCTGCTCGAGCATCCTCATGAAGCCAAGGCCATCGCGGTCAAAGTCGTGGACGCGGCCCGCGCACGTGAAGCAGCGCGCAAAGCCCGCGAGATGACGCGCCGCAAGGGCGCCCTGGATATCGCCGGTTTGCCGGGCAAGCTGGCCGATTGCCAGGAAAAGGATCCGTCGCTTTGCGAACTCTTCCTGGTCGAGGGTGACTCCGCCGGCGGCTCGGCCAAGCAGGGCCGCAACCGCAAGACGCAGGCCGTGTTGCCGTTGAAAGGCAAAATCCTCAACGTCGAGAAGGCCCGCTTCGACAAGATGCTTTCTTCCGCCGAAGTCGGCACCCTGATCACGGCGCTGGGAACCGGCATCGGGAAAGAGGACTACAACCCCGACAAGCTGCGCTATCACCGCATCATCATCATGACCGACGCGGACGTGGACGGATCGCACATCCGCACGCTGCTGCTTACGTTCTTCTACCGCCAGATGCCCGACCTGATCGAACGCGGGCACGTCTATATCGGCCTGCCGCCCTTGTACAAACTCAAGCAGGGCAAGCAGGAGCTGTATCTGAAGGACGACGCGGCACTCAACGCGTATCTGATTTCCAACGCCGTGGACAACGCCGGACTGCAGTGCAGCCCAGAGGCGCCGCCCATCAGCGGCGAGGCGCTGGAAAAACTGCTGCGCGACTACCAGGCTGCATTGGACCAGATCGAACGCCTCGGCCACCGCTTCGACGCCAACGTGCTGACCGCGATGGTCGAGCATGATCCCATCCAGGCGGATTACTGGAACGACGCGGCAGCCATGCAAACCTGGCTGGAGGGAATCGTCAGGAACCTGGCTTCCAGTGGATTGGGTAAACCTCGCTATCGCCTGTCGTTCCGGCCTGCCCATGGCGAACAGCCGGCGGCGATCGAAGTTGTCCGCGAACAGCATGGCCTCAACCATACCTGGTTGCTGCCGCAACCGTTCTTTGCGGGCTCGGAATTCCGCCCGATTCTTTCCATCAGCCAGCAACTGGCCGGCCTGATCCAGGCAGATGCCGTGATTCGGCGCGGCAATGCATCGCGTGGTGTCGTCCGCTTCGCCGATGTGCGCAGCTGGCTGCTGGAAGAAGCCAAGAAAGGACGCACCATCCAGCGCTTCAAGGGCCTGGGCGAAATGAATCCGGAACAATTGTGGGAAACCACGGTAAACCCAGAAACGCGCCGCATGCTGCAAGTCGGTATTGAGGACGTCATCGCCGCAGACCAGATGTTCTCGATGCTGATGGGGGAATCGGTGGAGCCGCGTCGCGATTTCATCGAGGCCAACGCACTGAAGGTGGCCAACCTGGATATTTAAGGCCATGCAAGGTGCCGCGAAATCCGCGGCGCCTTGCATGCGCTGTCGCATTAACGCATTAGTACACGCGTACGGTTATACACACGCCCGTCACGGTGCTCGCCTAATCTATGCCCATGCATTCGGACAAATTTCTGTCCGTAATGGGACGGTGTGTGGGCGTAATGACATAACCACTTGATTTTAAAGAAACTTTAATGCGGCGATGCAGCTTGTTATCGATAGCAAGGTCAGGTTAATCTCAGTGATCCCCCGCACAGCTTGTGCGTGAAATTCGACTCCATTTGAGGAACGCTATGAAACACGCTTCCCTGAAGATGCTGGCCGGCGCTGCGCTTGCGCTGATGTTGGCGAGCACTCCGGCGCTAGCAAGCGACAAATCGTCAGGTGACCAGCAGAAAGCGGCTCCGCAATATCCCAATGCGACCCGCAAGGAACCCAAGCTGGACCTGACCGACAAGAAAGAACAGGAAGCGCTCAACAAGGGACTCGACGCCGCACAAGCGAACAACAAGGAGCAGGCGGAGCAGGTCCTCCAGCCGCTCATCGACAACAGCAAGAGCAAGTATGTCCAGGCGATGGCGCTGCAAGGCCTGGCCCGCGTGCATGCCACGAACAATGACTTGCCCGGCGGCATCGATCTGCTCAAGCGTGCGCTCGACAACGGCGTCCTGCCGAACGATGCGTACTTCCAACTGGAATACGAGCTGGCTACGTTCTACGTACTCAATCAGCAATACCAGCCGGCGATCGACGAAGTAGAAAAGTGGCGCGCCGAAGGCAAGAAGGAAACGCCAGAGTCCTACGCACTGGAAGGCGAAGCGTATTACCGCTTGCAGAAATATCCCGAAGCGATTGCCGCCATCAAGAAAGCGCAATCGATGACCGACAAGCCGGACCCGCGCTGGAATCAGCTGCTGATGCTCGCCTATAGCGATTCCGGCCAGAAAGACAAAGCGGCCGAAATCGCCAAGCAGGCGGCTGCTGCCTCGCCGACCGATCCCACCAGCTTCCACAACGCGTTGAGTCTGGACATCCAGATGCAGAAATACGACGACGCGTTGAAGCTCATGGAAGACGGCAGGGCAAAAGGCCTGCTCACCTCCGAGAACGACTATGTCACCCTCGCCAAGCTGTACATGAACAAGGCGCAGGACCAGAGTACGCAAGATCCTGGACCGCTTACCGATAAAGCCGTGGAAGTGCTGCAGGAAGGCATGACCAAGGGCGTCGTCAAGCCGAGCGAAGACAACTACGTGCTGATGGGCGACGCCCACATGATTGGCGGCGACGCGAATGCAGCGGCTGAGGCTTATGAAAAGGCCATTCCGCTGGCGAGCGACGGCGAGCCCGCCTATAAGGCTGGCGTGGCACTGGTTACGCAGAACGAATTCAGCAAAGCCAAACCGCTACTGCAGCAAGCCATCAGCAAAGGCGTGAAGCATAAGGGCAAGGCCTACCTGGCACTCGCTCAGGCGAACGTTGGACTAAAGGACAAGGCTGCTGCGGCCGAGGCAGTGCTGGAAGCCGAAAAGGACCCGGAAACCAAAGCTCAAGCCGAGAAGTGGTTGAAGCAAGCCAACATTGGTAGTTAAAAAAGCGACATGGCGAAAGCCTTTTTAAGGGCCGGATGGACGTCCAAAAAGATTGCCATCTTTTACCTACACAAAAGCTATACAAACGCCATGTGCTGTTGTACCGTTGGATTTTCCCCGCGTTGTCCAGTGGCAAATGTCACCCCCTTGGGAGCGGACTTTGCCGCTGAATGCTGCGACCACGTCCTCCCGATTACTAGCTCCTGATTGAAAGCGACAGATGGCCTCAAGTAACGAAGATACCGGCGCTAAGCCGTTCAGTTGGGGGCGCACATGGGCGCTGGCGGTAGCCATCGCACTCCATGCGTTTGCTTTCCTGATACTGATCGCGCCTGCCGCACCGCCCAAGACGGCGGAAGTTCAAAAAGAAAAGATCGTGCAGGTGAACTTCCTCGAGCCGCCGCCGCCCCCGCCACCTCCGCCGCCCCCGCCGCCGGAGCCGCCGAAGCAGCCGCCGCCGAAAGTGATCAAGCAGGTGATCCCACCGCCGAATCCGCCGCCTCCGGCGCCGCCTCCGGCTGTGGAAGAACCCTCCAGCAATCCGGCCCCGTCGCCGCCGCCGGCACCGCCAGCGCCGCCGGCACCGCCTTCGGATATCAAGGCCGGTGTTGATCCTTCGTACAGGGATAAACTGCAGCCGAAGTATCCTCCGCAGGCGATACGCCAGCGCCATGAGGGTACGGTGATCCTTGAGGTCATCGTGGGCACCGACGGCACGCCGAAGAGTGTCACCGTCAAGCAAAGCAGTGGTTTCCGCGAGCTTGATCGTGCAGCGATGGAATCGGTCCAGAAGGTCCGCTTCAATCCTGAAATCAAGAACGGCAAGCCGGTCGAATCGACGGTGGATATTCCGATTACCTTCAACCTCAACCAGCTGTAGTCATCCCATTACAGTTACAGTTCACGCCTGACTTCCAAGGGTAGCGCTTATGTTCCAACAGACTCCTGCTCCGACCGATGCCGCTCCGGCTCTGGCTGGCAATGCCAACGCCCAGGCCATGCAACAGATGGGCTTCGGTGACCTCATCCACAACTTCGATGCGCTCGGCTGGATCGTGTTCGTCGTGCTGGTGGTGATGTCCTTCTCCTCCTGGTACTTCATCATCGCCAATGCCATTCGCAATGCGATGGTCCGTGGTCGTGCCGACGGTGTCATCAACGGCTTCTGGTCCAACAACTCCACGCAAGACGCGATTCGCGAATTGGAAGCCCAACCAAAGGGTGAACCCTTCTCGAAGATCGCCCTCGACGCCGCTTCGGCGGTGGCTCACCACCAGCAGGCTTCCGCTGGCGGTGGCCGACTGGCCGAATCGCTGAGCCGTTCGGAATTCATCGACCGCGCCCTGCGCCAGGCTGTCGCCCGCGAAAGCCTTCGCCTGGAAGGTGGCATGACCTTGCTTGCTACCGTGGGTTCGTCGGCACCGTTCATCGGTCTGCTGGGTACCGTGTGGGGCATCTACCACGCCCTGATCCGTATCGCAGCCTCCGGTAACGCGTCGATGGAAGCCGTGGCCGGCCCGGTGGGTGAAGCGCTGATCATGACCGCGTTCGGTCTGTTCACCGCGATTCCGGCGGTGCTTGCCTACAACTTCTTTACCCGCTCCAACCGCCTGACCTACGCCCGCTTTGACGAATTCGCGCATGACCTGCACGACTTCTTCGCCACCGGCGCGCGCGTCGAGGGCGTTGCTCAAGTTCAAAAGTGAGGACTGACCCATGGCGATGAGCTCCGGAAACGAGTCCGGCTCGCCGATGTCGGAAATCAACGTCACGCCGCTGGTCGACGTGATGCTGGTGCTGCTGATCATCTTCATGATCACAGCACCGCTGATGTCGCACCGGATCAAGGTGGATCTGCCTACGGCGAATCCGCATCAACAGGAGAAAGCCCCTCCGACGGACATTGTGGATCTTGCCATCAAGTCCGACGGCAGCATGTACTTCCAGGACAACTCCAATGCGATTACCGACGTTGAGCTGAAGGGCCAATTTGCAGCAATGGCCGGCCGTTCGCCTCAGCCTGAGCTGCAGATTCGCGCGGCGCGCGACACTGAGTTCAAGGTGGTCCGCAAAGTTCTTGGCGAAGCCAAGGACTCCGGCTTGGTCCACGTTGGTTTCATGACGACCGGCAAGGAGTAATACGCCATGGCATTTAGTACAGGTGGCGGTAAAGGTCCCATGGCCGACATCAACGTCACGCCGCTGGTCGACGTGATGCTGGTGTTGCTGATCATCTTCATGATCACGGCGCCGATCCTGACCCACAAGGTCAAGATCGACCTGCCTCAGCCGAATCCGAACGTCGTTCCGCCGACGAATCCTCCGGAACCGGTACATCTGAAGATCGACCAGTCGGGCGCGTTCTACTGGAACGACAGTCCGGTGGACGAGCAGCAGCTGAAGACGCAGATCGCGGTTATTGCAACCAAGAGCGAAGCGGACCAGCCAGAAGTGCAGATCGACGCGGCAGATCAGGTACCTTACCAAGTAGTTGCACGCGTATTGGCCGATGCGAAGAGCTACGGTCTGAACAAGATTGGCTTTACCGAAAGCGGGCAGTAACAAACAACGGTTGAATCGGAACAGTTCAATCGCGTAATTCAGGCGTTACCCCTAGAACCCCTCGCGAAAGCGAGGGGTTCTGTTTTTTGCAAGGTGGCATATTGCCCAGGCCTTGCGTCACCGCTGCAGCCAACGACACAGCGCAGAAACAAATAGCCGTCTAAACATCCAAACGTCAGCGAAGGATCTGCAGGTAATGACGCACGGTATTGGCAAGCCCTTCATACAAGGCCTCGCCAATCAAGGCATGACCGATCGATACCTCCGCCAAACCGGGAATGGCCGCGCGCAAGGTACCCAAATTGGCCTGGCTGAGATCATGCCCCGCGTTCACCGCCAGCCCGGCCTGTTGCGCACGCCGTGCCGTATCCACGCAAAGTTCCAGCTGGTTCTTCGCATCGCCCTCTGCAAACGCATGAGCGTAAGGGCCGGTGTAGATCTCCACGCGTTGCACGCCAAGTGCCACCGCATGCTCGAAACCCGTGGCGCCAGGATCGACGAACAGGCTTACCCTGCAGCCCAGTTCGCGTAGCTCAGTGACGAGCGGGCGCAGACGTTCGGCATCCTGGGCCAGGTCGAAACCGTGATCCGAGGTGATTTGCCCGTCACTATCCGGCACCAGGGTGACCTGGGTTGGACGGACCTCCCGGGCGAGCGCAATCAGCCCTGGATACGCACCGCGCGCCGCCGCAAAGGGATTGCCTTCGATGTTGTACTCCACGCGTCCGCGCAGGATGCTGGCCAGCAAGCGGACGTCGTCCGGTCGCACATGCCGCTGGTCCGGCCTTGGATGCACCGTGATGCCACCGCAGCCCGCTTCGATGCAGGTCACCGCCGCGCGAGCGATATCGGGTTCGTTGCCGCCGCGCGAATTGCGCAGTACGGCGATCTTGTTGAGATTGACGCTGAGCAGGGTCATGGAAGCCGAAGAAAAAATCGTGGGCCGGAAACAGTGCTCCGATCAGCCGCCTTCGGCAAGTGTCCAGTATCCAACCATCCGCGTGGCGCCACGCCACGCCAGGTTCGCCACACAGTCCTTGCCGACTGGCAGAGTATGGAGCTGCCACATAGAGGCATCATCGCCGTCCAACCAGAGCACTCGTGACGGAGCGGGCGGCACCGCCAGCCGCAATCGATCCAGGCCGAAAGCGATGCCTCGACCCATGGCCTTGAGCACGGCTTCTTTGGACGTCCAAAGTTGCAGAAATGCCTGCTCCTGATCCGAGCTGTCCAAGGCCTTCAAGGCAGCTATTTCTTCTGCATGAAAAAAGCGCTCGGCAAGCGGCATGGCTCGCGGGCGTGGGCGGAGCTGTTCGACATCGATGCCAGGTGTACAACCGCGCGCCACTGCGATAAGCGCCGCATCCCCGCTGTGAGACCAGTTGAACTGCAACGAACGATCCAGGGGTTCGGCCAGTTCCGGACGTCCATGCTCGCCGTCCACCAGGCTCACCGCATCGCCCGGCGCCCCCAGGTAGACGCCTAACAAGGCGCACAACGGTTCCCGCCGCCGCGCCCGGTCATAGCGAAGCCGCCACACATGAAGCTGGTCCTGGCCCAATCGCGCCGCAATGTTGGCGACATCCTGGCCCTGGTTCGTTTGCATGCGCGCATGCTGCCGCAACGCCATGGCATGCGACAAGCCGTTTCCTTTCTCCTGTCTCGCGAAGGAGGAGAGAGGAACATAGCCATCGCTCAGCGAATCAGCCGCTCTTCCACCAGGTTCTTCACCACGGCTGGATCGGCAAGCGTGGAGATATCACCCAGCTGATCCGGCTGGTTCTCGCCGATCTTGCGCAGGATGCGGCGCATGATCTTGCCCGAGCGCGTCTTCGGCAAACCCGGCGCCCACTGGATGTAATCAGGCGTGGCGATCGGGCCGATTTCCTTGCGCACCCAGGCCACCAGTTCCTTGCGCAAGTCTTCGCTGCCCTGCTCGCCGGCGATGAGCGTGATGTAGGCGTAGATGCCTTGGCCCTTGATCTCGTGCGGACAGCCCACCACCGCGGCCTCGGCGACCTTGGGATGCGCCACCAACGCGCTCTCCACCTCGGCCGTGCCGATGCGATGGCCGGAAACGTTGATCACGTCATCCACGCGGCCGGTAATCCAGTAGTAGCCGTCTTCGTCGCGGCGCACACCGTCGCCGGTGAAGTAATTACCGGGATAAGCCTTGAAATAGGTATCGATGAAACGCTGATGGTCGCCATATACCGTGCGCATCTGGCCCGGCCAGGAATCGGTGATCAGCAGATTGCCTTCGGCGGCCCCGTCGAGCACCACGCCGTTCGCATCCACCACCGCGGGCTTGATGCCGAAGAACGGGAGGGTGGCCGAGCCAGGCTTGGTGTCGATCGCCCCGGCCAGCGGCGTAATCAGAATGCCGCCGGTTTCCGTTTGCCACCAGGTGTCCACGATCGGGCAGCGCTCATCGCCTACCACGCGGTGATACCACTCCCAGGCTTCCGGATTGATCGGTTCGCCCACCGAACCCAGCAGCCGCAAGCTGGCGCGCGAACATTTCTTGACCGGACCTTCGCCCTCGCGCATCAACGCGCGAATGGCCGTCGGCGCGGTGTAGAACAGCGTCACCTTGTGCTTGTCCACCACCTGCCAGAAACGGCTGAAGTCCGGATAGTTGGGTACGCCGTCGAACATCACGGTGGTCGCACCGTTGGCGAGCGGGCCGTACACCACATAGCTATGGCCGGTCACCCAGCCCACGTCGGCCGTACACCAGTAAACGTCATCCTCGCGTACGTCGAACACCAGTTCATGGGTAAGGCTCGCGTACACCAGGTAGCCGCCCGAGGTATGCAACACGCCTTTCGGCTTGCCGGTGGAGCCGGAGGTGTACAGGATGAACAACGGATGCTCCGCTTCCAACGGCTCGGCCGCGCAATTCGCCGATTGTCCTTCCATCAACACGTGGTAATACCGGTCGCGCGGCGACTGCATCGGCACGGCCGAACCCGTGCGGCGCACCACGATCACTGTTTCCACGCTGTTGGTGCCAGGGCGTTCGAGCGCCGCATCGACGTTCGCCTTGAGCGGAATCTTCTTGCCGCCGCGCACGCCTTCGTCCGCGGTCACCACCACTTTCGCCGTCGAATCGGCGATGCGGCCCGCCAGCGAATCGGGCGAGAAACCGCCGAACACCACCGAGTGAACCGCACCGATGCGCGCGCACGCCAGCATGGCCACCGCCGCTTCCGGAATCATCGGCATGTAGATCGCTACGCGATCACCCTTGGTGACGCCAAGATGCTTCAGCGTGTTGGCGAACTTGCATACTTCCGCATGCAGTTCGCGATAACTGATGCGGCGCGATTCGGACGGATCGTCGCCCTCGAAGATGATGGCGGTCTTGTCGCCGCGGGTGGCGAGATGGCGATCCAGGCAGTTGGCCGACACATTGAGCTGGCCGTCGTCATACCAGCGGATATGCAGGTTCGCCGGATCGAAGGAAACGTCACGAATGCGCGTGGGCTTCTTCGCCCACTCGAGCCGTTCGGCGACGCGGCCCCAAAATCCGTCGGGATCCTTTACCGATTCGGCATACAGCTTTTCGTAATCCGCCTTGCTGATGCGCGCCTTGGCGGCAAACGCGGGATCGACCGGATAAACCTTTGACATAGCAGCCTCCTGCTCACCGGTCGGCCGGGAGCGCACGTGGGTAACGGCTTGACACCATCAAGCCGTATCAACCGCCCGAGTGTAGCGTTTGGACGGCTGAACCGCCAAAGTTGCGGTGCAGCAATCACGCTTGCGGCGGCTTGTCCTGATCCTTTCGCCGATAGCCCAGATCCAGCATGGTTTCCGGGCGCGCGTTCGCCTCGATGCGCGCCTGCGCAAAGCCCAGCGCCGTAGCAATGGCGCCGATAATGCCCACCAACAGCCAGAAGCCCAGGGCGCCCGGACTGTGCCGCGTAAAGCACAGTACCCACGACAGCAGCGTCACCAACAGCAATAACCAGCGCATAACGAACCCGTGCAACGTTCCCCTTGAACCACCGGCATCATACTTTTGGCGTCGCGCCCGAACTGCGATCCCATCCACCGGCCGGACACGCTTTCAATCCGTAAGATGAGGGCCTATCGGATAGAGCTAGGACAAGGGAAACGATGGCTGAGCCGACTCCATCCCCATGCAGGCCGCAAGCAAGGCCATTGGCCTGGGCCGACATCGTCGACTGGCTTGGCATCGGCCTGGATCATTGCAAGCCGATTCGCGTTTCCCTGTTGGTGCTGATCCTGGCCGCCATCGTCATCACCAACGTGGACCAGGCTACGGAGCTGTTCCTGATCGCCCTCTGGGTGGACCCCAGCAACACGCGCTACTTCTTTCTGCTCGCGACCAGCACAGTGGCCGGCCTGGCCATCTGGTACGCCACGCATAACGCCTATCGTTTGATCTACCCGCGCTGGCCGTCGCTGGAAGACCCGCGCGCCGCCGGATTGCGGCGATGGATACCGCGACTGCTCGGCATCGTCGTGCCATTGCTGGTGCTGTACGGCTATCTGATGGCGCTGCGTACGCCGCATCCTGTGTGCAGCACGCATGCGGACTGCTTGCGGCGCGATCTGCGCAGCGCCGGCTTGGTGATCGTTGCGGCAGCGATGATCGTGTTCTTCATCGGCCGCCAGCGCGTGCTGCGAGCCGCCGCCGAGCGCAGCGCCAAGGTGGTCGAGCCGCGCGTGGCGACAATCACCGCGCTGGGCACCATGCCGCTCAGCATCTTCCTGGCTACGCTGATCCTGAATGTGCTGCTCACGGTGTGGGTTGCGTTTCAACCGCGCCAATTCGATGGCGTGGGCTCGTTGGCGGTGGCGCTGATAGCCGCCAGCTTCTTCTGCACGAGCGGCGGGTTCCTGTGCATGCTCGCGGATCGGCGCGGCGTGCCACTGCTGAGCGCACTGGTGGCGATGTCGCTGACGCTGCATGTCTTGCACCTCAACGACAACCATCGCGTGCGCCAATACCCGGGCATGAGCACCCATCAGTTGCCTGGGTCACCGCCTGCCGACCACCGGCCCAGCTTCGAGGCGTACGCCAAAGCCTGGTTGCAAAGCCGCTGCCGCCCGCAACGGGCCTGCCCAGTCATCATGGTGTCTGCCGAGGGCGGCGGTTTGCGCAGCGCGGCCTGGACGGCGATGGTGCTGGGCGAATTTACCGCTCGTGTCGACCAAGCCTTGCCGCCGAATGGCAGCGAACCGCAGTTCGAACGCTACCTGTTCGCCGGCAGCGGCGTGTCTGGCGGCAGTCTTGGGCTGGCTACCTACGTCGCGTCGCTGCGCACGGCGCCGGGTACCGGTGAAGCTGCCCTGGCGCGTAGTGAGCAGATACTCGATCACGACTTTCTGGCGCCGATCATGGCCAATGCGTGGTTTATCGACTTCACGCAGCGCTGGCTCCCTGGCGCCTTGTTCGACGATCGCGGCCGCGCCCTCACCCGCGCGTGGGAGCAGGCCGCACGGGAACAAGGCGTCGACGCCCTGGCGCAGCCCTTCGCCCGGTTGTATGAAAGCGAAACCGGCGAAGTCATCACGAGCACGCCAGCCCTGTTCTTCAACAGCACCACGGTCGGCCAGGGCTGGCGCTTTGTGCAGGACCCGTTCCGGCCTTTCGCGCACAGTCCCTGGACCACCGCCTATGACGGTTCAAGATGGCTGGACCCACGCATACCGCTCAGCGAAGTGGTGCTCAACAGCGCGCGTTTCACTTACCTGAGCCCCGCCGGCACGCTGCAGGCGGCTCTCGACCCAGCACCGTCGCCGGTAGGATTTCAGCTGGTGGACGGCGGGTACTTCGAGAACTCGGGCGCTACCACGCTGCTGGAAGTGACGCAGCGCTTGCGTGCGATCGCGGCCTCCGTCGCGCAGCCGATCCATGTGATTGTGCTGCACATCAGCAACGATCCGAGCCTGCACGACTTCGTCGAGGCGCATGATCCCAGCCATCCGCTGCCGCTTTACTCGGCTGCCTGTCCCCGCACGCCGCGTGCGACCGAGCTGAGCAGCTATGGTGAAGCCACCGCTCCGCTGGTGGCGTTGCTGGATACGCGCGACGCGCGTGGCGAATATGCACGGTCGGCCTTGCTGGGATCCTTGAACATCGACGCGGCAAAACCCGACGATGGCGACGTGCTGTGGCACCTGCGGCTGTGCCCAGGCAATTATCCGCTGCCATTGGGGTGGACCATTTCCTCGCCGGTGTTCGACGAAATGCATCGTCAGCTCGAACAGAACTATCCGCTGGCAAGCATGGGCGCGTGGCTGGCCCAGCAGATCAAAGCAAGCAACCCAGACACTCGCCATGATGCGTTCCCTCCCTTGCGATAGTAGGGGAGGGCTGTGGCAACGTCAGGTTCTTACCGCTCGCTACGCTCGCACCCCACCCCAACCCTCACCCTGCAAGCAGGGGAGGGAGCACATCACTACAAGCGTCGAGATACACGCCTAAGTCAGTGCCATTGTCCTTAAGTGTCGCGCTGGCTGAGATGGTCGAAGGGCATGATGTAGCGATGGCAGATCATCCTCCTCATGCATTCAAAGGCCGTGGTGCCGCTTCCAATCCGGAAGGACGCTTCGAAAGCATCCGGTACCATGCCGAAGACGATGGCTGGCAGCACGCCGTGCTGGATGAAGAGCGACCCCGCCCGCGCACCGAAGTCACCGAGGAACGCGCACGCAGCGTCATCACGCGCAACGATTCGCCCGACCTTTCCTTCAGCTTGGCCATGAACCCTTACCGGGGTTGCGAGCACGGCTGCATTTACTGTTACGCACGGCCCAGCCACAGCTATCTCAACCTGTCGCCTGGCCTCGATTTCGAGACCAAGCTGCGCGCCAAGCGCAATCTTGCCGAGGTGCTGCGCTGGGAACTGGCCAAGCCCGGCTATGCCCCCAGCCCGATCAACATCGGCAGCAATACCGATCCCTATCAGCCGATCGAAAAGACCTGGCGCATCACGCGTGCCGCACTGGAAGTGTTGGCCGAATGCCATCATCCCTGCACCATCGTGACCAAGAACGCGATGGTGGAACGCGACCTGGACATTCTGGTGCCGATGGCACGCGAACGGCTGGTGCAGGTTTTCATCTCGGTCAATTCGCTGGACAACCATCTGGCCGCCAAGCTGGAACCACGCGCAAGCGCACCGCATCGCCGCCTGAAAGCAGTGCGCGCCCTCGCGGAAGCTGGCGTGCCGATCGGCGTACTGGTAGCGCCGATCATTCCTGCCTTGAACGATCGCGACCTGGAAGCCGTACTCGAACAGGCTGCCGCGGCCGGCGCAAGCTGCGCCGGCTACACCGTGCTGCGATTGCCTTACGAGTTGAAGACCTTGTTCCGCCAATGGCTGGAGCTGCATGCGCCGCAACGCGCGCAGCACGTGATGAGCCTGGTGCAGCAGCTTAACGGCGGCATGGATTACGACAGCAACTTCGCCACGCGCATGCGCGGCCAGGGCGTGTTCGCCGACCTGCTACGCCGCCGCTTCGACGTGGCGTGCAAGCGCCACGGTTTTGCGCGTGCGCGCGAATTGCAGCTGGACACGTCGCGCTTCGTGCCACCACGCAAGCCGTCGCCACAGGGCGAACTGTTCTGACTTGCGTGATGGCATCCCTGCCGTTCACTGCGGCGGCAAATACTTCTCAAACCAGTTCAAGGCCCGCTGCAACACGTCCCGCTGGTGTTCGGGGTTATAGAAGTGATGCCCTTCACCCGGATACACCACCAGCGACGTCGGCACGCCAAGCGTACGCAAGGCGTGCCAGTATTCGAACGACTGCGGCGCCGGGCATTCCGCGTCACGTTCGCCCACGACGATCAAGGTGGGCGTCTTCACCTTCTTGATGAAGTTGATCGCCGAACTCTTCGCATACACCGCCGGATCGTCATACACGGATGCGCCGAAGAACGGAATCATCCACTTGTCGATCTCATTCTGACCGTAATAACTCTGCCAGTTGGCAATGCCCGCGCCTGCGACCACCGCGCGGAAACGCTGCGTCTGCGTGGGCGCGAACATGCTCATGAAGCCGCCGTAGCTCCAACCCGTCAGGCCCAGGCGGCGGTCGTCGACCGGGACTTTTTTCTCCACCGCATCCACGCCGGCCAGCGTGTCGCGCAGGTCGCCATAGCCGAAGTCCTTGCGGTTGGCCTGCACGAACGCCTCACCCTGTCCGTAACTGCCGCGCGGGTTGGGCATGAACACGAAATAGCCCAGGGCGGAGAATGGCACCGCGCCGTAGCCCACCGAAGGCCAGCGCGGCATCTGCGCCGCCGACGGGCCGCCATGGATGTTGACGATCATCGGATAGCGCTTGCTGGGATCGTAATGGGCCGGATACAGCAACCAGCCCTGCACGTGGAAGCCTTCGTTGTCCCACTCCACCGACTCGGCCTTGCCCCAGCTCGGCTTGAGCTCGGCGTTGATCGCGGTCACGGCAGCCGGCATCTCGTTGCCGAGCATGCCTGCGTACACTTCCGGCGCCGCGTCGAACGAGGTTTGCATGAAAGCAACCTGGCGATGGTCGGCGGAAAAGGAGAGTCCAAGCACCGCCGTGCCATCGTCGATATAGCCCGCGGCCGTGAACAGCACGCGCTGTTGCTGCGCCCGCTTGGCGTCGATCGCATACTCGGCCAGCTGCGCATGGCCATTGCTGATCTGATCGACCAGCAGTGACTGCGGCGAACGCCAGGTGAACCACGACGGCGTAACGTGGATGTCCGGCGTGAGATCGACCGGTGCGCCGCCCGTGGCGGCCACCGCGTAGAGATCACCCCCGGTAAAGCCCTGGTCGCTCATCAGGCCGCCGATAAAGGCGATCCGCGAGCCATCCGGTGACCAGCGCGGCAACGCGATCTGCAAACCATGCAGCGATCCGCTCACCGTGTTCGGATCGACCAACGTCGTGCGGGCGGCATTCGGCCGCGCGGCTTGCACGTAAAGCTGGGCGATCCACCAGTTGTTGTCGCCCGGTGGCGGCGCCGCCACGTAGGCGATGCGCGTGCTGTCCGGCGCCCAGGCAAACTCATAGACATGGCTCTCTGCGGGCGTGATTGGCTGTGGCGCGCCGCCCTGCGCGGGTAGCGTGGCGACGCGCTGCACTTCAATGCCTTCCACGCCGATTTCGCCAAGGGCGGGCTTCGCTGCCGCGAGCGCGCTGGCGCGCCGCGTGGCATGTTCCACATAGAGGAACGCCAATGTCTTGCCGTCAGGCGACCAGCTCAGCCCATCCGCATAACCGTTGAGCGAGGCGAGATGCACCGGTTGGCCCTGGGACGACACGTCGAGCACATAGATATCCGGCTGCTTGCTGCCGCCCATGCCGGCGCGATTGCTGGCGCAATTGGAAAGAAAAGCCAGGTGCTGCGAATCCGGCGCCCACGCCAGGCCGCTTTCGCTGCACACGCCAGGTTTGGCTGCCAGGCCGATGCTGTGTGCATGCTTGCCGTCCGCATCGGCCAGCATGATGGCGGGCTTGTCCTGGGTTTCCACCACCCAGGCCAGATGCCGTCCATCCGGCGACAGCGCCACCTCGTGGATCGCCCGCACCTTGCCCAATTCGGTAAGCAGCGCCTCGATGCGCGGATCGGCGGCATGGCGCGTGTCGGCCAGCGCAAGCGGGGTCACCAGCGCCGCCAGCAAGGGCAGCAGCAGACGGCAAGGTTTCGGCATGAGATACGTTCCCCAACGGCACAGGAAAACCTAACGCTAGCAGCTATGCCCCATCCCACCCATGTGCATGAAGGCACTGCCTGGGCATCCGCGCCATGCGCGCCATCGTCATCCCGTACAATCCGGCCCCATGAAAATCGCCTCATGGAACGTGAACTCGCTGAAGGTGCGCATTCCGCACCTCACCCAGTGGCTGGTCGATGCGCACCCGGACGTGGTGGCGCTGCAGGAAACCAAGCTGGAAGACGCCAAGTTTCCCGTCGACGAACTGGCCGCAGCCGGCTACCGGGCGATCTACGCCGGACAGAAAACCTACAACGGCGTGGCGATCCTGGCGCGCAACGACAAGGGTTTCAGCTTCGCGGACGTGCTCACCGATATCCCGGGCCTGGACGATCCGCAGCGGCGCATCCTTGCCGCCACCGTCGGCGGCGTGCGCGTGGTGGATCTCTACGTGGTCAACGGCAAGGCCGTCGGTGACGAGAAATACAGCTACAAGCTGCACTGGCTGGAACGCGTGCGCGATTTCCTGGCCGAGGAAATCAAGCGGCATCCCAAGCTGGTGGTGCTGGGCGATTTCAATATCGCCCCCGATGACCGCGACGTCTACGACCCGATCGCCTGGGGCGAAGAGGTGTTGTGCTCGCCGCCCGAGCGCGCCGCGTTAAAAGCCATCACAGACATAGGCTTGCATGACAGCTTCCGGCTGTTTGAAGAGGCCGGCGGCCATTTCAGCTGGTGGGACTACCGGCAGGGCGCATTCCGGCGCAACATGGGGTTACGCATCGACTTGATCCTGCTTGGCGATGCCCTGAAATCGTCGGCCAGGGCTGCCACTATCGACCGCGAACCGCGGCGCTGGGAGCGGCCTTCCGACCACACTCCAGTCACGGTAGAACTGGATATTGAATGACGATGAGCGATACCAAGACCAACTGGCCCAGTTCGCTGGACGATAGCGAGCTGGACGAACTGGATGCCTACCTGCGCGCGCACGCCCAGGAAAGCGAAGGCCATTTGCTGCTCGACGGCGTGCACGGCTTGCTGAGCGCCCTCGCGGTCGGGCCCACCCGGGTGCTGCCCGACGAATGGCTGCCCGAAGTGCTGCACGAGCCGTTTGCCGACGAAAACGAAGGCAATCGCGTATTGGCCCTGCTGGCCAAGCTCAATGATTCGATCAGCGCCGAACTGGACGTGGATGCCTACGAGCCGATTCTGGGCGAAGTGGATACCGAAGCCGGCCCTGCGCTGTCGGCGGCCGGCTGGTGCGAGGGCTTCAGCCGCGGCATCGACCTGCGCGCTTCCCTGTGGGAAAAACGCCTGGCCGACGATCCGACGTTGATGGAAATTCTCGGGCCGGTGATGGCCTTGGCGGTGGACGAAGGCATCCTGAGCGCCGAAGCCGAATTCGAAAAGCTCACCGAAGAAGAATACGACGACTGTCTGGCACAGCTGCCCGCGGTGCTGGCCTCCGTCAACCACTACTGGTTCGAACATCCCGCCACCGAAGCGGAGCTCGATGCGCTGCATCGTGCCAGCGAGGTCAAGACCGAACAGCCGGCGCCACCCCGCCAGCGCAGCGGTCATTGGGTGCATTGAATCGGCAGGAGGCGGGAAACACGCCTGCGTGAAACAGTGCGTTCGCGCCGCCGGCTCTTGGGCTCGTGCTTGAGTACAACCATCATGGGCGGCAGATTCTTCCGACAGGAGCGCGCCATGACCGAACGCCACATTCTCCGCCGCATCCGCGGCACCGATACGTCCGATGGCGCAGGCGTGAAACTCAAGCGCATCATCGGCCAACCGGGATTGGACATGCTCGATCCATTCCTGCTGCTGGACGAATTCCGTTCCGATGAAGCGAACGACTACATCGCCGGCTTTCCGGAACATCCGCATCGCGGTTTCGAAACCGTCACCTACATGCTGGCCGGCCACATGCAGCACGGCGACAACCACGGCAACCGCGGCGATCTCAAGCCCGGCAGCGTGCAATGGATGACGGCAGGCCGCGGCATCCTGCACTCGGAAATGCCGCAGCAGGAAAACGGCCTGATGTGGGGATTCCAGCTGTGGGTGAATCTGCCGGCCAAAGACAAGATGACCGAGCCGCGCTACCAGGATATTGATCCGCAACACATTCCAGTTGTGAACCCGGTCGATGGAGTGACGCTCAAGGTCATTGCCGGCCAATTCGGTGACGCAACCGGTCCGGTGTCGGGAATTGTCACCGCGCCCGTGTACCTGGACATCGCCGTCGAAGCCGGCGCGGGCATTGCGATTCCATTGCCCGAAAACCACCACGCTTTCGCCTACGTCTTCGACGGCAGCGACGCCCAGGTGGCCGGCGAAAAACTCGCACGCAGCGAGCTGGCCGTGCTGTCCAAGGGCGATACCGTGCGGATTGCCGGCCGCGAAGCCCCGGCCCGCGTATTGCTGGTGGCCGGCCAGCCCTTGCAGGAACCGGTGGCGCGCTACGGTCCGTTCGTCATGAACACGCCGGAGCAGATCCACCAGGCCATTGCCGATTTCCGCGCCGGCAAGTTCTGAGCCACCGCAGGCGTTTCAGCGATTCCAGCGCCCTGCCGATAGAGATATCGGTGGGGCGCTGCGTATTGGGTCACAGCATGGGTGGATGGGGCGCCTGGCGGTGCCCTCCGGCATGGACGATGCATCACATTCGACGCCGGAGACGTTAAAGATTCGCCGGCAAAAAGGGTTGCGGAGACAAAAAGCAGGGCGTTAAATTAGAATTAATCCAGCGTTCTACATATGGCTGTAGAATGTTGCTCCGTAAAGTTTTTAGAAACCGCGTTTAACTCATTGTTTTAACAGACCATGACCGTCCTAACCTTCACTCTCATCGTGGTACTCGCACTGGCCGCCGTGGCCGTGAAGCGTGTACCGGCGGGTCAGGTCTACAGTCTCTACCGCAACGGCAAGCCGGTACGACTGCTGCGGCCGGGCACCCACGTCGTGCTGCCGTTGGTCGACCGGGTGGGTCATCGCATCGATCTCGGCGGCCGCGTCATGCGTTTCGACGCCTCGTTCGCCGAAGCTACGCCGGTGCAGGGCACGGTCTACTGGCAAGTGCTGGAACCGGAGCGCGTCGATGCCGTGATCGAAAGCGCCGACCAGCTGATCCGCAACCAGGTGCTGCAAGCCCTGGAAACGGAATCGGATACCGGCCAGCAGCAACGCCGCGAAGTCGCCGGCCGCCTCAAGAGCAGCCTCAACCAGCAACTGCGCGAGCGCGGCGTGATGGTCACCCGGGTGGAACTGGACGTCGCCGCCTAAGCAGAACCGAATCTGGCCAGGTCGCCCAAGAAGCACCGGCTCAGGGGAATCTGAAAAGCTCGACCCGCTACGGCGGGTCTTCTTTTTTACGCGTTTCACCTCGCCTGTTGAGCAGCACGGACATGGTGGCGTGGGGGTTCGCGTACGCTCACCGCCAACCTGCATCGCACGCCAGCCTTTGAGGAACCGCCATGACTGAACGCTCCGCCCTGCAAGCCCGGCTCGAACAAGGCATCGCCGCGCTCGGCCTCCGCTTGCCGGCCGAGGCCGTGCCGCGCCTGCTCGATTACCTCGCCCTGCTGGAACGCTGGAATGGCGCGTACAACCTTACGGCGATCCGCGATCCGGCCGAGATGGTGACTCGGCACCTGCTGGATTCGCTGGCGATCCTGCCCTCCGTGCAGGGCGAAACGCTGGCCGACCTCGGCACCGGCCCCGGCCTGCCGGGTATTCCGCTGGCCATTGCCGCGCCCGGGCGGCAGGTGCTGCTGGTGGATTCCAATGGCAAGAAAGTGCGCTTCCTGCGCGAGGCGATCCGCGCGTTGAAACTGGACGGCGTGCGCGCCCTGCAATCGCGTGTGGAGGACGTGCAAGGCCAGTTCGACTGCATCACTGCCCGCGCCTTCGCCAGCCTGGGGGACATGCTGACCTGGGGCGGCCACCTGCTGGCGCCCAATGGCGTATGGCTGGCGATGAAAGGCAAGGTCCCGGATGACGAGCTGACCGCCGTGCCGCCTGGCTTTGTCGTGCGTGGCATCCACACGCTGGCGGTGCCCGGGCTTGGCGCAGCGGAGCGCCACCTGGTGGTGCTGGAGCGCGCAAGCACCTGAAAACATCAGGCTTTAGCGCCCCCTTCCTGCTAATCTAGCCGTCCTTTCGCATACACCCCCGGTACCGGACAAGACATGGCCCGTATCATCGCTGTCGCCAACCAGAAAGGTGGCGTCGGCAAAACCACTACCGCTGTCAATCTCGCCGCGGCGCTCGCTGCGGCGAAGCGCAAGGTGCTGCTGATCGATCTGGATCCGCAGGGCAACGCGACCATGGCATCCGGCGTGGACAAGCACGCGGCCGCACTCAGCGGTTGCGAAGTGCTGCTGGGCGAAGCGCCGATCGAGCAGGCCATCGTCAGCACCGAGGCGCATTACGACCTGTTGCCGGGCAACGGCGACCTCACCGCCGCCGAATTGAAGCTGATGGACGCGCTCGCGCGCGAAAACCGGCTCAAGGAACAGCTGGCGAAAGTGGCCGGCAAGTACGACATCATCCTGGTCGACTGCCCGCCCACGCTGCACCTGCTCACCGTCAACGCACTCACCGCCGCCACCAGCCTGCTGATTCCGGTGCAGTGCGAATACTTTGCGCTGGAAGGTCTTTCCAGCCTGCTCGATACGGTGAAGGCCGTGCGCCAGCACCTGAATCCGCAGCTGGAAATCGAAGGCCTGCTGCGCACCATGTACGACGTGCGCAACAACCTCGGCAACGAGGTTTCCGCGCAGCTTACCCAGCATTTCGGCGACAAGGTGTTGCGCTCGATCATTCCGCGCAACGTGCGCCTGGCCGAAGCGCCGAGCCACGGCCAGCCCATTCACCTGTATGACCGCAGCTCGCGCGGCGCCATTGCCTACATCGGGCTCGCCGGTGAAATCATTCGCCGCGAACGCGGTTCGCAAGCGGCCATCGCGGCGTTGCACGCCATGCACGGCGACTCACCGGAAGAATCGGTGGAAGCCTCGGCCCATTTGGACCAGGAGTAGTAGAGCCTGAGTACGGTCTCGGCGTGGCCCGCGCCGGGACTGTTTGCCTGACGGGCAAGGAGGAACGAAGGCGTGCATGTCGATACACAACTGAAAGAGGACGCCGCCCGGCGGGCAAACAGCCCCGGCCCGAAGGGTTGCCACGGTGCGTCCACCATGCGGCAGCGCGCAGCTTGGCTTGCCAGCCAGGCAAGCGCTGCGCCGCGCACTACCACCTGGCGAACGCACCGTGGCAACGCGGGCTACGCCGAAACCATACTCAGGCTCTAACAGCATGTCTGCCGCGAAGAAACGTGGACTGGGACGCGGGCTCGACGCCCTGCTTGGCGGCGGCGACACCGGCGCACCCTCGGTGATCGAGCAGGAAGGCGAACTGCGCACGCTGCCGATCCAATACATCCAGCCCGGCAAGTACCAGCCGCGCCGCCACTGGAACGATGAAGCGCTGGACGAACTGGCCGCCTCCATTCGGGCGCAAGGTTTGATCCAGCCGGTGGTGGTGCGCGCCATCGGCAAGAACAGCTACGAGCTGATCGCCGGCGAACGCCGCTGGCGCGCCGCGCAACGCGCGCAGCTCAGCGAGATTCCAGCCCTGGTGAAGGACGTACCGGAAGTCGCCGTGCCGGCGATGGCGCTGATCGAAAACATCCAGCGCCAGGACCTCACGCCGCTGGAAGAAGCCGACGCCATCAAGCGATTGATCGACGATTTCGACCTCACCCACCAGCAGGCCGCCGACGCCGTGGGCCGCTCGCGCGCCGCCGTGTCGAACATGCTGCGCCTGATCGACCTGCCGGCCTCCATCAAGCGCCTGCTGGACGACGGCAAGCTGGAAATGGGCCACGCGCGCTGCCTGCTCACGCTACCCGAATACCAGGCCGAATCGCTGGCGCTGGAAGCGGCTCGCAACAACTGGAGCGTGCGCGAACTCGAAGACGCCGCGCGCAAGGCGCAGACCGCGCCCAAGGGCAAGGCCAAGAGCGCACCGGCGCGCGACCCGAACATCGACGCGCTGGAGCGCGAGCTGGCCGAGCGCTTCGCCACCAAGGTGGAAGTGGCGCATGGCCGCGGCGGGCGCGGCAAGCTGGTGATCCATTACCACAGCAATGACGAGCTGGACGGGATTCTGGGCAAACTGCGCTGATTACATGCGCGGCGCAATAACCTCCCTCCCCTGCATGCAGGGGAGGGTAGGGGTGGGGTCAGGCACTTGCCGCAGACGTTCCCGCAAGTGTTCACCCCCTCCCAGCCTCCCCCTGCAAGCAGGGGGAGGCGCCTGATGACTGCGGCAACTGAGCCGCGGCTCTGAAAAAATTCAAAACTTGCATCAAAGGCTATCTCTCCATGCCGCAACTCTCCGTCGTCGTGCCCGTTTTCAACGAACGCGACAACATTCCCTCGCTGCTCGCCGAAATCGCCACCGCGCTGCGCGGCAAGCTGGATTTCGAAATCATCTACGTCGATGACGACTCCAGCGACGACAGCCGCGCGGTGCTGCAAGCGCAGAAGGCCAGCTATCCGGAATTGCGCGTGCTGCATCACGTGACGCGCAGCGGCCAGAGCACGGCGGTATGGAACGGCGTGCATGCGGCCCGTTCGCCGTGGATCGCCACGCTCGACGGCGATGGCCAGAACAACCCGGCCGACATTCCCAACCTGCTTGCCGCGCGCGACACAGCCGGTCCGGACATCAAACTGTTCGCCGGCTGGCGCACCACGCGCCGCGACAGCTTCAACAAGCGCATTTCATCCAAGATCGCCAATGCGGTGCGCTCGCGCATGCTGCGCGACGCCACGCCGGACACCGGTTGTGGCCTCAAGCTGTTCGAGCGCGAGGTGTTCCTGCGCTTGCCCTACTTCGACCACATGCACCGCTATCTGCCGGCCCTGGTGAAGCGCGCCGGCTTCCAGAGCCAGAGCGTGCCGGTGGGACACCGCCCGCGCACGGCCGGTAAATCCAAGTACGGCATGCTCGATCGCCTGTGGGTAGGCATCGCCGACCTGCGCGGCGTGGCCTGGCTGATGCGCCGGGCCAAGGTCACCCGGATCGAAGAGCTGTAAGAGCCTGTTCAATATCTCCCAGCAACCCGCATGGCGACTCAGACACTATGCGAGCCACGCTGAGATATTGAACAGGCTCTAAAACGCGATCACATTGTTTGCATGGCCTGGGCGTATGCTTGGCGGACGCAGCGCCGCCAGGAGGACATCCGTGAGCATCGCCGTCAAACGCGTCTACGAACCTGTCGCCAAGTCGGATGGCTATCGTGTGCTGGTGGATCGCGTATGGCCACGCGGCTTGAAGAAAGAAGACGTGGCGCTGGATGTATGGGCGAAAGAGCTGGCCCCCAGCACGGTGCTGCGCAAATGGTTCGGCCACGATCCGGCGCGCTGGGAAGCCTTCCGCCATCGCTATGCGAGCGAACTGGATAAGCACAAATCGTTCTGGCAACCGCTGATCACGCGGGCGGAGCGCCATCGCGTCACGCTGCTGTTTGGTGCGAAAGACGAAGAACACAACCAGGCGGTGGCGTTGAAGATGTACCTGGACAACTGGATGAAGGCGAACGGCCTGCGTTGACGGCCCGCCGCATTCAGCGCGGACGCGGCTGCCATGCCTCCAGCGAGCTGCGCATCTTGTCGCGGCCCGATTCGATCAAGGTGCGTGCGCGATGAAAGGCGTACACGCTCGATACATTGCGTGGCAACTGCACCAGTAGGTCCGGCTGATACGCAGCCAGGCGCAGGCGCGAAAGATTGGCTTGCATCAAGTCCAGCGACTGGCCCAGCAGCTCGAGCGCGCCAAGTTCATGCGCCTTGCCGGGTGCGATGGCTTTCATCTCGTTGCCCGGCAGCAACCGTTCCAGCAGGCGGCCGAAGCCGCCCTTGCCCTTCGTTTCGCCCGCCGACATCTCCACAGGCAGATTCGCCTCGGCCGGCCCATCGATACTGACCGCCACGACGTAGTCCGCCGGCTCGCGAATCAGCGGCGTGACCGGCACCGGATTGAGCAAGCCGCCGTCCACCAGCACGCGTCCGTCGATCAGGTGCGGCCGGAACAGCGTGGGAATGGCGATCGACGCGCGGATCGCATCGAACAGCGAACCGCGCGTAAGCCAGACCTCGCGCTCGCGTTCGATGTCCGTGGCGACTGCGGTGAACGCGATGGGCAGGTTTTCGATCTGCACATCGCCCACCAGCTCCAGCATGGTGCCGATGATCTTCTCGCCCTTGATCAATCCGCCGCCGGAAAAGGAGAAAGACCAATCCACCAGCTTCAGGATGTCGAACTTGTCCAGCGAGCATACCCAGTCGCGATAGATATCCAGCTTGCCCGCAGCATGAATGCCGCCGACCAGCGCGCCCATCGAACAACCGGCGATGGCGACGATCTCGAAGCCTTGCGCTTCAAGCTCCTCGATGGCGCCGATATGCGCCAGCCCCTTGGCGCCTCCAGCACCCAGCGCCAGGGCGACGGTGGGTTTGCGCGGTGTTTCGTCCTTGCCAGCCTGCAGTCGAAGCTCGGTGGATGGCATGAATGCGTCTTACTGATAACCGGTCAGCGCAAGCTGCAGCATGATCTTCATCTCTTCGCGCAGCGGCAGTGGTGCCACGATCTCCGCATCCGGGCCGTATTTCAAGACGTCCATCAGCAGTTCGCGCGAATTGGAATAGGGCAGCTGAAGCTCGTAGCGCCCATCCGGCAGCCACGTGCCCTTCTGCTGCGAATGCCAATGCTCGTCCGCCACCCAGCGCGCGGCATGGGCGGAGAAACGAATCGTGGCCCACGCCTTGGGCTTGCCGGCGAAGATGCCGTAGCTGGACGCAAGCAATTCGTTGAGTTCACCCTCGGCCACATCGTGGGCGCCAGCCTCCAGCGCATGCGGCTCGGCGATGCGGTCCACGGCGAAACTGCGCAGCGCTTCGCGGTCGTGGTCCCAGGCGTCCAGATACCAGTTGTCGCGGTAGTGCGTCAGCCGCTGCGGCGACACCGTGCGCTTGCTTTCGTTATTGGTGGTGCGTGCGCGATAGAGGAAGCGCAATTGCTTGCGGTCCAGCACTGCGCCTGCCGTGATGCGGAATGCTTGCTGATCCAGCTTGCGTTCGCCCCAGGGAATCACGCGGATGCGTTCCACCGGCAAGGCCTTGCCGCTGGCGCGGTCGGACAGCAGGTGCTCGATCCGCGCCTTGAACGGCGCCAGCGCGCCGGCCAAGACGCCGGGCCCGCTGCGTCCGATCAGTTCATTCAGTGCCAGCAGGGCCGCCAGTTCGTCGGAAGTGAGCCAAAGCCCGGGCAACTCAAAGCGTTGCCCTTCAGCGGCTTCATAGCGGAACGCAGCATGCTCGCCCCCCGCGCTCTCGATCGGCGCGCCCAGCGCGTCGCGCAGAAAGGCGATGTCGCGGTACAGCGTGGCGCGCGAACAATCCAGCTCGTCCATCAGCCGGGGCAGCGGCACCGGGTAGTGGGCCGATTTCAGCAGGCGGTGCAGGGTAAGAATGCGCTCGTAGCGATCCATGTCGGCGTCTGGCAGCGGGGGTTTTGTGTAGCATGGAGATGCTACGTGACGCCCGCAAGCGTGCGTGGGACTTTCCCCGGTCCATGCCTACTCTCCCCAAGCCAACCAAGTCGGTCAAAGGCGACCCGGTCACCCCGCCCGTGGGACTGGCGCCCATGCTGTTGGAAGTCCTGGCGCTTTGCGGCTATGGGCTGTGGATGCTGCTTGGCCTGGCGCTGGCCCTGGGCCTCTACAGCCCAGGGCGGGGCGATGCCCTGGTGCCGCTGGCGCTGGGTTGCGCGTTCGTCAGCGCCGGTCTGCTCAGTGTCTGTCTGCGCCCGCGTACCCTTTCCGAATGGCATGGCTGGCGGATCGGACGCGGGCAGCGGCCGACCCGCGAGGCCATGCTGGCCCTGGCGACCTACCTGCCCATGTTGGGCCTGGCCGGCCTGGTGCGGGGCAGCGAAGAGTTCTGGGCCACCCGCATGATCAGCCTGGTGCTGGCGCTGTGCAGTCTGGTTTGCCTGATCACCAGCGCCTACGGTTACCGTACGCGCCGCCTGGCCGATCAGGCCGGCGTGGCCGCCCAGCTGCCGATCAGCCGTTTGCTCTCGGCCTGCTATGGCGGTGGCCTGTGGTTGTGGGTGTGCCTGATCTTCCAGGCGGATCTACCGATCACCCGCGACGAACCCGTGCCGTGGGCGATCGGCCTGCTGTTGCTGGCGATGTTGTTGGGGCTGGTCGATGGCGTGGCCTGGCATTCCCTGCGCGGGTCCCGCCTGGGCGAGCAGCAGCTGCCGCCGCCCCATCATTTGCAAGCGCGGCGGTTCCTGGCCGCGGCACTCATCTGCGCCATTCCTTGTCTCAGCCTGTTGCTGGTGCCCGTCGTACCGGCCGGCCGGTGGCTGGCGCCCGTTGCGGCGGCGGCCTACATCGTCGGCAAGAGCCTGGAGCTATGGCTTTATGACTTCGCCCTGACACGCTTTACCAGGACCAGCCCCTTGTAAACGTCGAATTTGTCATCGACCGGTCCCTAAGATCGCTCCAAATATTCACAAAGCGTTCAAGCCAGACGGCTAAAGTGACCAGTCCCCAACAGCTTTTTAACATTGGACGATCCAGCGATGAAAAAACTGCTGATGACCAGCCTGGCACTTGCCGCTCTGGCCACCTTCAACGCCCACGCCCAGGACACGTCCTCCGGCACCCAGACCAGCACCGGCACCTGGACCGGCTCGGGCGAGCTGGGTTTCGCGTCCACCACCGGCAACTCCCGCTCGCAGAACGTGAACGCCAAGCTGAACCTGAACCAGGAAACCGACCAGTGGAAGAACAGCTTCTTCGCCGACTGGCTGCGTTCCAAGGGTCAGGTCACCGTCACCAACGCCCAAGGCGTGGCGGTCAAGCAATTCGACACCACCGCGGACCGCTATGACCTCGGCGCGTCGGCCGGCTACAAGCTCGACCCGCGCAGCTACATCGTCACCGCCGCCCGCTACGATCACGACGATTTCGCCGCGTATCGCTGGCAAGGCACGGTCTCGATCGGCTACGGCTACATGGCGCTGAAAACCGACCGCACCCAGCTCTCCTTCGAAATCGGCCCCGGTTACACCGAGTACCAGCCGGCCACCGGCACCCAGGTCGTCGACGGCGTGACGGTGCCGCTGAAGGAACCGCGCCAGAGCCAGGTGGTGGCGCGTGGATTGGTGAACTACAAGTACCGTCTCACCGCGAACACCGCGTTCGACGATACCTTCCTGATGGAATCGGGCAGCAAGAACACCTATCTGCAGAACGACGCAGGCCTCGCCGTCAGCATGACCAAGAAGCTCTCGATCAAGGTGGGCTTCCAGGTACGCCACAACAGCAACGTGCTGTCCGGCATCCGCCGCACCGACACGCTTACGACGACCAATCTCGTCTACAACCTCTGATCGCACGCGGCGACTTCGCCGCCCATGCAACCCCTCCGTGTGCAAGCACGGAGGGGTTTTTTGTTGTGGCGTTCGCGGTACTGACATCGATCCCTTGCATCGCTGTCAGCGTTGGAATACCCGCATAAAAGCAGATGCCTGCTACAGCATCAGCGCCTTATCCCGAACACTGCGTGCTTATCAAATTTTCGTAAAGCCGTGCGATCGCGCTGCGATGGGGCATCGGCGCAGAGGGAGCAGTGACCATGAAACACAAGACACGTATCGCGTCGGCGATTGGCGCGGCGCTGGTGATGGGTGCGGTGCAGGCGCAGGATGCTTCGCAGGCGCAAGCTGGGGAGACCAAAACCAGACAACTGCAAGCCATCACGGTTACCGGCTCGCACATCCGCAGTGTGGACGTGGAAACCTCGCAACCGGTGTTTACGATGGATCGGCAGGCGATCAAGGAGACGGGGCTGACCAATCTCAACGACGTCCTCGCGCGCCTGCCTTCGGCAGGCACACCCGACATCACCCCCCAAGACACGCTCAGCAGCGGCATGGATGTGGGTGGCCGCTACGTTGATATTCGCTATCTGGGGGCAACCCGCACACTCGTACTGGTGAACGGTCATCGCTGGAGTACCAGTCTTTCGGGCATGACGGACCTTTCCACCATTCCGGTCTCGATGATCGAGCGCATCGATGTGCTCAAAGATGGCGCTTCGTCCGTCTATGGCTCGGATGCAATCTCTGGCGTGGTCAACATCATCACGCGCGAAAAGTTTGATGGCGCTGAAGCCAACATCTACTACGGCTCGAATCAAAAAGGCGATGGTCAGCAAAAAAATGCCGATTTCACGTGGGGGCATAGCACGGAAAAATCGTCCATCATCGTCAGCGCGTCCTATCAAGAAGAATCGCCGATGTGGGACCGCACGCGCGAAACCACCCGCTATACCTATGGACCGCGTCATCCCGACGATGGTCTGGGCACCGGCCCATGGGGCCGAGTGACGGATCCCCGCGCTCCCGGTACGCAGGGAGCTGGTGAATACAACAAGCAAGGACAGTGGGTACCGAACCAGTACGTCATCAATCACGGGAACGCAAACAGCGGGAACATCGACAGTTATCACCTTTACGACGGTGATCCGGCCGATTTGTACAACACCAACGAGGTCATGACGTTCCGCGCCGGAAGCAAGCTAAAAACGTTGTCTGCCCAGGAGCGCTACAAGCTCACTGACAACATCACCCTGACCGGAAACGCCACTTACAGCACGCGCGATACATCCAGCCGGTTGGCGGGCTATCCGCTTTCCACGTCTGGCGTTCCCACCGCCAATCTGGTCATCGATCCAAACAACGCGTACAACCCGTTCCCCGGTTACGAAACGCAGTTCTCACGCCGCATCGCTGAGCTGCCGCGCATCACCTGGGCCAATTCCCGCCTGGCCCACTTGGATGTGGGCGCACAAGGCTACTTCACGTTCCTTGACCACGATTGGAGTTGGGACGCCAATTACACCTTCTCTCAGACGAACATTCGGCAGATCACGACCGGTAATTTGTATCTGCCGAACGTGTTGAATGCGATCGGCCCTACGACGTTGATTGACGGACAACCCGCCTGCGTTGATGCGGCTGCGCGCGCTGCCGGCTGCATGCCATGGAACGTGCTGGCGGGGCCAGGCTTTACGTCTTCGCCGCAGTGGAACTACCTCAACTCCATCAGCATCGCGCGTCAGCAAAGCCAGACGGACGACGTCTCGGTGAACGCCGGAGGCGGACTCTTCGATCTGCCAGGCGGCACGGTGAATATTGCCGGTGGCCTGGAACATCGCCGCGAGAAAGGCTATTTCCGTCCTTACGGCCCTGATTCGGCCGGCCTCACCACCAACTTGGCGAGCGATCCCACCAAGGGCCGCTACGACGTGAATGAGGCCTATTTGGAATTGGATGTCCCGCTGCTGCGGGATCTGCCTGGCGCACAGGAACTGGGCATCAACATTGCCAGCCGCTACTCGCATTACAGCAGCTTCGGTAGCACTACCAACAGCAAGTACAGCATTCGCTGGCGGCCAATGGAGGACCTGCTGCTGCGTGGTACGTATGCCAAGGGTTTCCGTGCACCGGCGCTGCAGGATCTGTATGGCGGCAGTGCACAAAGCTTCGAAAGCTTCCTGGACCCGTGCGACAGCATGTACGGTACGGCAGCCAGCACCTCGAGCGTGGCGGCAGCCTGCGCTGCCGCCGGTGTGCCGGCGGGTTATCGCCAAATCAATCAGGCAGGGCAAGCCGTGGGTTCCAGCGGCGGCCAAACCCCGATCCCTTTCACATCGGTTTCCAACCCGAATCTGAAGCCGGAAACGTCCAGCACACGTACCCTGGGGCTGGTTTACAGTCCGCGCTACGTGGATGGTTTGGACTTCACGCTGGATTACTACGACATTCGCTTGAAGCAAGCCATCCCGTACCTGGACGCCAGCCAGGTGCTGAGCTACTGCTACGACCAGAACATAAGCAGTTACTGCGCCGATATCACGCGCGACAGCAGCGGTCAGATCGTCCAGCTTTATGAGGGGCCGGTGAACCTCAATGCGATCAGCACCAGCGGTTTCGATTTCGGCGTGCACTACCGCTTGCCGGCCACCCCGATCGGCCAGTTCCGTGCTGGGCTGGATGGCAACTATCTAAGCAAGTATCAGCAGAGCAATGGCCCAGATACGCAAGCCTCGAATCTGGCAGGCTGGATGAACGGTACGCAAGCGCTATATCGCCTGCGTTCCAATCTGCAGGTCGATTGGCAATACAAGCAATTCGGCGCGGGCTGGACAGTGCGTTATTACGCTGGCCTCAAGGACAGTTGTTGGGATGTCGATGTCGAATGCGGCAATGCCAATAACCCCAATCCGGTGTTCGCGGGGCAAGGGATGGCCCGCAAAGGTTCGGTGGCCTTCAACGATGCGCAGTTCCGTTACAAAACGTCATGGAACGGCACCCTTTCGGTCGGCGTGAACAATATCTTCAACAAGAAGAGCCCGTACTACTACAACGTCCCTATGTACGGGTCCGGCAGTCCGCCCATCAATCCGCAGTTCGACATCGATCGCTATTTCTACGTGCAGTACAGCCAGCAGTTCTGAACATTCCGCAGAGAAAGCGGGCCATCGTGCCCGCTTTTCTCAATGACTGAGCAACGCCTCAGCACCTTGTGCAAACAGCGCGTGCGCAACATGCCTGCCAAGCGCCACTGCATCGTGGCTACCGCCCGTTGCTTCCGCCAACAACAACCGCCCACTGGCCACATCCCCCACCAGGCCGCGCAAATGCAAACCACGCTCGGTCACCGTGCACCACGCACCCACCGGCACCGTGCAACTGCCGCCCAACGCCTGATTCATGGCACGCTCGGCGGTCACCGCCAAGCGGGTGTCGGGGTCATCCAATACGGCGAGCGTTTCCAGTACGTCGGCCTGATCCGCGCGCGCTTCGATCGCGATCGCCGCCTGTCCGGGCGCGGGCAGCCAATTGGGTGCGCTCATGCGGCTGCGGATGCGCTCGTGCAAGCCGAGGCGTTCCAGGCCGGCGCAGGCGAGAATGATCGCGTCGTAATGCCCGGCATCCAGTTTCTGCAGGCGCGTGCCGACGTTGCCGCGCAGGTCGAGCAGTGCCAGATCGGGCCGTACCGCGCGCAGCTGCGCCTGGCGGCGCAGCGATGAGGTGCCGACGCGTGCGCCCAGCGGCAGCGCGGTGACATCGGCGTAGTGGTTGCTGACGAAGGCATCTGCCGCATCCGCACGCGGCAGGATGGCGGGCAGGGCGAAACCGGGCTCCAGTTCCGCCGGCACGTCCTTGAGCGAATGCACGGCCAGGTCGGCGCGGCCTTCCAGCATGGCGACTTCCAGCTCCTTCAGGAACAAACCCTTGCCGCCGATCGTCGCCAGCGGCTTGTCCAGGATCTCGTCGCCGCGCGTGCTCAACGGCACCAGTTCCACCCGCAGGCCCGGATGCGCCGCGCGCAGCAGGCTTGCCACGTGTTCGGCCTGCCACAAGGCAAGCGCGCTCTTGCGGGTGGCGATACGTAACAGTGAAGGCGACATGACAGCTCCGGGAACGACGTCGGTGGCCATTGTCGCGCACTGGCCCGGCTGCGCGAAGCAGCCCGGCCAACGTCAACCGACACGCAGCAGCTTGCGCAGGGTGGGGAGATTGCGGCGGCTGACTTCCGGACTGAAATCCGTACCCGCCAGCCGCGCCAGCACGCGCCCATCGGTCAGCGTCTTCAAGCCGATCAGGCGATTGGCCGGCACCAGGCAGTTGCGATGCAGGCGGATCAAATGCTCCGGGTACGTTTCTTCCAGCTGGCGCAGCGAATCATCAAGCAGCAACTGGTCACCCGCGCGGTGCGCCACTACGTATTTTTCTTCCGCCACCAGGCAGATCACGTCATCCAGCTCAATGCGGATGGGCTCGCCGCGCACGCGCGCATGCAGCCAGCCCACTGGCTCGCGCGGCTGCGATTCCAGCCGCTGGCGCACGCGGCGCAGCGCATCGCGCAGCCGTTCCACGCGCACGGGTTTCAACAGGTAATCGGCCGCGCCCAGCTCGAATGCATGCACTGCGTGCGCCTCGTAAGCCGTGCAGAACACCACTTGCGGACGCAGGCGGTGGGCCAGCCGCGCGGCCAGCGTCTTGCCGTCCAGGCCCGGCATGTTGATGTCGAGCAGCAGCAGATCCGGCTGCTTTTCGGAAATCGCTGCCAGCGCCGTTTCGCCGTCGCCCACGCTGCCGACCACCTCCACGTCCGCGCACTCCTTCAGCAAGGCGTCCAGGCGCGCCCGTGCCAGCGGTTCGTCGTCAACGATCAGTACGCGCATCACGCTGTATCTCAATCGGCAAATGCAGCTTCACCACAAATCGATGCCCTTGCGGCCCTGCTTCCATGCTGGCCCGTGGCCCGAAATGATAAGCCACGCGCTGGCGCACGTTGTTCAGGCCATGCCCGCTGCCGCCGGTAGCCGGCGTTGTGGCCAGTGGATTGTCGATCTCGATCCGCATCATGCTGCCCTCGCGGCTGCCGCGCAGCACGATCTCGCCGCCTTCACGCAGCGGCTGCACGCCGTGGCGCACCGCGTTCTCCACCAGGGGCTGCAACAACAGCACCGGCATCGACGCATCGCGTGGCAGCTCGTCCAGTTCGCGCCGCACGCGCAGGCGTTCGCCCAGGCGCAATTGCTCGATGTCCAGGTAGCGGTCGACCAGGTGCAGTTCCTCGCCCAGCGTGCCGCTGTGCGTATCGTCCTGGCCCAGGGCGGCGCGGAACAGCTCGGAAAGGTCTTCCACCGTGCGCTCGGCCGCTTCGGGGTCCACGCGCACCAGTGCCGCGACCGTATTCATGCTGTTGAACAGGAAATGCGGACGAATGCGCGCCTGCAAGGCTTCCACTCGCGCATGTGCCACCGCGGCCAGGCGCGCCTGCCATTCGGCCAGCACGTAGAAATAGCGCAGCATCGCGGCGCTGAGCAGGGCGGCGATCACGGCATTGTTGCGCACGAAGCTGTTCGATCCGGCGGGAATCAGCTGCATTTCCAGCATGGCGTCCATCCACTGCGCCAAGACGCTGCCCAGGGTCACGATCAACACCATCACCAGCCACACGCCCGCATACGGCAGCAGGCCGGGCAGCCGCAGCAGCCACGGGCGCAGCTTGCACAGCGCCACGCCGATCACCATGCCCACCCATTCCACGAACAGCATGCCCACGCTGTAGCCGCGCCAGCCGCGTGTGCTCTGCGGCGCCAGCCAGGCCAGCGTCACGCACAGTGCGCCCACCACCAGCAGCGCCGAGATCACCGGCAGGCTGCAGAAGTCAGGCAGCGGACCATGCGGCTGCGACGAAGGTTTGTTGGCATTCCCCGACATGCGCGCAGTATGCCCGCATGGCTTGCCGTTTTTCAGCGCAGGCGTTCGCCGATCCAGCGGCGCAGGTCGGCAATCTCCTGCGGGTGTACCGCATGCGGCATCGGGTAGGTATGCCAGTCCACCCGGTAGCCCAGCGCTTCCAGTGCGGCGCGCGAGTCCATGCCCCGCTGCAGCACGACCACCGGGTCGAACGTGCCATGGCCCCAGAAAATCGGCACCGCGCGGTTGGCTGCGCTGCGCTCAGCCGCCAGCGAATCGGCAATCGGCAGATAAGTAGACAGCGCGATGATGCCCGCCAGCTTCTGCGGATGGCGCAAGCCGGCCGCCAAGGCGATCGCGCCGCCCTGCGAGAAGCCCGCCAGCAGGATGCGCTCGCTCGGCACGCCGCGTTCGTGCTCGCGGGCGATCAGCGCTTCCACCTGCGTGATGGATTCGCGTGTGCCTTTTTCGTCCTGCGGCGCCCCCGCTTCGAAGCTATAGATGTCGTACCACGCGCGCATCGCCATGCCGTTGTTGATCGTCACCGGCCGCACTGGCGCATGCGGAAACACGAAACGGATGGCTGGCCACTCGGGCGACACCAGCTCCGGCACGATCGGCGCGAAGTCGTTGCCATCGGCGCCCAGGCCATGCAGCCAGATGATGCTGTAGACAGGGTTGGCGGCGGTTTCGTTTTCGACGGTGGGGAGCAGGGTCATAAGCGAATCAGGGCAAGAGGTAAACGACACGGCATCGTAGCAGCTGTCATTGCGCTCCTCGTGCGGTTGACGCACATTGTCTGCCCTGTCCTGCGGCGAGGCGCATGCACATGGAATGGAGCGATGTCCGGATCTTCCTTGCGGTGGCGCGCAGCCAATCGCTGGGCGGTGCGGCACGGATGCTGGGCATCAGCCACCCCACCGTGGGGCGAAGATTGCGGGCGCTGGAAGCAGCCACCGGGCAGATCCTGTTCCAGCGCCATAGCGACGGCGCGGTACTTACCGACGCCGGCGAGACCGTGCTCAAGCTTGCCGAAGATATGGAAACCAGCGCGCTGGCGATGCAGCGGCGTCTTGCTGGCGAAAGCGACCAGCCCGAAGGAGTGCTGCGCATATCTGCTGCCGAATGGTTTGCCGCGTATGTATTGCCGCCGGTCCTGCAGGCACTGGTGCAGCGCCACCCGCGCATCACGCCGGAATTGCTGGCCGGTACGCGGCTGTTCGATCTGGCGCGGCGCGAAGCTGATCTCGTCTTCCGCGTCGTCCCCTTCGATGAAGCCGATATCGTCCAGCGCCGCCTGATGCCCATCCGTTACGCCGTCTACGCCGCGCATAACGTGGATGATCCGTCGAGCGATGGTGCCGGCAGCCACCTGTTGATGATGGACACCAACCGCTATCCCTACCCCGATGTGGTGTGGCTGCAACGGCGGCTACCGAAGGCACGCATCGTATTGAGCACCAATAGCCGCGAACTGCAGGCACGGCTGTGCGTTCGAGGCATGGGTTTGGCTGTGTTGCCGCAGCCTGTCGGCGAGCAAACGCATGGCCTGCGGCGGGTGGACCTGGGCGAAGCGCCGCCCAGTCGCGATATCTGGATGGGTTATCACCAGGACCTGCGTCGCATGGACCGCCTGCGTGCGATGGCCGACATCGCCGGCCGCCTGCTCGGCGAAGCGCACGAACAGAATTGAACGGCGGCGGTACGTGTTCGTCAGTGTTTTGGCTTTGCCACGTTGCGCATGCTGGCGTCTTCCGTTCCACGAGGATCAGCCATGTGCATGCCTGCACGCCTGTCTTGCGCAAACCCCGACTACTACGCCATGCCACTGGGCGCCTTCACCATCGTGGCGCTGTCCGATGGCGAGTTCGATCTGTCCGCCGAGACACTGTTGATCGACCGGCAACCTGGTCATGTACGGCACTTGCTTACGCACGCCGGACTGCCGGGCGTCATATGCAGCACCGTCAACGCCTATCTGGTTGATACCGGTGATGCACGCGTGCTGATCGATGCCGGAGCAGGAGCGCTACAAGGTCCAGGGCTGGGACGCCTGATCCCGCATATGCGTGCCGCTGGCTATGCACCCGAAGATGTCGATTTGGTATTGCTGACGCATCTGCATCCCGATCATGTCGGCGGCATCGCCCATGAAGGGCGCGCTACGTTTTCCAAGGCCACCGTACGTGTCGATGAACGGGAAATGGCATTCTGGTGCAACCGTGCCAACGCCGAGCATGTGGATGAAAGCGTACGCGCAAGCTTCGATGGCGCGGCGACATCGCTGCAGCCGTACAAAGAAACGGCTCGCCTCATAACTTTTCAGACTGGTGAACAGCTGGTGCCCGGCATCGTGGCCGTTGCGCTCGATGGGCATACCCTCGGCCACACCGGTTTTCGCATCGATAGCGAAGGCCAGCGCCTGGTGGTCTGCGGTGACGTGCTGCATGTTGCCGCCGTGCAGCTGGCCGACCCTGGCGTCGCCATCCGCTATGACAGCGCTCCCCAGCGGGCGAGCGAGACACGAACGCGCCTGCTCGCCGAAGCCGCTGCGCAGCATGACTGGCTGGCCGCCGCGCATGCGCCTTTTCCGGGGATTGGACGGGTCAAGCGCGAGGAAAAGGGCTACGAGTGGGAACCGATCGCCTCAACGTCGGGTTGCTCCCAGAGCAAGCCCAAGTAATCCAAGCTGCGCATGCAGCGGCCTTATGCCGCCGCACCTTGCGCCAGCAACGCCAGTGCCCGCTGATGCGAAGCATGGATGGTATCGCGCTCCGGCACGCGTCCTGTCGCTATGCACTCCAGCCACTCATCGGTGCTCAACACCGCGGCAAAGCGCGATTGCTGCACCACGCTGTAGACGCGATGGATTTCTTCCGCGCTGGCAAAGCCGGCGCGATTGGCATACGGCACCGTGCCGGAGGCATCGTGCAGGAATTCCACCTGCATGCCACGATCGAACGCGTGCTTGACGGTGGTGTCGTCGCAGTTGTGCGTCATGTAGCCTGCCACCGTTAGCGTGTCGATCTGCTGCTGCGCCAGCCATTCGGCGAGGTCGGTGCCGGCGAACGCGCTCGGCAGCAGCTTGCGTTGATAGTGGTCGTGCGGGCGCCTGGCTACCGTGTCATGCAATGCCCAGCCCGGTGTGCCAAGGGCGAACAGCGGCGCATCGGCCGGCGAGGTCTGCTGGATCACGATCACCGGAATGCCGGCGGCGTGCGCCGCATCCATCGCGCGGCCGATATTGTGCAGCGAGCTGCTCACGGGCGGGTATTGAATCTGCAGGCCACCGGTGACGTATTCGTTCTGGACGTCGATCACGACGAGGGCGCGGCGCGGGGATGGGTTCATGGCGGCATGTCCTTTCGTAGAAGGGAGCAATGCTCCCGGTGAACGCCATCTTCCGCTTGCCTGCCCGCGCCGGGCAGTGGCCTGATTGCCATTTGTCGATAGAATCGGGCCAAGCTCGCGGAGGTGCCTTCCATGCCACCCATCAACGTCGCCGTGGTCGCTTTCGACCGGATCCGCCCGTTCCATCTCTCCGTGCCATGTGCCGTCTTCGGCGAAAGCGCAGCCGAGTCGTTGTTCCAGCTGCGCGTATGCGCCGCCGAGCCGGGCGAGCTGCGCACCACCAACGGTTTCAGCATTGCCACGCGCTATGGCTTGCGCGAACTGGCGAATGCGGACGTGATCGTGGTGCCATCCTGGCGAGAGCCGAGCGAGGCCGCACCCGAACCGTTGCTCGCCGCGCTGCGCCGCGCGCATAAGCGCAGCGCCATCCTGGTCGGGCTCTGCCTGGGCGCCTTCGTGCTGGCCGATGCCGGCGTGCTCGATGGCAAACTCGCTACCACGCACTGGCGCTGGACGGAGCTGTTCAAGCAGCGTTTTCCAAACGTACGGATCGACCCGAACGTGTTGTATGTCGACCAGGGCAACGTCGTCACCTCGGCCGGCACCGCTGCCGGCATCGATTGCTGCCTGCACGTGGTGCGCCGGCAATACGGCGCCGAGATCACCAACCGCATCGCACGCACCCTGGTGGTACCGCCGCATCGGCAGGGCAGCCAGGCGCAATACATCGAGCAGCCGGTGCTCCGCCAGGCCAGCGATACGCCGCTTACGAAAACGCTGAACTGGGCCGCGCGGCACCTCGATCAAACGCATACGCTCGATTCGCTCGCGGCGCGCGCACTGATGAGCCGGCGCAGCTTTACCCGCCATTTTCGCCAGCACACCGGCACCACGGTCGGCCAATGGCTGCTGTCGCAACGCCTCGGCCTGGCGCAGCGCATGCTGGAAACCACCGATCAACCGATCGAGCGCATTGCCGAGCGCGCGGGGTTTGGTACGGCCTTGTCGATGCGCCAGCATTTCGGTGTGGCGTTCAATACGACGCCTTCCATGTATCGACGCGAGTTTCGTGGTCAGTGATGCCCACTTGGATGTTTATTTCATGCGCGCCAGGATCTGTTCCCTCCCCTACTTCGCAGGGGAGGGAGCCGACCACCGCGCGCATCAGGCTTCCAAGTTCCAGGGCGGCGAGCTCGCGTCGCGTTCCTGCACGCATCAATGCGCCGACAACCCAAGCTCCTGCGCAAAAAACGTCAACATGATCGCCGTATTGCCCACCCGCTGACTAAACGGCGCGCCAATCCCATGTCCCGCATTCATGCGTGTCAGCAGCAAGATCGGTTGGCTCGAGCTGGTGGTGTTCTGCAGCGCCGCGGTGAACTTG